>Ga0209345_10000016_pt1 | contig 390975 bp, 343 predicted proteins | sample Cruoilmetagenom7_FD_187294 | JGI IMG/M metagenome (GOLD analysis project Ga0209345, IMG submission 187294) | Oil polluted marine microbial communities from Coal Oil Point, Santa Barbara, California, USA - Sample 7 (SPAdes) (version 2) | ecosystem: Environmental > Aquatic > Marine > Oil seeps ... | reverse complement strand
CAACACTGTGTATAAAAAATGCTTATTTTAGTGCCTAATCAAAAGGAAAGTGCGTGTTTGCTTTCATCCGATTTTCGTTCCGAAAATCCTCTGACACAAACCCGCACTTTTCATACACGAAAACGTTACCAATAAGTTAAAAATCCCGCATAAAAAAAGGCTATCTAATTAAGACAACCTCTTTTTTGAAATGAATGATATAAGAATACTACAATCTAATTGATTGTAATTCTTGACCTAAGGAATGTAACTCTTTTTCAATTTTTTTTGCTCTTTCTTCAGATATGTATATATCTTTATTTACAGAATATTGTCTCAAAAGACTTGGACTTATCCCTATTCTATCAGCAAAGGCAGATTTATTAATCACTTTTAGTCTCTTAAATAACTCTGACATTTCCAATTGATATTCAAAATCAATTCCTTCTGATAATAACTTCAAGATTTTTTTATCATCAATATCTTGAGCTGTTTCAAGATATAATTCTAATGCTTCTTGTAAATTTTCTTTTAATGCGTTTAAATCTTTTCCATCCGCAGTTACTACTCCCGGAATATTTTGAGTTGTGCCCCAATATACTCCATCAGCAGACTTCTCTACTTTGACTTTGATTCCCATTTTTTCTCCTTTTTAATTACTGCCAACGTGTTTGTGTATGGTTAGTGTGATTAAGAACACACTTTTTAAATTTCCTTTTGGAAATTTTGAAATTATGAATAATTTTAAAATCTTTGATACAAGTAGGGCTTACTCTACTTCAGCCCTGCTTGTTTTAAAATGGAATTAGTTGTTCCAATCGGAATATCCTTTTTAGGATGAGGAACTACAACTATTCCTTTTTTTTCTAGATGAGTAAATACGTGGTGAGAACCTTTAATTCTATCTAATTCCCAACCATCTTTTTTAAGCATCTTTATCAAAGATTTACTATTCATACATCATATATCATTCATTTCTAATGCAAATATATAACATTTTTGCAATATATAACGTTTTTGCAATATATTTTATTAAAACTAGCCAACTATATCTTTAATAATAAAAAAACCTATTGGTAACACCGTATAAAAATAATAGCGGTTTAGTGCTTAATCAAAGGTCGTTGCGTGTTTGTAACGTCTGAATTTCCTTCGGAAATTCCTCGCATACAAACCCGCAACTATTCTTATACATAAACGTTGCCAGCAATACAGGAAAAAATTGCGTATATCAAATTTTGTACATATATTTGTACTTTATAAAATACAATATTATGCAAATAGCGACTGTTTCTGACTTTAGAAAGGATATTAAAAGTTACTTGGACAGAGTAACAAAGAACTTTGAGACTTTAATTATAAACCGAGGAAAAGATTCTGGAATTGTAGTTATGTCATTAAATGAATATAACTCTTTAATAGCTACAAATCACGAACTTTCTTCTCGAAAAAATGAATTAAGATTAGATTCTGCAATTGACAAACTAAAAAGCGGAACGACTTTCAACAAAGACCTAATCGAAAATTAAAATGAAGTATACTTTCGTTGACGAATCTTGGGAGGATTATTTGTATTGGCAAAAAACAGACAAGAAAAAACTGAAGAAAATAAATGAACTTCTGAAAGACATCGCTCGAAACCCTTTTGATGGAATTGGAAAACCTGAACCGCTAAAACATAAATACGCAGGATTTTGGTCAAGACGAATTGATAGCGAACATAGACTGATTTACCAATATAGAGAAGAAGAAATATTAATTGCGAAATGTAGATTTCATTACGACTAAAAAAAGTACTGCTGGCAACACCGTATAAAAATAATTGCGGTTTAGTGCTTAATCAAAGGTCGTTGCGTGTTTGTAACGTCTGATTTTCCTTCGGAAAATCCTCGCATACAAACCCGCAACTATTCTTATACATAAACGTTGTACACAATTTAAACCAACCTAAATCTAATGAAGAAACTACTACTATTTTCAATATTTCTAATTGCTTTGAATAGTTGTGAAAACAATAAAAAATCAGACTACAATGATGAACAAGACAAAACAATAAAAGGAGATTATTACGACAATCTAAACGCATCAGACCTTAACGAAAAAGGAATAGAATTAAGCAAAAGAGCGAATTATGAAAAAGGTAAAGAAGTTTTTTTAAAAGCATTGGAATTAGAACCAAACAATCCAACTACATTAAGTAATTTAGGTTTAAACAGGTATTTAGATTACGACTATGATAATGCTATAAAATATTATCAAAAATCTTATAAAATTTCAGATTCAACCTATCATATTTCTGCAATAAATTTAGGACTGACTTACTTTTATAATAAAGAGTTTGACAAAGGAATAGTAATCACCAACTATGTAATTGAACACACTAATGACAAAGATATTTTATCTTCTGCCTATGTTCATAGAGCATTAAATTATCTTGGTAAAGACGATTGTGAAAAGGCTCAAATTGATTTGAATTATATCATAGATAATTTTCAAGGAATTGGAAATACCGAATATCACATTAAAGATTTAACGGACAAAATAAAAAACTGTGTACAACACCGTGTATAAAAAATGCTTATTTTAGTGCTTAACCCAAAGGAAAGTGCGTGTTTGCTTTCTTCCGATTTTCGTTCCGAAAATCCTCTGACGCAAACACGCACTTTTCATACACGAAGACGTTCTACGCAATTTTGACCCGTCCTGAAATAAGGCTACATAATTCAGACTGGTTTACTATTTCGAATTTTTTTTAGAATTTTAAAATAGATAAATCGAAAAACTACTTTTATCCTAGTCTTATTTTAAAAATTTGTAATTTTAATACATATTATTAGATCAGATTAATTATTATTAAAAATGAACAAACCTAATTCAGAAATCATAAGTGAAATCGTCCAAGAATTAGATTCTGGGTGCGATTGTTACCTCAATAATAAAACTCACGAAATTATAGCCATTCCAAATTTCGGTAACTTTCCTGATGAAGTAGAGTTTCAAGAACTATTTAAGGAGGATTTAATGAAGGTTTCAGAACAAGCTTCAACTTTCATTAAGATAGAAGTTTTAAAAAGCTATGAATCGTTTAAAATTATGGAACGATTTGCACAAAAGTTACCTAATTCACAATTCAAGACTAAACTTGAAACAATACTATTAAATAAAAAGCCATTTCAAAAATTCAAGTTGGCTGTCGAAAGTTCAGAATATAGAAAACTATGGTTTGATTTTAAACGTCAAGAAATGGAAGAAATAGTATTTCAAAAACTAACTAGTAAACCGTTTGATGACCAAGTTTAATTCTTGATGAAAGCATGATGAATTTGTATCAAACAACTTTCAAACCGTTTGCCTGTTTCAAACGGTTTGAAATGAGAAATATGGTTACATTTGACACCACTTATGCTCAAAATCAACGTTGGGATAGTGAAACTAATAATTTGTGATATTTTTGTTCTACAAAAATATTACATGTTTTATCCCATGATTCTTTTTATCATACTAATTTGTTAAAGCTAAAAATGACTTCATTTCTTTCCAAGTCAAAATATGCGGTTTCACCTTTATCATTTTGTGGACAGTTTAAAACAGGCCTAAATCTACCGCCATGATATTTTAACTTAAAATCTTCTAAATCTTGTTTAGTTACTGGTTTTTTACTTTTAGGTGTAAATAGATTTGTTAAAATACTAGATGCCGCGTGACCTATTGCAGCATTTGTTATATCTGGGAGATTAACTTTGGGGCCGTTATTTATCGTTTCATTATCTTTAACTTTAAGAGCGTTATCAACAGCCTGTATCTCTTTCAGCTTTTTATTGGCATTAAAAAATGCGACTCTACATGAAGTTGTACAAAACTTTTGCTTACCTCTTTTAGTAGGCTTATATTCCTTATCACAATAATTACAGTTATAAAAGTAGGATTTTTGCATGTTTTAGCGTTAATGTTACGTAATATTTACGTTAAAAATTATAATTTCACTTTAAAAACAGCTTCTAACAGAAACTGTTCTGCTTCGGTTTCTGTTATAAGTATCTTCTTTATTTTCTTTTTAACATTCTTTGATGATTTTTCCTTGAGTTTTTCAAACATGTTTTCTGTTGGCGCAGAATCGCCATTTATAATATCACGCATAGTAGTAACATCATTTGCACTTAAATCGTCATCTGCAAAATAATTTTTCGCATACTCGGGAACTGAAAAATGCTTTTGTATATAATCCCAATGATTATCAAAAGATGTTTTTTGTATTTCAAAAGACATAAGTGTCTCTTTATTTACATCTGGAACATCCTCATGAATGTGCATAACCATCCAATTAGAAATCTTTTTATAAAATGCAACACTTAAAGAATAGCGTTCTGACAAAAAACGAAAAGATTCGGGTTCTATTCGAGCCTTCAAATCTAAAAGTCCGTAGGTGTTTTTATCCAAAGATGACGTTTTACTTAACATGTGAAAATTAGAAGCGCCATTATGTAATAATTGATTATTGCCATCGGGTTTTACAAGAACAACCGAATCAAATAATTGGTCAAATTCCTTATCCATCCATTTACCATCATCTATTTCAATCCAAAACCTTCTGGGTATATAAAATATCAAGGGCTTAAATAAATTCTTGATTAATTCATCGTATGTGTCTTTTAAAGATGTTTCCATGTGATGAACTTATGATTTAATTAATTCTGAATAATCTTCTGGAAATTCTGCATCAATATCTCGTAAATACTTTTCAAGTGCTTTCATGGACGAATGCCCTGTTATTTGCATCAGCTTACTTTTAGCTTCAAAGGGTGACGAACCTTTTACTAATTCCCTATATAATTTGGTGATGTATGTATGCCTGAAACTATACAAACCATAATCTGCTCCCAATTTAAAAGGATCTTTAACGACACGTTTAAACCGTTTAGAAAAGTAATCCCGCTTGTTACTTAATTCTGAATCCCAAACACCACCAATGCCATCTGGTGTAAACAAACTTTGTTTTTTGTTTAGTTTGGACAAGTCAGGTAAATCCTGAAGTAGCAAATCAGGTATTATTTTCGTTTTTAAAGGACTATTCTTCGCTTTAAATTGAATCCGCTTGTTCTTGATGTCTAAATCGCCTACTTGCAGTCTACAGACCTCTATAGGTCTTAAAAAATTATATGAAATGAATTTAATGAATAGTAGTAATGTTTTATCGGTCTTCTCTAAATGCTCAAAGATGTCTTTTTGCTCTTCGGAAGAATACGTTTTGTTACGTTGTGGGATAGATTTTAAAACAGGAATCTTTTTGATAAAATTAGAAGCAATAATATCATTGTCTTCTAAAGCTTGCATAATACTACTTAAATCCGTTCTGTAATTATTCCGATTCCTTGGACTGGTTTGGTCTAAAATATGATTTAAAAAATCCATTACCATCTTTTTATCAATATCGGTAATACATTCCGATTCGGGATACTGCTTCTCAACCCATAGCAGGAAGTTTTTCAAACGGTTTTCATAACTGCGTCTGGTAGTATCACTAATAAGTTTTTCCTTGAATTTTAAGCCCTTTTTAAAAGCGTCTTGATAGGAAATAACTGGTTCTTGTGATTTAGTTTCTGTTTCAGGCAATGCAACTTCCTTCGTTTCTTTTATATTTGTTTCTGATTGTGGAAGCTGTTTTTTCTCTTCACGCTCTTGATAAAGTTGGTTGTTATCTTCAAAAGGATTGAATCCTTCCTTTAATAAACTTAACAGTTTAATTCTATAAACACTCAAAACAGCGAGTCGGTCTTCTTTGGTATTATATCTATTAGCTATTCCATAGACATTTTTCATCCGCTCGAGCATGCCCGTTTCAGGATTTCGAAAGGAATAATAGACGTGCCAGCGTTTACTTAAATCGCCGTTGGCTGAATAAATTTTTGGGGCTGAAAATTTTTTCTTTTTTGACAAACTGTGTTCTAAAACGTGTTCATTTCCGTGTTCTTTCGCAAGATAAGAATTTAAATTAAACATAAAAAAAATGGTTTTGCGTGAACAAAACCATTGATTTTAAACAGATAACATTTAGTAGCGGGAACTGGACTCGAACCAGTGACCTTCGGGTTATGAGCCCGACGAGCTACCTACTGCTCTATCCCGCGATTTAATTTCCAAACTAATCATTCAGCTCTGAACTGATTCGATTCATAATGTCGAATTGACTATTTCGGACTGCAAATATACAATGCTTTTTAAATATAACAAGCAGATTTTAAAAAAATTATTGCTCAATATTTTCTGCCTGAAAACTAACCAAGGTTTGTTCTTCAAATTGCACCGATATTTGAATGGGATTACAACATACCTCACAGTCCTCAATATATTGTTGTTCAGGTTGTGAGCTATCTAATAACATTGAAATAGACTCCCAACAATATGGGCATTGAAACTCGTGTTCTTCCATAAAATTAAAATACAAAAAAAAGAGGCTATTAAAAAACAACCTCTTTATTAAAATAATTCTTGTACGTTTTCTTAATCGTTATCTGTGATAACAGATCCTGAATTTAAGTCCATCATGTTTGGGTTGTTACCGTTAATAACGCTAATGTACTCCTGGTTTAATTTGTTGTCGCTTACCATAAATGTTTTTAATTTGGGGAAATAAGATAATTCAAATGGTACGTCTCCTGTTAATTGATTATTAGATAAAACAATTTCTTCTAATTGTGTTAATGCCATAATTTCAGCAGGAATCTCACCACTAATCTTATTATCGATTAAACTTAATTTTACTAAATTACTCAAAGCACTAATTTCTGTAGGTATCGTGCCGGTTAACTTATTACTGCCTAATTCTAATACGCGTAGGTTTGATAACTTACTAATATTAGTAGGTATAGACCCATCTAGAATATTCATAGATAAGTTTAATGTTTCTAATTTGTTTAAATTTCCTATTGATGAAGGAATGGAACCTGATAGTTTATTTAAACCGAAATTTAAATGCTTCAAATTAACTAAATCACCTATTTCTTGAGGAAGTGTTCCTTGTAAGTTATTGAATTCTAAACTTAAATCCACTACTTGGTTGTTTTTAACCGTAACGCCATACCAACTTTCAATTGGAGATGATAAGTCCCAAGCATGCGTCCATTGACTGCCGTTTGTAGAATTATATAGGGCAACAAGTGCCGCTTTTTCAGTATTTGTAACGTTAGCAAAGGATAAGGCTGTTACAAACAAACATAATATTGATAGTTTAATAGCTTTCATAAGTGATAAATTTGGTATCAAATCTTTAACAATATTAAGTCGAATATAGATTAAAAACAAATTTATTCGACGAAATGCACGTTTCGTTAAGATTTAACACTCAAAATCACAAATTAATCCAAAGCATCTAAAGATTCTTGAACCTGTTCCCAGTCGCGCATTAAACTTTCTAGTTTATCTTTTTTACCTTGATAACTATCAAAAAACTCTGGATTAGAAACTACTTCATCATAATTAGTGGCGAGCTCCACATCAATTTCTTTAATCGTTTTTTCCAACTGCTGAATTTTAGATTCAATATTACTCAACCTATTATTAAGCGATTTGAATTTCTTCTGATATTCGTAACTCTCTTTATTACTTTCTTTAGGTGCTTGCTTTTCTACATCACGTCTTTCAACTTCACGCAGATTTTCAACATTACGCTGTTGTAGATAGAAATCAATATTCCCAAGATATTCTTTTATTTTATGATCTTTAAATTCATAAACCGTATCGGTTAAATCTTGTAGGAAATCTCTATCGTGAGATACTAAAATCAAAGTGCCTTCAAATTGTTTTAAGGCGTCTTTTAAAACGTTTTTAGATTTGATATCCAAGTGATTCGTTGGCTCATCCATAACCAGCACATTAAAAGGCTGTAACAATAGTTTAGCAAGCGCCAAACGGTTTCGTTCACCACCAGATAATACACGAACATACTTATCTACTTCATCTCCACGGAATAAAAAAGATCCTAGAATATCACGAACACGACTTCTGTTTTTCTCATTTGCAGCATCAATCATAATATCTAAAACGGTTTTATTACCATCTAAATATTCAGCTTGATTTTGTGCGAAATAACCAATTTGCACATTATGACCCAATTTTAAACTGCCTTCATGCTTTAATTCGCCAACAATAATTTTAGCTAATGTGGATTTCCCTTGACCGTTTTGTCCAACAAATGCCGTCTTAATATCGCGAGCAATATGTAAATCAATATTTTTTAAAACCGTTAAATCGCCATATTTTTTGGTGATATGATTGGCTTCAATCACCACTTTTCCAGGAACAATAGATACGGGGAATTTAAGCGTCATGACGCTATTATCATCTTCATCAACCTCAATCCTATCCATTCGGTCTAACTTCTTGATTAAAGATTGTGCCATGGTAGCTTTAGATGCTTTAGCACGAAACTTTTCAATTAGTTTTTCGGTTTGTTCAATTTCTTTTTGCTGATTTTTCTGTGTTGCTAATTGTTGCTCTTTTATTTCTTGACGTAACACCAAGAACTGGGAATATGGTTTGTTGTAATCGTAGATCCTTCCTAATGAAATTTCAATTGTTCGGTTCGTTACATTATCTAAAAACATTTTATCGTGCGATACAATCACCACAGCACCAGAATAGCCTGTTAAAAAGCCTTCCAACCAGATAATAGATTCAATATCCAAGTGGTTGGTAGGCTCATCCAGAAGTAGCAAATCGTTGTTTTGCAATAAGAGTTTCGCTAATTCAATTCGCATACGCCAACCTCCAGAAAAGGTATCGGTCAATTTATTAAAATCCTCACGCCTAAATCCTAAACCTTGAAGTATTTTCTCGGTTTCACCTTGATAATTATAACCTCCTAAAATTTCATATTGGTGTTGCATATCATTTACATCCACCATGAGTTGATGATAGCCATCACTTTCATAATCGGTACGTGTTGCCAATTGTGTATTTATATCATCTAGCCTTGCTTCAACTTCCTTAATCTCTTTAAAAGCTTCATAGGATTCTTCTAGAACGGTTCGTCCTAACACAAAATCGATATCTTGTTTTAAAAATCCGATTCGTAAGTTTTTATCGGCTGCCAATTGGCCAGAATCCGGCTCCATTTCTTTTGCTAAAATTTTTAGCATAGTCGATTTTCCTGCGCCATTTTTCCCAATGAGACCAATGCGATCGCCTGCGGTTATTTTGAAGGTAATTTCTTCAAAGAGGTAATCGCCTTGAAAGGATACGGAAAGGTTATGAATATTGAGCATTTTGTTACAATTGTTACTGGACTATATTAAATAATTGGCTAATTTTGTTTTTCTAATAAAGTGCAAAAGTAAACTAATAAAAATGATAACAAAAGGAACGAAGCTTTATAGCATTTTTACAGGTGCTTGTCCCAAGTGCCATCAGGAATCCATGTACGTAAATAAAAACCCGTATGTATTAACTGAAGTTCAAAAAATGCATGAAAACTGCATTCATTGTGGCTTTAAATTCCATATTGAACCTTCATTTTTTTACGGATCTATGTACGTGAGTTATGGCGTTGGCATTGCTTTTGCCGTAGCTGCTTTTGTAATTAGTTATCTTTTTCTAGGTTCTGGATTAATGACTGCCTTTATTGCCATAGTGGGAACATTAATCGGTTTCTCGCCTATTATCATGCGTATATCTCGAAACATTTGGATAAACATGTTTGTAGATTACGATAAGGAAAAAGCTAACTAGTATATCTGGTTATTGAAATTTCCGGGTTTAATGGTTGCTTGTTTTCTATAAAGTTAAAAAGTTGTTTTGCGGCATAAGGCGAAATCATGACGCCTCGTGAACCCAATCCATTTAACACATGTAGATTTTCATGTTTTGAATGTGTACCTACCAATGGTCTTCTGTCATTTACTGTTGGCCGAACACCCGCTTTATGGCTCACAACTTCAAAAGGTGCTTTTAAAAATGTTTTCAATTTGGAACTTAATTGTGCCTTCCCTTCTTCTGTAGGATTGTTTGTTTTATCAAATCGATTATAGGTAGCACCAACATAATAATCTTCATCCGAATTTGGCATAATAAAAACACTAGATTTTAAGGCATAATCTATTTTCAAATTGGGAACTTTCACTGTTAAAACCTCTCCTTTGGTACCATCAAGTGGTAAGTAATTAAAAAACGGATTTTGTTTTAATCCAAACCCTTCGCAAAATACGATGTGATTCGCTTCATGATTTTTATACTGAAGTGTCTCGGCATCTATTTGTAAAGCTTCATACTGAAAGCCGTCAGATAATAATTGTGAATGGCTTTTTAGATAGGTTTTATAATTCGAAATCAAAACGGTCGTATCTACACGTCCAGCTTCAAATACTTCACCTAAATTATGTGGTGCATCAATTTGCGGATTTGTATTAGACACTAAAGTAGTTGATAAGTAGGCTTCCAAGTTTGGTTTATCTGAAGCTGTAAACCAGATATTCTGTTCTTCAATAGATGCAAAACGTCTATATAATTTGAGTTTATGATCGAGCTTAACGTCTAGTAAGCTTTCTAATTCCTTATAATAAGGCTTGGCTAAAGCCAATTGCTCCTTTGCTATCCAAACTTCAGTAAAACGCTTTAAAATAACCGGATTGTACATACCAGCAGCAACCAAAGACGCTTGTTGGGAATTATTATCAAACACCAAAAAAGATTTGTTAGCTTTACGTAATTGCTCACAAAACGCAATACCAGCTAAACCCAGACCTACTATAAAATAATCTACTTTCATAGGTACAAAGGTACTATGCTTTTCGGATTATTAATATCTTAAAAACAAAAAACGCTCACTTAAAAAAGTGAGCGTTTTAATATACTTAATATGTTAGGCTTAATAAGACCACATATCTAATTCAAAGTTTCTAATCTTCTCTTTAATGCGTTCTGATTCTAATAATTGCATTAATGCATTTTCCGAAATATACTCGGTTACCTTACGGTCACCATATACGTTTTCTTCTTTGTAAATATAGCCGTTAAAACGTCTAGAGTTTAGCAAATGATCAAACGAAAATGGCACAGAGCTGTTTTCATTATTGAACGCTTTAGCTTCGTGTAAAATTTCACGTGCATCTGGGAAAAATACCCAAAACAATGGAATAGGTTCTTTGTTTGCCTCATCATCCGAATCAATAAAGTTAACGTCTGGTGCTGCAGGTGCAATACCAATTAAACGATATTTTAATTCTGCTTGACGTTTGTCAAAGTACCAAAGTCCTTTTATTAAATAGGCGCTTACATCATACGATGTTATATCACGTTTAGTAATATATTCTGGAGAAACAAACCCGTCCGCATTATACTGGTCGTAACCAACATCTAATGTATCTACTTTAGACATACTAGCACGCAAATCATTTATAGTACGTTCTGCTGTAAAGTATGAATCGTCATAAACGGTTGCAATGTTTCCGTTTTTAACATTTTTCCAAAGCACATCAAATAATGAACGTCTGTGTGATCCAATATTGTTTGTATCTACAGGGTAGTACAATGGAAAGTTTACACGCTCATCAAGAACAACGCGTTCCCATGTCATTTTAGAAAACAGAATGTCTCTATCATCCACATAACCATATTCCAATGGCTTATCATTATCCACTGCTTTTTGAGCCTCTGTGCGCACACCAATTTCTTCTGGCGATTTTGCACTCAACAAGTTTGCTTGTGCAAAAGAAGCTGTCACAAAAGACACACCTAAAACGGTTAATAAAAAACTTTTATAATTCATCTGTTTTAATTTTAATTATTTGGGCTTATCATCAGATGTTAAAACCAATATTAATTTGTTAATTCAACAATTACTGGAGATACACCTTTTAACTTATAAGATGAGTTTCCTTTAATTTGTGCTGAAATATCGAAAATTGATATTTGGTCTCCACGTCTTGCCTTACGTAAGGCATTTTTAGCTTGACTATTTAATTTTGTTCCACTAACATTTACAGATGGCTGTCCAGGTACTTTTACCTTAAATGATGTTACTTGAATTGGTAATTCAAAGTCGAAATCATCTAATAAAGCACCAATAGTTGAAATTTCAACACTGTTACGTGGTAATTTTACAATACCTGTTTGACCACTAATTGATCCTGTTGGTTTTGGAATATCTTTAATTCTAAATGTTGCTCTATCGCTAACCTTTGTTCCATCAGGTAATGTTCCTGATACATTAATGGCTACTTCACGACCAGAACCTGGATTCATAATGTATTTACCTACTCCTGAAGCTTTACTTAAACCAGAAGCATTTGCAGATACATTATTATCAGATACACCAGCGAAAGAAATAGTCATTGGATTGGCAACACCACGATAAACAACGTTCATCTTATCAGCAGAAATAGTTGCTGAATTAGGTTTTGGTACAACGGCATACGTAGATTTCACAGGAATAGAGATAATAGAATCACCTTCCTTAAATTGAAATTCACCAGTAATTTCTCTTTCTCCAACAGCACCTGCAGGGAAATCTAAAATTGTTTTACCAGCTTGCATAGATTCTTTAGATAACTCTTGTCCGTTGATAATTACTTTATCAGCTTGAAGCGTGTTATCCTTTTTACCTAAAATAATAGTTCCTGTAAAGTTTTCTCCTGAAAAGAAAGCCGTTTTACTTGGTACTACAATCGCATCAAAGTTAGTTAAAGATGCTTCCACTTTTAATTTACCAGCTAACATAGAAGATAAAACTTCAGATTCTGTTGTTTTAACGTCTGCTTGTAATTGGGTCATTTTAGTTAAAGATGCTACTAAAGGAAATCCTCTGTAGTGGTAATTTAACCATAATTGCTTGTTAACTTGACCGTCAACTTTCACATCATCAGTATTAAACTTCTCCTTTACATCTTCAGCAATATCAGCCAAATCAGGGTTTGTGTTTAATACAGCTATAACACCATCTCTATAGGTATTAATTTTATCCATGAACTCTTGACCTTCTGGCTTCAATTTTTCACCTTTGAAAAAATGATTATCTAAAAAGTCCCCTTTATCCATTACTTCATAATCTTGAGGATCATCAACAGTAGCTGTCATTTGTCCTTTTAAATCACTTAAGTACGAATTAAAATCATTGGATAATGCAGCAATTTGATCAGCTTGATTTTTCAATTCAATATATTTAGCTGGTTGTTCTACAACTTTTTCAGCTAAACCAGCCATAAATGCTTGATTTCTATCCGTAGTTGCTTCGTTTGATTCGACTAATTTTTCATTCATTAAGCCAAATGCCGAAAGCACTTCTTTTGACATATTCAATGCTAACATCGCAATGAAGATTAAATACATCAAGTTAATCATTTTCTGCCTTGCAGATAATTTTCCTCCTGCCATTTCTAATTGAGTTTTTGGTTATTAGTTATAATTAGTATTCCTAAACTTAATTAGTTTTTAGTCATTGCAGATAACATACCGCCATAAACACCGTTTAATGATGATAAGTTAGATGCTAATGATTGCATTTGTTCTTTTAATTTTTGTGCATTTTCAACAGACTCTTCGTTGATAGTTGCTTGACGATTAACGCTTTCTAATTGTACTTTATATAAGCTGTTTAATGATTCCATTTGTGCAGCAGCTAAAGATAACTCTTCACCATACTTTTTAGTAGCAGCCATTGAATCTACAGTTGGAGCAATTCCTTTTGCAGCACCTTCAAAGTTTTTAATACTGTTTCCTAAAGAAGCCATTAACTCACCGTCAATTTTAGCATCTTTTAATAAATTATCTAATTTTTGAGATAATAATCCTTCAGCATCTTTTGGTTGTTCTTTCTTTTTAGTTGATGTCATACCTCCAGCTAATTCTGGATATACTAATGACCAGTCTAAATCATTATCTACTGGTTCAAAGGCAGAAAGTGCGAAAATTATTGCTTCAGTAACTAAACCAATTGTTAACATCACGTTACCTGTTAATGGACCTATTTCAAAGTGAATAATCTTGAATAATGCACCAATAATAACAATAGATGCACCTAATCCGTAAGCCATTGCCATAAATTTCTTAAATCCTCTTGATTGTGCCATAATTTTTAATTTTTAGTTTAGTTAAATTTAGTTTTAGTTTAGTTTAGTTTAATTTTTTTGATATGTTAGTTAAGAGAATTTAAGGTTAAATCTGTACCTAAATAATCTTGAACAGTTCTGAAACCAATGTAGCTACGTGCCGAATCTGCATACTCATAGTCTCTTGAACTTACTTGTAAATAATACGCAACATCTTTCCAAGATCCACCACGTACTACTTTACGGTTGTTATTAATATCATTCACACTTGGATTAATACTTGAAACATATTCATAAGAAGATGGATCGTAAGATGCATGTACCCATTCCGAAACGTTTCCAGCCATATTATATAGGTTGTAATCGTTCGCTTCGTAAGATTTTGCTTCTACTGTATATAATGCTTGATCGGCAGCATAATCACCACGTAATGGTTTAAAGTTTGCCATAAAACAACCTCTGTCATTTTTAGTGTAAGGTCCACCCCAAGGAAAGGTTGCAGCTTGTAAGCCACCACGTGCAGCATACTCCCATTCAGCTTCTGATGGTAAACGGTATTTTGGAACGTTGTGTTTTTTACTGCTTTTTCTATCCGCATTGTGATATAACGTACGCCATTCACAAAAAGCATTAGCTTGTTTCCAAGATACACCTACAACAGGATAATCATCATAAGCAGCATGCCAGAAATAATCATTATGCATTGGTTCATTATAAGAATACGCGAAATCACGAATCCAAGCTGTTGTATCTGGATAAATTTCTACAGCTTCTGTAATTAAGAATTCTGAACGCTTTTTACCTTTATTATGCATTTTAGCAGCTTTCTCGATATCCATGTATGTATACTGAAATTTAAATTTCTTTACATCCCAAGTACGTTGACCATTATAAGACTCTTCTAATGGCAAATACATAGTATCCATAACTTCTGCATACAACTCATCTATATAACCAGCTGTATCAAACTCAATATCGATTTCATTATTTAACTTTCTACCTTCGTAGCCTGTTGGACCTAAACCAGCATAATTATCATACATGTATTTTTCGTACACAGACATATTATCTGGATCTGCATCTACAAATGCATAATCTCCAATAGTACCAGCGTCAGCTTGAGTTAAACCTTCTTCGTCGGCTAGAATAGCTAAACGGGTTCTGATTGTTGAATCACGTACCCAATTAACAAACTGCTTATACTCGCTGTTTGTAATTTCAGTAGCATCCATATAATAGGAACGAACAGTTACCGTTTTGGCTGGTGCATCATTAACTCCAGCAAGATCGTCATCTGCTTTACCCATTATAAAAGCACCACCTGGAACTAATTCCATACCATAAGGTTTTTCGGGATGCCATTTTTTTCCTTTAACTCCTACAAGCTGACCTCTGTCTCCAGATCCACAGCTAGTTAGCACAGCTAAAATTGCGGTTAATAACATTAATTTTTTCATATCCATAGAAAACTCGAGGTTAATTATTTCTGTCTTAAAAATTTTAAGAGCGTAAACATATTTATATAATTTGTAAAAAACAACTTTTTTTTCCTAAAATTACTCATTTCGTCGTAAAAAAATGCATCTCATCGATGAAACACACCCTTAAAACGTTAAAGTTTTACACACAATTCTTTTGAAACGCTTTGTACCAGCGTTCTGGTACATTATTATTGCAGGCATTTTGATAATCTTGATGCGTACAAGGTAATAACGTATGTCTCTTCAATTTATTATTTATTTCTTCTAAAAAAGGTATTTCTATCCACCAACGTCCGGATTTCATACTTTTATAAAAAATAAGTTCTTGGTGGTCGACCAAGGTAATGAATTTTTGGTAGTTATGATCTAAAGAAAAATCATCGTCTTTCACCCTGTAATTAACACCTTCTATAAAATACCATAACATTTGAGCTATTAAACCAGACGTTAAATCGTCAATACTGGACGGTTTATACTCAAAAATTCCAAATGTTGTTACTTTATTACTAATTCCGGCGTAACGTGAAATAGCGCAAATTTCTTTTCCATCAAATCCGTTTGGTGATGCCTGTTGTTTAGAGCCGACTTCTGATCCTTTAACAGATCCTAAATCGATACTCACAATATTGGCATCCCGTAAGGCTGGCTCTACAAGCGTAATATCACTAGATACAGACCCTAAACGGTAAGACTCAAAATAGAGCTTATCCATTAAGTCTATTTCTTCTTGCGAATTAAAATAGGTTTGGTAACCTATAGTAGCGTAATTGAATAAGTTATAAGGTTCATCCAAAATAATCTTTCCAACAAAGCTGGTGTTTTTAATTGGCTTGGTTGAATCGCCTAAATCGAATTTAGAATCCACGTTAGCAATATTTACCATCGGCATTAAAGCATCATAAGCGCGGTAGATAGGATAGGTTAAATCCTGACTTCCACCAATGATAATTGGAATAATACCTTTTGGAATCAATAGAGCAACGGCAGTTTTTAAGGCATAATAGGTATCTTCTATAGATTCACCTTTATGAATATCGCCTAAATCGGCAAGTGTAGTATGCCAATTTCCAGGAAAAAGTGCGTAAAGTGATTTTCTGATTTCATTTAAATTAAAATCTTCACCTATATAATTAATATCATTACGGTTTTCCAACACGCCAATGATAGCTATTTGCACACCATCCAAATCTGGAATCCCACTTTGAGCGGAATGAATACGCAATTTTCTTCCAAGCGCTTGTGTTGACAATAATTCATTATGAGCTACAACACTATCGGGAACGGGAGTCAGAAAACTAAAATTCATTAGCTAATATTACTTTTTAGTCGTTGTTTTTTTCTTGGCTACTTTTTTAGTGGTCGCTTTCTTTGCAGGAGCTTTCTTTTTGGTTGCTTTTTTCTTGGGTGCATTTTTTTCTAGAATAGCCTGCGCCTCTTCTAAAGTCATTTCAGTAACATCATGTGTTTTTGGTAATTCAATTTTTGTTTTACCTTTTAGAATGTTATGTCTACCCCAACGTGCTTTTTCAACACGAATACCAGCATCTTCCCAATTATGGATAACCTTATCTATTTCTTTTTGAATTTTATCTTCAATTAACGTTACAATATCATCATCAGATAAATTATCCCAATCATATTTTTTGTTCACGTTAATAAACATATCGTTCCATTTTATAAAAGGTCCAAAACGCCCTTTTCCTTTCTGAACCGGTAAATCTTTATACATATATATAGGAGCATCTGCTTTTTGCTTCTCTTTAATAAGAATAATAGCATCATCCAACTCCACGCTTAACGGATCTGTACCTCTTGGTAAGGACACAAACTGATCGCCAAACTTAACATACGGTCCATAACGACCATTATTGACCTCAACAGGTAATTTTTCATAGTCACCTAATAATTTAGGAAGCTGAAATAAATCCATAGCTTCTTCATAGGTAATGGTATTTAATTGTTGATCTGGAGATAGGCTTGCAAACTGTGGCTTTTCTTCATCATCCACCGTTCCAATTTGAACCATAGGTCCAAACTTCCCTAAACGCACACTTACCTGCTTACCTGTTTCTGGATCTTTTCCTAAAATACGTTCGCCAGATTCGCGGTCTGCATTTTCTTGAACATCAACAACAATTGGATGAAAGTCTTTGTAGAAATCTTTCATCATTTTTTTCCAATCTACTTTACCTTCAGCAATTTCATCAAAATCTTCTTCTACTTTCGCCGTAAAGTTATAATCCAAAATGGTTTCAAAATGATTCACCAAGAAATCAGTTACAATCATACCAATATCCGTTGGCACTAATTTTCCTTTGTCTGAACCTACTTTTTCAGAAAGCAGTTTATCCTTAACCGCTCCATCTCTTAATGTTAATACGGTGTACTCACGCTCCACACCATCAACAGTTCCTTTTTCAACATAATTTCTGTTCTGAATGGTAGAAATTGTTGGTGCATAGGTAGACGGACGACCAATACCAAGCTCTTCTAATTTTTTAACCAAAGCAGCTTCCGTATAACGTGCTGGTGGTCTGGTGTAACGTTCGGTTGCTGTAATATAATTATTAAGCAAGGTTTCGTTTACCTTCATTGCTGGTAACATACCATCTTGCTCCTCATCTTCATCATCAGTTCCTTCTAAATATACTTTTAGGAAACCTTCAAAGGTAATCACCTCACCATTTGCGGTGAAGTTTTCGTTATGTGTGGATGCATCTATTTTTAAATTGGTACGCTCTAACTCAGCATCACTCATTTGTGAAGCAATAGCACGTTTCCAAATTAAATCATATAAACGCGCTTGATCACGATCGATGTTCACCGAATGGTTTGCAAAATCGGTTGGACGAATAGCCTCATGCGCTTCTTGTGCGCCTTTAGATTTCCCTTTATACGTACGTGGTTTACTGAATTTAGAACCATAAGCACTTTCAATTTCTGCTTTGGCGCCTTTTCGGGCTTCATCAGAAAGATTCACACTATCGGTTCTCATATAGGTTATTAAACCAGCTTCATATAAGCGTTGCGCCATAGTCATGGTTTTGCTTACAGAAAAGTATAGTTTACGTGCGGCTTCTTGTTGTAATGTGGACGTTGTAAATGGTGCTGCTGGCGATTTTTTAGCCGGCTTTTTTTGTAAATCACCAATCTTGAATGTCGCTTTGGCATTTTTTTCTAAAAAGGCTTGCGCTTCTTTTTTAGATGAAAAATTCTTCGGAAGTTTTGCTTTGAATGTTTGACCATCTTCATTTGAAAACTCCGCATCAATTCTATAAGATGCTACGGGATTAAATCCTTGTATATCGCGTTCACGCTCTACAATAAGTCTCACTGAAACCGATTGCACACGTCCAGCGGACAAACCACCTTTCACTTTTCGCCATAAAACAGGCGATAATTCATAACCTACTATTCTATCTAAAACACGACGAGCTTGTTGCGCATCGACTAAATCGTAATCAATTCCACGTGGATTTTCAATCGCTTTTTGAATAGCGGTTTTTGTTATTTCGTGAAAAACAATCCGTTTTGTTTTCTCTTTATCTAAATTTAAAGACTCGGCTAAATGCCAAGCAATTGCCTCACCCTCGCGATCCTCATCACTTGCTAGCCAAACCATATCGGCTTTCTTTGCTAAGTCTTTCAGTTTTTTTACAACTGCTTTTTTATCTTTAGAAACCTCATATACAGGTTTAAAATCGCCTTCAACATCAACACCTAATTCCTTGGAAGGTAAGTCTGCTATATGTCCAAAACTGGATTCTACTTTAAAATCTTTTCCTAAAAATTTTTCAATTGTTTTCGCCTTCGCTGGCGACTCAACAATAACTAAATTCTTTGCCATTTCATGTTTTTTAAGGCTACAAATGTATATGAAAAAAAGTACATGTTCCTAATTTTTAAAAATTCCTATGCTTTATTTTATCACTACTACCAATAAAAAACCTGTATTTAAACAATTTTAAATACAGGTTTTAATTATAAAATTAAATGTTTTTTACAATTTATGATACAATATGATTGGTTGGTTGCTCCTCTTCAAAACCAACAACGTTTTTATAAACCAAATACATGGGATGGTATACAAAAGGTGCTGTAACTAAAATACCTATACCGCACATTAACATACCAACAACTTGTGCTAAAAGTGACGCGATTATAGTTAAACCAAATACTAATAACCATTTTTTGTTTCCTAATTTAAAACTAGCCTTTATAATATCACCAGCAGGTAATTCTGGATTGAAGGCAAAAATAATGGAGAAGAAATATATGGGAACAACAACATAAATTATAGGCAATACACAAAGCATAACAGCTATTAAGCTAATAAATAAAGATGCAAACATCAGTATCAGTAGCTTTCCAAAATATTTTCCTTTTAGATAATAAAAGAAATCTGATGTTTTAATAGGCTCATTATGGTCTAATCGTTTCATAATTCTAAAAAAACCTGCATTCAATGCTAGCGAAACAACACTTAGCACTAATATACCTGCTATAAAAAACAGCATATACATAATTCCCAAACCTGCAAAATAAGCCTGAAATGCTTCAGGATCTTGATCCCCTGTTGTTGCTTGAGAAATAATTATACCCAACAATGGTAAATATAATAACAGAATAAAAGGTAATACAATAATGAACGTTATAATTTGCAACAAAAAGCCTTGTACCCAAGTTTTCTTAAACAAATCAAAAGCGTCGCTAAAAATAGTTCCAAAATCTAACGAAGGTGCATTCGCGATTTTTTCTAAAAGTGAATTCATTGTGTTCATAAGTAGTTAATTAGTTAGTGATAGATTTCAAATTACGGTTAATTATATAGGATGCGCAAAATTATTTTTTATTATATGACACTTTGTCACAGTGTAAAAAATAATTGTAACTTTGCATACTTATTGACTGAACCTCATTTCAGATGCATTTATGGAGAAGATTATAGACGAATCAAAACAAGGTGAAACCCTTATATTAGAAGCAAAAGAAACCAATACACGGAAACTTTTTATTGAAAGTTACGGCTGTGCTATGAATTTTAGCGATAGTGAAATAGTGGCTTCCATTCTTACCAACGAAGGTTTCAACACAACCCAAAAGCTAGAAGAAGCTGATTTGGTTTTAGTAAACACCTGCTCAATTCGTGACAAAGCTGAACAAACCATTCGAAAGCGTTTAGAAAAATACAACGCCGTAAAAAAGATAAATCCGAAAATGAAAGTAGGCGTTTTAGGCTGTATGGCAGAACGTTTGAAAAGTAAATTTTTGGAAGAAGAAAAAATTGTAGATCTCGTTGTTGGCCCAGATGCTTATAAAGATTTGCCCAATCTGCTTTCTGAAGTTGAAGCTGGACGTGATGCCATAAACGTTATGTTATCTAAGGATGAAACCTATGGCGATATTTCTCCGGTACGCTTAAACACAAACGGTATTACAGCATTTGTTTCCATTACGCGTGGTTGCGATAATATGTGTACATTTTGCGTTGTTCCTTTTACTCGCGGTCGTGAACGTAGTCGGGATCCACAAAGTATTATGGAGGAAGTAAACGATTTATGGAGCAAAGGTTATAAAGAAATTACACTATTAGGTCAGAATGTTGACAGCTATTTATGGTATGGCGGTGGACTGAAAAAAGATTTTGAAAAAGCTAGCGACATGCAAAAAGCAACAGCTATCAATTTCTCTAAATTATTAGAACAATGTGCCCAAGCACAACCAAAAATGCGCATTCGTTTCTCTACATCTAATCCGCAAGATATGACGTTGGATGTTGTAGAAACCATGGCGAAATATAAAAATATTTGTAACCATATTCATTTACCAATTCAAAGTGGTAGCAACCGCATTTTAAAGGAAATGAACAGGCAGCATACACGTGAAGAATATATGGAACTCATCACCAATATTAAACGTATTTTACCAAATTGCTCTATTAGTCAGGATATGATTGCTGGTTTTCCAACAGAAACAGAAGCCGATCATCAAGACACGTTGAGCTTAATGGAGTTTGTACAATACGATTTTGGTTTTATGTATGCCTATTCGGAAAGACCAGGAACCATGGCTGGTAGAAATATGGAAGATGATGTTCCAGAAGCCACAAAAAAACGGCGTTTACAAGAAATTATTGATGTGCAACGTGCTAATGGTCATAAAAAAACATTGGCTAATTTAGGTCAAATTCATGAAGTGTTGATTGAGAAAGCATCCAAAAAATCAGATTTACAATGGTCTGGACGTACCTCACAAAATACAGTTGTAGTTTTTCCGAAAGAACATTATAAGGTTGGCGAATTTGTAAACGTAAAAATAAACGATTGTACCACAGCTACCCTGATTGGTGAGGCTGTTGGGTATTCAAATCACTAATACAATGAAACATTCAATCTTATTATTGTTAGCTTTAACCTTAAATTCATGTTCGTCAGATGATAATCCGGTTACTAATACCGAGATATCAGAAACGCCAATATTAAAAAAAATGCATAAAGAACGTATCTATGACGGGCTTACGGAAGACTTTGACTTTAACACATCAGGCCGATTACAGTCGTTTAATAAGATTGTAACGGATTATTACCAAAATGACAGATTCATTGACTACGCTTATAACTCGAGTAATCAATTAATTGAATATAAAGAGTTTATTGAATCTGGTGCTACATTAACCTCGTCATTACAGTTTTCTGGCGATATTCCTATCCGTGTCGGTTATAATAACACCGATAACAACGTCAATTTTGAATCTATCATAACTATAAATAATAGTATTTTATCTTTTGTGGTTCCTGATTATGAATTCTTTTCTGCTGGTGATGCCGAAATCATTATCACATTTGAAACCAATAAATTGGAGAAAATCATAGAGTATCGTATAAATCAATTACAGGCAGGAAACACCACAACCTACACACTACTTAATTTTGAATACGACAACCAAGACAATTTATTGCGATATGGTATCGAATTTCTATACGGATTTGAAAGAAATGAGTCCTTTATATTTACTTATGATAATGAAGTAAACCCATTTGCTGCATCTTTAAAACAAAATGCCATTTGGCTTTTACTTATCGAGGGGCACTTTAGAATCAACATAAAAAATTTAATCTTAATTTCCCCAAATAACATTCTTATAGACAACTATCACAATAAGTCATATACTTACAATTATAATATTTTTGATTACCCATATTCAGCAACTATCAGCAACTTACAGTCTCAACAAACTATTGAAACATTAACGTTTACCTATTATTAATCCAATGGAATCAATACAAGCAACCAAACAGCGTTTCGGCATAATTGGAAACGACCCAACACTTAATCGTGCCATAGAAAAGTCCATTCAAGTAGCACCAACAGATATTTCGGTTTTAGTAACTGGTGAATCTGGTGTGGGTAAGGAAAGTATTCCTAAAATTATCCATTCCCTATCGCACAGAAAACACGGCAAATATATTGCTGTAAACTGTGGTGCCATTCCAGAAGGCACTATTGATAGTGAACTTTTCGGACATGAAAAAGGTGCATTTACAGGTGCAACAGCTAACAGAAATGGTTATTTTGAAGTTGCCGATGGTGGCACCATTTTTTTAGATGAAGTCGGTGAATTACCACTCACCACACAAGTACGTTTGTTACGTGTTTTAGAAAATGGCGAATTTATAAAAGTAGGTTCCAGTAAAGTACAGAAAACCAATGTACGTATTGTGGCAGCTACAAACGTGAACATGTTTGATGCTATTAAAAAAGAAAAATTTCGTGAAGATTTATACTACCGTTTAAGTACCGTTGAAATTAATTTACCGCCATTACGAAACAGAAAAGATGATATTCATTTATTATTCAGAAAGTTTGCTAGTGATTTTGCTTTAAAATATAAAATGCCAACCATCAAATTATCAGATGAAGCTGTAGCTATATTATTGAAATTCCGTTGGAATGGAAATATTAGACAGTTGCGCAATGTGGCCGAACAAATTTCCGTTTTAGAACAAAAAAGAGAAATTTCTGTAGAAACATTACGTCATTATTTACCAGCGGAAGGTAGCCAATTACCTGCTGTAATTAAAACCACTAAATCTGAAAGCGACTTTAGTAGTGAACGGGAAATTTTGTATAAAGTACTTTTTGACATGAAGAGTGATTTAAACGATTTAAAGAAACTCACCATGGAACTGATGAAAACTGGCAACGGTTCTGAAGTTCAGAAGAAAAATGAAGGCCTAATTGATAAAATTTATGGCGAAGTAGATGATGACACGCAGGAAGCTTATGAAGATTTAGAAGTGCTTTCCATTCCTGAAAAACCGAATGATACGTATTCTGAAGATCCTATTGAAACAGCAACAGACAAATACCATTTTGCTGAAGAAATTGAAGAAGAAGAAACGCTGTCCTTGCATGATAAGGAATTAGAACTTATAAAAAAATCGTTGGAACGCCATAGCGGAAAACGTAAATTAGCGGCTGCCGAATTAGGCATTAGCGAGCGTACATTATATAGAAAAATTAAACAATACGACCTGTAATTGGTTTTAAAAATTAATTTATGAAAATCATAAAAGTAGTTTTATCAGCATTTGTTTTAATCACCTTTTTAGGCTGTGGCGCCTATTCGTTTACGGGTGCTTCCATTGCTGCTGATGTCAAAACATTTCAAGTCAATTATTTTCAAAATAATGCCATTTTAGTAGAACCTGGTTTGGATCGGGATTTTACGAATGCGCTAACGGATTTACTGATTAATCAAACCAATTTAGATTTAGTGAAATCTGGTGGTGATTTGGTATACGAAGGTGAAATTACAGAATACCGTATCTCGCCAACTACAGCAACAGCAAATAACACAGCAGCTCAAAACCGATTGAACGTTACTGTAAATGTTCGATTTTATAACTTGAAAGACGAGGAAGACTATTTAGAACAACGTTTCTCTTTTTTTTATGATTATGCTGGAGCGGCGTTATTGACAGGCTCTCAAAAAGATACCGCTTTAGCTGAAATTTTTGAGCGTATTACCCAAGATATTTTTAATGCAACATTAGCAAAATGGTAATATGATAACAGCTGCTGAATTTTCTAAAATCATACAAGAACCGCAAGATATTTCGCTTGAACAAACAGCGGAAATAAAAGCAATTGTGGAGCAGTATCCTTATTTTCAAGCGGCTCGTGCTAGTTATTTAAAAGGATTAAAATCCAAGTCTAGTATTAAATATAATAATGAGTTAAAGGTAACGGCTGCATATACAACCGATAGAAGTATTTTATTCGATTTTATTACATCAGAAGCCTTTTTGCAAAATGAAATATCACAGCATATTAAGCAACATTTAGACCATATTAAATCTATTGAAGTCGATTCTGAAGATATGTCATTTGATAAAAGAAGTCGGGTTGATGATGTATTAAAGCAACAAATTACAGATACGGAAGGCACATTAGATCCAGAATTATTTCAACTTAAAACCAGCAAACCACCAATAGCGTATTTTCAAATAGATGATGCATTACCAATTGAAGCTGATTCAAAAGATCATGCTATTGAAACGGCTACAGATGATTCAACTTCTCCTAACCATGTATTAAAATTAGGTCAACCGTTACAGTTTGATCATCAAGAAAAACATTCGTTTAATGAATGGTTAATGCTCACGCGTTTCGAACCTATAAATCGTGAAACTGATAACATAGAGAGCGAAAAAACAATTGAAAGTGTAATAGAAAACACAGACGATTCGGAAACAGAACGCAGTAAAAAGTTTGATTTAATTGATGAATTCATCACTAAAAACCCGAAGTTAAAACCTAGTAAAAAAACCACGGTAAACACCAATATTGCCGATGCGCAAATGATTCAGCCAGAAGCCTTAATGACTGAAACCTTGGCACGAATTTACCTAGAGCAAAAGAACTATAAAAAGGCAATTCAATCTTACAACATTTTAAGTTTGAAATATCCAGAAAAAAGTGGTTTCTTTGCAGACCAAATTAAAGCAGTAAAACAATTACAAGAACAAAATAACGAATAACATGAGTACGTTTACCATATTTTTAGCACTTATTGTAGTGGTTGCCTTTTTACTAATAGTAGTTATAATGGTTCAAAACCCTAAAGGTGGCGGATTATCATCATCTTTTGGTGGTGGTGGCACACAACAACTAGGTGGTGTTAAAAAAACAACAGACTTTTTAGACAAAAGCACATGGACACTAGCAACAATTATGTTGGTGTTAATTTTAGTTTCTAATGTTACTATTAGCAGAACAGGAACTGCAGAATCAAAAGCTATTGAGCAAATCAATACACAACAACCTGCTCCTGTTGCACCAGCTGTTCCAGCCGCAACTAATGAAAGCACTGAAACACCAGACGCTTCTAACTAGAACGTGTTACAAAAAAATAAAAAAAGCCAACTTTTCAGTTGGCTTTTTTTGTACCCTAAAGGGAATGAATGAAATTTTGTCAGTATATAGCTATTGGCACATTTTTAGTACAGTCCTTAAGCACTAAACAATTTTATAATTAATAAACAACATAAAAAAATGGCATTAAAAATTAAACCATTAGCAGACCGTGTTCTTATTGAACCAGAAGCAGCTGAAACTAAAACAGCATCAGGAATTATTATTCCAGATAATGCAAAAGAAAAACCACAACAAGGCAAAGTAATGGCAGCAGGAAAAGGCACCAAAGATGAGCCTATGACTGTTAAGGTTGGCGATACTGTTCTTTATGGCAAATATGCAGGAACGGAATTAAAATTAGAAGGTAAAGATTACCTGATTATGCGTGAAAGCGACATACTTGCAATTGTATAACAATAGCAAAATTCCAAAAAATAAAAAAGCAAAATTCAAAAACCTAAAATTTACATATCGTAAATCCGCTTGGGATTTAGTATTTGAATTTTGAGATTTAAAAATTTTAAATAAAATTATTCATTATGGCAAAAGATATAAAATTTGATATTGACGCACGCGACGGTTTAAAACGTGGTGTGGATGCATTAGCAAATGCAGTAAAAGTAACATTAGGGCCAAAAGGTCGTAACGTAATAATTAGTAGAAGTTTTGGTGCACCACAAGTAACCAAAGATGGTGTAACGGTTGCTAAAGAAGTAGAGCTTGAAAACGAGCTTGAAAATATGGGCGCACAAATGGTAAAAGAAGTTGCTAGTAGAACCAACGATTTAGCTGGTGATGGTACAACTACAGCAACCGTATTGGCTCAAGCAATTGTAAAAGAAGGTTTAAGAAACGTAGCTGCAGGTGCAAATCCAATGGATTTAAAACGTGGTATTGATAAAGCCGTTGCTGCTATTGTTGAAGACCTTGCCAAACAAGCAAAACAAGTAGGGAATTCTTCTGAAAAAATAAAGCAAGTTGCTTCTATTTCTGCTAACAACGATGAAACTATTGGCGATTTAATTGCTAAAGCGTTTAGTAAAGTTGGAAAAGAAGGTGTAATTACCGTTGAAGAAGCTAAGGGAATGGAAACCTATGTAGACGTTGTGGAAGGTATGCAATTTGACAGAGGTTATTTATCTCCTTACTTTGTTACTGATTCTGATAAAATGGTTGCTGATTTAGAAAATCCATACATTTTATTATTCGACAAGAAAATTTCAAACCTACAAGAAATACTTCCAATTTTAGAGCCAGTTGCCCAATCTGGAAGACCATTATTAATTATCGCTGAGGATGTAGAAGGTCAAGCCCTTGCAACATTAGTTGTAAATAAATTACGTGGTGGACTTAAAATTGCTGCTGTTAAAGCACCTGGTTTTGGAGACAGACGTAAAGCTATGTTAGAAGATATTGCTATCCTTACAGGTGGTGTTGTTATTTCTGAAGAGCGTGGTTTTTCATTAGAAAATGCCGATTTAAGCATGTTAGGAACTGCTGAAACAGTAACTATTGATAAGGATAATACAACTATTGTAAATGGTTCTGGTGATGCTAGCGCAATTAAAAATCGTGTTAACCAAATCAAAGCGCAAATTGAAACTACAACAAGCGATTATGATAAGGAAAAACTTCAAGAACGTTTAGCTAAATTAGCTGGAGGTGTTGCTGTACTTTATGTTGGTGCCGCAAGTGAAGTGGAAATGAAAGAGAAAAAAGACCGTGTTGATGATGCACTTCACGCAACTAGAGCTGCCGTTGAAGAAGGTATTGTTGCTGGTGGTGGTGTTGCGCTTGTAAGAGCTATCGGTTTATTACAAAAATTAACAGCTGAAAATTTAGACGAAGTTACAGGTATCCAAATTGTAGCACGTGCTATTGAAGCACCTTTAAGAACCATTGTTGAAAATGCAGGTGGTGAAGGAAGCGTTGTAATTGCTAAAGTATTAGAAGGCAAAAAAGACTTTGGTTTTGACGCCAAATCAGGAACGTATGTTGATATGCTAAAAGCTGGAATTATCGATCCTAAAAAAGTTACACGTGTAGCATTAGAAAATGCGGCTTCTGTTGCAGGAATGATTTTAACGACTGAATGTGCTTTAATTGATATTAAAGAAGATGCACCTGCTATGCCAATGGGCGGTGGCGGAATGCCAGGCATGATGTAGTCCAAAGCTTCATAACTTAAATTATAATTTTAAAAACGCCTCAAGAAATTGAGGCGTTTTTTATTCCCATTCATGAAAAAAATGGATTATTGACGGGAAACCGTTTTTTCATTATTAATAAAAACAGTACTTTTAATCTCATAAAAGCCTCATTCATAACTTTAACCTAAAATGATGATTAAAAACATAGTAGCTTTCTTACTATTTGTGCTTTGTTCAACTTATGGCATTGCACAAAACCCAGAGTTTAATTTCGTTGAAAACAAATATCTGGATTACTACAAACTCCAACCTGAAACTATTTATACACAGGTTAATAAATCGAAGTATTCAAATTCAGAAGAGCTTTGGTTTAAAACGTACATTTATAATACACAAACACAAAAGCCCTATTTAACAACGAGTAATGTGCATGCTAGCGTTTATGATGCTGACGGCATTTTAATTGAAAAAAAAATGTTCTATGCTGAAAATGGTGTAACGCATGGAAACTTCAACTTAAAAGATAATTATTTTCCTGGCATCTATTTTTTAAAGGTGACAACCAATTGGATGAAAAACTTTAATGAACCTCATTATAGTCTTCATCAATTTGAAATTATAGGTAGTGATTCAAATTCTGAAAACCCAACTGAAAGCGAGCAAAAATACGATTTCCAATTATTACCTGAAGGGGGTCATTTACTTCAAAACACAAATAACAGTATTGGTTTTAAAGGGACAGATATTAACGGAGACCCTTTAATTATAACATCCGGAAAAGTACGAGATAGCAAGGGGAATACCATTTCAACCTTTAAGAGTAACGACTTTGGTATTGGTAAATTTAGTATGTTAGTTTCAGAAAATGAAACCTATACGGTTGAAGCTACATTAGAAAACGGTTCTAATATTAATCAAAATATGCAAAAAGCAGATGTTACAGGTTTGTCACTATCTGTAAATACGCTTAACCAAAACACCTTATTTGTTAGTGTAAAAACCAATAAGCGCACCTTACCATATTTATTGGAAAAACCGCATTACTTATTGATTCATAGAGATGGGCTTCTTAAAAAAATAGACATCAAATTTGAAGCTAACACCTTTGAATATACTATAGCAATTCCGAAAACAGATTTGTATAGTGGCATGAATATTCTAACTGTTTTTAATGAAAAAAACCAACCTGTTTTAGAGCGCTTGGTGTTTCATAAAACTGAAAATTTAATTCATGATGTGTCATTTTTAGGAAAAAAGGTTGGATATGATTCTACGCAAATCAGATTGGTTTCGAATAAAAAAAATACATTAAAAAAATACATGAGTGTTTCTGTTTTACCAGCTTCAACAGAAGCTTACAACAATAGCAATACCATTACTTCAGCATTTCTATTACAACCATATATTAAAGGTTCAGTCGATAATCCACAAGCATATTTTAAAGATAACGAGCGAAAAACCAATTATAATTTAGATTTATTGCTGCTTACACAAGGCTGGAGTCGTTATGAATGGAATACCATCTTTCATGTACCACAAATTGCAAAATATAATTTTGAAGCTGGCTTTCAAATACAAGGAAAAATCAATGAAACAAATGCTGATGAGTATAAAGAAATCGTACTTTTTTCAGCTAACAATGAATTAATGATATCTACTGAAGTTAAAGACTCCTATTTCAGTTTTGAACATTTATCATTAATGGATAGTTCGGTAGTTTCCTTGAGTGCGAAGAATAAACGCGGGAAATTAGTAACCCCTAGAGTATATTATAATGTGTACCCTACCTTTGAAAATGATTCGCTTGACACCAAAAACATCATTAAAAAACCGGTTAGTATTATTTTAAATAGTGATAGTTTTATTTATGACGATACGATTACCCAATTGGACACCATAATGTTTAAAATTAAGAAAGAATCGAGACAAGAAAAATTCATGATTAATGGAGGGGTTAATAATCGTTCTGTAGATTTAAAGAACGTTTATAACTTTTCAACACGGATTCTAGATGTTATACGAAGTAATGGTTTTGATGTAATAGAATCTGGACAATCTACCATAAAACTACTTTCTAGGCGAAGCTCTAACTTACAAGGTAGATTAAGCCCGAATGTATACTTGGACGGTATTATTGTTTCAGATCAATTAGAACTTATACAATATTTAACGGTTGCAGAAGTCGAAAAATTATTTGTCGCAAAAACAGGTTATGGTATTGATGGCGCTGGAGGCACCATAAACATTTTCACTAAAGATGGCGGCAGATCCAAAAGCAATCCGAAAGGCAAGTTTAGCAGCAATGCCATTAAAATAGGCTACTCTATGCCTAAAAGCTACTATGCGCCAATGTACAACACAACCAAACGTGATGCATTTTCAAAAATGGGCGTTTTAAATTGGATTCCGAATGTGACACCCAATCAGAATGGCGAATTTGTATTCAATATCCCGAACTATTTCTACAATGAAATAAATCTCTATATTGAAGGTATGTGTGAAGATGGCAGTTTAATTTCGAAAGTAGAAACTATTAAATTAAAATAAAAGGAAAAAGAGAAACGGTTAATTGTTTACCAAATCCTTAATTACTAATAAAGCTTCGGCTTCATCAGCATCATGAACATGAATTTCAATTTGACCTAAAATTCCCGGATAGGAAGAATCAGATTTATTAATTTCAAAATACGCAATTTGGGCTTCGTCCAAGGCATTTTTTACACCTGAAACTTGCACTTGAGAATTACTGGATAGGATTAGTTTTCTTGACATGGTTCTTCTTTTTTAATGATATAGTAAGTTAATCATTTTAATGGAAACTCCCAACATAAAAAAAGCCCAAACAATCCGTTTGGGCTTTCTTATTAATTTACAATCATTTAATCATCTTTATGATCATCTTGTACTACTTCATCTCTATATAAACAACAGGCATGAAGGCTGTTGTAGGCCTCATCGTTTGCTTTAATTTCTTTGGTATCATGACCAATATCAGCAATACTTTGATTAATGGTTTTTAAATCGGTTTTACGTTCATCAAAAATCAGCTTTAACTCATGAGTCTCTACATTCCATACAGCCGATTTTACACCTTTTGTTCTAATACACGCCTTCTCAATGCGTTCTTTACACATATTACAAACACCATCTACTTCTATAGAGGCCCTGGCGTTTTTATCTTGTGAAAAGGCTGTTAAACCAAAAAGCATGACTATTAATATTCCTAATTTTTTCATTTTGTTTTACAATTATGAATTCTGCAAAAGCAGAAATCTGATTATTATTTTTTATTCTTAATTAATTTTAAATCGCAATCCGGCGTAATACATACTACCAAATACGGGTCCATATACAAATGTGGTATCAAAATTGGCGCCAAACGGATCATCGGCTGCAACAATTGGATTATCTTGACGTACATTAGTTACGTTTTCGCCACCTAAATATACTTCAAATTTAGGAGAAAACACTTTGGTGACCTGCAAATTTAAAGTTCCAACCGTTGGTGTATAAGTTGGTAATTGATACGCTAACGGATTTGTTTGCGTGGACGAAAAACGCTGCTTACTTAACCAATTATAAGTGGCATCAAATTTCCAATGACCACCTGTATCCGAAAGGTTTGTTTCATAACCAGCATTCGCAAATAAACGATGTTTTGGCGTTAATGGTTTATCCAGTTTACCCGATTGGTATTGCGTTTTAACATCGTAATACTTATAAGCTAAACGCAAATCAAAACGATCAAACACATTATAATTCACCTCCGCTTGAAAGCTATTGGCAAAACTGTCCCCATCCAAATTATAAAAACTAACAGCTTGTGGGTTTTCATAATCTACCACTATTTGATTTTGAAAATCGGTTCGGTAATAATCAAAAGTTACATCACCTTTCCGTCCAAACAAATTAAACCCTTGTAGGAAAGATACACCATAGTTCCATGCAACTTCTGGATCCAACCCATAAACAGCACCTCCAGAATTAATAATATTAATAGCTCTTGATGTTGCAAACATTTGCTGATTTTCTGTAAAGATATTAGCACTGCGTTTTCCACGACCAACGGATGCTCTAAAAGCTGACTTTTCCCAAGGTGTATAACGCAAATGTAATCTTGGTGTTACAAAAAATCCGAGTAAATTATGCTGATCTACACGAACACCAGCTGTTAGGTTTAGGTTATCTAAATTGTCATAATTATATTCAAAAAATGCACCAACAGATGATTCTGTTCGCTCATAATCTTGCGTGTTTACCAACTCATCATAATGATCATAAGTAAAACTTAATCCTGTTTTTACTTTATGACGTGTATCACCAATTAAGGTATTGTAAATTGCATTGGCATATAAACTATTTTGAACAATATCATAAACGTTCAAACCAAAATAAGAGTCCTGTTCATGTCTACTAAAAGCTGTTTGAACACCAATACTTTGATAGGGTATGTTCGGGTTTACATAGCCTAGTTTTGCAGATAATTCATAGCGCTCGGTATCAATTTCACTTCCCCAAGCATTCGTAGTTCCTTTGTCTGTGTCTGGATTAAAATTAACCTCTCCTGTTTGCTTACCATCGTTTAAATACTTCAAATTAATAAAACTAACAATACCTTTTTCAGGATTTGTGTACTGCCATCTGTTCATTACATTAATCTGATTGTAGGTTGGCATATCCATAAAATTATCGCCGTTTACATCATGTTTTGTATTTTGAGTACTGCCATGAAGGTATAAACCGGTTGCCCATTTTTCACCTACTTTGGTATTAACATGAGTATTTAATTCAAAACGATCATTACTGCCACCATATAGGTTGACAAATAATTTTTTATCCGTTGTAGGCTTTACAAGCTCTGCATTTATTTGTCCTGCAATACTTTCAAAACCATTAACCACACTTCCGGCACCTTTACCAATTTGAATACTTTCCACCCATGTGCCTGGTATAAAACTTAATCCATATGCTTGTGATGCTCCACGAATTGACGGAATGTTCTCTGTAGCAATTAAAATATAAGGCGTTGTTAATCCCAGCATTTTTATTTGTCGTGTTCCCGAAACGGCATCCGCAAAATTGACATCAATAGATGGATTGGTTTCAAAGCTTTCGGCCAAATTACAACAGGCTGCTTTTAATAATTCGTCACTACTTACAACCATTATATTTTGGGATTGCAAATATGATTTTGCTGTAGCTTTGTTTCTTGATGTTACCACAACCTCATCCAATGCACTTGTTGGTTCTAATAAATGGTTTATGGGTTTGGCAGAATTAACAGAAATCGTATCCGTTTTATAACCCACAAAACTGATGACTAATTTTTTATAATCCGATTGATATGGAATGGTAAAATTCCCGTCAAAATCCGTGACTGCTCCAACTGCTGTGTTCAACCAATATACATTAGCACCAGCCACAGGAATATCTTTTTGATCTTGATTGGCTTCTAAAATTACACCTTTCAAATCATTTTGAGACATAACCAAAAATGGCATAAAGCCTAAAATAAATAATAATTTTTTCATGTTAGGAAAGATTTGGTTTGATGGTGAAATTTTTAGAAAGTGCTTCTTGTAATGTGCGCAATTCTATCTCGTTTTTCAACGTAATACTTGCTTCTGAAGATTCCAAATTGACTTGAACATCTTGAATTGCATCCAATTTTATTAGCGCATCTTCAACTGAATTTTTACAGCCACTGCAAGTCATACCTGAAATGGTATATGTTTGTATCATTAGTAATTTTGAATTAAAATTTAACGTATTTATAAGTTGCTTTGTTAATCAATGAAAAACATTGAATAACAAAATCAATGGCATTTTATGAGTTCAAAACTCATAAAATAAAAATCGTTAAATAATCAAATGATGAAAACTTGATCCAGAATCTGAATATCGGAAATCAAGTTGGGAGGTAGATAATTTTCATGAGGAATAACCAATTGTGGCAGTCCTTCAAATAAATTTATATAGGTATGCGTATAGGTCGCTAAAAACAACTGCTGGTCAAAATCTAAGTCATTAAACGTCTTCACACTTAATTCATCTTGACCTTTAATAACATCAATCGTGTCTTTACAGCAATCCATGGCTGCTTTTAGCTCATAACTGTCTGATGTGCATTTTTCAGCGGTATCAAAAACGGCTGCATCTATTAAAACATCGCCACAAAAATGCTTTTCAACAGTAAAAGATACTGTTGAAAACAAGACTAACAAAGCCATGCTTGCAGAAAATGATTTATATACTAGTGTTTTTATCATACCGTAATTGCACTGCAAATTTACAATAAATGGGTTTGATAAAATAATTTTTTAGGCTGATTAATGCTAGGCATTCTTCTTATGATAGAAAAAAGCCGGAATAAGTAGTAACAAAATAAGTGGTTGAATTAAAAAGCGTCGCGTATTAAAAAACAAATAGTAATCATCTTGCTTCGGATTAATTACAAAATACAAAAATAATAAAATGAGTATCACATAAGCAACACCATAAATCAAAGCCGAAAATTTAAGCACGCTGACATCTTTAAAAATGGCAAATAAAATACCGAGAGACAAAACCGTATTCAGTAGAAAACGCAAACTGGTAAAAGCGGTGAGCTTAAATACTTCACGTCTTGGTGAATCAATATAAAGATAATCGTTTTGAAAAAATGCTAAAAACGGATCATAAAACAACTGTTGCTCAAATACACGGATTAACACTAACAATGTAGCTAAAACTCCAATGGTTAAATAAGTTAATGCTTTACTCATTTTTTCGATGCTATTTTTGAAAATCGGTTAACCCAAACTACCCAAAGCAAACAAACCATGCCATAAATAATGGCAGGAAAAATAACCGTATGCAAAACATCTTTTCGCCATGGATAATGATATAACCCAACGGAAAGTATCACCACACGAAACAAATTGACAACATAAATCAAAACGCTTCCAGCCAAAAGATAAATAACGGTTGTTTTAAAACGGCCTGAAAAAGCCAGAATAAATGCCATAAATAGAATAATAACGCTTACCGAATTACACCCTTCAATAACACGTGCTACATATTCCTTATTAATCATAAGTTTCATGGACGCTTCGGTTGGATGTGGTAAAACTTGCGCCTCATAGCCCAATGTTTGCAGTAAATCCGCACTTTGTTGCGCCACAATATGTGTCATATAATCTGGATAATAGACTTCCCCAGTTGATAATTGCAAATAAAATTTATAACCAAACGTCATAACCGCATAAACCAACAAAAACGTAAGAATAAACTTAATAACCGATTTGTATTTTTGAAGTAGTTTTTTCACGCTTAAATTTTAGTCATTTCGTTGTTAAAGTTATACAAATTGACACGTATAAATCACTGCAATTTAAATACTTTTGCCGAAACTTAAAAAACTAATGACACTCCAAGAATTAAAACCTGCAGTAACTGAAATTATTCAACAAACAGAAACACCTATAGATGACAGACTGTTAGCTATTTGCGCTTTACTTGAAAAAGAAATTCCGTATTATAATTGGGTTGGTTTTTATTTTAAAAATGGTGATAAAAACGAATTAAAACTAGGACCTTATGTTGGTGAACCTACAGATCATACCATTATTCCATTTGGAAAAGGTATTTGCGGTCAAGTTGCCATTAGCAATCAGAACTTTGTGGTTCCCGATGTGTCAGCTCAAGATAATTATATTGCGTGTAGCCTAACGGTAAAGGCTGAAATTGTGGTACCTATTTTTGTGAATAGTCAGAATATTGGACAAATTGATATCGATTCCAATACAGCAGATCCATTTACAGATATGGATGAACGTTTTTTGGAGTTTGTCTGTAAAAAAGTTGCTACAATTTTATAACTGTTAATAACTTCTTTTTTAAGTTGAAAAACAGTTGTGTTTAAAACCGAAACACAACCACTTTTTTTAATGTAATTCCCTACTTTTGCAGGCATAAAACAACACAACACACATGAGTACAACTAAAACTATTAAATCGGCATTAATTTCTGTTTTCAGTAAAGATGGATTAGCGCCAATTGTAAAAACATTACACCAACAAAACGTTACGATATACTCCACAGGAGGAACCGAAAAATTCATTAAGGATTTAGGTATTCCTGTCGTTCCTGTTGAAGATGTAACCTCCTACCCGTCTATTTTGGGAGGTCGCGTAAAAACATTACATCCAAAAGTTTTTGGTGGTATTTTAAACAGACAAAATAACGCAAGTGATGTTGCGGAATTAGCAGAATTTAATATTCCGCAAATAGATCTAGTCATTGTAGATTTATATCCTTTTGAAAAAACGGTAGCTTCAGGTGCCGACACACAAGATATTATTGAGAAAATTGATATTGGTGGTATTTCACTTATCCGCGCTGCAGCTAAAAATTATGCGGATGTGGTTTGCGTCGCTTCAGTAAATGATTACAGCGAATTTTTAGAATTATTAGAAACTCAAAAAGGGGAAACAACGGAAGCAGATAGAAAACGTTTTGCCGCAAAATCCTTCAATGTTTCATCTCATTACGATTCGGCTATTTTTAATTATTTCAACCAAGATCATGAGATTGCCAGTTTTAAATTAAGCGAAAACAATGGTCAAGTTTTACGTTACGGCGAAAACCCACACCAAAAAGGATTTTTCTTTGGCGATTTTGAAGCTATGTTTACCAAGCTTCATGGCAAAGAATTAAGCTACAACAACTTATTAGATGTAGATGCAGCCGTAAATTTAATGAACGAATTTAAAGGTGAAGCGCCAACGTTTGCTATTTTAAAACACAATAACGCCTGTGGTTTTGCGCAAAGAAATACCGTAAAACAAGCGTATACAGATGCTTTAGCTGGCGATCCTGTTTCGGCATTTGGAGGCATTTTAATTTGCAATACCGAAATTGACGACGCAACGGCAACTGATATTCATAGTTTATTTTGTGAAGTGGTTATAGCACCTTCTTTTTCTGAATCAGCTTTAGAAATTTTAAAAGGTAAAAAGAACCGTATTTTACTAACTCAAAATGATATTGCTCTACCAAAAACAACCGTTAGAACTTGTTTAAATGGTGTCTTGGTTCAGGAGCGTGACAGTTTAACAGATACTATTACGAATTTAACGTATGCTACCAACAATAATCCAAGCGAAAGTGAGTTAGAAGACTTAATCTTTGCATCCAAAATTTGCAAGCATACTAAATCCAACACCATCGTATTAGTAAAAAACAAACAATTATGTGCTAGTGGAACAGGACAAACCAGTCGTGTGGATGCTTTAAATCAAGCTATTCATAAAGCACAATCTTTTAATTTCGATTTGAAAGGTGCTGTTATGGCAAGTGATGCTTTTTTCCCGTTTCCTGATTGTGTTGAAATTGCTGATAATGCAGGAATTTCAGCAGTTATTCAACCAGGTGGCTCTATAAAAGATCAGTTAAGTGTGGATTATTGTAATGCAAATAATGTATCCATGGTTATGACAGGAACACGTCATTTTAAACACTAATATTTTTATGAAAGTGAAATTCATTTTTGCTTTCAATGAAATTTCAAATAAAATAGATATAAAAATCATCCAAAAAGTAAACCACAGATAATAATTGCAATACTTTTATTACATTTACAAGATTTGATTAACAACCCTCAAATAAACGACTTAAGCACATGGGATTTTTTGACTTCTTAACCGAAGAAATTGCGATAGATTTAGGTACTGCAAACACTCTTATTATTCATAATGACAAGGTGGTTGTAGATAGTCCCTCTATTGTTGCACGCGATAGAATTTCTGGGAAAATAATTGCCGTTGGAAAAGAAGCCAGCTTAATGCAAGGAAAAACTCATGAAAACATTAAAACAATAAGACCACTAAAAGATGGTGTAATTGCTGATTTTGATGCGAGTGAGCAAATGATAAGTCTGTTTATAAAAAATATTCCTGCCCTTAAGAAAAAATTATTTCCACCATCCTTACGCATGGTTGTTTGTATTCCTTCAGGCATTACAGAAGTAGAAATGCGTGCGGTTAAGGAATCTTGTGAACGTGTTAATGGTAAAGAAGTCTATCTAATTCACGAACCTATGGCTGCAGCTATTGGTATTGGTGTGGATATTATGCAACCGAAAGGAAACATGATTGTGGATATAGGTGGTGGTACTACCGAGATTGCCGTTATTGCTTTAGGTGGAATTGTTTGTGATAAATCGGTTAAAATTGCTGGTGATGTTTTTACTAATGATATTATTTATTACATGCGTACACAACACAATTTATATGTGGGTGAACGTACTGCTGAAAAAATAAAAATTCAAATTGGTGCTGCTACCGAAGATTTAGAATTACCTCCGGAAGACATGAGTGTTCAAGGTCGTGATTTACTAACAGGTAAGCCAAAACAAGTGCAAATTTCCTACCGTGAAATTGCTAAAGCACTTGATAAATCTATTTTACGTATTGAAGATGCTGTTATGGAAACACTATCTCAAACGCCTCCAGAATTAGCTGCCGATATTTATAATACCGGTATTTATTTAGCTGGTGGTGGTTCTATGTTACGTGGATTAGACAAGCGTTTATCGCAAAAAACGGATTTACCAGTGTACATTGCTGAAGATCCTTTACGTGCAGTAGTTCGTGGAACAGGTATCACTCTTAAAAATTTATCAAAGTTTAAAAGCGTCTTGATAAAATAGCATACTAAATCATGCAACAAATCATTAAATTCTTTTTAAGAAACAAAACTTTTTTGTTGTATTTCCTGTTGCTTTTTATTGCCGTTGTTTTCACTATTCAATCACATTCTTATCATAAAAGTAAGTTTATAAATTCGGCTAATTTTGTTACAGGCGGTGTTTATAATTCCGTAAATAACTTAACCGTTTATTTCAATTTAGAATCGCAAAACCAACTTTTACAAGAAGAAAACGCACGTTTAAATTCTATTCTATACACGCCAAACGATACTATTAACTCTAGTTTTAGATCAGACAGTATTTATTCAGGTGTGAATTATAAGTTTACAACTGCGCGTGTGATAAAAAATAGTTATTCTGTAAAAAATAATGTCTTACTTATTAATCGCGGAAAACGTGATAGCATTCAACAAGATTTCGGTGTTATTACACCAAATGGAATTTTAGGAATAGTAGATCAAACGAGCAACAAATTCGCAACGGTTTTATCCATTTTAAATACCAACATTAAAATTAGTGCCCAATTAAAAAACACCAATCATTTTGGATCATTGATGTGGGATACCAAATCGCCACACGTTGTTCAGTTGAATGAAATTTCTAAAATTGCACCCTTAAAAAAAGGTGATACTATTGTAACTTCTGGGCGTTCGGTAATTTTTCCAAAAGGAATTCCTATTGGAACGATTCAAGATTTCAGATTAGATGTTGCTGAAAATTTCTACACGATAGACGTCAAGCTTTTTAATGACATGACCGATATTGAATATGTGTACATTATAGAAAATATTGACAAATCAGAGATAAACAGTTTACTAAAACCTAACAATGAATAATAACGTCCTTTTATTTAGCGTTCAGTTTATTGTGCTTGTTTTAGCGCAGGTTTTGGTATTAAACCATATTAACTTTTTAGGGTTTATAAATCCGTATGTTTATGTTATTTTTATCTTACTATTTCCTGTAAATAACAACCGCCTTATTTTTCTTTTATTAAGTTTTGCCTTGGGATTGACAATTGATGTTTTTTTAGATTCAGGAGGTATTCATGCCGCTGCAGCAGTAACTACAGCATTTATTAGGCCCGTTGTGCTTAAATTCTGCTTTGGATCAGTCTATGAGCATCATACTATTAAGTTTAAAAATGTCGATTTTGGAGCCAAAGTCATTTATTTTGTCATCTTAATTCTCATTCACCACTTCATTCTATTCGCTTTAGAAATATTTAACTTTAATGACATAATTTTGGTGCTCCAAAAAACGTTATTTTCAAGTATATTCACTATTATACTGTGTTTAATAACAACCATTTTATTCAGTAGGAAAACTTAATGCGACAATTTTTACTCTTTTTTATTATTATTCTAGTAGGTTTTACCTTTATTGGTAGGCTATTCTATTTGCAGATATATTCCGCAGAAGCGCATGATATCCTAAATGATAATGCTATTCGTAAAGTATACGATTACCCAAAACGTGGCTTTGTTTACGATAGAAATAATAAGCTTTTAGTAGGCAACCAGCCATCTTATGATGTGATGGTTATCCCTCGTGACGTAAAACCATTGGATACAACCGAATTTTGTTCACTTTTAAAAATAACAAAAGAGCAGTTTATAAAAACCTATAAGCGTGCTTATAATTATTCGCCTAGATTGCCTTATGTTTTTATAGCCCATTTATCAAAAGAAGATTATGCCGTTTTGCAGGAGAAAATGCGAAAATACGAAGGGTTCTATATTCAAAAACGTCTACTTCGTGATTATCAAACAACGGTTGGCGCCAATGTTTTAGGCTTTATTGCTGAAGCTACGCCAAGTCAGATTGAAAAAAATCCTTATTATATTATGGGTGATTTAATTGGAAAACAAGGTGTAGAATTATCTTATGAAGAAGAGTTGCGTGGTGTAAAAGGTATTAAATTCATTCAAAAAGATCGTTTCAATCGGGATATTGGAGCATATCAAGAAGGAAAACACGATACAATACCAAAACAAGGTAAAGACATCACTATTACTATTGACCAAAGATTGCAGGAATATGGTGAATTACTCATGTCCAATAAACGTGGTGGTATAGTTGCTTTAGAACCAAAAACGGGTGAAATTTTGGCTTTAGTTTCAGCACCTTCATATGATCCAAATTTATTGGTTGGACGAAAACGCTCTAGAAACTACACCAAATTATATAATGACAGTATTCATTTACCACTAATAGACAAAGGACTTTTAAGGGTTCACGAACCTGGATCCCCTTTTAAAGCTATTGTTGCCTTAACCGCTTTACAAGAAGGCGTAATTACACCACAAACTAACGTGTTTTGCTCTGGTGTTTACCGTTATGGCCGTCGGGGAACAATGGCATGCCACTGCGGTGGTGGCAATCGCGATTTAGTAACGGGTATTGCTAAATCCTGTAACTCCTATTTTGCCACCATATTTAGACGTAGTTTGGATATTGTTCCTAATTCTAGCAAAGCTATGGATATATGGAGCGAGCATGTAAAAAGCTTTGGTTTAGGGCAGTTTTTAGGAACCGATTTACCTATCGGAAAAAAAGGAAACATTCCAGATGGTGCGTATTATGACAAATGGTATCCCGATTTTAATTGGGGTGCTACTACTATTATTTCAAACTCCATTGGTCAAGGTGAAATTTTAGTCACACCTGTACATTTAGCCAATATGACCGCTACAATTGCGAATCGCGGGTTTTATTATACACCACATATTATTAAGCATATTGAAGGTCAAAAATTAGACCCGAAGTTTACCACACCAAACTATACAACCGTTGATAAAAAATATTTTGAACCTGTAGTAGAAGGCTTATTTGATGTGTATGAAAATAATGGAACTGCACGTTCATTGCGTGTTCCTGGTATTGAAATTTGTGGAAAAACGGGAACTGCCGAAAATTTTGCCATAATAGAAGGCAAACGAACACAATTAACAGATCATTCCTTATTTATAGCATTTGCACCTAAAGATGATCCTAAAATTGCCATTGCTGTTTTTGTTGAAAATGGCCATTACGGTTCTACTTATGCTGGAAAAATTGCCAGTTTAATGATTGAAAAATATATTAATGAAACCATTACAAGAACCGATTTACAAGACTGGATTTTAACCTATAGTTTGGAGCATGAATATTTAAAACCGTATTCTGGTGCACCGTTTAAAATTAATAGGCAATCCACTTTTCAACCAATTCCACCTGAAGAAGTTGAAAAATTAAAAAGCAAATTACATTAGTAATTAATTTTTATGACAAGAGAAACAAACAGATATTTTAAGTTTGACTGGATTACCATCGTATTATTTATGATGTTAGTTGGGTTTGGTTGGATGAACATCCTTTCGGCTTCTCATATTGGTGATACTATAGATTATTTTGATTTTTCACAGCCATACGGTAAGCAGCTCATTTTTATAATATTAACATTTTTTCTTATTGTCTTAATATTATCCATTGAAGCCAAATTTTACGAACGGTTTTCGAGTGTTATTTACCTAATAAGCATGCTATCCTTAATTGGGTTGTTTCTCTTTGGAAAAAAAGTAAATGGCGCTATTTCATGGTATGGTATTGGTGGTATGACTATTCAACCTAGTGAGTTTGCTAAGGCAGCCACAGCTTTAGCGGTTGCCAAATATGTTAGTGATTTAAATACCGATATTAAGACCTTTAAAGATCAAATACGCCTTTGCATTATAATAGCACTTCCTGCTATCTTGGTGCTCATGCAAAACGATGCCGGAAGCACACTTGTTTACACCTCTTTTTTCTTTGTTTTATATAGAGAAGGCTTACCAAAAATTTACTTATCTATTGTTTTAGTTTTGGCATTTATATCTATAGCCGCTTTAAAATTTGGCATTATAATTACTATTATAGCCACGGCTGTTTTAATATTTGCATTTCATTTTTTGAGAAAACGACGACCATCGGTATTACAGCCATTAGCCATGCTCATTGCGGCCGCTATTATCTCTTTTTCAATAAACTTTTTTTATACAAATATTTTACAAGCGCATCAAAAGGATCGGATTAGTTTATGGCTTCGGTTAGAGAAGGATCCGGTAAAAATTCAAGAAATGCAACGTGACATCTTGTATAATCTCTATGAATCCGAAAAAGCTATTAGCTCTGGTGGTTGGAAAGGGAAAGGCTATTTAGAAGGCACACGAACCACTGGAAAATTTGTTCCCGAACAACATACCGATTATATATTTAGTACCGTTGGTGAGGAATGGGGCTTTGCAGGAACCACCTTTGTAGTTTTAGTGTTTGTGCTTCTATTATTACGAATTCTGCATTTGGCGGAACTCCAAAAATCGCAATTTAGTCGCGTTTATGGGTATAGCGTTGCCTCCATTATATTCTTTCATTTTATGATTAATATAGGTATGGTAATGGGCTTAATTCCTACTATTGGTATCCCACTACCCTTTTTTAGTTATGGTGGTTCCGGACTTTGGGGGTTTACTATTTTGCTATTTATTTTTATTAAGCTGGATTCTAATCGGATTAATGAGTGGTAAGCATACTTGATGTAATTTTGCATCATATATCTGTAGGTTCATTTCATTAAATATTCTTCAACTAGAAACGTATTAAAATTTTAATTCATAAAAAAGTAAAATTAATTTTATATTTAAATGTATGATTATCAAATTATTAAAATTTGTTTTTCTATCTTTATAATACTCTCTGATTACTTATAGCGTAAGTCAATAAATTCAATTCAGTATTAATTTAAAAATACAGTTATGAAAAAATTTACACTATTGCTATGTTTTTGGTTATTTCTACTTCCTGTTTACACACAAGAAAAGTTCGGTTCTGAAGATTATAATTCCGATCTCACAAGTCTTGAGTACAAAATACAAAGTCCAATTGCCAATTTGGCGGTTATTCCACTTCATTATAATCTTTCTATTTCTAATGAAAATATGAATGTTTTAAAATTACAAACCACAATTCCTACGGCAATATCTCAAAAATGGCTCCTTATAAATAACGTTAAAATACCAGTGATAAATGCGCCTTCAATTAGAGGTTATGAAAATGGTTTTGGAAATATCCAAATTATGTCCGTCATAACACCTTCAAAAATCAGCAATTTTACTTGGGGATTTGGCCCTGCTATTCTGTTTCCATCGATTAATAAATCTTTAGGGTTTGATAAGCTTTCTGTAAGTCCAACAGTTGTCATTATAAAGCAAGCAAATACTTTTACCTACGGGTTTAGGCTACAAAACTTTCTGTCGATTGCGGGAAATAGTAATACAGAAAAGGTTAATTTTTTGAATTCTGAAATTATACTATCAAAGAATTTAAAAAACGGTTGGTATGTCTATTCTAGCCCCAATATTACTGCAAACTGGAATGCGGAGAGCAATAAGCAATGGACTATTCCATTAGGAGCTGGAGTAGGAAAATTAATTACCCAAAACCGCTATTTACCACTTAATTTAAAAGGGAGTGTTTATAAATATGTTGCACACTCTTCGGATGCTGATTGGTTGATTCAAGTAGAAGCCAGCTTTATTATAAATTCGAAGTAGTACGTGACGCGTGATGCGTTTTCTTCATTGCAATTCAAATATAAGCATGTTCCCAAGTTTTTCCGTTAAAATGAAAAACGAATGTTTTTCTAAATGATTATCAGGTAACAACAAGCTGTTTAAAACGTTTTCCTATTTCTTTAGCTCTAATTTTTCAGCAAAATAATCGCAAAAATCCTTCATAGTTGCCGTCATTTTTTCATCTTGAGTGGCACGATTAAACGTGTCACTCATAGCAACTAATGTTTGATGAAAAAACAATTTCATTTCATCAACAGGCATATCTTTAGTCCACAAATCAATACGCAACGTTTCTTGCTTTTTACTGTCCCAAACAGACAGTAACATTGCTTTTGCTTCTTCATTATCTATACCTCCATCTTGGGCTGTCCAGGTTAAATGTTCGGGCACACGGTTTTCATCTAATTCAACTGTTAGCTCTATCGTTGATTTCAAATTAGCCATTATCTTTTGGTTTATATTTACTATTATTAAAAATTTCTAAAGGTTCTGCCGTTAACATACTTTTTATAGTTACATCATTATTCGCCATATAGGATTTAACTATTTGCCAACCTATATATTGACCAACTCTACCTGGCGATTCATTATCTACTTGCTCCAAATAAAACTTGGAGAAAGGCGCAGGATTAATAAATCTGGATGGTAATTTGGCATTGGTATCATACAGCAACTCTTCGCCAATAAAATAATTCCAAATAAACCATTCGTTCTCAACGGCCCATTCTAATTGCGTTTCTGTATAGCCTATTTTATCACCATCTGAAACAAAGGGAATCATTATATCTTTAAAATACAGCTGTTTGCCATAATAAATCATTTCGTCCAACAAGGTTTTTCTCGCGGTTTGATAGGTCTGTTTTTCAGCATAAGCTGCAGCTAAATCTACCACCATCTGATTCCTTTCAAAATTAGCTTTTAGATAGGTTGAAATTCCATCATAAAACTTATGATCCTTCCCCAAATAGGTATCGATAGAAATTAACACCAAGGTATCTGTTACAATTACTTTATTTCTATAATCTACGGATGATGTGGTTGTAATAACTCGCGGAATTCTAAATTCTGGGAAATAGTATTTTACATGCTGAAAAAGTCTAGTAATGTCATCTTTCTCTTGACTGAAATCATCAAAAATCTGACTACTTTCTGTCATTAATTGTTGTTGCAACGTATCTTGCATTCGTGCTTCCCAAAACTCATCAGGATACTGCTTTGGAAACATAAATGGAAAAGCAGCTTTAAGTTTTGGCAATTCATCAGGAGTTGCATTTCCAAAAGCCTTATCAAAACGTTCCACTGTAAAATCAACATCTATCTTTTCTATGTCCTGTTCAACTTGGCTTTCCTGTTCGCAAGAAAAGAGGCAGAAAACTAAAAGAAAACTTACTAAATACTTCATAAAAAACTTATAGGTTGTTAATTTTTATTAGTCCAACGATTGCCATATTTTTGTGAGGCAAAGGTACATCACTTTGTTTAAAAAATCCATTAAATGCAAACAGAAAAAATTATCGATCACATAGTAACATGGCTCACTAATTATGCTACAAACGCTAAAGTTAATGGTTTTGTTGTAGGTATTTCAGGTGGAATAGATTCGGCAGTGACCTCAACCCTTTGCGCCAAGACAGGTTTAGATGTTTTGTGTATTGAAATGCCAATCCATCAAGCACAAAGCCACGTATCACGTGGACAAGAACACATAGCCTTTCTTAAAAAAACATATCCAAACGTTCGCGATACCCAAACCGATTTAACACCAGTTTTTGAAGAATTTAAAACCGAAGTTTCTTTAGAAGGCAATCAAGACATTGTAGATATGGCTCTAGCAAACACGCGCGCACGACTACGCATGACGACTTTGTATTACTATGCTGGACTTCAAAAGTTACTCGTTGCAGGAACAGGTAATAAAGTTGAAGATTTTGGCGTTGGATTTTACACCAAGTATGGTGATGGCGGTGTGGATTTAAGCCCCATTGCCGATTTAATGAAATCTGAAGTTTATGCTATAGGTGAATTTTTAAACGTACCTGCTTCCATAATGAAGGCTGCGCCAAGTGATGGTTTATTTGGCGATTCCCGAAGTGACGAAGACCAGATTGGCGCCTCATATCCCGAGTTAGAATGGGCCATGACCATGGATGAAGCTGGAAGAAAAGGGACTGAATTTGAAGGCCGGAATCACACCGTTTTCAAAATATATAAACGCTTGAATAATGCTAATAAGCATAAAATGAATGCGATACCAATTTGTGTAATCCCAAATAATTTAAAATAATAATTAAAAATGTTTCAGATATTTCCTATCTTTATGATATACTTTCAACAAATAGCAACGCCTCATTAGTATTAATTTTATAATTTAATAATTATGATCAAATTGTTGGTGGTAGATAATCACCCTATTGTTAGAAAAGGGCTCGAACTATTATTTGTAACCTCACCACAGATTCAAGTTGTAGGCGGTGTCAATAATGGTGAAGCCATTTTTGATTTCCTAAAACAACATCCTGTTGATATTATTTTAAGTGAAATAGATTTACCTAAACTAAATGGTATTACGGCTTTGCGTCGTTTACGTAAAGAATTTCCGAAAGTTAAAACCATCATGTTCAGTGCACAACCAGAAGAAATTTATGCTATAAATACCATTAAATCTGGTGCTGAAGGCTACTTGATGAAGAGTGTAGATATTATGACCATTAAAGAAGCTATTTTAAAGGTTTATGAAGGAAGTGTTTATTTAAGTAATGACATTGCCGAGCAAATGTCCTCGAAAAGACGTGGTTCTAGATCTGGCTCCTATTATAAGAAGCTCTCCATGCGCGAGATTGAAGTTTTAAAACTATTAGCTTCAGGCCGTAAGAACAAAGAAATAGCTCAAGAATTAGACATTAATGAAAAAACCGTGAGCACTTATAAAGCACGACTCATGAAAAAATTAAATGTCAGTAATATTGTTGATTTAATTAGTCGCGCAAAACTGTTAGAGTTATAAAACGCGATTAAGCTTTCTTGATAGCAGCATTTTTAAACTCGAATAATCCTTGACTTCTTCTAAAATGTTTCGGTTCGTTTCAAGTTTATTACTTAACGTTTCTTGTTGAAATTCGCGTACTTTCAAGTCTATTAAATAACAGCGTAAACTTAAAATAGTTTCGCTAACTAATTGTGAAACAGTCGTATTTTTAGCTTTTGGGAAAATATTTTTACGTTCCCAATCAGATAGTGAATGACGCTCGTCTTCCATTAAAATAGTGGTGATTTCCGAAGCCATTAAAGGTTCAACTGTATTAACTATGTTCTCAATTTGTAAATCTGGGTTTTGATTTAAACTTTCAATAATGGTATAATATAAATCTTTGAAGGTGTCATTAGTAAATTGCATTTCATCTTCCTGTAAGTCTAAATATATTTTTTCAAATACTTTTGCTTGGTGCTTTACAGGTTCCAAAACCAATTCATTCGTATCGTTTTCCTTCAGAATTAAATCTTCAAAATCTTCCGTTTTATTCCCATAAAGTAAGAGAATTTGAATAATTTTCCGTTCTAATTCATATTGAACATCCACTTTTTTAGCAGACTGTTGTTCATTCTTTATAACCTCAAAAGCTTTTTGTTCTTGCTTAAACTGTTTGTTAGTTTCTTGGGTTTCCTTTTTTGTTATTTGTGCCAAAGTGCTAAACAAAACCGATTCACTGATATCCATAATTCGGGCACATTCCTGAATGTAAATCTCCGTTTTTATCCGATCTGGAATTTTTGCAATACTGTTTACAATATCACGAATGGTTTCGGCCTTTTTTATAGGATCGTTTTTTGCCTCTTTAACCAAAAGCGATGCTTTAAACTGAATAAAATCTTGTGCTTTATCTTCTAAATACGTGGTGATTTCCTCCAATGTATTTTGTTTGGCAAAACTATCTGGATCATCGCCAGCAGGAAACGTACAAATCTTAACATTCATGCCTTGTTCCAAGATTAAATCAATACCACGTAGGGAAGCTCTCAAACCTGCGGCATCACCATCAAACAAAACGGTAATGTTTTTGGTAAGCCTATTTATTAATCGGATTTGCTCTGGCGATAAAGCCGTTCCAGATGAAGACACAACATTTTTAATACCACGTTGATGAAACTGAATAACATCAGTATACCCTTCTACCAAATAACAATTATCTTCTTTAGCAATACTTTGCTTGGCGTGAAAAATACCATATAACACTTTACTCTTGTGGTACAAGTCACTTTCTGGTGAGTTTAAGTATTTGGCTGCTTTTTTATCACTTGTTAAAATACGGCCTCCAAATCCTAAAACGCGACCACTCATACTCTGAATAGGAAACATAACACGACCTTTAAATCGATCGAATTGTTTTTCGCCTTTTACAATGGTTAAACCCGTTTTTTCTAAAAATTCTAATTGATAGCCTTTTTTTAAAGCGTCGTCGGTAAAGGCCTGCCATTCATCTAAAGAATACCCTAAATCGAAGGTCTTGACCGTCTCTTCAGTAAAACCACGTTCCTTAAAATAACTTAAACCAATAGCTTTTCCCTGATCTGTTTTATGTAAGATGTTTTGAAAATACTTGCTCGCATATTCACTTACTAAATACAAACTTTCTCGCGCATCAGCCTGTTCCTTTTCCTCATTAGACTGCTGCGTTTCTTCAATTTCAATATTGTATTTATTCGCTAAATATTTTATAGCCTCTGGATAGGTGAAATGTTCATGTTCCATTAAGAAAGCCACAGCATTCCCTCCTTTGCCACTTGAAAAATCTTTCCAAATTTGCTTTACTGGCGACACCATAAAACTTGGTGAACGTTCATCACTAAACGGACTTAAACCTTTGTAATTACTACCCGATTTTTTCAATTGTACAAAATCGCCAATAACCTCCTCTACACGAGAAGTTTCAAATACTTGGTCTATGGTGGATTTTGATATCAAAAAGAAAGGGTTTTAGTTTAAAAAATTTAACGTGCTACAAATATAGTTTTAATACTGAAAATATGTTAAATCATTCTAAAAGAAAGGTCAAATAAAAAGGCATTTGGTTATCTTAAATTTTTAAATTCTAAAAATGACTCCAAAAAATAAAAAGCCGGTTTATCGTAGAAAGCGTTATACTATTCCCATTATAATAATTGTCCTTTTAGTCGCTTTTCGCATGTATTTGCCTACGTTGGTTAAAAACCATGTTAATTCCATTCTTGAAGATTTACCAGGATATTATGGTCAAGTTGAAGATATAGACATTGCACTTATTCGCGGCGCCTATGTTATTGATGGTTTGTATTTGAATAAAGTAAACGCAGAAACCGAAATACCGTTTTTAAAATTTCCTAAAAGTGATATTTCTATCGAATGGAAATCTTTATTTAAAGGTAAAATAGTGACGGAAGTTATTATGTCTAATCCAGAAATTAGTTATGTTTTTGAGGATCAAGAACCGGAAGCAGGCACACCGGAGGCTGATGCTGACGATTGGACTAAAGCATTAACTGAAATTATTCCAATAGATATTAACCATTTTGAAATTCACAATGGAAAGTTTGCGTTTTTGCAAATGCAAGCGGAACCACAAATTGATTTAAATTTCATAAATGTCGAATTTACTGCAGATAATTTACGAAATGTGATTTCTAAAGAAAAAACCTTACCATCTCCAATTCATGCCACCGGAAAATCTATTGGTTCGGGCAACATGAAATTAGATGGTAAAATCAACTTAATTAAAGAAGTTCCAGATATGGATATTGCGTTTTCTTTGGAAAATGTAGATATGACAGCTTTAAATGATTTTACCAAACATTATGCAAACATTAATTTTGAACGTGGAAATTTTGGACTATTTAGTGAAATTGCCATAGCAGACGGATATTTAAAAGGTTATATGAAACCGTTATTAACAGATTCTGTGCTTATTGGTAAAGACGATAATTTTGTTGAAACGTTATGGGAAGGATTTATAGGTTTTTTTAAATTTGCATTAAAAAATCAGAAAACCGATACTTTAGCAACCAAAATTCCTATTGAAGGAGATTTAAGTGAGGTAGGAACAAAAGTGTGGCCCACAATTGCAAGTGTTTTCAAAAATGCCTGGATTGAAGCTTTTAAAGGTGTAGTTGATGATGATATTGAATTTCAAGATGCCTTTCAAGAATCTAATGGTGAATAACCTATTTGATGTAGCCAATAAAAACACTAAATTGGTTACTCTATTTTTTTAAAATAATTAAAAGCATTTTTATTATGAAACAACACGTACAATGGTTTGTATATAGTATACTCTCCTTATTTAGTATTTCCTTGGTGAGTGCTCAAGAAAAAGCAGTTCCTGTTTTTGAAAATGGCGAAGCGCAAATAGTTGAAGCCTTTAGTAATGTAGATGATTGGATTCGTCATGACCTATGGGTTGAAACTACCTTTGACACCGATGGTGATGGTAAAATGGACCGGATGCATGTAGCAGTTACACGACCTAAACAAACCGATACCGAAGGCTTAAAGCTACCAATTGTATATGAATCTAGTCCATATTATGCTGGTGTTGCTGGTGAAGTTGATGGCTTATTCTGGAATGTAAATCATGAACTTGGAGCGGTAGAAAAGCCAAGAACCAGAGTAGAGGTAAAACGTACTGGTGAACGCCCTATAATTTCAAATTCACAAATTCGTACGTGGGTTCCACGTGGTTATATTGTGGTTCATTCCTCATCGCCAGGAACCGGTTTATCACAGGGATCACCTACTGTTGGTGGCATCAATGAGTCGTTAGCACCAAAAGCGGTAATTGATTGGTTAAATGGACGTGCTAAAGGTTATACAACACCAGATGGTAATGAAACCGTTGACGCATTTTGGAGTACTGGAAAAGTAGGTATGACTGGAACCAGTTATAACGGAACTATTCCTTTGGCGGCTGCTACAACAGGTGTTGAAGGTCTGGAAGCTATAATTCCTGTGGCACCAAATACATCTTACTATCATTATTATCGTTCCAATGGTTTGGTACGCTCTCCAGGTGGTTATCTTGGTGAAGATATTGATGTGTTATATGATTTTATTCATAGTGGTGACGAATCAAAACGCGCTTATAATAATAAGATGGTTCGCGATACTGAAATGAAAAATGGCATGGATCGCGTAACAGGCGATTATAATGATTTTTGGGCTGGACGTGATTATTTAAATCAGATGGAACCTATGAAAGCCGCTTTATTGATGTCTCATGGTTTTAATGATTGGAATGTGATGCCAGAACACAGCTACCGGATTTATCAAGCCGCTAAAGACATGGGATTACCGGTACAAATTTATTATCACCAGTTTGGTCATGGAGGTCCACCTCCAATGTCTATGATGAATCGTTGGTTTTCACATTATTTACATGGTGTTGATAATGGTGTAGAAAATGATGCGAAAGCATGGATTGTTCGTGAAAATGACGACAGACAAGAACCTACTGCTTATGAAGATTACCCAAATCCTGATGCCAAGGATGTAACACTTCATTTAGGAAAAGGTGGCATGACTGCAGGTCGTTTAACACCTATAGCAGCAAAAAAACAAGGACACGAAATAGTGGTTGATGACGCAACAGTTTCGGGAATAGATTTAGCACAAGCAACGGAATCTAAAAACAGGTTATTATACGCATTACCAACTTTATCGGAAGACTTACATATCTCTGGTTTAGCGAAAATATCCGTTACGCTTGCTAGCAGTAAACCGGCAGCCAATTTATCTGTTTGGTTAGTGTCTTTACCTTGGAATGGAGAAAAAGGCGCAAAAATTACGGACAACATTATAACGCGTGGTTGGGCAGACCCTCAGAACCATAAATCTATTTCCGAGAGTGAACCATTGAAACCCGGTAAGTTTTATACTGTAAATTTCGATTTACAACCAGATGATCAAGTTATTCCTAAAGGACAACAAATTGGATTAATGATTTTTTCTAGTGATAATCAATACACCATATTGCCAAAACCTGGAACGGAATTAACTATTGATTTAGATAATACAACGTTACAACTTCCAATAGTTGGCGGTAAAGATGCTTTGGAAAAAGCAATTAAATAACAACAAACAAAAAGGCTTCAATTACATTGAAGCCTTTTTTACTAATTCAAATAACACTTATATCTAATCCATATCAAAGCGCAATCCTAATGAAATATTGTTTTGATCAATGGCTTGATCTTTAAATATGGTTGATAGATCATATTTAGCATAAATACCAACATTTCCCCAAGACACATAACTACTTAAACCGTACACAAAATTATTGGTATTGTAATCCTTAAATTTATCTTTTTGCTTACTGCCATTTTCATCATACTTTAATTTTTGTAGGGACTGCATGACAATACCACCATAACCTCCTATTCCGAATTTAAATTTTTTATAGGTAGAATATCTAAAGTAATCATCACGTTCTATTTTTTTAGATGGTCCAAATTCAAAATGCATTGGAATGACCAAATTGGTTGTTCTAAATTTCGATTTACTTAAGTTAAGCGGGTGTTCTTCCAGTGTAACCACGTCATTTTCTTCCGTGAAATACAAATTATCTTTAATGTCTAATTTATTCCATTGCACAGATAAACCGTATTTAAAACGAACGGCATTCGTGTTTTCAAAAATACGTGTTTTCCAAGCCCAACCTAATTCCACAAATCCTGAACCGCCTATTTTATATGGGGAATCGTTTAAGGATTGCCCTTCAATAATAGCATTATTAAACCCGATGGCAAATACTAAATCGCTCGTAGTTCTTCGGTCATAAACAACAGGTTTCTTTTTTGTTTTTGGGCCAATATAAATACTCTTTAAGTCGTATTCATCAGAATCTTTATTTTTTCCAATTTCGAGTGTAAAACCGTCTAGATTAGCGCCAGTATCCTGTGTAACATATGCATTACGTTCTAATAATGCCTTACGATTATCAATAATTGCTAATCTGTTTTCAATATTTAAAGCATGTTTTTCCGCCGCAACTGATTTTAATTTGGAGGCTTCTTCATAAGAAATTTCCTTATTATCCAAGCGGACATTAATAGCTTCTACGGCTTGTTTTAACTGCTCTTTTTCTTCATTTTGAACTAGCGTTTTCTGGTTCTCGAGCTGTTCAATTTTTTCGCTGTTATTTACTTCTTGTGCGTAATTAACATATACGACACAGGTGAGCATAAAGCCTACTAAATACTTGATACTGTTTTGCATAACTGTTTGATTTGAAATTGATGAATTATTAATTATTACGGTCGGCAACCGCTGTTTTTACAATGGTGAAGTTTGTTTTTATTGTTTCAAAAACTTTATCTCGAAATGATTTTTCCAAATCCATTTCCACGTCTTCTAATAAATTATTTGGGTTAATATTATAGTCTGTTTCTTCTGAACCTGAAACAGACGAAACCTTGGATGTTGCTTGTTTCAACAAGGCATCTACTTCCGAATTTAAATCGGAATCAACAATCACGTTGGAAACTTCGCTTTGGGCTATCGTATTTTCAGATGTATTATTGTTAATTATTTGTTTAGATTTATTAGATATTTTTTCGACTACATTCGTATTATTTGAAGTCACTTCACGCGCTTCATTTTTATCAACCGATGCATAACGTTTAGCTGATACTTTTTGTCTTTTTGACGTTTGATTGTTAGTGGGAATATCTGTCGCTAAATCTTCATCCAGGCTTTTATTTTCTCTTTCAGAGATAGTAACCATTTTTGTTGTTTCTACTTTGGAATCAATCTCCAGATTATTTTCAGAAGATGTTTCGACTACCACTGGATTTGATGTGTTTTCTATTTCTTGAAAAGGCTGAAAAGTATTCACCACAAACAACAAACCAATAATACTTGCTGCAATACCCATAAACCAGATATATGTATTTGATGATTTTTTATTCTGTTTATCCAATGATTCCGATAACTGATTCCAAGCATTAGAAGACGGTTGAATTTGACGTTCCTCCAATGTTTTCTTTATATTATATTCAAATTTATTTGGTGCCATAATGGGATGAATTAAGTACTTGTAATTGTTGTTGAAGCTGCTTTCGCGCTTTAAATAATTGTGATTTAGAGGTGCCTTCCGTAATGTTAAGCATCTCTGCAATTTCTTGATGTTTGTAGCCTTCAATAGCATACATAACAAAAACTATTTTGTAGCCTTCGGGAAGCTGATCAATTAATTGTTGAATTTGAGCCACATCCATATTGCTATGCACATTATTATAACTCTCTTGGTATTGATTTGATTCTATATCATCTACTGGAAATTCAATTTTTTTAGCTTGACGCAAATAAGAAATAGCTTCACGAACCATTATTTTTCGCAACCAACCTTCAAAACTTCCTGTGTCCTGAAATTGTTTTAAATGTATAAATGCTTTAAGGAATCCGTTGAGCATGACCTCTTCGGCTTTTTGGAAATCTTTTACATAATATCTGCAAACGCTTAACATTTTAGGCGCATGAGTATCAAAAAGCACCTGTTGCGCTTCGCGATCATTTTTAGTCGCCTTTTTAATAAGGGTCGTATTATTTTTATGTAGTTGAATAACCTTCAAAATTGCTTTCATTAGAGCTTCTATTAATAAAGACGCAAATTTTACACTAAAGGTTGCCTGACGCTAAAAAAAATTATTTTTTACGTTGTATAACGTAATTCACCATAAGTTCTAATGAATCGCGAAAATCGGATTTGGGATAGGTATTAAGTATTTGTAAAGCTTCCTCTTGAAAGGCTTTCATTTTAACAATGGCATAATCTAAACCACCGTTTTCTTTAACAAATGCAATGACTTCGTTTACCCTTTTTTTATCTTTATTATGATTTTTTATGGAATTGATAATCCAATTTTTATCCTTTTTAGAAACGGTATTCAGCACATAAATTAAGGGCAAGGTCATTTTTTGTTCCTTAATATCAATACCTGTAGGTTTACCAATTTTCTCGGTACCATAATCAAACAAATCATCTTTAATTTGAAACGCCATACCAATAAGCTCTCCAAATTTACGCATACGTTCTACATGATCTGAATCTGGTTTTACTGATGCGGCACCCAAGCTGCAACAAGCTGCAATTAAAGTTGCAGTTTTTTGACGGATAATTTCATAATAAATAGTTTCGGTAATATCGAGTTTTCGGGCTTTTTCTATTTGAAGCAATTCACCTTCACTCATTTCACGAACAGCGATAGAAATGATTTTCAATAAATCGAAATCATTATTATCAATAGAGAGTAATAAACCTTTGGATAAAAGGTAGTCGCCAACTAAAACGGCAATTTTATTTTTCCAAAGCGCATTTATAGAGAAAAAACCACGTCGTCTATTACTATCATCCACCACATCATCATGAACCAAAGTTGCTGTATGAATCAATTCTATAACGGATGCACCACGATATGTACGCTCACTAACTTCGCCATTGGAAACCATTTTAGCAACCAAAAACACGAACATAGGTCGCATTTGTTTTCCTTTCCTATTAACAAGATAATGGGTAATCCTATTTAGCAGCGCCACTTTTGAAGACATAGCCAACTGAAACTTTTGCTCGAAAAGTTCCATTTCATAATCTACGGGTTGTTTTATTTGTTCTACTATTTTCAAAAGCAAATCTGGCTATTGTGGAATGGCGAAATTACTAAAAAAGCCTGTGAAAAACTAACATTCATTATGGTAGCCATACTTTTAAAATATTCAATTTACTTTTTAAATATCAAGCGTGTTTTAGATTTCGTTTGAATTGGAAGCTTAAATATACTAAAACGCAAATCACCTGCAAAAACATTATAACCAACACGTAATCAGCGAGCTTGTATTTTCAAGACACAGGTGTTTCAATATAAGGATTCCAGTAGCTTTTTAGAAATTTATTTTGTAGCCAAAATCTTATAGGGTTTGTGAAAATAAACAGTACTTTTGCAATTAACTTTTTTTTAAAATTAACAAACATGAAAAAAATTACTTTATTTTTATTTTTATTGTCTATTTCCTTTTCTTTTGGACAGGTTGTTTTAGACGAAAATTTTGATGCTGGTCTTTCTACACCAACAGGTTGGTCTAACACGGATTTAGCAGCTGGAGGCGTTTGGACTTTTGAAACAGGTGGAGAAGCGCCATTCTTCGGGCCAGCCAATGATGCTTTATACAGTGCGGCTGGATTTTCTGGCAGCTATCCAATGTTCAATAGTGATGCCTACGCTGAAGATGGTGAGCCAGAAAATGCGGCTTTAGAAAGCCCTACTTTTGATTGTTCAGCATTAACAGTTATAAAATTAACTTTTAATCATCTTATTATTACAGAATTTGGAGGAGAAGGTTATGTAGAAGTTTATAATGGCACATCATGGGTACAAGTTGCTATTTATGATGAGATTACAGTTTCTGCGCCTGACTATTTTACTCTTGGCGCTGTAACAATTGATGTTTCTGCTGAATTGGCTGGTGTAACTAATGCACAAGTTAGATTTAGATGGGTAGGCGATTGGGCTTATTATTGGACATTCGATAATGTTATGGTTCAGCAGCCAACAGGTTCTGTTCCAAATCCAGCAATAACACCAACACCGGCAGACGGAGCGGTTGATGTGGTTATAGATAACAGTGCTAGTAATTTTCTAGTTGCTTTTGATTGGGAGCCAGCTACTACTGGCGATGCTGCAACTTCTTATGATATTTATTTAGGTGATGCCGCTAATAATCTTAATTTACTAGGGAATACACCAAATGATATGGTAAATATTACCGGTATGGATTACTCTACAGAATACTTCTGGCAAGTAATTGCTAAAAATCTTGCTGGAGAAGCAGTGGGATCTAGCATATGGAGTTTTACAACAGAAGTAGATCCAGCTTTATCTGTTGACACAAAAACGCTTGAATTGTTTTCAGTTTACCCAAACCCAGTCAACAACAATGTCACTATTAAAACGACTTTAAACATTAATACCGTTGAAGTAATTAATCAATTAGGTCAACGTGTGTTACAAGTAAATGAAGCAAATATTATAAATAATACAATTAATGTATCAACATTAAGCAATGGTATTTACTTTATGAATATTTCGGCTGAAGGTAAAAAGCAAACTATTAAAATTGTTAAAGAATAACGACTATTTTAATTAAACATAAAAGCGCTACTTTTTAATTAAAGTAGCGCTTTTTTTATGGACTTTTATCTGCAAACTTCAAACATTTACTATTAAATCAGATAATAAGCTATACCATGGTTTCCATGTTCTACTAATTGCAAACAGCCATTAGGATTATTGAAATAATGACGTAATTGAAAGAACTGCATAAACACTAACATGATATAACTACAAATTAGGTGACATGTTAAAATCGTACGAAAATCGCTTAAATAATTAAAATTTTGTATTTTTATATATTAATCTCGAAAATTATAATATTATGAAAAAAATTACTTTACTATTAAGCTTATTAATTTGCTACTCGTTGAGTGCTCAAACAAATTTGTTTGAAGATGATTTTGAATCTTATACAGATTTTGCTATTACTGGTGTAGGATCATGGACTTTAATTGATGTAGACGGATTACCTACATATGGTTTCAATGGTGTAACGTTTCCTGAAAGCGCAAGTGCAAAATCATTTCAAGTATTTAATTACACAGCTACGACACCTCCTTTAACCTCTTCAGCTACGAGCAACTGGGAAGGGTACAATAGCACCAAAGGAATGGTTTGTTTTGCTGCTGTACCTGCTGGAGGCGTTGTGAATAACGACTGGCTAATATCTCCTCAAGTAACATTAGCAGCCAGTGGAAATACTGTTTCTTTTTGGTATAAAGCATGTGATGCAACGTATTCAGAAGAAATGTTTACTGTAGGCATATCTACCACAGATACGTCACCAGCTAGCTTTACAATTATTTCTGCGAATCCAGAAAGTGTTCCGCCAAACGACAATACATGGAGACAATTCACTGCCAGCTTACCTTCAACTTACGACGACACTGCTGTTTACTTTAGTATAAACTGTATATCTAACGATCAATTTGGATTTATGATTGATGATTTTTCGGTTGACACATCTTTATTAAGCACTGACGAATTCGCATTAAATTCCATGTTTATTGGTTGTAAAGACAAAGTAGTAACCATTTCTAATATTCAAGGCGAAGCTAACTATCGCATATTGAATATTGCAGGACAAGAAGTTCTTAACGGAAATACACGTTTAGAATCTCAAAACATTGATGCTGGTAATTTAGCTTCTGGAATTTATATTGTAGAGGTTACAGATGCGAATTCTAACGCACAAAAAAGAAAGAAAGTGGTTATTGAATAATTATAAATAACTACTATTAAATTAAAAAGGCTACTTATAATTAAGTAGCCTTTTTTTATGAACTCTTATTGGCTAACTGCCCACAAGCGGCATCAATATCTTTACCTCGTGAACGCCTTACGGTAACTGTAATATTATTTTTTTCTAGCATATTTACATACATATCAATAGCTTCATCATGTGCTTGTTGAAACATACCATCATCAATTGGGTTGTACTCAATTAAATTCACCTTACTAGGCGCAAACTTGCAGAATTCTATTAAGGCATCTACATCCTTTTTCTGATCATTAATTCCTTTCCAAACCACATACTCATAGGTAATTCTATTTTTTGTCTGGGCATACCAATACTCCAAAGCTTCACGTAAATCCTTTAAAGGAAACGTAGCATTAAAAGGCATAATAGTGGTTCGAACCTCATCAATAGCAGAATGTAAAGAAACGGCTAATTTAAATTTAACCTTTTCATCTGCCATTTTTTTAATCATCTTAGGCACACCTGATGTGGACACCACAATGCGTTTTGGCGACATGCCCAAACCTTCAGGTGATGTAATTTTATCAATGGCTTTCAGTACATTATTATAGTTCATAAGCGGTTCACCCATTCCCATAAACACAATATTACTTAACGGCCTGTCATGATATAAACGACTTTCTCTATCAATAGCAACCACCTGGTCATAAATTTCATCTGGGTTTAAATTACGCATACGTTTTAAACGAGACGTAGCACAAAACAAGCAATCCAAACTACAACCAACCTGACTAGATACACAAGCCGTTGTACGCGTTTTAGTAGGTATTAAAACCGATTCCACAATTAACCCATCATGTAGCTTAACAGCATTTTTAATCGTGCCATCACTACTCCTTTGCATGTCATCCACCTTAATATGATTAATAACAAAGTTGTTTTCAAGCATAGCACGTGTTTCTTTGGACAAGTTGGTCATATCGGCGAAGGTATGTGCCGATTTACTCCAAAGCCATTCATAAACCTGATTACCACGAAATGCTTGATCACCTTCTTTTTCAAAAAAGTCTCGCAATTGGTCTTTGGTTAAAGCGCGTATGTCTTTTTTATCACTCATATAAGATCTATAAAACGTAAAAAAATAAAATAAAAAAGCCTTGTAAAAACAAGGCTTTTAAACATGTTTATTATATAATTAGCATGGCATCACCATAGCTATAAAATTTGTACTTTTCTTTAACCGCCTCATCATACGCTTTCTTAATAAATTCATGACCAGCAAAAGCTGAAGCCATCATTAAAAGTGTTGATTTTGGTGTGTGGAAATTGGTAATCATACAATTCGCAATACTAAAATCGTAAGGTGGGAAAATAAATTTATTGGACCAGCCATCAAATTCATTCAAGGTTCCACTAGACGAAACAGCACTTTCTACAGATCGCATAGCCGTTGTACCAACTGCACAAATACGTCTTTTCTCTTTAATCGCTTTATTAATAATTTCCGTTGTCGGCTTCTTAATAATGATTTCTTCACTATCCATTTTATGCTTGGATAAATCTTCAACCTCAACAGGGTTAAACGTTCCTAAACCAACATGCAAGGTTACATCCGCAAACTTAACACCTTTAATTTCTAAACGCTTTAATAAATGTCTCGAGAAATGTAAACCAGCTGTTGGAGCTGCTACAGCACCTTCATTTTTAGCAAAAATAGTTTGGTAACGCTCTTCATCTTCCGGCTCCACTTCACGCTTGATGTACTTAGGAAGTGGTGTTTCTCCAAGCTCTGTTAATTTTACTCTGAAATCTCTATAAGAACCATCATATAAAAAACGAAGTGTTCTACCTCTAGAGGTGGTATTATCAATGACTTCAGCAACTAAAGATTCGCCTTCACCGAAATACAATTTATTACCAATTCGGATTTTTCTAGCTGGATCTACCAACACATCCCAAAGGCGTTGTTCTTCATTTAACTCACGCAATAAAAACACTTCAATCCGCGCACCGGTTTTCTCCTTATTTCCATATAGTCTTGCTGGAAAAACTTTGGTGTCGTTTAAAATCATGACATCATCTTCTTCAAAATAATCGATAATATCTTTAAACATTTTGTGTTCGATCGTTTGATCTTTTCTGTTTAATACCATTAAACGTGACTCATCCCTGTTTTCAGAAGGATATTCCGCTAATAACTCCTCAGGTAACTCGAAGTTAAAATGCGATAATTTCATTTTTTTGATAGACGTATATGTTTTAGAAGTTAATAATTTTACTCGCAAAGGTTGCAAATATACAACCTGAAAGTAGGCGTTGTCAAGTATTTAGCCATTTATTATTCAGATAGCCTAATTCCAGTAGCTTTCAAGTCGTTCCAAAATGACGGATATGATTTTGAAACCACGCCAGCGTCATGAATAACCAAGTCTGTTTTTAATGCTAATGGTGCAAAAGCCATAGCCATTCTATGATCGTTGTAGGTATCTATGGCAATATCTTTTTTTATGGTGGACGTTGCTTTTAATTGCAAACTATCTTCCGTAATAATTACAGTAGCGCCTAATTTTTCTAATTCGGTTTTTAAAGCCACTAACCGATCCGTTTCTTTAATTTTGAGCGTATGTAAACCTGTTAAGTGACACGCTATTCCTAAACCGAAGCAGGAAACAGCAATAGTTTGGGCAATATCTGGCGCGTTAACTAAATCTAATTTTATTTCTACAGAAGAATTTATTTCAGCTACTTTTTTTAGTGTGATGCGATTCTCATGAAAATATGTTGATACACCAAATTGTTTGTAAATTTCGGCTAAAACGGAATCGCCTTGCAAACTATCCATTTTATAGGATGTTAAAGAAATTTCAGTTTCTATGGTACTTAAAGCTATTAAACTGTAAAAATAGGAAGCTGAAGACCAATCGCTTTCAACAGTTAATTCTCTTTCTTTTAATTCTTTTAATGGTTTAATTTGAATGAGATTCTTTTCAAAAGAGGTTTCCACACCAATTTGATTCAATAGTTGAAGCGTCATTTTTATATATGGAATGGACGTAATTTCTCCATCTAACGTTACATGCAGTCCATTCTCCAATTTAGATCCAATAAGTAATAAAGCCGAAATATATTGACTACTCACACCTGCTTTAATAGTCACTTGATTTTTAGTTAGTTTCTGACCTTCTATTTGCAAAGGTGGAAACCCTGGGTTTTCAAGATAAGAGATATCAGCACCTAATTTATTTAACGCATCCACCAGAATTTTAATAGGTCGCTCTTTCATGCGTTGCGATCCAGTTATGGTAAACACTTTATTTTCTTGCGTTGCAAAATACGCAGTTAAAAATCGCATGGCTGTTCCAGCATGATGAACATCAATAGTTTTTGAATCTGTAGATAACGCTTTTTGCATAAAAACGGTATCATCAGAATTGGAAAGATTGTGAATTTTAATTTCTGGATATAAGGCTTGAAGCAATAATAATCTGTTGGATTCGCTTTTGGAACCTGTGATGTTGATTGGAGATTGCTGACTTTTGATTACTGATTTTTGGAGTTTGAAGTTCAAAGTTTTAACAAATTTTAAGCTCCAGAAGAGCGATATATTAATAGCCAATGTTTTGTTTTAGTACGTTTTTTAGCTCCAGAGGAGCGATATGTGAATAGCGAAAATTATTCATCAGTAAAAATATATTTAGATTTAAAATCGATTTTATACGTCTCTAAAAAACTCATATATTCTTCTTTAAATGTTTGCTTCTTATGATGTTCTTCTTGATTTTTTATATAATCTATAATTCTTGGGGTTTGCGATTGTCCTAATGTAAATGCACCAAAACCTGTTTGCCACTCAAATTTACCATTGACAAATCGTTTCTCGTTAATCCATTTTGATGAATTCGTTTTTATATCTCTAACCAAATCTGACAAATTACAATTAGGTTTGGTACCAATTAATAAATGAATATGATTTGGCATCCCATTGATAATCATTAATTTTTGATGTTTATTGGCAACTATTCCTGTAATGTATTTATATAACTCATCTTTCCAATTTACAGAAATTAGATTACTTCTTCCTTTTACTGCAAAAACCACATGAAAATATAGTTGTGTATAGGTGTTTGCCATGATTTTATATTTGTCACTCCGCTGGAGCTATTAATATGTCGCCACGCTGTGGCTTTTTGTTGATATTAACATGCTCATTCTATTAATATGTCGCCACGCTGTGGCTTTTATTTTAAAGATATACATTTACAATTCTATCCTCTTTTCTTCATTATAAAAAGGATCTCTATTTATTTAGCTCCAGAGGAGCGATATAATAATAGCACTTGCATTATTTACAGGTTAAAAGCTCCAGAGGAGCGGCATATTGAAAAAGATAATCTACAAACAAAATTTTTAACCAAAAGCAGGTAAAACCTTAATTTAAAAAAAACTAAACCTATTTCAACTTCGGATTATTTTGATGACGCTCATGGTCGCGTTTCGTTTTGATATCTAATTTTTTATCGAAAGCAGCTTGCAAGTCAATACCCGTTTGATTTGCTAAACATAAAACCACAAAAACGACATCGGCTAATTCTTCGCCTAAATCTTTATTTTTATCGCTTTCTTTTTCGCTTTGTTCACCATAACGACGGGCAATAATTCGAGCAACTTCCCCAACTTCTTCAGTTAGTTGTGCCATATTGGTCAACTCGTTAAAATACCGAACGCCATGTTCTTTTATCCATTCATCAACGGCTAATTGTGCATTTTCAATATTCATTAGTCTTTGTTTTTAGTATCCATAATAATTGTAACAGGTCCATCATTAATTAATGCGACTTGCATATCTGCACCAAATTCACCCGTTTGAATGTGCTTCCCTAAATCAGCCTCTATTTGCTTAATAAAATCCTGATACAACGGAATAGCCACCTCTGGCTTTGCTGCTTTTATATAACTGGGTCTGTTGCCTTTTTTAGTATTGGCATGTAAAGTAAATTGACTGACTACAATAACATCCCCTTGATTATCTAATATGGAATTGTTCATGACGCCTTCTGCATCTGGAAAAATACGCATATTCACAATTTTATTGGAAAGCCATGTAACATCTTCGGCTGTATCGGCATTTACAATGCCTAATAACACCAATAAACCAGAATTTATGGACGCTACTTTCTTATCATTAATTGTAACACTTGCTTGAGAAACCCTTTGAATAACTGCTTTCATCTAAATAAGAAATTAACTTTTGGGAAATACTATTTATGAGTTTTTAGAAACTATTTCATCCATTCTTCCGTTCGGAAATGATCTTCATCACCTTCTAGGATTTGTAGATAACTTCGGTAACGCGATGCGGCAATTTCATTAGCTTCCAAGGCATCCTTAACAGCACATTGTGGTTCTTCAACATGAATACAATTATTAAACTTGCAGTCTTGTTTTAAAGCGAAAAACTCTGGAAAATAATCACTAATTTCTTCCTTATCCATATCTACCACACCAAAGCCTTTAATTCCTGGCGTGTCAATAATTTTAGCATCAAAACTTAAATCGAACATTTCAGCAAAAGTCGTTGTGTGTTGCCCTTGCGAATGTTGCGTTGAAATGGCTTTAGTTTTCAAATCCAATTCAGGCTCAATGGCATTGACTAAAGTAGATTTTCCAACTCCTGAATGTCCAGCAAACATGCTAACCTTCCCAGTCATTAAATCTTTAACCTTTTCAATATTTTTTCCGGTTGTTGCCGAAATACCGATACATTCATATCCAATTTTTCGATACACATGTGCTAGATATTTCACCTCATTCAACGTGTCTTCATCATAGGTATCTACTTTATTAAAAAGTAGAACTGTTTTGATGGAATACGCTTCAGCCGTCACCAAAAACCGGTCGATAAAACTGGTAAATGTTGGTGGATTATCAATAGTTATCAATAAAAAAACCTGGTCAATATTGGCGGCAATTATATGGGTTTGCTTGGATAGGTTAACCGATTTTCGAACAATATAATTTTTCCGATCGTGAATCACGGTAATCACACCAACAGGTTCTTCGTTATTGTCATAATCCAGATCAAAATCCACACGATCACCAACAGCTACCGGATTGGTGCTCTTGATTCCTTTCATTCGAAATTTACCCTTAATACGACATGGGTAAACGGCACCTAAATCCGTTTTCACGGTGTACCAACTTCCTGTAGATTTATAAACGATTCCTGTCATTATTACAAAGATGCGATATTAATTTATAGCGAAAAATTAATCGGAAAAAAAAAACATGAATTACTTCTTGATAATTTTTTCCTGATGGTTTATGGATTCTTGATGAACGGCTTTAAAAACACGTAAAATAAACTCTTCGCTAAGATTCTTTTCTTCACCTTGGAGAATCATCTTACCTAATATTTCATTCCAACGTTTGGTTTGCAAAACGGCTACATTATGTGCTTTTTTAAGCGATCCAATATCATCAGCAACTTTCATACGCTTGCCTAACATATCAATTAACTGATGGTCAATCACATCAATTTGCGTTCGCATGGTGTTGATTTTATTCTTGAATTCGGTGGCTTCACCTGTTTCTTTTCTAATCTTCAAATCGTCCATAAATTGAACAAGCGTTGCTGGTGTAATTTGCTGTGCAGCATCACTCCACGCATTGTCTGGATCAAAATGAGTTTCTACCATTAAACCATCATAATTTAAATCGAGAGCCGTTTGACATAAGTCGAAAATAATATCACGACGACCAGCAATATGCGATGGATCTAAAATTAGCGGTAAATCTGGAAAACGATGTTGCAAATCGATTGGTAATTGCCATTCTGGATTATTTCTATAACGTGTTTTTTCATAGGTTGAAAACCCGCGATGTATAACACCTAAATTTTTAATATCAGCTGTGTAGAAACGTTCAACAGCACCTAACCATAAAGCCAAATCTGGATTCACAGGGTTTTTCACCAAAACAGGTTTATCCGTTCCTTTTAGCGCATCTGCAATTTCTTGAACAATAAACGGACTAACTGTTGTTCGCGCACCAATCCAAAGTACATCAACATCATGTTTTAACGCTAATTCCACGTGATTTGCGTTAGCAACTTCCGTCGCAATCAACATACCTGTTTCTTCTTTAGCTTTTTGTAACCATTTTAATCCTAAAGCACCAACACCTTCAAAATTCCCAGGTCTTGTCCGTGGTTTCCAAATTCCAGCTCTTAAAACTGTTGCATCTGTATCTTTTAATTGATGCGCTATTTTTAAAACTTGTTCTTCCGTTTCGGCACTACAAGGTCCAGCAATTACTAACGGATGATCTAATCCGAAGTTATTTAACCAAGTTCCTAATTCTTTTTTATTTTCCATAATCTTCTTTTTTATTTCGAAAAACAAACCCCAATCGCTTTTAAAGTAAATCCGTTTTGGATTTTAGTTTTTGGAATTTGATTTCAATTTATTGTATTCCGTTTAATATATCTTTAATGTAATTTGTATCCGACATTTCTTTGTGAATTTCCTCAAAACGATCCGTTTCTAAATACGTTTTAAACGTGGTTAAGTTTTGAATATATTCATCTAAAGTTTCTATAACATTGGTTTTATTTTGCTTAAAAATGGGTGTCCACATATCTGGAGAGCTTTTTGCCAATCGCACTGTAGATGCAAACCCACTTCCTGCCATATCAAAAATATCACGTTCATTTTTTTCTTTTTCAATAACCGTTTTCCCTAACATGAACGCACTAATATGGGATAAATGAGATACATAAGCAATGTGCTTATCATGTGCTTCCGGATTCATATACCGAATACGCATACCCATAATTTTAAAAATAGTTAATGCACGTTCTTGCAAATTGAAAGCCGTTTTCTCTACTTCGCAAATAATATTTGTTTTCCCTTGAAACAAACCTTCCAATGCTGCTTTTGGTCCAGAAAACTCCGTTCCAGCAATAGGATGGGTTGCTAAAAAATTTCGACGTTTTGGATGGTTTTCAACAGCCTTACAAATAGCGACTTTGGTTGAGCCAGCTTCCATAACCAACGCATCATCATGTACTAAATTTAAAACTTCTGGCAATACATTGACAGCTGCATCAACAGGAATGGCGACAATAACGGCATCAGCATTTTTTAAATCACTAAATGTAGCTTTCTGATCAATTATTTGAAGGGTTAACGCTTCATCTAAATTTTCCGTACTGGAGTCGATTCCAAAAATGATAATTTCAGGATTCAAATGCTTGATATCCTTGGCTATACTTCCGCCTATTAATCCAACACCTATAATATATATGTTTTTCATAGTATTAAATTCTAGCTAACGCTTCTTCAATTATTTCGGTACTTGCACATAATGAAAAGCGCACATAACCTTCACCATTACTTCCAAAAACGGTTCCTGGTGCTATAAAAATGTTTTTCTCTTTTAATAATAAATCTACAAACTCTTCCGATTTCATATAAGGTGGTAATTTGGCCCAAACAAACATCCCACTCGTATTTTTATTATAGGTACAATTGAGTGCATCAGCCAATTTCCAGATCAGTTGCCGTCGCTCTTCATAAACCTGATTTAAACTCACGTACCATAATTTAGAGCAATTTAAAGCTTGAATAGCTGCTTTCTGAATGCCAAATAACATGCCAGAATCCATATTACTTTTCACCTTTAAAATAGCGTTAATATATTCCGCTCTTCCAAGCACCATACCTACGCGCCAACCAGACATATTAAAGGTTTTGCTCAAAGAGTTTAATTCCAAACACACGTCTTTAGCGCCTGCAATTTGAAGCATACTTTTTGGCTCCTTGTTTAAAACAAAACTATATGGATTATCATTAATTATTAAAATATTATGCCGTTTGGCAAATGCAATAAGTCGCGTAAAAAAAGCATTACTTGCATTCGTTCCTGTTGGCATGTGCGGATAATTAACCCACATAATTTTTACTTTAGATAAATCCTGTTCTTCCAACGCCTCAATATCTATAAGCCAATTTGAAGATTCCGTTAAATCGTAAAAAACAGGTTCCGCTCCCACTAATTTAGTTACCGATGTATAGGTTGGATAACCTGGATTAGGAATCAACACGTGATCTCCTGGGTTTAAAAATGCCATAGAAATATGCATAATACCTTCCTTGCTTCCCATTAACGGAAGGACTTCTGTGGAAGGACTTAAATACACATCATACTGATCTCTATAGAAAGACACAATGGCTTCACGAAATTCTGGTAACCCTTGATAGCTTTGATACTGATTAGCTTTAGGGTGTTTGAAACTTTCCGTTAAAGCATCTATAACTTTTTGTGGCGGATTTAAATCCGGACTTCCAATACCTAAATTAATTATAGGTTTTCCGTTTGCCATAAGCAATGCTACTTCTCGTAATTTTTTCGAAAAGTAGTATTCCTCTACAGTTTGTAGGCGATTGGCTAATTCAATCATTATTTCGCGTGTTTGTAGTGACCTAAAACTTTGAAGTCTTCGGCCATGATTTCTAATATTGAGAGTGCTTTTTGGAAATTGCTGTAGGTATCAAAAGTGACATCCACAAAAAAAGCATACTTCCAAGGTGTTTCAATTTTTGGAAGCGATTGTATTTTGGTTAAATTCAATTGGCAATCGCTCATCACATTTAAAATAGTTGCTAAACTGCCACGTTTGTGTTCTAATTCGAATTTTAAAGACGCTTTATTGGTTTCTTCCTTTGAAGAATCTGCATTATCACGTTTCACAATCACAAAACGAGTTTCGTTATGTTGAATGGTTTGAATGCTTTTAGCTAAAATTTCTAATTTGAATAAATCGGCTGCTAATTGACTCGCAATAGCTGCAACGCCTTTTAATTGCTGCGTTTGAATTCTTTGAGCCACTTCAGCTGTATCTTTATCTTCAATCAGCTTTATATGTGGATGTTTTTTAAAAAATGCTTTACACTGCAACAAAGCCATAGGATGCGAATACACGTCTTTAATATCCTGAATTTCTTGTCCTGACAAAGCCATTAAATGGTGTTGAATATCCAAATACTGCTCACCTACAATATGTAAATCATGCGTATCTATTAACGCATAATTGGGAATAATAGAACCTGCTATGGAGTTTTCAAGCGCCATAACAACCGCATCTGTTTCCTTATTTAATAAGGAATTTACAGCTTCATCGAATGATAAACACTCCAATAATAGGACTGAATCTCCAAAATATTGCTGTGCAACAATATGATGAAATGAACCTTGTATTCCTTGTATGGCCACTGCCTTTGTCATGTTGTTTTCTTTATTAAATTTCAAAACCAAACTAGTGTAAACAAAAAAAGTCCCGATTTACATCGAGACTTTAAATAGTTTAATTTTATGATTAAAAATTACACATACAGCGTCTCGTTCCTTTTGTTAAAAAAGAAATAATACCAATTGTGATATGTGTTATTCGTACTTGTGTTCATAATTTGAAAGGCTAAATTAGTTAATAAATTGAATAAACAAAATCTTTTTTATTTATTTTAAGAATATAAGGTTTTCGTTGTACGTTCCATTTCATATTTATATGTTATTTTTGAAAAAACGTAATTACTTTATGTCTATTGAAGTTGAAAACATCAGCAAATTATACGGCTCTCAAAAAGCGTTAAACCAAGTTTCTTTTAAAGTTAATAAATCTGAAATCGTGGGATTTTTAGGCCCAAATGGTGCTGGAAAATCTACCATGATGAAAATTTTAACTACCTATATTGAAGCCTCTGAAGGTGACGCTAAAGTAAATGGTTTTGATGTTAATTCAGAAAAACAAAATGTTCAGCAAAGTGTTGGGTATTTACCGGAACACAATCCGCTATATTTAGATCAATACGTGAAGGAATATTTGGCTTTTAATGCATCAGTCTATGGTGTGGATAAAAAGCGTATTCAAGACGTTATTGAATTAACAGGATTAACGCCTGAAGTGCATAAAAAAATTGGTCAACTTTCCAAAGGATATAGACAACGTGTGGGTTTAGCAAATGCCTTATTACACAATCCGGATGTCTTGATTTTAGATGAACCAACAACTGGTCTGGATCCAAACCAATTGGTGGATATTCGAAATTTAATTAAATCGTTAGGTAAAGAAAAAACCGTATTCTTGTCTACACATATTATGCAAGAAGTGGAAGCCATGTGCGACCGCGTTATCATTATCAATAAAGGTGAAATTGTAGCTAATAAAACGTTGAAAGAATTACGCGATGATAAAGAGCAGGTAGTAATCGTGGAATTTGATTATCGTGTAGAAACCGTTTTTCTACAGAAATTACCACATGTAAAAGATGTCGTGAATGTCCATGATTTTATTTATGAAATTACCTTTGCAACGTCTGAAGATATGCGCTCTCATGTGTTTGATTTTGCTCATGATAACGAATTGAAAATTCTTCAATTAAATCAGAAAAATGCGAGTTTGGAAAGTTTGTTTAGAGAGTTGACAACAACATCATGATAAAAAACATTTTCATCTGTATTTTAATTTCAATTTTTGTTTTTAATTGCAAAAAGGAGAAACAATATGTTGATTTCGATTATCCTCGTTATTATTTAAATAAAGATAGTATTGAAATAATTGAAGTAGATAAAAGTAAAATTTTTAGATATGTTTTGCGAGACTCTATTAAAAGTGAACTTACCGAAAAAAATATTAGTTATTTTCCAAATACATTTGATAGTCTGAAGATAAATAATTTCAGACTCGTTTATAAAAGAATTGAACTTAATACAGCAGATGACATAAATTTCGAAAACGATAGCTTTTGGACAGGACACTTTAACAACAACTTTCAATATTGGATTCATTTTTTTGAAGCTCAGCGAAATGACGATTATGGCAATAAAATATCATATGATGCATATACAGGTTATTCTCACCAATCTGAAAGCCTTGACACAATATTATACAGTGGACGAAGACATTACTATAATTTTAAATTATTTGATAAGTTTAGATTTGCGGAAATTGGTGCATCAATGCCGACTTTATGCCTAACGAGTAAATGGAATGCGGACTCTATCAGCATTACTCCTGTCAAATCTTATTCTGGAAATAAAAATATAAAAACCTATTTTTTAGAAAAATATAATTCCTCTAAAAACATATTTCATATTGGTAATTGGGAGTTTATGGAAGGTAACATATGCGATGAAAAAGATGGTTTTATTGGAACACATTTAAAAATCAATAAGGAGAATTTAATTTTCTCACTTAAATCGGACAGCTTATCAAAATTCAATTATAATTTAGGTTTAGATTCTAAATTTTTAGAAATAACCGAATCCAATTATTACAAAGAATATGATTTCATGCACATTTCTACTATTAGAATTGTAGATGTTGACAAAAACACTTTAAAACTAGAAATTAGCTATATGGGCGGATTATGTAAAGAGTCCGACACCCTTTTATACAGAAAGTGAAAACTATTCCAAAATAAGGCGACCTTGATAATGCTGTACAACTTCTAATATGGGAGGCGTTTGAACTGAAATAAGATCTCCTGTTCCATATAAATCACCTTTAAGTTCTTGTATAGGATTCACAATAATATCGTTACTACCACGATGATAAATTTTTACTTTTTGAGCCATTAAGTTACGGCCTTCAAATCGACCAATTCCAGAATAGAATCCAATAGTTACATCATCAGCACTTCCAGATATATAAAAGGATGATAAGTTATTGGACGTCACTATTAAATCTGTGGTGTTTACTATCAGTCTAAAATCACCTATAGTGAAGGCGTCCGTTTGATTGAAATTTTCAGAAATAAGCTTCAATTCGGGATAATTCAATACACCATTTGATGATACATCAAACTGTGACGAATTTCTAATTTCCTTAATATTTGGAGCCGACACATAAATTTTAGTTGTACCATAATCCCGAACCATATTACAGGTGTTATTGTCGGTTAATTGTAGTTGATTACCAACAACAATTGCTTCCACATCGTTTAATAAATTTTCACCCGTTTCAATAATAACTGAAAAATCTGGAGCTTCGTTTAGAATAAGTTCTACATCACGATTTACTAAAATGCGTTCAAAATCTGACACCGAAACTGTTTGCTGGATAGTTGTTCCTGGCTTTTGAAAACAATCGTTTGCATCTTCACTACTGCAGGAGAAAAGTGCAAATAATACAACGAAATATGTGAGTTTTTTAATCATAAATTACAATCTGATTCCGACGCCAAATTCAACAGCTTCGGCTTTAGCACCATGAGATTTTAAGGTTAATGCGCCAAACCATTTTTTGCCAAAATAACGCTTTAAGCCAATCCGAATATAGGTTTGCCCTTCAAAATCATATGGATAATACACATAATAGCCCAATTGGGTTTCAATGGACATTTTATTGATAAATAATTCATGACCTACAAATAATCCAACGCGCTTCCAATCTTCATCACCTGTAACATCCTCTTCAGGAAATGAAACGGATTTATAGTAAATTAATTCCTCTAGAAATTTGGAGAAAAACACATCTGCACCAAACTGAATGGCACTTTTATGACCTAAACGTTTATCAGCATAAGCCGAAACAATGTAGAATGGAAATTGACCACTTCCTACCACATCACTTTCATTAATTCCACTTCTAAAAGCTAGATTATATTTAATGCGTTCCGTAAATTTTTCTTTGGTAATGGTGTACTGATATTCAGAATCAACTTCATCTAAATTATAAGTAACACCTAGATTAAATGCAATGGAGTTAACACTGGTGTTTGGCGCTTTCACGTTAGCGTTGGAATAGTGAATTAAGCTAAATCCAGCTTGAAGTCCAAACTTATCAAAAATACGTTCGCGTTTGTAATTCAACATCAAATAGGTACTACTTAAAAGTGATGTTCCAAAGGCATTGTTTCTAGGATTCTCCACTTTGTCATACGGATTGGTTGTATAACCCAAACCTTGCCCAATGCGCAACATTAAATTCCGTTTTAAAAAGTAGAAATTATAATGTGCATACAGTGAATAGTTTGTTCCTAAAACATCATTCTTTAAATTCTGATAAGCAAAAGACACACCATAATCTGGATAGCCATAACGTTGTTCCCAATCTTCATTTCCGAAAGTTTTTTTATTCCAACTTAATATAAAACCTTCCGGATGCCCTTTAATAAGATGTAAAATATCATTATTATGAAGGGCTATATTTCCCTTAAAATAATTTAAGTCGAAATAGGAGTTCGTCGGTTTATCTTGTGCAAAAAGCGCAACAAAACAGATACAACATAAAAAAGTAAAAAGGTGCTTCATTCTAAAACTTGTGGCGCAAATGTATGTAATTTCTTAAAAGCATCTTATTTTAATTTCTGAAGTGCACTTTCTAGCAGTTCAAAAACCGTGTCAATATCTTCTTTTCTTGCTGTTCCTACCGATAATCTGAACCAATTGGAATCTGTAGAAGTCCCAAATGCATAAAAAGGCACAATAGCTAATTTAGCTTCATGAAGTAGAAAACTAGTCACTTCTTGAATGGTTTTAAGAGTTGTTCCTTCTTGCGTTGTTTTCCCAATTAAATCAAACTGAACCGTTAAATACAAAGCAGCTTCTGGTTGAATGGCACGCACAGGAAACCCTTTAGTTTGTAATGCGTTAAAACCTTGGTAGTATGAAACTAATCTATCATTTAACTCGGTTCTAATATGTGTTAGATAGTCGGCAACCGCTTCCGTCTGATTTAAATACGAAGCGGTTGCCAATTGTTCTGCTTTGGGTGCCCAAGCACCAATATGACTCAATAAGGCTTTCATTTTATTAATAACATGTACAGGACCAAAAGCCCAACCAACACGAACACCAGTTGCTGCAAATGCTTTAGAAATTCCATCAATAAAAATGGTGAAATCACGCATGGCAGGCACCAATTCTACAGGGTTGTAATGTATGGTTTCGCCATACGTTAACTGCCAGTAAATTTGATCATATAACACATAAAGCGGTTTTTCATTTCGTATTGCTCGACGTTTGTTTTCTTCAATAACGAGTTCTGAAATTTCCAAAAGCGCTTCTTTAGTAAACGTCGTTCCTGTTGGATTTAATGGTGAGCATAAAGCAATTAAATTAACCTGTTGAATATGTGGTTTTATATCAGAAGCCGTTGGCATAAAATTATTTTCAACCTTGGTTTCTAGGATGACGGCTTTGTTTCGTGATAAATACGTATAAGCATCATTATTCCATGAAGGCACAGGATACAAAACCGTATCCTCCAAATCCAAAATAGTTTGATAAACTGCGTAAATTAAAGGTCTTGCTCCTCCAGAAATTAAGATTTCATCCTTAGAATAGTCTAATTTTAAATTTCTTGATAAGTAGTCAGATACGGTAACACGCAAAGCTTCCATACCATTTGCCTGCGGATAATTAGTTTGATTATCATGATATGCTGAAACAATCTCTGATTTTAGTAAGTCTGGAATTGGAAAAATATCTGAATCAAAATCGCCAATAGTCTGGTTATATATCACTTCTCCTTGTGCTTTTAAAGCATTCACTTCACCAGCAATTTTAATAATCTCCGAACCTTTTAAACCTTCGGCTAATTTGGATATCTTCATAAATACGTCATGTTTTGTCAAAAATAAGGATTCTTAGTCATATTAATAAACATTATTTTTCCTGGATATAAATTTGACTTATTAATTAAAAGATCCATTCAATTTCCCCATTTATAATTGATAAATTTCAGTTAGTTGCTGTTTTTAGCCAATCGTAAAATATCTCCAAAAACACCTCTAGCCGTAACTTCTTTTCCAGCACCAGCACCTTGAATAACCAAAGGTCTTTCGCCATAAGACTCGGTGAATATTTCGAAAATAGCATCTGAACCTTTTAATGCTCCTAATGATGAATTTTTAGGCACAGAAACTAATTGTACGTCTAGCTGCCCTTTACTTTGAAATAAATCTCCCGATAAATCACCAATATATCTCAATACGTGATCTGGCTTCTGTGCCTCTTTTTTATTTTGAAATGATGTGTTTAAAGCATCTAAATTTTCTAAAAATTGTGAAGCTGGAATATCCCTAAATTCTTCGGGAATTAGGTTTTCTATTTGAATATCCTCAAATTCATTTTCTAAATCCAACTCACGAGCTAGGATCAATAATTTTCTAGCCACATCATTGCCACATAAATCTTCTCTTGGATCAGGTTCTGTGTATCCTCTATCAATGGCTTCCTGAAGAATTTCTGAAAAAGGCCTGCTTTCTGAAGAAAACGTATTGAACAAGTAGCTTAAGGAACCAGAAAAAACACCTCTTATTCTTGTGATATTCTCACCAGATTCATGTAATAATTTAATGGTATCTATTAAAGGCAATCCTGCACCTACATTAGTTTCATATAGGTATTCTTTTTTGTTTTCGGCTAATTTAGTTCTTAAGGTTTTATAAAAATTATGAGAAACCGTATTGGCAATTTTATTAGAAGACACCAAGTCGAAACCAGCTTCCACCAAAGGCATATAATTATCAATAAAATCAGGATTTGCGGTATTATCCACAGCAATTAAATTTTCTAAATGATGCTTTTTAGCATAGTCGATAATAGTTTGAGCAGAACAGCTTGCAATACTATTCGTTTCTAAATTGCGCTTCCAATTTTCACCTATTCCTGAAGCATCTAACAAAACGTGTTTGGAATTCGCAATCGCAAATATCTTTAACTGAATATTCCTTCGCTTTAAAATAGACGCTGTATTTTCTAAAATTTGATCAATTAGAGTACTTCCAACCAAGCCTTTTCCGAAGATGGCGATATTTATTTTTTTTGCTACGCCAAATACCTGTCCGTGAATAACATTAAGAGCTTTATGTAACTGGCTTTTTTTCACTACCAAACTCACATTTTTACCAGAGATCGTATTATTGAATAATAAAGGAACTATTTGATTTTTTATAAGCGCATTATATGGTTGATGAAACTTACTTAAATCTAGACCGATAATAGAGATAACTGATACATCGTCTATAATTGAAATTTTATGTACGTCTTTAGTATAAAATTCATTTTCAAACTCACGTTCTAATGCAATAATAGTATCGTTTGCTTTATCTGCATCTACAATAAAACCAATACCTCGTTCTGATGAGCCTTGAGAAATAATACTAACACTAATATTATGACTACTTAATGTTTTAAATATTCTTGCATCTACACCTACTTTTCCTAAAAGACCTCTACCTTCAAAATTTATTAGCGACACATTACCCAATACTGAAAGCGACTTAATACCTTCTATTGTTGCCTTCGATGTGATTAAAGTTCCTTTATCTTCTGTATTAAAAGTATTTAAAATACGAAGATTGATGTTTTTTTCAATTAATGGAACAATGGTTTTAGCATGCAAAATGGTTGCTCCAAAATTGGCTAGCTCGTTTGCTTCAGCGTAAGATAATTGACTAATTGTTTTAGCATCGGCGACTAATTCAGGATTAGCCGTGTAAATTCCATTTACATGTGTGTAGCTTTCCAATTCCTCGGCGTCTAAATAATTTGCGAGTAAGGACGCTGTATAATTACTTCCGTTCCGACCTAAAGTCGTTGTTTGATTTTTTAAATTGGAAGCAATAAACCCGGAAACAATATGAACCGTATCGTTATTATATTTTTCAAAATGCGCTTTTACATTCTGTTCAGAAACAGCTAAAATAGGTTGGGCATCTCCAAAGTTTTCATCGGTTTTTATTAAAGTTCTTGCATCTGTTGCATGTGCTTTTATGTAGCGTTCACGTAATAACTGTGTAACAATTTTTGTTGCGAGTAATTCACCATGTGATAAAACCTCATCCTTAATTTTTTCGCTATAATCTTCAAGTAAGCTTACGCCTTCTAAAAGTGTATCTATTTTTGAAAATTCTTCAGAAAAATCAACAGATTTTAAAGGTTCCATTTGGTAGGTTTTAAATGCTTCCAATTCTGGTTTATATACTTGTTTGGTAGCTGCCTTTTCTAGAATAACTTCTAATTCATTGGTGGCATTTCCTCTGGCAGAAACAACAACTGCTATCTTCTGCTTGTTTTTTACTTTTGCTTCAATAATGGAAAGCACGGTTTCTAATCCGTTGCCATTTGCTAAAGATTTCCCTCCAAATTTTAATACTTTCATTCTATTTCTTTTTGTTTCAGGTTTAAAAATTCCTGAAATAATTTTTTCTAATTGTTCGAATTCTATTAAAAACGCATCGTGTCCGTGAATGGAATGGATTTCATTATAAGTCACATTGGGATGTGTTAAGGCTAGATGTTTTTGTGTTTCGCGGTTTTCTTCAGCTGTAAAAAACAAATCCGAATTGACACCTATAATATGGATATTGGCCTGAATGCGATCTAAAATTTTCAAACTATACTCACCACCTTTAGTAACATCAATTGTTTTTAGTAACTGGTTCATTAATTTATAAGATGCCAGCTGATAGCGTTCTTGCAATTTTTTACCGTGGTGCAACAGCCAACTCTCGACATTAAAAATCTGTAAATCGGTGTTTTTAGTTCGTTGAAATCGCTCCTTAAACGACGCTGGCGTTCTATAGCATAACATGGCGTGCATGCGCGCATCGTGTACCGGATTGCTAGAATTGACAAGAAATTGTTCTTGAATTTGGCAGTTGGCAATAAGCCAATCAGTCGCTTTCCAATCGGTGGCTACTGGAATAAAATGTGTTGCTAAATCTGGTTTCAGGACTAACATTTCCCAAGCAATTCCACCACCTAAAGAGCCGCCAATAATGGCAAACAACTTATGAATTTGAAGTACTTTTAACCCCTCTAAAAACAGCGCTGCAATATCTTTGGCAACAAAACTCTTATAGTCTTCAATGATAAAATCATCATAACCATTTCCCGGTATATTAAACGCTAAAACGGTATATACCTGCGTATCGATAACTCTGGCTGTTCCAATAAGGTCTTTCCACCAACCATTTACTCCAGACACATTACTATTTCCAGTAAGCGCATGGTTAACAAGCACAATTGGAGCTGTACCTAAAGGTTTTCCAAATAATTGGTAAGACAATTTTAAAGTAATTGCCTTACCAGTTTCTAATTTGAAATTTGGAATTTGGATGTGTTCTAATTTTGACATGCTTTAAATGGCATATTGTTTTTCAACCTCAAGACTTACGGGAGTCGCATTCAATAAATTATCCTTAACAGGGCAGCGCTCTTGAACTATTTTCAACCAAGCTACCAATGTTTCAATAGACGCTTCTGTTTCTGGAATTAGCTTTAAACTAATTTCCTTAAACCCGGCTCTTTCGTCATTAGACGTTCCAAATAGTTTATTTGGATTTATATTTCCTTCAACTTCAATTTTTAAGGTGTTAATTGTAAACCCTAATTCTTTAGCCACCAAGTGTCCAACTACGTTTACACATCCAGCTAAACCGGCTAAAATATATTCTACAGGATTTGCATTTTCATCTGTACCACCTAAATCTTCTGGTTCGTCTATTACTAATTTAAAATTCCTTGTTGTTGCAATGAATTTTGCAGGAGAAGCACTTTCTCCTTGTACTTTAAATATTAAATCGCTCATAATTAGTATCTATAAAAATTTAATTAATCTTGTAAAATGGATTCGTTAATTATTTTAAAAACAGCTTTTAAATCTTCTTTTAAATCCTCTAGATCTTCAATACCAACTGACAACCTAATTAAATCTTGACTTACGCCTGCCTTTGCTTGTTGCGCTTCATCTAATTGCTGGTGGGTTGTACTCGCTGGGTGAATTATCAAGGATTTTGTATCACCAATATTGGCTAATAATGAAAATAACTTCGTGTTGTCTGCAATAGTTTTTGCTGATTCAAATCCGCCCTTAACACCAAAAGTCACTAAACCACTCTGCCCGTTTGGCAAATATTTATCTGCCAAAGATTTGTATTTACTACTTTCTAAACCCGGATAATTTACCCAACTTACTTCTTCTTGTTCTTCCAACCATTTAGCCAATGCTAATGCATTTTGAGAATGTTGTTTAATTCTTATGGGCAATGTTTCTAAACCTTGAATAATATTAAAAGCATTGGTTGGACTCAATGCACCACCAAAATCACGCAAACCTTCTAAAATTAATTTAAAAGTATATGAAGCAGCTCCTAGAGTTTCATAATACTTTAAACCATGATATCCTGCTGAAGGCTCAGTGAATTCAGGGAATTTTCCATTTGCCCAATTAAAAGTACCCGCATCAATTATTGCGCCTCCTAGGGAAGTTCCTTGACCACCAATGTATTTTGTCAGGGAATGAATAACAATATCTGCACCATGCTCTATGGGTTTTACTAATACGGAAGTTGCCACAGTATTATCTACAATAAAAGGAACTTCAGCTGCTTTTGCATATACGGAAATAGCATCTAAATCTAATACATCAAGCTTTGGGTTCCCTAAAGACTCAACAAAGAAAGCTCTTGTGTTATCTTGCACGGCTGCTGCAAAATTATCGGGATTATCAGCATTTACAAAAGTGGTTGTAATTCCTAATCTTGGTAAGGTTACATTTAGCAAATTAAATGTGCCACCATACAAACTACTTGAAGCTACAATATGATCTCCAGCTTTTAAAAGTGTTAATAATCCTGTAGAAATGGCAGACGTCCCAGAGGCAAAAACCACGGCACCAACGCCACCTTCTACTGCAGCCAAACGATCTTGTAAAATTTGATTCGTAGGATTATTTAAACGGGTATAGATAAACCCTAATTCTTTTAATGAAAAAAGATTAGCTGCATGTTCTGAATTGTTAAAAACATAAGATGTAGTTTGATAAATAGGAACGGCTCTTGTTCCTCCATGTTGCTGAACATCATGTCCAGAATGCAACGCTTTTGTTGCGAAATTTTGAATACTCATTTTTCTAGTTTTTTTGAGTTAATAAATAAATTAAACCAAAAGTCAAATAGACCTCGTTAGAAGCGTACCTAATAGAAAAATGTTAAAAAGAAAATTGAAATCACAGATGAGTAATTTCGTTTGAGTTATCTATCCAATATTTCGATAAATGAATCGAAAATTAAGTAGAATTTAGCACCTTCATAGTATAGAACTAAGGGTTGCTAAGGCTTCAACGGGTCTAATCCCTCCACCTTTCTTGATAACATTTCAGTAAGTTTTTGAACTTTGTGAGCACAAATATTGCAACACAAATTTGTAAAAACCAAATTAAATGTGAAAAAAAGTCTAAATAAATTTTGTTCCATTTTAATTTCTTATTTTTGCACAGTAATAATTGAGAGGAAAATTTGTCTGATTGCAACCTCATAAAAAAATGCTAAAGCAGTTCAATTCTACTACTCTAGCAGGCCACAGCAATCACATAATTTTTCACAGTGTTTAACGCATAAATAAGTGAAACTATGCCATATTTATTTACTTCGGAAAGTGTTTCTGAAGGACATCCAGATAAAGTTGCAGATCAAATAAGTGACGCATTAATTGATAATTTTTTAGCTTTTGATCCCGAATCAAAGGTAGCCTGTGAAACATTAGTAACAACTGGACAAGTTGTTTTAGCAGGCGAAGTAAAATCCAACACCTACCTAGACGTTCAGAAAATTGCCCGTGACACCATTAATAAAATTGGTTATACCAAAGGCGCGTATATGTTTGATGGTAGTTCGTGTGGTGTGTTTTCTGCCATTCATGAACAATCAGAAGATATTAATCGTGGAGTAGATCGCGCTAGCAAGGAAGAACAAGGTGCAGGAGATCAAGGTATGATGTTCGGTTATGCTACAAGCGAAACCGAAAACTATATGCCTTTGGCTTTAGATTTATCGCACAGATTGTTATTAGAATTAGCAGAATTACGTCGTGAAGAAAAAGACATCACCTATTTACGTCCAGACTCTAAAAGTCAGGTAACTATTGAGTATAGTGATGACAATGTACCACAACGTATTGAAGCCATAGTAATTTCAACACAACATGATGAATTTGTAATGCCAAAATCAAAATCTGTTGAAGATAAAAATGCAGCTGAAGAGGAAATGGTAGCACAAATAAACAAAGACATTAAAGAGGTACTAATTCCACGTGTGGTTGCGAAACTTCCAGAACATATTCAAGTATTATTTAATGACGATATCACCTATCACATTAACCCAACAGGAAAATTTGTTATTGGAGGACCACATGGCGACACCGGTTTAACGGGGCGTAAAATTATTGTAGACACGTATGGAGGAAAAGGTGCCCATGGTGGTGGTGCATTTTCAGGAAAAGACCCAAGTAAGGTAGATAGAAGTGCAGCTTATGCAACTCGACACATTGCTAAAAACTTGGTTGCCGCTGGTATTGCAGATGAAATTTTAGTACAAGTTAGTTATGCTATTGGTGTGGTGAAACCAACGTCTATTTATATTGATACGTATGGAACGTGTCCGTTTAATTTAACGGATGGTGAAATTGCACAGAAAGTGACTGAAATTTTCGATATGCGACCATTTGCTATTGAAAGCAGATTGAAATTACGCCAACCTATGTATAGTGAAACGGCTGCCTATGGACACATGGGACGAAAGAACGAAACTATTACCAAGACATTTGAGCAATTAAATGGTGAATCCATTACCTTGGATGTTGAATTATTTACGTGGGAAAAATTAGACTATGTAGATAAAGTGAAAGCGGCATTCGACCTATAATATTATCAATAAAAATATCTAAAAGCCTTACAAAAAATGTGAGGCTTTTTTTTGGTGTCATGCCGTTTTAAGCAGTCGGTCATATAAGGTTTTTAATTTTTCAGGTTTATAACCGCATTTGAATAAAACAACCATTAGTAAATTGCAAAAATTGACTTTTACATAAGAATTATTATGATATTTTCTAGCCGAAACAATTAAGTCATTATTTACAATTGTATAGGGCATTTTTGCCTTCTTCATCCGTTTGAAAAATTCGAAATCTTCCATAAGAACTTGATCTTCATCAAAAGCACCTAACGTTTCAAATACGCACTTTTTAATAAATAAACATTGGTCACCACCACCTGTAAATATCCCGTCAGTTTTGGTGAAATGCGCATTGATTTTCAACCAGAAATTATCGGTATTAAATTTATAGGAGAAAAAACCAGCATCCATACCAGATGCAATTGTTTCTTGAATATTCTTAAAAAAACTTATTGGCGGCAATACATCCGCATGAAGAAAAACAAGAATATCTCCCAAAGCAGTTTTGGCGGCTTGATTCATTTGAACTGCACGACCTTTATTTGCACACGTAATTAATAAAACTTGTTTCGACAGAAAATCTTCAGTGCTTATATCTTGGGATTCCGCCGATAAAGCGATAATAATTTCAACATTAAAACCTTCAGAGATAGTTATTAAACGGGGCACTAAAACGATTAAGTTTTCCCGTTCGTTATGCGCGGGAATAATCACTGAAATATTTTTAACTAAAACCATATACAAGAAATATACGTAAATTTATAGGATGTGGATTTATAACGAACTTACTTTTATAGCTAAAATCCTATCGAATAAAAAACAAACTCATGAAAACAACAATTTTAAAACAATCAATCCTACTTCTAACAGTTCTATTGATTTCAGTGCATGGAATAGCGCAAACAAATACAAACGAAAAAACGAACTTTAATAAGCTATCAGAACAACTACTAACAAAAATTAAAAGCAGACAAAACACACAGGACATTCGGGATATTTTAAAGAATACCACATTAGAAGATTTAAGTACTGATTTAAAAACGGATAATGAAAAACTAGCTTTTTGGGTGAATATTTACAATGCATATATTCAAATAATATTAACTGAAAAACCAGAATTATATGAAGATCGAGGTGCTTTTTTTAAGAAAAAACAAATTGCTATTGCTGGCAACATGGTGTCTTTTGATAAAATTGAACATGGTATAATTAGAAAATCGCAATGGAAATTAGGATTGGGTAAAATTAGAAAATGGTTTCCAAATAAATTTGAACGCGAATTGCGAGTTGACGAACGCGATTTCAGAATTCATTTTGTTTTAAATTGTGGTGCTAAAAATTGCCCACCTGTCGCTATTTATTCGCCAGATAAGTTAGAAGAACAATTTGATATGAGCTCTAGAGAATATTTAATAAAAACAACCACCTATAATAACGAGCAGAAAATAGTAACTATTTCACCTTTGTTTAAATGGTTTCGAGGGGATTTTGGCTCTAAAAATGATATAAAAGATATATTGAAATCTTATGCTATTTTAGCGACAACTGATAAATACTCGATTGATTATGGCGATTATGATTGGACATTAGATTTAGATAATTGGGTAGATTTTTAATTAAAACTATCATTCAAAAGATAGGATTAACTCCGTTGATCTTTTTCAATCTTTTTGAAAATATAAAATAATTTTCTATCTAGTTTTGAATGTCAAATTCAAATTAACATTAATCAAAAGAGATTAACTCCGTTGATCCTGTAAAGCTACGGAATGAACATACAAAAAGACACAAAACAAAAAAGCAAGCTTTAGGTTAAAGGATTAGCTGCGCTGATCCTGCTTAACACTTTTGGAAATTGAAAAATCAAACTGCAAAAACAGTTTATTTTTTTGTGTTATAAAATACGCTTGTGAGTAAACTCTATAGGATTAACTCCGTTCATCTTTTTAAAACCAAACGGGATTAAATTCGTTGATCCTGAAAGCTACTCTTTGAAAACACAAAAAGACACAAAACAGAAGAGCAAGCTTTAGGTTACAAGATTAGCTGCGCTGATCCTGCTTAACACTTTTGGAAATTGAAAAATCAAACTGCAAAAACAGTTTATTTTTTTGTGTTATAAAATACGCTTGTGAGTAAACTCTATAGGATTAACTCCGTTCATCTTTTTAAAACCAAACGGGATTAAATTCGTTGATCCTGAAAGCTACTCTTTGAAAACACAAAAAGACACAAAACAGAAGAGCAAGCTTTAGGTTACAGGATTAGCTGTGCTGATCCTGCTTAACACTTTTGGAAATTGAAAAATCAAACTGCAAAAGCAGTTTATTTTTTTGTGTTATAAAATACGCGTGTGAGTAAACTCACGCGTATTTTATAACACAAAAAAATCCACACTTCCGTGTGGATTTTTCGAGTTAAAGTGGGGAGAGCAGGATTCGAACCTGCGAAGACGTAGTCAGCAGATTTACAGTCTGCCCTCGTTGGCCGCTTGAGTATCTCCCCAAAACCGAGCGTAAATATATTATAGTTTTTATTTCTTTTTGCAAAAAACGGTGCCTTTTTTTATCTAATTTTCAGATTAAAACACAAAAAACTCATAATGAATCTATTAGTTATTCATTATGAGTTCTGGATAATATTTTCCCCAATAAATTATGGGAGAAATTGCTATAATTTAGTCCTTTAATTAATCATCAAGACCACCTTTACGCTGTGGTGAACGTGGTTCTGGCCAGCTACGTTGCTCGCCTGTTCTAGAGTTAACCGGTAATATTATTTTTTCGGAAGATGCTCTATTTGGATCTTCGCAAGCCATATAAACCAAAATAGCGGTTAAAATGGCATTGCTTCTTACGTCGTCAAAAACAATTTTATCATAGGTATCTCTATTAGTATGCCATGTATAATTCCAGTAAGACCAACTTAATGAGCTCAAGTTGAATGATGGTGCTCCAGCTGCTAAAAACGACGCATTATCTGATCCACCTCCACTTGGCGAACCTGGAAAATTAGTTTCAATATGCTTGGAGATATCGTTTGGAACTGGCTCTAACCAACGTGATAAATAATCATAGGCATGTAAAAAACCCGCTCCAGAAAGATTCACAACACGACCTGTTCCGTTATCTTGATTAAACACGGCTTGAATGTTTTTTACAATTTCAGGATGATCTTCCACAAAGGCGCGAGATCCATTTAATCCTTGCTCCTCACTTCCCCAATGACCAACTAAAATAGTTCGTTTTGGATTTGGATATACTTTTTTCAGAATACGCAAAGCTTCCATCATAACGAGCGTTCCTGTTCCGTTGTCAGTTGCTCCAGTTCCACCATCCCAAGAATCGAAATGTGCAGACATAATAACATATTCATCTGGTTTTTCAGAACCTTTTATTTCTGCTATAGTATTATAATTTGTAGCCACACCTAAATCTTTAGATTCCGCAACAATTTTCACACGTGGCTTACTGCCGTATTCCGCTAAACGATATAACATGGTGTAATCTTCCAGCTCAATATCTACGGTTGGAATTTTTTCAGTTCTTGCACTAAAAATTTTGTTAGAACCAAATGCTTTAGACCAGTAGGACGTAATAATTCCAGCTGCTCCAGCTTTTTCCAATGCTTGATTAATGTTTCGTGAATTATAACCCATTCTTTTTAGGTTGGCATACCATTCTGTTGAGAGCGAATCGCGTTCTTTTTTCATTTTTTCGAACGATTCTTCTGTTGCGAATTCTTCCCAATTATAATCTGGACGACCTGTAGTTTGGTACATAGACGTCATAACAAATTTACCCTTTACACTTTTCATCCAATTATTAAACTCTAAAGAATCTTTAACAGTTGGGAGTGTTATAACTTCCGCAGTAACACCTTTTGACCCTGTACTTGGGTTCCAAGCTAATTGCATGCCATCTAAAGACTGGATTCTTGGATGCACCATATCAATATGGGTGATACCACGCTCCCATGCACGCCATTCTCCCCATTTTTCATTTCTTGCTGAAATGTCCCATTTACCATATTGAGCAATAGCCCAATCATTGGCTTGTTTCATTTGTGGTGTTCCTACCAAACGCGGACCAATAACATCTAACATTTCGTGTGCTAAACGTTCTAATTGTGAATTTTCAGTAGCTTCTTTTACAATGCTTTCAACAACCGCATCGGTATTTTGTGCATGGATAAAGCCCACGGAAACCATAGCCAAAGTCGCTAACCCGTGTTTAAAAATGTTTCTCATAATTCTAATTTTAGTTAATAAATTGTGACCTATCAAAATACAAAATTTCTATGAGACAGGCTATAAAATAAGCTTGAAAAACAGACGTGAAATACCCAAAAAAGAAAGCTGTCCGAAAAGTGAATTTTTATTCTAAAGATCAGAATAATAACTTTTCGGACAGCTTAATTAAGCTTTACTATAATAATTAATTACAAGTTGTAAATAACACGCAATGTTACAAAACGTGGTTGAATAAAATAGTCGTTGGTGCTTACAGATAATGAGCCTGCATTTGTTTGGCTTTGCGATTTTGTATTTAGCAAGTTAGTTGCTTTCATTTCAAATTCCCATTTGGCATCCGCATCTTTACGGTACGCTAATGATGCATCCCAGAAATCGAAACTATTTATTTTACCTGCTTCATCACTTAACAAATTATACTCATAACTGGATTTTAAGGTAAAGGCTTTCCAAATTAAGGCATCAAACTCTAATTTTGGCGCATTGGTATAAAACTTGGTTCGTCTAGTACCTTGGTCGTTATCTTGAATTCCGTAGGTATAACTAACTTCAAAATTTGGTGCTTCACGGTAATTAGAACGTAAAGACGCTGTGTATGATTGGTTATAATTTTCGTTAACCGAACGTGTAAGTTCACCTGGATTATCTCTAGTGGAAATAAACTGATTAAATTTAGCATAACTAAAATTAGCTTGGGCAGTTGCGCGTAATTTTCCAAAAGCACGTTGAAAACGACCGTTAGCTGAAAAGCTTTCGTCAGCAAAATTAGAGTTAAAAGGTGTTCCAACATTAATTACACTACCAGATTGAAACTGGGAAGCGGTTCTAATTCTATCAATATTTTTTGTGTAATTCACACGAGCAAATACATTGGTATAATTAAACATGTTAAAACTAAAATACATCAAACTTAAATTATGAGCCAATGAACTTTCTAATTCTTGATTACCTGTAAAGAATGAGTTATATCTATTCAACACCAATCCTTCAGCAAGCTGATTAACATCGGTAAACTGGGTTTGCATCCGGTAGTTAAAAGTCAAGGTTTCACTCTTTTTAAATTGAATACGCGTATTGAAATCTGGCAAAACTCTGAAGAAATTATCTTTATATTCCACACCAAATTGTTCGTTTTTGGCGCTATAAGCATGTGCCGATAAACCAGGTGTGAACGTGAAGATTCCTGCTTTTAATTGATAATGCAACCCAACATATAAATCGGTAAACGTATAGTTGATATCATTCTCGGAATCATAATTTACAGGTTGATTATTGAAGATAGATCCATCATCTAGCGTTTGAAATATATCAGAATTAAACTTCTGATTACTTAAAATAGTACCAAAGGTTACGTTTATGTTGCTCTTATTATTTATCACGTTCCAGTAATCTAACTTGGCATCCAATTGATTGGATTTTACGCGTTTGTTTTGAGATAAATCGTAAATAAATTGATTTTGATCCAAACCTAAATCTTCAGCCGTATCATCATAAGGATCGTTTGGCGTGTCGGCATTATTTGTTGGATCGTTTGCTAAAAGCGCATTATAAAATGGATCTTCATCTTTTATAAGATGTGTTGCTTCAAAAGCAAAAATATTACTTTCGTCTAAGGTATAGTAGTAGTTTAAATTCTGATTAAGACTAAAAGGATTGGTGTCTTCATTTTGTGCAACACCACCAATAACAGTAGAAAACACATTTTGCTCTTGTGTTTCTTGAGACATACGTCCTAATATTTCATAATCCAATTGGTTACTTGCATTCGGTTTGTATTTAGCACTTAATTTCAACATCCCTAAATCACTACGTTGTGTGGTATTACTTTCAGTGCTTTCATCAGGAATACCGAGTTCCGGATCATTATAAATGACATTACTATTTTCCTGTAAACGAATTTTATTTCCAGTGTAGATACCAAATCCACTTAAATCTAATTTATCATTAGGCGAATAACTAAAGTTTGCTGCACCAAAACGGGCATTTATTTCTTTGGCTCGATTATTTTGAAGGGATAAAAAGTCTAGACCATTATCGCTTAAATTTAAATTTGTTCCACTTGTTTGACTAGGTCTATTAAAACCGCCTGCAAAATTAAAATAATCACGACGCGTAAAGGCTAGTTCACCAATATTGTTGATATCTCCAATAACATTAACACTGTATTTTGGGCTGTAATAAAACAATTTTGGTTGCGCTAAATACAAGCCATTATCATCTGCCACTCCAGCTCCTGCGGTAACAGTTCCGAACCAAAAGGCATCTTTTCCTTCTTTCAGTTTAATATTGATAGCAATATTATCTTGATTGTTTTGAACACCACTTAATTGGCCAACTTCGGCATAATTTTTAAGAACTTGAACTTTATCTACTGCATTGGCAGGAATGTTTTTAGTGGCTAATTTAGAATCGCCGTCAAAAAAGTCTTTACCTTCCACCATCACTTTAGAGACCACTTTACCTTCAACCTCTATTTGGCCATCAGCATTTATTTCAACGCCTGGTAAATTTTTAAGTACATCTTCCAGTTTTCGTTCGGTTCCTTTGTTAAACGAATCAGCATTATAAATAAGCGTATCGCCTCTAACGGTTACGGGCATTTCGTAAACCAATTCAATTTCGTCTAGAGCATTATCATTTTCTAATGTGAAATCTCTTGAAATATCAGCTTCTTTGGTTGTAATGGACACATCAGATGTTTTCATTCCAATGTAACTCACTTGAACTTTGTAATCTGTATTCTTTTCTAAAGACAGTTTATAACGACCTTGATCGTTAGTAATTCCGTAGGAATCTAACTTATTAGTTTGTTGATTTATAGCAATGACATTGGCTAATTCCAATGGATTACCGATACTATCTTTTACAATACCTTCAATTTTTACTTGGGAAAACGTGGCAGATGCTACAAGAAGTAAAATTGCCGTTATTACATGTTTCATTTATTTGGTGATTGGTTTGTTCGTTTTATTTTTGAATGACTAGCGACCACGACGACCGCTATACATATCGCGCATTTCTGCCATTTTTTTCTTAACTATTTCCTGATATTCACTTTTAGTCACTTCTTTACCTTTACTTGGTGCTTCAATTTTAGTTTTCTCCTCTGGGTTCATCACAATTTTAGAACATAAAATGGTGGTATTATCAGCACTAACTTCCAATATTAATCCTGGTAATCCCGAATATTCTCCAGGACCATGACTAACAGGAATTTGAGGTGTGTACCATGCTTCAATTTGCGTCATTTCTATTTGTTTCATTTGTGTGGAGTCTGAACTTGCAGCTGCATCTTCGGTTTCATTATTTCTTATTCGATCCCAAGAAAAATCATACCAATACAATTCGGACGAGGGAACTAGTGCCACAGCCTTCATACAATTATAAGCGCCAACTTTTTTAGTATCACTTGTTAATGTCCACTCTATAGTTTGCAATTTATCTTTCACTAAAAATTGCTTTCCATAAAACTCCTGACTCTGTAATAACATATTTGTTTTTACATTTTTGTATTGCTCACCAGGTGCAAAGTTTTTTCCCCAAGAATCGGTAGCTCCAGAAATAGCATCCAATTTTTCATCTTCATCATAAATTGACGCTTCTTTACTAAAAGTTAAGATATATACCTTTTCAAGTCTATTTTTTAATCGCTCTTGAATTTGTTTCTTTTGGGCTTCGCTCATGGTTGCTCCCCAAGTTCCTAACTCCATTTTAGATTTGGTGGAATAGTAAGCTTTACCTTGAAAATCTTGAGCTGTCGCATTAAATGAAATAAGGCCTATTAAAACAAGCGTAGCGAAATATGATATAAATGTTTTCATGATTATATTTTAATTTGTTTAACTTTTAATGATTGAAGTTAAACAAATTAATTGATTTAAAGTTATCAAAGTCCATTAACTTATAAGCGCAATAGAAATTTAACGTCCACGACCGCCTCCACGACCGCCTCTGCCACCATACATTTCGCGCATTTCTTCCATTTTTTGTTTCATAATGGCATTGTATTCTTCGCGCGTTACTTCTTTTCCTTTTGAGGGTTTTTTAATCGCTTCTTTTTCTGAAGGATTTAAAACAATTTTAGAACATAACATGGTAGTTCTATCCGCATTAATTTCTAAAATAAGCCCCGGTAATCCGCCATATTCACCAGGTCCATTATTAACAGGAATTTGAGGCGTATACCAAGCGGTAACCGTAATTTCTTTTGGTACTTCTATATCTGCCATGAAATCTTTGCTAGTGGAATCAGTAGTTGTAGAATCCGTTTCGGTTTTAACAGAATCCTGACTTTTTTCTTTGTCTTCTTTTTTATCATCATCTCTAGATCTTCTTCTCATACTAGTCCAATCAAATTCATCAACCTTTTTTACAGCTGTTGCTTTAAAGCACATATATTGCCCTATTTGTCGGGTTTCGCCACTTAATTCCCAATCCAAATCTTTTAATTCATCTACAATTAAAAACTGCTTGCCAAAAAACTCTTGTTCTTGGATCATTTGTTTGTCCTTGATGTTCTTGTATTGGGCACCTCCTGTAAAACTACTCATCATTCCAAAACCTCTTCCGCTTCCTGGTGCTTCTAACTTTTCTTCTTCTTTATAGGTAGATTCGGTTTGGGAAAATGTCAAAACATAGGTTTTTTCAAGCATGGTTTTCATACGTTCCATGATTTGCTTCTTTTGCTGTTCGCTCATTTGGCGTCCACCCCAATTGTCTAAATCCATGGTGGTTTTAGTTTGGTAATAGGCCTGGCCTTGAAAGTCCTGTTGTGCATAATTGTAAGTAGACGTTGACAATGTTAAACACAAAATTGCAAGTAATTTGTAGAATTGATTCATGTGAAAATTTTATATGTTTTTTAAAAATAATCTTAATTGACACTAATTAGACTTAAATAAAGCTAAAACGTAAAACCTCAAACTGTTAAAGTTTTCTTAAAAAGAAAATAGCCGTGAATACCAAACTAAAAATTATAGATTGGTTTGAATTTTGTACTTTTCAAGCTTCATGAAACAACTCACCTTTTTAATTGGCTTATTGTCTCTATCTGTGTTTGCGCAAGATAGTATCTCTACTTTTAGCAAGTCGAAATTCCCAATTGACGTTGAAACCATAATTGGCGTTGATAATTTTGGCACTAAATATTACGAAACCAATAACGTTTTCTATAAAAAGACAGCTGAAAAAACGATCAATTACAGCAATGTTCAATTAGGAAGATTAACGTCCGTTGATGTTTTTAATCCGCTAAAACTAATTGCCTTTTACAAAGATTTCAATACCGTAATTATTTTAGATAATCGTCTAGCAGAAATTTTACGTATAGATTTTAATACGGTTCAGCCTTATAAAAACGCCAGTTTTGTGTCTTTAGGAAATGATAATACTATATGGATTTTCAATCAAGATAATCAGCAATTGGAGGTGTATGATTACAAAGCAAAATCCGTCAGAGCCACCACAATACCCGTAGTTTCTAACGCATTATCTTTTACAAGTAATTATAACTACGCATGGTTATTAACCGAGAATTACATTTACAAATACAGTTATTTTGGAAGTTTAATATTTAAAATCAAGAACACAGGTTACACCAAACTTACGGAACGGAATGATGATATTATTCTTCAGAAGGGAAATAATCTCTTTTTTTTAAATGATAAAACACAGGAAATTACACCAATTGCTTTACCAAATTTGTTAATAAATCAGTTTTTAGTAACGGGTGAAACGGTGTATATTTACGATTCGAAAATTCTTCATGAATTCCAACTAAAAAATTAAAACGTATGCATGTTGCAGTAGCCGGAAATATTGGTGCAGGAAAAACTACACTCACCAAATTATTAGCCAAACATTATAAATGGGAACCGCAACTTGAGGACGTGGTAGACAATCCATATTTAGATGATTTTTATAACCAAATGGAACGTTGGAGTTTCAATTTGCAAGTGTATTTCTTAAATAGCCGGTTTCGTCAAGTAAATCAGATAAGAGAAAGTGGCAAAGATATTATTCAAGACCGTACCATTTATGAAGATGCGCATATTTTTGCTCCCAACTTACATGCCATGGGGTTGATGACAAATAGAGATTTTGAAAATTACCGTTCGCTATTTGATTTAATGGAATCCTTTGTTCAAGGTCCTGATTTATTAATTTACTTACGTAGTTCTATCCCTAATTTAGTGAGTCAAATTCACAAACGTGGCCGCGATTATGAAAACACGATAAGCATTGATTATTTAAGTCGCTTAAACGAACGTTACGAAGCTTGGATTCATGGTTATGATAAAGGTAACTTGCTAATAATAGATGTGGACAATATGGATTTTGTGGCGAACCCAGAAGATTTAGGGACTATTATCAATAAAATTGAAGCACAAATTCACGGCCTTTTTTAAGTTTTATTTTATAAAGCCACGTTCTCTTGCATGAATGATAGCTTGATTGCTGCTTTCAACTAATAAGGTAGGTGTTGTTTTATAGTTTTCAAACAAGGCTTTGATACGCAACATTTTCTTTTTATGATTAACGATTCGTAGGTAAATAGCCAAAATACGATTTGGATAGCTTTCTGATATTTCCATATAAATATCAGCATCATACTCACCACAATCGCCAATAAGAATGAAATTCAAATTCGGATAAGCCTCTAGAATATGAATAATTTCATTCTGTTTCTGTGGTTTTTCATCTTGACTTTTCTTGTGAAAAACACCATTAACACTGCGCAATAAAATTGGTCCTTTTGGAAAATCATTAGTTTTTAGGAAATACTTTAAATAGCGATATAAATTCCAAGGACTGTGACTGACATAAAATAAAGGGTTTGCGTTTTTTCCTGATTTGCCACGATGCAGTTTATGGTAAAATTTGGCCGCACCTTCAAAAGGAATCCGACTAAAAGCGCCTTTAAAAGCGGTGTTAAATATAACGCGCCATTTAAAAAGTGAAACCACGCCTGTATGCAAAATAGTATCATCTATATCACTGATGACTCCGAATTCTGATTCTTCACATGGAATTAGAATTTCAGCTGGAAATAAATTATTATTGGTTATGTTTCGCTTCAACGTAACATCACTAAATGATGCTACTATTGGCAACCAACCTTCATCATTGGCTAATGGGCTTAAACCTTCTAATTGTTTTTCGCATTTAAAGTATCCTTTTGAATCTGTTGTTACCTTTAATACGTGGTCATTTGGCAGTCGCAAATTTATTTCTACATGCTTAATTTCATCACTTTCAAAACGCTTATAGGTATTTACTAAAAGTTTAAACCAACCTTTATCTTCTAAATTTATAGATTCGTCTTCAAGCGCTCTACCACGCAGATAAAAATGCGTGTCACTTCCATAACTGTGAAACGTAATAATTTGAAACGGATCTTTTTTAAACATGATTAAAAATATAAAAGTTTTGACTTATAAAAAAACCACGCTGGTTAGCGTGGTTTTTAGTACTATAATATTACACTATTTATTTAACCTGAATTGGTCTATCGTCTGTTACATCCATTTTGAATTGTGTAGACTCTTCTTTTAGCTTGGAAATTTTAGCATCTACTTCTGCTTTTGTTCCAGAAATTACTAATTCTTCTATAACACTATCATTACCATTTACATTGGTAACGCTAACGACAGCTTTCGCAAAATCGTCTGTTTTAATCACAAAATCAACATATACTTTTTTAGCCGTAAGTCCTTCTACAACTTCCGTAGTTTCAGTAATAGCCAAACCAGTTTCAGCAGAATGACCACCTAAAATTGGTGCAATTACCAATCCAATTAAACAGGTTAGTTTAATTAAAATATTCATAGATGGACCAGATGTATCTTTAAATGGATCTCCAACCGTATCTCCAGTTACTGCAGCTTTATGCGCTTCAGAACCTTTGTAGGTCATTTCTCCATTAATCATGACGCCAGCTTCAAACGATTTTTTAGCGTTATCCCAAGCACCACCAGCATTGTTTTGGAAAATAGCCCAAAGCACACCAGAAACAGTAACACCAGCCATATAACCACCTAACATTTCAGCAATGGCCATATTATCCATACCAAAAAGCATAGGAACAAATGCAATTACTAAAGGAAAACCAATTGTTAATAAACCTGGTAACATCATTTCTCTTAAAGACGCTTCAGTAGAAATTGCCACACATTTATCGTATTCTGGTTTCCCAGTACCTTCCATAATTCCTGGAATTTCTCTAAACTGACGACGTACTTCTTCTACCATTTCCATAGCCGCTTTTCCTACTGCATTCATGGCTAAAGCAGAAAATACCACAGGCACCATTCCACCCACAAATAACATGGCTAAAACTGGCGCTTTAAAAATATTAATTCCATCAATACCTGTAAACGTTACATAAGCAGCAAATAAGGCTAAAGATGTTAATGCTGCAGAAGCAATAGCAAAACCTTTTCCAGTAGCAGCAGTTGTATTTCCAACAGCATCCAAGATATCAGTACGTTCTCTTACTATAGGTTCCTGTTCGCTCATTTCAGCAATACCACCTGCGTTATCAGCAATAGGACCAAATGCATCAATAGCTAATTGCATAGCAGTTGTTGCCATCATAGCTGAAGCTGCTAAAGCCACACCATAAAAACCAGCAAACGCATAAGACGCCCAAATGGCTCCAGCAAATAATAATACTGAAGGGAAAGTAGAAATCATACCAGTCGCTAAACCAGCAATAATATTGGTTCCTGCACCTGTACTTGATTGTTGTACAATATTTAAAATAGGTTTTTTACCTAATCCTGTATAATATTCAGTTATCGAAGAAATGACTGCACCCACAAATAAACCAACTAACGTTGCATAGAATACACGCATGGAAGAGATTTCTTGTAAGCCTTCACCAAAGAAATTCATTTGCATCGTTTCTGGCAACATCCAAGTTACTAAACCAAAACATGCCGCAGCAACTAAAACAATAGACACCCAGTTTCCAAGGTTTAAAGCGCCCATGACTTGAGGTTCTTTAGCGTCGTTACTTTTAATTTTCACTAACATGGTTCCAATCACGGATATAATAATACCAACACCAGCAATAGCCATAGGTAATAAAATGGGGCCAATACCTCCAAAGGCATCGTTAATCATTCCACCCATATCCTTAATTACATAGTTACCAAGAACCATAGCTGCTAATACAGTAGCTACATACGAACCAAATAAATCGGCTCCCATTCCGGCAACATCTCCTACGTTATCACCAACGTTATCTGCAATAGTTGCAGGATTTCTTGGATCGTCTTCTGGAATACCAGCTTCAACTTTTCCAACTAAATCGGCTCCAACATCTGCAGCTTTGGTATAAATACCACCACCAACACGAGCAAATAAAGCAATAGATTCAGCTCCTAAAGAGAAACCAGCTAATGTTTCTAAAACAATTGTCATTTTTTCAACTGAAAAAGTTCCAGCTGCTCCACCCATAAAGTAGTTATAGAAAATGATAAAAAATATGGTTAAACCTAAAACTGCCAATCCAGCAACTCCTAATCCCATAACAGTTCCACCACCAAAAGACACTTTAAGTGCATTTGGCAAACTTGTTCTAGCCGCTTGTGTCGTTCTTACATTGGTTTTCGTTGCTATTTTCATACCTATATTTCCTGCAAAGGCAGAAAAAACAGCTCCAAAAATAAAAGCAACTACAATTAACCAGTGTGTTGTTGGAACAATAAATGATACAGCTGCAAGTGCAATACTTACTATAACTACAAATATGGCAAGTAATCTATACTCGGCATTTAAAAAAGCCAAAGCTCCTTCATAAATATGATCTGAAATTTCTTTCATCTTTCCGTCTCCAGCATCTTGTTTCATAACCCAAGATTTCTTTACGACCATATAAATTAATCCTAAAAGTGCCATGGCTATTGGCATATAAATCATCATTGATTCCATATATTAATAATTTTTTTAATTTGTTAATTAGCTCGCTAAAGTAGTGAAATACATTAAAACTAAAAAACCCTCCTATTTAATTATAGAAGGGCTTTATATTACTGTGTTTCTTACAACTATATGGTGAAATTACCATTTGCTTTATGTTCGCTATTCTCGTAACGATCTATACATTTGTTTAAAATATAGTAGGCTTCCTCTGCATTACCCCAGCCACCAACATCAACTTTTTTCTTTTCTAAATCTTTATAAACTTGAAAAAAGTGTTCAATTTCTTTAATTTGGTGTGAATTCATATCTGATAAATCATTCAAAATATTCCAAATCGGATCAGAAACAGGCACACAGATAACTTTCTCATCTGGTCCTTTTTCGTCAGCCATATGGAAAACACCAATTGGCTTCACTTCTACCACACACATAGGAAATGTTGGCTCACCACCTAACACTAAAACATCTAATGGGTCACCATCTAATGCTAATGTTTCTGGAATAAATCCGTAATCGGCTGGATACATCATGGATGAAAAAAGCATACGGTCAAAACGTATTTTTTTTAAATCGAAATCATATTCATATTTGTTTCTACTTCCTTTCGGTATTTCGATCAATACATCGAAAGTTAATTTTCCGTTTTTTGTCATTATATGTTATTTTAACCTTTTAAAGGCTTGTTTTTGTTTCTTCACGCCGTTAAAGTACTTTCAATTTTAAAAGCCTTACTTTTTATGGGCTGCAAAGATACGCAAGTCTTTGGGTTTGGGCAACTAAAATTAATTTAGATCCTATAATTTGAATTTGCAGATACGAATATGTCCAATAACACGTTTCCAAAAAAGAAATCCAATTCCCCATTTGATAATTTCAAGAATAAGCAGACGGATTAAATTTTTTATTTAATAAAAATAGCCCTTAACTTTTAGGGGCTATTTTTATATAATTAATAAAAAAAAGTTGTCTGAATTTTAGAAATTAAATCCAAAACTTCCTGTCACACCAAAGTTACGTGCATCCGGGACGTCATGATAATTTCCACGGAAGTTAAAGTCTATTCTAAACACTTTAAAAATATTACCAATACCAAGGCTATATTCGTAATAAATTTCGTCTGTTGGCGCTACTAATGGAATATTGGAGGGTGCACTCATAGCTATATTAGCATCCGACAACTCTCCCCAAACTCCACGAACTCCCACAATTTCACGCCAATTTAGTTTTCTTAAAAAAGGAATTCTAGAGAATAAACGGCCATTAAAATTATGTTCCAAATGCAAAGAGGCATAGGTGTCTGTTACAAACTCATAATAATTCAACTGTGAAAACGACTTATAAATAGAGAAATACGACTGGTTACCAGGAACCACACTTAATAAACCTAATGGAACCGTTCCAAAGGTCTTACCGACTTCAATGGTAGAATACAGGCGACCTAAACCGCCTAATTGCCATGGTTGAATATATGAAAGTTGTAACTTGGTGTAATTAAAATCACTGTTAAAAAATATTTTATCACCCACCGTATATTGTGCAAATATAGATGCATAGGTATCATTTCCATTACGACGTTCTACACCGTAACCTACCATTTTTCTGCCTGGGAAATAGGATACAGCTATGGTACTTTCAAATTGTTTTATTTCTGATGAAATACCAGTAGCGGATTCCGGATCTACATAATCTAAACTAAAAGTTGGCGAAGCTGAAGACAGCGTTCTATAATCGCCTCCCACGCGAAACAACACGTTTTTAATCGGCTCTAGTTCAACAGCTAAAGCGGTTAGATTAATATTAGTCAATTTATCATTGGTAGCTGTACTAAAAACAGCATTGGAGGCTAAACTTCGCCCTAAAACATCGGTTGACGTGGTTAAACTGGCACCAATTTGTTCAATGTCACGCCTATGGCCTGCGGATACAATTAATCGGTTTCGCTTGTTTAATAAATACTTGGCCGAAAAACCATATTTCACTTTATCATCTTTAAAGCCATAAGCTAAAAACCCTTGTAAACGCCATAAATCATTAGGCCCAAAATACGTTCTTGCGCCTGCTCGTAGCCGAACACCTTCCACATCATTATAACCAACGGTTGAAAAAATAGGACCATAATCCAGATTTAATTCATCAAACTCAATATAACCAGAAGCCAAAATACTTCCTGCATTATACAACCGCTTAAACTTTTTAACGGTTTTTAAAGTATCTAACATTTGATAAACACCCTTTTCATCATTATTTAAAGCTTCCATTCGGTTTTCATCCCAAAAATCATCTTCTCGGTTGTAGGCATCTAAATTATAATCGAATACTTCTTCTTTGTAAAATTTTTCGTCTTTGGTCTTATTAAACTCGTAATTATCATATAGCGTGGTTCGTTTACCATAAACGCCGCGAGACTCCTCTTTTTTACTAAAGGTGAAATCGGACATAAAATAATCGCGTTTTATAAGAAACACAGAATCATTTAATACATCAAATTCTTGCTCAATATAAATTTCTTTTACCCAGTTTATATTGGCACTTTTGGAAGCTTGCATATTAATTTCCTTGATAGCAAATGTGGAATCATTCACCCAGAAATCGCCTTTAAAGGTCAATTCATTTTTGCGTCGTGGATAGTAAATAATGTTATAACACCATTTATTGTCGCGATATGCACTATCAGATAATACATAATTATAGGTATTGACACCTGTTCTTGATATTGGACTCACGAAACTTTTATCGAAAAATTTCAGATAGTTATCGTACACATCATATTCCGAATATAAATCCTTGATAAAAGCAATGATGCTTTGGTTATTACTAAAGCCCGAGTTTTTGTTTCCTTTTAATTCTATTTTTTCTTTGTTTAATAAATTATCGCCGTAAACTTTAGCGACCTCTTCATTTAAAAAAATAGGTAAATATGTTTTTCCTGTAACTTTAGATGTATCTACTTGTTCAAAAATAAACTCCATGCCTTTGAATAAGTTGCTTTTTACTAAAGCACTATCAATGGTATTTAAATCGAATTCTACTTTTTCATATCTATCGTATTCATACTGCTTAAACTGACTCAAGCCATTTTGACGTTTGCGCTCCCAAATTTTTTGCAGAATCGCAATGGCTGGATTTTCTTCTGCTTTCTTAGATTGTTTTCCTGTTACAATAAACACTTCATTAAGTGCTGCGGCCTCTTCTTCAATAGTGAAACGTAAATCGTAATTCACTTTCTTATCCAATGGTAACTCTATGGTTTTATAACCTACGAAGGACACAATTAGCGTTGGCCACGTTTTATTAGATTCCATATAGAAACGACCATTTTCATCAGTTATGGTGCCTTCAAAAGAATCTTTAAAAATTATGTTCGCGTAAGCAACGGGTTCATTGTTTTCATCAAACACATAGCCACTAACTTTTGTTTGGGCGTAACCAACAAAAGTAGCAAGGGCAAATATAAAAAGTAGTAGATTAAATCTCATAGTTATAAAAAAACTTCATCAACAATCTAGCCAATGAAGTTTTATAAACGTAAAAAATACGTATTTATTTATACATCACTTTTTTAACGGCCTTAATCACATCTTTATAATCAGGCAACCATTCCTCTAAAAGAACTGGTGAATAAGGTGCAGGTGTATCTGCTGTATTTATTTTTACAACTGGCGCATCTAAATAATCAAACGCTTCCGATTGTACTAAATACGTAATATCTGTTGCTACATTTCCAAAAGGCCAAGCTTCTTCCAAAACGACTAAACGATTTGTTTTTTTAACCGATTTTAAAATAGCTTCACGATCCATTGGTCGTACAGTTCTTAAATCGATAATTTCACATGAAATACCATCTTTAGCTAATTCATCTGCAGCCTTATATGCTTCTTTGATAATTTTACCGAAAGATACGATAGTCACATCAGTTCCTTCGCGTTTAATTTTTGCAACGCCTAACGGAATGGTGTATTCGCCCTCTGGCACTTCACCTTTATCGCCATACATTTGCTCACTCTCCATAAAAATCACAGGATCGTTATCACGAATGGCTGCTTTTAATAAACCTTTTGCATCATAAGGATTAGAAGGTATTACCACCTTTAAACCAGGTGTGTTGGCAAACCAACTCTCAAAAGCTTGTGAATGCGTTGCTCCTAACTGACCAGCAGAAGCTGTTGGGCCACGAAAAACAATTGGACATGGAAATTGGCCACCAGACATTTGTCTGATTTTTGCTGCATTATTTATAATTTGGTCAATACCAACTAATGAGAAATTAAACGTCATATATTCTACAATCGGTCTATTTCCTGTCATGGTAGATCCAATAGCTATTCCAGCAAAACCTAGCTCGGCAATTGGTGTATCAATAACACGTTTTGGGCCGAATTCGTCAAGCATACCTTTAGATGCTTTGTATGCACCATTATATTCGGCAACTTCTTCACCCATTAAATAAACACTTTCGTCACGACGCATTTCTTCGCTCATGGCTTCACAAATCGCTTCTCTAAATTGTATTGTCTTCATTTACTTATCATAATTACGAAAGACAAAAATAACAATAATTAAAAAACTTTACTCAATAGTTCGATTTAAAAATTTACTATGCGTGCATAGCAAATATTCAAAATAAAATAATTAACTTCGTAACCTGAAAATAATATACTTTTTAATATAAATATATAGATATGAAAATATTAGTATGTATTAGTCATGTACCTGATACGACTTCGAAAATTAATTTTACCGATGGCGACACAAAGTTTGACACCAATGGTGTGCAATTTGTTATTAACCCAAATGACGAATTTGGTTTAACACGTGCTATGTGGTTTAAAGAGAAGCAAGGCGCTGCAGTAACTGTCGTTAATGTTGGCGGACCAGAAACTGAACCAACTTTGCGTAAAGCATTAGCTATTGGCGCAGACAATGCAATCCGCGTTAATACGGAAGCTAAAGATGGCTTTCAAGTTGCCAAACAATTAGCAAACGTGGTTAAAGAAGGTGGTTACGATTTAGTAATTGCTGGACGTGAATCTATTGATTATAATGGCGGCATGGTTCCAGGAATGATAGCTGGTTTAATTGGTGCAAACTTTGTAACCAATTGCATCAGTCTAGAAGTTGACGGTACCAAAGCAATAGCTATGCGTGAAATTGACGGCGGAAAAGAAACTGTTTCTACCAGTTTACCATTAGTAATTGGTGGACAAAAAGGATTAGTTGAAGAAAGCGATTTACGTATTCCAAACATGCGTGGGATTATGATGGCTAGAAAAAAACCTTTAGAAGTTAAGGAACCAGTAGATGCTGGAACTGAAACCGCTTCAGTGAAATTCGAAAAGCCAGCACCAAAAGGTGCCGTTACATTAATTGATGCCGATAATGTAGGAGAATTAGTAAACTTACTTCATAACGAAGCTAAAGTAATATAATAACCCAATTTCAAATAACAAATTCCAGCTATTCTATTTTTGGAATTTACTTTTTGAAATTTAAATTTTGATGAAATTATGTCAGTTTTAGTATATACAGAATCCGAACAAGGAAAATTTAAAAAAACCGCTTTAGAGGTTGCATCTTATGCAAAAGCTGTAGCGGAACAAATGGGTACAACCGTAACGGCAATTACCTTTAACGCTGATGACACAAGCGTACTTGGAAATCATGGTGTTGATAAAGTATTAAAAGTTACCAGTAGTGAATTGGAAAAATTTAACGCGAACGGTTATGCAAGCGTTATTTCTCAAGCTGCTAAAAAAGAAGGATCCAAAGTCGTTATTGTTAGCTCTAGTGCAGACAGTAAGTATTTAGCACCTTTATTAGCTATTAATTTAGATGCTGGTTTTGCATCCAATGTGGTTGAAGCGCCATCAAATGTTTCACCATTTACTGTAAAACGCACCGCATTTACTAACAAAGCGTTTAATATGACTACCATAGATACCGATGTAAAATTGGTAGGTGTTTCTAAAAATGCATATGGCGTTAAAGAAAATTCAGCTAGTGCAACTGCTGAAGATTTTTCGCCTAACATTCCAGAATTAGGAGTTCATGTAGATTCTGTTGATAAAGTAACAGGTCAAGTAACCATTGCAGATGCCGAAATAGTAGTTTCAGCTGGTCGTGGCTTAAAAGGTCCAGAAAACTGGGGAATGATTGAAGAATTAGCCGGTGTTTTAGGTGCAGCAACTGCCTGCTCTAAACCGGTAAGTGATTTAGGTTGGAGACCACATGGTGAACACGTAGGCCAAACTGGAAAACCAGTTGCTGCTAATTTATATATTGCTATTGGAATTTCAGGAGCTATTCAGCATTTAGCAGGTATAAACGCATCAAAAGTAAAAGTTGTTATTAATACAGATCCAGAAGCGCCTTTCTTTAAAGCTGCTGATTATGGAATTGTTGGTGACGCTTTTGAAGTTGTTCCTAAATTGATTGAAAAATTAAAGGAGTTTAAAGCACAACAGTAAATATATTTTTTTAAATTGTATTTATAAAAGGGCTGTTTAAGTTGGTCTAAATTACTAAAACTGTTTCGTTCAGTTTGGTAAAGTCCTAATTTAAACAGTTCTTTGTTTTTTAAATTACTATGAGTTTAGTACGACTAAAGATAAAAGGAATTTCATACAGCCAAACACAAAATGGCGCCTACGCATTAATATTAAATGAGGTAGATGGTGATAGAAAGTTGCCAATTGTAATTGGCGCTTTTGAAGCACAATCCATTGCTATAGCTTTGGAAAAAGAAATTAGACCTCCTAGACCACTTACCCACGATTTATTTAAAAATTTCGCTGACCGTTTTGACATTATTGTCAAACAAGTTATTATTCACAAGCTAGTGGATGGCGTTTTCTATTCCAGCATTATTTGTGAACGTGACAACGCTGAAGAAATTATTGATGCCAGAACCAGTGATGCTATTGCCTTAGCGCTACGATTTCAAGCACCAATTTTCACCTACAAGAACATTTTAGATAAAGCTGGAATTTACTTAAAAATCAATCCGGAAGATGAAGACGAATCTGAATCTGACAGTATTTTAGTAGATGATCTGATTGCTGAAGAGCTAGAAACAGGAAGTGTTCAGGAGAATTACAAAGCACAATCTCTCGAGGAACTTCATAACATGCTTGATGAAGCTGTTGCCAACGAAGATTACGAAAAGGCAGCAAACATTCGCGATGAGATTTCTAAACGCTAACCTTATGATTAAAAATATACTACTAGCTATTGCAGCTATTTTTTTTGGGATTACAACTTCTTTCGGACAAGATTTAGAAAAAAAATGGTCGTCTCAATCCACATCAAACGCTTATAAAAGTATAGAGTTTAAAAAAGGAGAGTTCACCTTTTCTAACGATTCAATTCAAGACTTAAAAGGTGATTATTTGTATCAAAACAATTTATTGGTATTCTATTACAATGACTCGCTAAACTCCACTAAACGTTTTAAAATAGCAGAACTAACAGATTCTACATTAGTATTTAAAGATAAACAAGCCACATATAATTATAAATCTTCCACATCTGTTTTAGCTGAAAATTCTATACCTCCTACCGTATCAAGTTCAGGGAACGGTGCCATTATTCCAAGTCAAGGTTTCTCTATTAATAGTCTTTGGCGTGGTATTTTAGGTATGGTTACATTAATTTTTGTAGCCTTTTTATTTAGTAGTAACCGAAGAGCCATCAACTGGAAAACTGTTGGTTTAGGATTAGCCTTACAACTAATCATTGCTATAGGTGTTTTAAAAGTTGGTTTTATAAAAGGCATCTTTGAATTTATAGGTAAAGGGTTTATCGAAATTTTAAGTTATACACAAGCTGGAAGCGAGTTTCTATTTGGAGGCATGCTCGATGTTACTTCATTCGGGTTTATTTTCGCATTTCAAGTATTGCCAACAATTATTTTCTTTTCGGCGTTAACATCCGTTTTATTCTATTTAGGTATTATCCAAAAGGTAGTCAAACTAATGGGTTTACTTTTAAGTAAGGTATTAGGGATTTCAGGAGCTGAAAGTTTAAGTGTTGCAGGAAATATCTTTTTAGGTCAAACTGAAGCACCACTTTTAATAAAAGCGTATTTAGAAAAAATGAACAAGTCTGAAATTCTCCTAGTAATGATTGGGGGAATGGCTACCGTTGCAGGAGCTGTTTTAGCAGCGTACATAGGCTTTCTAGGTGGAGAAGACGAGGCACTACAACTCTTTTACGCTAAACACTTATTAGCTGCGTCTGTTATGGCGGCACCAGGAGCTATTGTAATTTCCAAGATATTATTTCCACAAACAGAAAAAATTAATACGGATGTTCACGTGTCCCAAGAAAAAATAGGATCTAACATTCTGGAGGCTATTGCAAACGGTACCACTGAAGGTTTACGTTTAGCCGTAAATGTTGGCGCTATGCTACTCGTTTTTGTAGCGTTTATAGCTATGGTTAACGGCATTTTAGGCGGTATTGCTGGCTTTGATGGTATTACTATTCAAGCCTTAAATATAAATTGGCATTTCACCTCTTTAAATGAAGTCATTGCAGCAAACACCCCGTATCAGGCATTATCATTAGAATTTATTTTAGGTTATATTTTTGCGCCATTAATGTGGTTAATTGGGATAGCAACAGAAGATATGGCTTTAATGGGGCAGCTTCTAGGGATTAAGCTAGCAGCCAGTGAGTTTATTGGATACATACAATTAGCAGAATTAAAAAATGTAGCGAATGCCACACATTTAACTTATGAGAAATCTGTAATTATGGCAACGTATATGCTATGTGGATTTGCAAACTTTGCTTCTATCGGTATTCAAATTGGCGGTATTGGATCTCTTGCGCCAGGCCAACGCAAACAACTATCTAAATTTGGTATGAAAGCGTTAATTGGCGGAACCATTGCATCATTAATTTCTGCGACTATTGCAGGAATGATAATTGGGTAACACAGCCCTTTTGTCCTTCGAACATTTTCCGAAAGGAAATAATAGTTGATAAACTAATTATAATTTAGATTTATATCATACTTAATTAAGCGCTTGTTTTATTATTTTTACAGTCAATAATTTTAATAGTTTCTTCCCTGCGGGAAGACGGAAGATGGGCCTATGAAACAATATCACGACCTAGTTAAGCACGTATTAGAAAACGGAAACGAAAAAGGTGACCGCACAGGAACTGGAACAAAAAGTGTATTTGGATATCAAATGCGTTTTGATTTAAGCGAAGGTTTCCCAATGGTTACCACCAAAAAACTACATTTAAAATCTATAATTTACGAACTTTTATGGTTTTTAAAAGGTGATACTAATATCAAATATTTAACAGACAATGGTGTTAGAATATGGAACGAATGGGCAGATGAAAATGGCGATTTAGGTCCTGTTTATGGTCACCAATGGCGAAATTGGAATAATGATGATATTGATCAAATTAAAGATATTGTTGAAACTTTAAAGACCAATCCAAATAGCCGACGTATGATGGTTTCGGCTTGGAACCCATCGGTAATGCCAGACACGTCAAAATCTTTTGATGAGAATGTGGCCAACGGAAAAGCAGCACTCCCGCCATGTCATGCCTTTTTTCAATTTTATGTAGCGGATGGTAAGTTGTCTTGTCAATTATACCAACGTAGTGCTGATATATTTTTAGGTGTTCCTTTCAATATTGGTTCGTATGCGCTTTTCACTATGATGATGGCACAAGTTTGTGGCTATGAAGCAGGCGAATTCATCCACACCTTTGGAGATGCACATATTTACAGCAATCATTATGAGCAATTAGAATTACAATTGTCACGTGATATTAGACCACTCCCAAAAATGCTTATAAATCCAGATGTAACAGATATTTTCGATTTCAAATTTGAAGACTTTACGTTAGTAGATTATAATCCGCATCCACATATTAAAGGGAAAGTTGCCATTTAAACCCCCTAAATGAAAAATCTACTTTTTATATTTTCCTTGCTTTTTAGCTTAACCAGCTATTCTCAAGCACCAACTATTCAAGACAGTACGCAAGTTGATGAAGATGTTTTATTTGCATTAGTTGAGCGCGTACCAATTTACAAAGGATGTGATAAATCATTGGACAATTATGAGCTAAAAACGTGTTTTAGCAAAAAAATACAGGAACATGTTGCTAAAAAATTTAATTCTTCAGTTACCAAAAATATTGATGCACCTCCTGGAACTGAAGTAAAAATTAATGTGTTTTTTAAAATAGACACAACAGGAGATATTGTTGATATTAAAGCACGAGCAGGCTATCCGGAGTTGGAAGCAGAAGCTATTCGTGTTGTTCAACTAATTCCTAAATTAGAACCTGGTTACATAGATGGTAAAGCTGTTCGCGTACCATATTTTCTCCCTATAAAACTCAAAATTGCCAATGGAAATAGAACGTCTGCAAATATGCAGTATCCGACTTTCAGAGGTTGTGATGATTCGGTGAATTTTGAAGATTTAAAAAATTGCACCATCAAAAAAATAATGGATTATATTAAAGTTAGCATTAATTATGAGTTGGCAGATAAATTATTCCCGTTGGATAAGAGTACGCAATTTGAAGTTAGCTTTGTTATAAACGAGAAAGGTAAAGCCGAAGATATTTCTGCTAAAGCACATAAAAGAGAAATGGCAGCCGAAGCTATCAGAATTTTGAAACGCATGCCAAAAATGAAAAAACCTGGCAGTATAAATGGCCAACCAACCAAAGTACCAGTTAAATTTTTAATGACCATTTATTTCTAATCTACTTTAAAAAATGAAACGTATTTTATTCGTGCTTTCATTCATATACGGTTTAACAAGCTTCGCTCAACAATCATTTATTTCAGACTCAAAAAGCACACAATTCCCTATATTTAGAGGTTGCAAAAAAGCGGCTAATACTGAAGATTTAAAAAATTGTACCATTGAAAAAATAATGGGCTATTTAAAAGTCAGTATCAATTATGAGTTAGCAGACAAATTATTCCCATTAGATAAAAGCACACAATTTGAAGTCAGTTTTATGATTAATGAAAAAGGGAAAACTGAAGATATATCTGCTAAAGCACACAAAAGAGAAATGGCTGCGGAAGCTATTCGCGTTTTAAAACGCATGCCTAAAATGAAAGCACCTGGTTATATAAATGGTAAACCTGCAAAATATCCAGTTAAATTTTTAATGACCATTTATTTCTAATCTATTTCCAATGATTAATTCAGCAAAAAATAGCTAAATTTGTTTAAATTCAGTCAATCATGTTCGGAAAGAAAAAAGATACTACCACAGAAATAGACAAGGAACAATTGGAGCTTTTAAAAACTGCCCAAAACCGCATTAAACAAAAAAAACGTTTGTATGCGCATTTTGTAGTTTTTCTAATTGGATCTGTTTTCCTTATTGTTGCCAATACAGGCATAGGCATTGGTGAAACATTTACACCTTTTGGTATTCCTTGGTTTGTTTTTGCTATTGGTATTTGGTTAGCACTTTTTGTTTATCATTTATTTAACGTATTCATTACTTCCAAGTTGCTAAGCAAAAAATGGGAAGAAAAACAACTAAACCTGCTCATTAATAAGCAAAAGCAACGCATTTCCGAATTAACCACACAGGTTGAAAAAGACTTACCACTACCAGAAAAAAAAAATCTGATAGCGACTTCTAAAAACTCAAATATCACCATAATAGTTGCCGCTGGAGAGAATAATGCAATAGGAAAAGACAACCAACTGATTTGGCATTTAAGTGACGACCTTAAGCGGTTTAAAAACCTAACAAATGGTCACCATATTATTATGGGTCGTAAAACGTTTGAAAGTTTTCCGAAACCCTTACCTAACCGTACACATGTTGTTATAACACGTCAAAAAAACTATCAAGTGCCTACTGGCGTTATTGTCGTTAATAATTTAGAAGATGCTTTAGACGCTTCAAAATCAGACAAACAACCATTTGTAATTGGAGGCGGCGAAATATATAAGCAAGCTTTGCCTTTTGCTGATAAATTAGAAATAACACGTGTTCATTCCAATTTTGAAGCAGATACATTTTTCCCAGAAATAGATCCATCCATATGGAAAGAAGTTACCAAAACTACGCATCCCAAAGATGACAAGCATGCTCATGATTTTTCGTTTATAACCTATACACGTCAATAAAAAACTGTTGTGAAGCTTAAAAAGAAACGCAAACTCATAACGTATCTCAATATACTAGATCAACCCATTCAATTTAATCCTTTTGTATTTAGCAGAAAGTTTATTCTTTGGGCTATATTGGGTTTATTAGGCGGATTGATTGCCAGTGTATATTGGATAATTTTAGAGTTTTTTACACATCAATTAGCGTTTTTTGATGGTTGGTTGGTTATTCCAACGATGGCTATTTGTGGGCTTTTAGCAGGTTTTGTTATTCACTTTATTGGCGATCCAGGGGAAATACATTTAATTGTAAACAACATTCGTTTTAATAAAGGAAAACTCGACCCGAAGAATAACCCATCCATGATTCTTTCTTCCTTATTATGTATTGCGTCAGGAGGTAGTTTGGGTCCGGAAGCACCTTTAGTTCAAGTTACAGGATCAACTGGTACGTGGCTTGGAAAAGTTTTTCGATTAAAAGGTGAAGACCTGCGTTCCATGAGCATTGCAGGTATGGCTTCAGGGTTTACAGCTTTATTTGGTGCGCCTTTAGGTGGTAGCTTATTTTCGCTTGAAATTTTACATCATGAGCATGCGGTAGAATATTACAAAGCTATTATTCCAGCCTTTGTAGCCAGTAGTTTTAGCTATATGGTTTTTGCTTTAATTATTCATCTAGGTATTGGTCCTACTTGGGATTTACCGGCTTATGAAATGTTAAGTAAGTTTGATTTTGCTTATGCCATTTTATTTGCAATTATAGCAACAGGGTTTGGTTGGCTTTTTATTATATGTACCAAATTCTTCAAAAATATCTTTGCAAAATTAAACGTGCCAATTTATATCAATACCCTTATTGGAGGTATTATATTGGGATGTATTGTTTACTATCTACCTATCACGCGCTATTTTGGGCATCATGAAATTAATACCCTTATTTTAAGCGACTTTCCTCTAAAAATGCTCGTCCTCATTCTATGTTTTAAAATAATTGCCATTGCAATAACCGTTACATCTGGTTGGCGAGGTGGTTTTATAATTCCCTTGTTCTTTACAGGCGCTACTTTGGGTTTAATAATTCACCAATTTTTACCATCCATTAGTTTATCATTAACTATTGTAAGTTGTATGGCAGCCATAAATGCTTGCGTAACTAGAACACCCATGAGTACGACTATTTTACTATCAACCTTAACCGGTTTTACGTATTTTATTCCGATTCTATTTGCTAGTTTAACGGGTTATTTTTTAGCACCACGCATTCCGTTTATTGGATCTCAAATGAGCGAGAAAAAAGACGCGTAATATTCCCATTTTTTCTCTAATTTCGCAGTATGGTTAAAGACATTCAATTGCGCGTTAGTTTAGCAGAAGAGGAACGTGCTGATATTTTACTAATAAAAGCGTCTCAATTTCTTGATATAAGTCGCGAAAAAATTTCTGGCATTAAAGTACTTCGGAAGTCTATTGATGCGCGAAAACCAAAGATAATTTTCAATTATAAAGTCGCCGTTTATATTAACGAACCTGTTCCAGAAACATCAGAATACACCTTTGATTATAAAGATGTTTCCAAAGCAAAACCTGTTCACATTATTGGTTTCGGACCTGCAGGAATGTACGCTGCTTTACGCTGTATTGAACTCGGTTTTAAACCTATTGTTTTGGAACGTGGAAGAAATGTAAAAGATCGTCGTCGGGATTTAAAAGCCATCAATCAAGATCATTTTGTAAACGAAGATTCCAACTATTGCTTTGGGGAAGGTGGCGCTGGAACCTATAGTGATGGGAAATTATACACCCGAAGTTTAAAACGTGGTGATGTGCGACGTATTTTTGAGAACCTCGTATATCACGGTGCAACCGATCAAATTTTAGTCGATGCCCATCCACATATTGGTACCAATAAGCTGCCAAAAGTAGTTCAAAATGTTCGTGAAACCATTTTAAACCACGGTGGTGAAATTCATTTTGAAACACGTGTTACCGATTTTACTATAAAAAACAACACCATCCAAGCCATTCAATTACAAAATGGCAACGAGATGGAAGCTAATCGCGTTATTTTAGCAACTGGTCATTCCGCTAGAGATATTTATTATTTATTACATAGAAAAGAAATTGCACTCGAAGCAAAATCTTTTGCCATGGGTGTTCGAGCCGAACATCCACAAGAAATTATTGACAGTATTCAATATCATTGTAGCGGTAAACGCAGCGATTTATTACCAGCAGCTTCCTATAGTTTAGTGCAACAAGTTAACGATCGTGGTGTGTATTCATTCTGTATGTGTCCAGGTGGTTTTATTGTGCCAGCAGCTACCGCCAATGGCGAAGTGGTTGTTAACGGCATGTCACCTTCCAAGCGAAATAATTTGTTTGCTAATTCGGGGATAGTGGTTGAAATTGACGTTCATAAAGATTTACATAAATATGAGCATTTTGGCGTGCTGAAAGGTTTAGAATATCAGAAGGATTTAGAGCGTTTAGCCTTTACGGCTGGCGGCAGAACTCAAACAGCTCCTGCCCAACGTTTAACAGACTTTGTTGAGGGTAAATTATCACCTACATTAAACCCAACATCCTATCAACCTGGTTTAAATTCGGCACCTTTACATTCCTTATTACCGAAATTAATTGGGAGTCGTTTACGTCAAGGCTTTAAAGCTTTTGGCGAAAAAATGCATGGTTATTATACAGAAGAAGCAAATATAGTTGGTGTGGAATCGCGTACCTCCTCACCTATTAGTATTCCTAGAAATGAAAAATTAGAGCACACACAAATTAAAGGCCTGTACCCTTGCGGTGAAGGTGGTGGTTATGCTGGAGGTATCGTTTCAGCCGCCATGGATGGTGAGCGTTGTGCGGAAGCGGCTTGCTCTTAAAGCTAGTGTATTGTTTGTGGTGGAGTTGTTTTAATAGGTCTATTTTATCATTTGACGGCAACTGTAAACTAATTTAAAATTTCCTATTTTTGCAGCAATCAAAATTTGACACACATGAATGCATATATATTTCCAGGACAAGGCGCCCAATTTTCAGGAATGGGATTGGACCTTTATGAAAAATCGCCTTTAGCACAAGAATTATTTGAAATTGCGAATGACATATTAGGTTTTAATATAACAGATACCATGTTTGAAGGGTCTGCTGAAGATTTAAAACAAACCAAGGTTACGCAACCAGCTATCTTTTTACATTCGGTTATTTTAGCTAAAGTTTTAGGTGACAGTTTCAAACCTGATATGGTAGCTGGACATTCATTAGGTGAATTTTCTGCATTAGTTGCCAATGGCACCATGTCTTTTGAAGATGGTGTAAAACTAGTTTCTGCTCGTGCATTAGCCATGCAGAAAGCCTGCGAAATCCAACCAAGTACAATGGCTGCCGTTTTAGGTTTAGAAGATGCTATTGTTGAAAAAATATGTGCCGAAACCGAAGGAATTGTAGTTGCTGCAAACTATAACTGCCCGGGACAACTAGTGATCTCTGGAGAAATTGAGGCTGTAAATAGAGCTTGCGAATCATTGAAAACAGCAGGCGCACGTCGTGCATTAGTATTACCAGTTGGTGGTGCATTTCATTCACCGTTAATGGAACCTGCTCGTGAGGAGTTAGCAGCTGCTATTGAAGCTACCACTTTTGGTAAACCACGATGCCCAATATATCAAAACGTAACAGCAAGTGCCGTTATGGATGAAGCGATTATTAAAGCCAATTTAATTTCACAATTAACAGCTCCGGTAAAATGGACGCAGTCTGTTCAGCAAATGATAACAGATGGCGCTACCCTATTTACGGAAGTTGGACCAGGAAATGTCCTACAAGGCTTGGTGAAGAAAATCAATAGAGATTCTCAAACGGCCTCTGCAACTTTTGAAACGGAAGCCTAATGAAACTATCACGTACTACTTGGATTATTCTATTAATAGTATTCAATATTGCTATTGATCAGATTTCAAAAATTATTGTTAGAGCTGATGTTATTCCCGGTAGCCAAACACCTATCATTGGCGATTTATTCACATTACATAATGTTGAAAATTCTGGCGCATTTTTAGGAATGGGAAGCGATTTCAATCCAACTTTGCGACTCATTTTTTTATTAATTTTGCCGACCGTAGTTTTAGGTTATGTGGTTTACTATATCATTAAAACCAAAGAATTAGATAAATGGTCTTTAATTGGTTTTTGCTGTATAGTTGGTGGTGGAATTGCTAATGTATATGATAGAATTGTTTACGGTTCAGTAACCGATTTCTTTCACATAGATTTAGGCGGCGTTTTTAGAACAGGAATATTTAACGTTGCAGATATGTCTGTGATGTTTGGAATGGGACTTTTATTATTTTCTAGTTTTAAAACTAGGAAAAACGATAAAGAAACAGCCTAAAAAACTTAAAATTAAGACATAGAAAAAGCGTGTCAAAATCATATTTATATATGTTTTCGACACGCTTTTTGTTTAATAGATTAATGTATTACACGTTTATCTTGCCAATTCGCAAGATTCACAATCTTTAATTTTTCCATAATACGTTTCACGATATTTGTGAACCGTTTTAACAGGAATACTTAAAAACTGCTTCTTAATGTAAGTTACTCTAGTAAGTAATTCACCCATCTTTGGTGTGAATCTTTTTTCGACTTTCGTCTCACGTTTTACTGTAATCAATTTCATATTATCTCGTATCATTTGGTACAAAGAAACGACTTTTTAGAGGAATACGCAAAAATACACTATTAAAACACTGTTAATCAGGTTAATAATATCGATACAATAATTGAAACGCTATTTCATTATCATATCCACAATGAAACTTACGTATAATTATGAGATATTAAATACTTAAATGAAAGAAACTGCTTACAAATTCCTTATATTCTGTTCCCATTTCCATGCAGACAACATGGCTTCATCTAAACTTGATTCTGCTTTCCAACCTAATTCTTCATTAGCTTTAGTCGTATCTGCATAAGCCGAAATAACATCGCCTTCCCGTCTATCAGCAATTTTATAATTCACACTTTTATTGGAAACACGTTCAAAAGAATGGATAACTTCTAATACAGAACTTCCTACTCCTGTACCAATATTAAAGGTTTCATAATTTGTAGTATTCTTCTTATTCAACAAGCGTTTTAACGCAACAACATGGGCTTTTGCTAAATCTACAACATGGATATAATCCCGAATACAGGTACCATCTGGTGTTGGATAATCATCTCCAAAAACGGACAAAGCATCTCGTAAACCTGCTCCTGTTTGCGTAATAAATGGCACCAAATTTTGTGGCACTCCAATAGGTAATTCGCCTATTATGGCTGTTGGATGTGCTCCAATAGGATTAAAATAGCGCAAAGCAATCGCATTTAAATTCGACTTAACTTTACAGGTATCCTTTATAATTTCTTCACCTATTTGCTTGGTATTTCCATAAGGTGATTCCGCAGGTTTTATAGCTGCGCCTTCAGTAATAGGCATGTCATCTGCTTGACCATAAACCGTACATGACGAACTAAATATGAAGTTTGACTCTATTTTAGCAGCCAATTCCTGCAATATATAAATAAGTGTGTTTAGATTGTTTTCATAGTACATGAGCGGTTCTTGTACGCTTTCACCAACTGCTTTACTAGCTGCAAAATGAATAACACCTTTAATATCTTTATGTTTAGAAAAGAAATTTTGAACAGCTGATCTATCCTTCAACTCTAATTGTTCAAAAAGAGGTGACTTACCGGAAATTGCGGTAATCCCTTCTAAAACAGCTATAGATGAATTGGATAGATTATCAATTATTACCACTTCAAAACCTTCGTTCTGCAATTCGATAACGGTATGTGAACCAATAAAACCTAAACCGCCTGTAACTAATATTTTATCCATTAATGTATTCTAAAACTTTTGACGTAATAAAGTCGATTTGCTCATCATCCAATTCTGTATGCATTGGTAATGAAATAACACTTTTTATTAATTGATTAGTTACTGGAAAATCGGCTTCATTATAACGATCATCTTCATAAGCTTTTTGTTTATGAAGCGGAATTGGATAATAAACACCACAAGGAATATCATGAGAATTTAAAAATTTCACCAAGCCGTCACGATCTACATCTTTGGTTTTTAGTGTGTATTGATGAAATACATGACAATCACAAGTTGAACAATTGCCTTCACAATCAGTACTTTTTCTAAAAGGAATTTGAATATTTGCGTGATCTTTAAAAGCAGCATCATATTTCATAGCTGCCGTTTGTCTCGCTTTATTATAAGCATCCAAATGGGGTAATTTGGCATTTAAAACAGCCGCTTGAATAGAATCCAACCGGGAGTTAACACCAACCACATCATGATGATAACGTTCGTACATCCCGTGATTTACAATTCCACGAATGGTATGCGCCAAAGCATCATCATTGGTAAAAATAGCGCCTCCATCGCCATAACAGCCTAAATTTTTAGATGGAAAAAATGAAGTAGACGCAACATGACCAATAGTTCCAGCTTTCGCTTTTTTGCCATTACTATAGGTGTAATCAGCACCAATTGCTTGGGCATTATCTTCAATGACAAATAAATTATGTGCTTCTGCTAACGCCATAATAGCTTCCATATCGGCACATTGTCCAAATAAATGAACAGGCACAATAGCTTTAGTTTTTGGCGTAATAGCATTTTTTATCGCTTGAATGCTAATGTTAAAATCGTCTGGATTCACATCCACTAAAACAGGTGTTAATTGCAAAAGCGCAATAACCTCAACGGTTGCTGCAAAGGTAAAATCGGCTGTAATAACCTCATCACCTGGTTTTAATCCCAAGCCCATCATGGCTATTTGCAAAGCATCCGTACCATTAGCACATGGAATAACATGTTTAACATTTAAATACGTCTCCAGATTTTTCTGAAACTCATGAACTTTTGGTCCATTAATGAATGATGTATTATCAATTATTTCCTGAATATCAGGATTCACAACATCCTTTATCGCGTTATATTGACCTTTAAGGTCAACCATTTGAATTTTTCTCATATGCTACGAAATTACGAAATTCATTAACGCGAACCAATGAAATTATTTCAAAGAAATGTATTTTAGCGTCAAAGAATAGCAATTGAGAATTATTTATAACATTGGAATGCATTTGGCGCAATTGGTTTTGCCGCTTGTAGCTTTATTCAACAGCAAAATAAAGCTAGGTGTTTCTGGCCGTTCCAATAGTTTTTCTATTCTAAAAAATGTATTAAAGGATTCTGACAAAACACTTTGGTATCACTGTGCTTCTTTAGGCGAATATGAGCAAGGTTTACCTGTTTTCAAGGAATTACGAACGCTTTACCCAACCCATAAAATTGTACTTACTTTCTTCTCACCTTCAGGGTATGAAATCAGGAAAAACACCGCCATTGCTGATGTAGTTGTATATTTACCATTGGACACACCTTATAATGCCAAACGCTTTTTTGAGTTAGTTAATCCAGAATTAACCCTTTTTGTCAAGTATGATATTTGGCCGAATTATCTATTAGAATTAAAAAAACGAGGTAGTAAAGCACTTCTAATTTCCGCTTTATTTAGAAAAGAACAATCCTTTTTTAAATTTTATGGTGGTTTTATGCGTCAGGCGCTCTTCGCTTTCAAGCATATTTTTGTTCAAGATATCAACACGCAAAACTTATTAGCAACTATAAATTATAATGAAACCACCGTAACAGGCGACACACGTTTTGATCGGGTTTTCAGTCAATTATCACAAAACAATGAATTGCCTTTTATAGACCAATTCAAAAACAACCAATTATGTTTGGTTGCTGGTAGTACGTGGCCTGAAGACGAAGCGTTATTAATTGATTACATAAACAATACAGATTCCAACACGAAATTCATAATTGCACCACACAATATTAAAGTGAATCAGATTAAGAAACTGCAAGATGCTTTAACGAAAAAGACAGTCCTTTTTTCAGAAAAAGCAGATAAAAAATTAGATAACTACAGCGTTTTAATTATTGATACTATTGGATTATTAAGCAAGATTTATAAATACGCCGACATAGCTTATGTTGGTGGGGCCATGGGATCAACGGGGTTACACAACACTTTGGAACCTGCTGTTTTTGGTGTTCCTATCATAATTGGGAAGCATTATGACAAATTTCCAGAAGCTTCGCAAATGATTTCAGAAGGCGGTATGATATCCGTTAGCAATCAATATGAAATAAAAAAAACATTAGATCATTTCATAAAAAACCCTTCGGAAATACAAAATTCTGGTAATCAGAATCTTAATTACATAAAAAAAAATACTGGTGCTGTGATCCAAATCATAAACTACGTACGTATATAGGTGGAACTGCGAATTTTTAACGGTTGTTAAAAAATGTTAAAATTAAATGCATAATTTCATAATTTGTTATTAAATTCGCACCATTAAAATTAACACTAAAACTTTTAAACTAATGAAAAAATTATTATTAAGTACTGCTTTATTATTAGCTTTAGGTGTAACTTTCACATCTTGTAGAGATGAGAAAAATGCTGATAGCGTAGAAGAAACAATGGACAACGCTGGTGATGCTATGGAAGATGCTGCTGATGATGTAGAAGATTCTATGGAAGATGCTGCTGACGAAACTGAAGGCTCTATGGAAGAAGCTGGTAAAGCTATTGACAAAGCTGCAAATGACACTGGTGATGCAATTGACAATGCAGTTGATGAAACTGGAAAGGCTATTGACAATGCTGCTGATGCAACTAAAGATAAAGTTAACGACATAACTGACGATAATTAATTAGATTTTTACAAATCTAATTTTGAAAAGCGCTCCAAACGGAGCGCTTTTTTTATTTAAATATTTAAAATTTCTACTTCATTTAATTTCGGCATTGAAACCAACCAATTTAAATCCGTTTGTATTTTTACACGAAATGCATCCATTGCTGCTGGTTCACCATGTACTAAAAACACTTTTTCAGGGATATTCTTTATGCCACTCATCCAATGTAACAATCCCTTTTGGTCGGCATGAGCTGATAAACTTTCCAAATGTGCCACTCGCGCTTTAACGGGATAGTATTTTCCAAAAAACTTAATTTCGTGAGCACCATCTAATAATTGTCTACCTCGCGTTCCTTCCGCTTGATAACCGACTAGTAAAACGGTTGTTGCAGATTCATCAATAAGTTGTTGTAAATACGTTAACACACGTCCACCAGTTACCATTCCACTACCTGCTATAACAATCTTGGAGCGCTTGTCATCAATAGCTTTCCAGGTATCTCTATATGATTCTGTTATGATTACATGTTGAACCATAGCCTGATATTCAGAATGAGATAGTTTATGCCAATCTGGAAACTGGCTAAAAACATCTAAAACATTATGACCCATTGGACTATCTACAATTATAGGAATGTTTGGTATTTTGTTTTCCTTATACAATTTCCACAGTACAAACATTAAAGTCTGTAAGCGTTCTACCGCAAAACTTGGAATAATTAAATTACCTTTTTTATGAATCGTTTGTTTTACCAAATCTGTTAAAATAGCTTCTACATTTTCTTCCGGATGTAATTTATTACCATAGGTACTTTCTATAAACAAATAGTCGGCCCATTCTGGTCTTTTTGGCGGCTCGAGTAAATAATCTTCTTGACGACCAATATCTCCTGAAAACACGAAGCGTTTCTCATTAATATTTAATTCAATAAAGGTAGAGCCTAAAATATGTCCATTATATTGAAAGCGATATTTACAGAGTTCCGAAAGATCAATCCATTTATCTGGCAATTGCGATTGAAACATACGTATGGTTCTTTCTACATCAAGAGCTGAAAAAAATGGCAGTGCCGGCTCATGTTTACTATATTTTTCTTTATTTGCTTTTTCGGCTTCTTCTTCGTGAATTTTAGCACTGTCTCTTAAAATAATTTCTGCTATGGCTAATGTTGGACCTGTACCTATTATTTTTCCAGAAAAACCTTGTCTTACCAACCTTGGTAAATAGCCTACATGATCTAAATGGCCATGTGTTAATAAAACAACATCTATAGCTGGAACATCTATAGGTAAATCTTGCCAATTTAACGCGCGCAATTCCTTTAACCCTTGAAACATGCCACAATCTATCATAATATTTAAGTCACCTGTTTCTAATAAATATTTAGAACCTGTAACCACTTGGGAAGCTCCTAAAAATGTGACTTTAACTTGATTTAACTCATTTATCATGATGACATAACTGTTTAATTTCGTTTAATATTTTTGTCTTTCTAATTTCTGAAATCCCCAAATGATCTAAATAAAAAACATCTCCAATTAAATCGCGACAAAGCACCACATCTCGCGTTAATAAAAATTGTTTTTCACGTTTTGTTAGTAATGTTGATACCGTAATCGGATACAAACCCAGTCTGTCAATCCGATCTTTAAGCCCGTCATTTTTAGGGTAATCCCAACTCAATAAATACAACCCGATACAATTACCATATTGAAGCGCATCTTTTGTAAATCGTGTATTTGTGACTACCCAACCCTGATTTAATGACGTTTTATGTGGTTTCGAGTCCCAATGTTTCTTTACATCTTTAAATCGGGAGGCGATATAAAGTGGCACCTTCACATTGCAATTCCGTCCTTCCTCACTGTGAAATTTACACTCTATAATGGTAGTGTCGGTATTTTTATGAGCAACAACATCTATTTCATGAGGCACACATGTACCTTGTAGAATCTGTCCAACTTTTGTATCATAACCCGAATATTTCAGCAGTGCTGCTATAAAGTTTTCGAAAGGAAAACCTGTTGGTCCTAATTCATAAATGGCTTTTTTTAATTTATATTTTGACGCATAGTAGCGCTTTTCTTTTTTGAGTAAGGCATACGCTCTATTATAAATTTCTTTGGTTGAAATACCTTGATACAACTCATCCCGAACAACATCTACAATCCGATTAACTACATCTCTTTCAGCACCTGATCTATTCAAGGATGTTTGCAATTTTTCTAATGAGAATTTAACACGTTCTCCAGAAGATTTTATGATATCCAAATCGGAATTTAATGCATCCTGTTTCATAATTAATTGTTTTTGATCTTATGCTTATGCTGGTATTACCAAAAATGGAATCCCAATATGGAAACCTATTTGATTAATTCTAGATTTAAAAAAGAGGTTTTCGAAAAATGAATGTTTGTTATTTATCATAATTAACATATCAACAGGTTGTTGCTTTTGAAAATCTACAATAGCAGCCGAAACGGCATCATTACGCACATCGTGAAAATCATGCGGCGTTTTTTCAAAGTACCTTTTCAACGTTTCTTGATTCTGACTTTGTTCATCAGTTAAATCATCACCAAAAGAGACATGCATAATGTGTAAATGTGAATTATGCGGTTTAGAAATTTTAATTATAGGTTGTATGTTTTTGTCCTGATAATTAATACCATAATCTGAAGGAAATAGCAGGTTTTTAGGCTCTTTAAATTCGGTTTCTTTAGGAATAGCTAAAACAGGACAGGTGGCATTTTTAAATACATGCACGGCATTACTACCAAAAAGCACTTCTTTAGCGCCCGTAGCACCTTGGGTTCCCATAACAACAAAATCTACATTCTTTTTGGCTACTATATTTTTAACCTCTTGAGTCAAGGTACTAAATGAAGAAATACGCTCAATGGTATGGTTTGAATTTTTATACGTTGCATCAATTTTAGCTTCAATACGTTTTAAACCATCAACAGAAGCACTTTTAACAGCTTCCATTAAATCAAACTGTGCAGCTGTGTTTTGCATATAATCCATATTATAAATCACAGGTGTATAGGTGTGTAGCAAATAAAATGTGCATACATCCTTTTTAAAAAGCTGCAAGGCATAGCTTATGGCTTGAAACGAATTATCGGAAAAATCTGTTGGTAATAAAATATTTTTCATCTGAATTAATTTTAAGGATTAAACATAATTATTGACGTCTTAAATTCTGCAATACCAGAAAAGGAATGTCTATACGTAAAGAAATTTTATCAATTGGCGACTGCATGAGCAAGGACTCAAAAAAGGATTGCCTACTGTTTACCATGACAAGCATATCCGATTTATGATTCTCAATATTATTATAAATCGCTGTTTTAATAGTATCATGATGTTCCGTTATAACTTGAATCTCATTTTGACATACAATATCTTTTAAAAAAGTTAAATTATCTTCCTGACGAATGGAAAGCGTATCACTTTTTGATACATAGAGCAAATCAATTTTAGAACGATATGGTGCAGCAATTTCACAAAGCAACTTGAGTTCTCGACGCTTGAAAGGAATCATTAAATTAGTTGGAAACAAAATGTGTTTGGGCTGTGTATATTCATAGTTTTCTGGAATAGCTAATACAGGACATGGCACATATTTTAATACTTGAACCGTATGGCTTCCGAAAAGGACTTTAGGATCATTGTTTTCTCCTCGTGTTCCCATAACAATAACATCCATATTGTGCTCCTCAACTAATCTACCTGCTTCATCTACTAAAGAATTATTGGCTGACAAAACTTGATAATCATGTCGCGGATTAGGTGAAATTTCATTTACAAAGGCTAGTGTTTCCATTAGTTTCACTTCAACATCTGCTTGAATTGCCTTTTCAATTTCTTTAAGTGTTTCTCGCGTTAGCTTCTCATTTTGATAAATGGTATCTTCATAGGTATGTAAAAAATAAAACACACTACGTTCATATTTAAATAATTCTAGAGCGTAACGAATAGCATTTTTAGCATTCTCCGAAAAATCAATTGGCATTAAAATTTGTCTCATAATATCCCTGTTTTAACTATTTTGAATTTAAGGAATATCAAGATGATAAACTATGACATTTATCACATTAACAAATATTTATGTAACAGACGGAACTTATATTATATATAATAACTAACTTGATATCTCGTTCAATTGCCCTATTTCAATTTTCTAAATTAACCATGAGAAGTTATTCGCTTTTTACCATATTATCACTTTGCTTGGCCATATTTCTGGTAGATTTTGCCGCTTTCTATTGGCTAAAATCTATTACGGATCTTCTGGATTCTAACATCCTTAAATACAGTATCCACATTCTTTTTTGGTTTTTTACGTTTGGACTGATTGCAGCTATAATTATTTTGAAATTAAAATTAGATTCTATTACACCAAAGCGCAAGCAACTTTTAATTAGCTCGCTTTATGGCTTGACTATTTCATCCTTTATTCCTAAAATTATTTTCATCATCGTTATTAGTATTTTGTTCGTGACTAATTATGCTATTACAGATAAAGAATCACTTTTAATCATTCCGCTGCTTGGATTATTTGCAGGTTTTTTACCGTTTTTCGTCATCGCCTACGGGGTTTTTAAAGCGATTTATAATTTTAAAATCCATGAACACATCCTTTCATTTTCGCATTTACCTGAAGCATTTGATGGTTTAAAGATTGTACAGATTTCCGATTTACACTTAGGCAGTTTTAACCATCGGTTTCATATTTTGGATCGTGCTATTGTTAAGATAAATCAATTACAACCGGATTTAATTTTCTTTACTGGCGATTTAGTAAACAACTACGCTTGGGAGTTACGTGGTTGGAAAAAATCATTCCGACACCTTTCGGCAAAAAAAGGCATGTATGCCGTTTTAGGAAATCATGATTATGGGGATTACAGCGTTTGGGAATCCGCAGAAGCCAAGCAAAAAAACTTTGAAGGCATCACTAATTTTTTTAAAGACAATAATTTTAAATTGCTTTTAAACGATTCAGAAATATTAGAAATAGACAATCAACAACTAGCCATTGTTGGTGTGGAGAATTGGGGGAATCCGCCTTTTAAACAGTATGGCGATTTGCAAACAGCTTTATTTAAAGCCGAGAACACTCCGTTTAAAATTTTACTCTCTCATGATCCGTCTCACTGGAGCGAAGAAGTACTACATGAAACCGATATTGCATTAACGCTTTCCGGTCATACACACGGTATGCAAGCTGGTGTAAGTTTTGGAAAGAAAGAATGGAGCCCCATAAAATACAAATACAAGCATTGGGCGGGTTTATACCAAGAAAACGGACAGTATTTATATGTTAATCGTGGTTTAGGCTGGATGGGATTTCCAGGCAGATTGGGTATGCGTCCTGAAATAACGTGTATCACCTTACAGAAATCAGAAAAAAATTATTAAATTATAACTAAAATATAGAAATATGCCTTTTATAGATTACTACAAGGTTTTAGGTGTTCCAAAAAATGCTAACGAGCAAGCCATTAAAAAAGCATATCGGAAATTGGCGCGAAAATACCATCCAGATTTAAATCCCGGTGACCAGGAAGCTGAAAAGAAATTTAAGGAAATTAATGAAGCCAATGAGGTATTAAGTCATCCTGAAAATCGTAAAAAATACGATGAGCATGGCAAGGACTGGCAACATGCGGATGCTTACAATCAAGCGAGACAGCAACAAAACCAGAGCAGAAGCCAGCAACAACAGTATTCAAGTTCCAATCAATTTAACGAAGGGGATTTCTCTGATTTTTTCGAATCTATGTTTGGTGGTGCTTCCAGAGGCTCACGAAGCCAAGCGGGCTTTAGAGGTCAAGATTTTAATGCCGAATTGCATTTAGATTTAAAAGACGTTTATATAAGTCATAAGCGCACATTAACCGTAAACGGAAAAAACATTCGTATTACCATTCCTGCTGGTATTGAAAATGGGCAAGTCATAAAAATTTCAGGCCATGGAGGTCCAGGTGCAAATAATGGCCCAAAAGGGGATTTATTTATAACCTTCACCATAAACAACAACACGAAGTTTCAACGCGATAAAGCCAACCTATACAAAACAGTAGACTTGGATTTATATACGGCACTTTTAGGCGGTAACATTCCGGTAGATACCTTTGATGGCAAAGCAAAATTAACCGTAAAACCAGAAACACAAAACGGTACGCGAGTGAAACTGAAAGGAAAAGGATTTCCTGTTTATAAAAAAGCAGATGCATTTGGCGATTTATTTATAACCTACGATATAAAAACTCCAACCAATCTTACGGAAAAAGAGAAAGCATTATTCACTGAATTATCTAAATTACGATAACCATGGAAACAAAAAACGTTATTACTATCACTGAATTCTGTCAGCATTATGACATTCCCGAACAGTTTATTATAGCCTTAAGCGAATATGAATTAGTAGAAATTGCTACGGAAAATAGCACGCCTTGTATTTATGTTACTGAAATACAAACGATTGAAAAATTAATTCGATTTCATTTTGAATTAGATATTAATATTGAAGGCATTCACGCTATTTCAAACTTATTAAACAAAGTAGAGCGCTTGCAAGAAGATGTAAAAGCGCTTAATAATAAGTTGACGTTTTATGAGAATATAAAACTCTAAAACTAGGTATTTAAAAATTCAGCAAAACTACCTTCATAAAAACGCGGCAAATAGGTTGATCCGTCTGGAAGCTGTTGCTCATCATCCTGCCAAACAATACGGATTCCCATTTGGGTGTTTAAAGAATAGCTATCAAGTCGTGAAATAAAAGCGCCATATAAATATTCGCGTTTTATCTGAATAAAAAACCTCATAAGCGCACTCGCAAGATAAAAGATGGTTTCATTACAGTCACTATTTATATCATAAGCATAAAGCACAGGGTTACCCACTTGCGTATAATCAACCAAATCATTGACCGTGATAGCTTCCTCCCTAATTTCTCTATTCTTTAAACGATTATAACATTCCATGCTTAATGGCAGAAAAACACTGTGCCCCGAGTAATAATTGGAGTTGTCAAAAATTATTAAATTAAGTTCTGGCAGTAATCTTACTGCTTTTTTAATAACATCTATTCCTATTGGTTTTTTAATATGTGGCTGTAAACAAATACACTGAAGCGCATCTTTGATATCAGAATCATACTGTATAGTCCGTAATCGGTCTGTAGAAATACTTATTTTATCCTTCAACCAATTCGCTTCGGGAATATCATTGGACATTAAACTTAAGGAATACTTTCGCAACGTAAAATCATAGAATGTATGAATAGCTACGGGTGCATTTAAATTCCGTATAACCTGATATGGAACAAATGCAATATCAACCAAAGCCTCTTCTTTTTCTGGTTTTAGTAAAGTTTGATTTTTCTCCCACCTGATTATTGTCCGAATATCTACTTCTAATTTCGCAGCGAAATTAGCTTGAGATATGTTTTTATGCGCTCTAAAATCTATTAAAAACATCCCTAAGGAAGTATACTTTTTCATGCGAATGTATCCTGTTGATAATCAAATATAAACCTTTTTTCATGGATGACATGGCCTGTCATAAAAGATATAACAGGCAGCAAATATCTTTGCTCACAACAAATTATCTATACATGAAAGATAAAAGCATAAATCATACCGGTAGGTTATCTCATATTAAATCAAGGGCAGCAATTTCAATTGAACAAGCATTGCAAGCATTAAGCCTATTGAATGAAGAAGAACATAATGGTATGATAAGCACTTTAGAATTCAATCTCCGTAGAAACAAAATTATTAAAGCACTTTATCTAAACAACCAATGAATGTAAAAGAAAAATTATTGATAATAGAATATAGTATTGTAAATGCTTCTATAATAAATCAAGTTAAACTAGAAGCTGTAAAAAGATTAAAAATCCTATTGATACAAATAGATTTCAAAACTGAAATTGTACCCTTAAAAAATTTAGAAACCCTAATAAGTTTATTTGAAACTTTGGCTGATAGAACACTCACAACTTCGGAAGTTTCCATTATTGAAGAAATCATGGAACCTTAAAAGCTAAATCCCTTTTTGCCTCCTATTTTTAAATCCTAAATCCTTCAAACCTCACAGTCCCTTATTTATATCTTAAACCTGTGAGGTTTTGATATTCCTATGTGGTTTTAATGTTAAGTGAATAGACTGCGTCGAGTCCCTATTTCAACATCTTGAGAAAAGCCAATCCAAAAGTGTGGATTGCTCTTTTTTGTTTTAAAAATATGCTTGAAAGCGTGCTTTCGCAAATTTTTAAAACAAAAAAGCCGAAACTTTCGTTTCGGCTTTTCATCTGTACTGAAGACGGGACTTGAACCCGTACGTCCTAATGGACATTGGATTTTAAGTCCAACGTGTCTACCAATTCCACCACTTCAGCATTGGAATTTATCTTTAAAAAAGTTTTCAGAGCGAAAGACGGGATTTGAACCCGCGACCTCCACCTTGGCAAGGTGATGCTCTACCCCTGAGCTACTTTCGCAAATTTTTTAATGAACGTGCCTACATTAAGTAGGCGTGCAATATTGCTTATTGCGGTTGCAAATTTAAAATATTTATATGAATTGCAAAGCCTTTTTTGAAAAATAATGCAATTTATTTTAAGCCTGCTTTTTCTTGACCAACATGCGCTTAATTTCGTTCAGTTTCATGAGCGCTTCTACGGGCGTAAGTGTATCAATATCAATGTGTAAAATTTCTTCTTTGATATTTTCTAATAAGGGATCGTCTAAATTGAAAAAACTCAATTGCATCTCATCATCTTTCAAACTTTTCACTTTATCTGTCAATTCTTCGCTAGAATGTGATTTTTCAAGCTTCTTTAAGATCTTATTTGCTCTATGTAAAACTTGTTGTGGCATACCTGCCATTTTTGCTACATGAATTCCAAAACTATGTTCACTACCTCCTGGAACCAGTTTTCGTAAAAACAAAACATTGTCTTTCAATTCTTTTACCGAAACATTATAATTCTTAATCCGATCAAATGTTTCAGTCATTTCATTTAACTCATGATAATGCGTTGCGAATAAGGTTTTTGCTTTCGCAGGATGTTCATGCAGGTATTCACTAATGGCCCAAGCAATGGAAATGCCATCATAAGTACTCGTGCCTCGACCAATTTCATCTAACAACACCAAACTACGTTCTGATAGGTTATTTAAAATGGAGGCTGTTTCATTCATTTCAACCATAAAGGTTGATTCTCCCATGGAAATATTATCAGAAGCTCCTACTCGGGTGAAAATTTTATCAACCAATCCAATTCTAGCCGATTTTGCTGGAACAAAACTTCCCGTTTGTGCCAATAAAACAATTAATGCCGTTTGACGCAAAATAGCTGATTTACCAGACATATTAGGTCCTGTAATCATAATCATTTGTTGCTTGTCACGATCCAAATACACATCGTTAGCAATATAGGCTTCACTTGGTGGTAATTGTTTTTCAATGACTGGATGACGACCATCTTTTATTTCTAAATCGAAAGAATCATCAATTACAGGATACACATAATTATTATCCATTGCCAGTTGTGCAAAACCACACAAACAATCTAACTGACCAATTAAAAAGGCATTCTGTTGAACCGGTTTAATATACTGTGTCATCCATTGGATTAAATCGGCAAACAACTGCTGCTCAATGGCTAAAATACGTTCTTCAGCTCCTAATATTTTACTTTCGTATTCTTTGAGTTCTTCGGTTATATAACGCTCCGCATTGACCAACGTTTGTTTCCGAATCCATTCTTCAGGAACTTTGTCTTTATGCGTATTACGGACTTCAATATAATAACCAAACACGTTATTAGATGCTATTTTAAGTGAGGTAATTCCAGTACGTTCACTTTCACGTTTCAGCATTTTATCCAAATAACTCTTCCCAGAAGATGACAAGCCACGAAGCTCATCCAATTCTTCCGAAAAACCGTTGGCAATTGTAAAACCTTTTAGCACATTTACTGGTGCATCTTCATTTAAGGTTTCTGAAATTTTATGTCGCAACACCTCACAACTTTGAAGCGTATCTCCAATTACTTTCAAGGCGTCATTATTACAACTTGACGCTATTTCCTTAATTGGCACAATAGCTTCTAAAGAATTTTTAAGTTGAATAACCTCACGCGGATTCACTTTACTTGTCGCAATTTTTGAAATCAGTCGTTCTAAATCGCCAATTTGCTTGATGTGGTTTTGTGTTTTTTGAAGAATGGGTTTATTCTTACTCAAAAAATCAACCACTTCATGACGTTGCTTAATTTTAGCAACATCCTTTAATGGCAATGCCAACCAGCGTTTTAATAAACGTCCTCCCATAGGAGAAATGGTTTTATCAATAACCTGCAATAGCGTAACCGCATTATTATTAGTAGAATGATATAGCTCCAGATTTCTCATGGTAAACCGATCCATCCACACATAATCATTTTCGGCAATCCTACTGATAGCCGTTATGTGTTGTAATTTATTATGTTGGGTTTCGGCTAGGTAATGCAAAATGGCGCCCGAAGCTATAATTCCTTCATTTAAATCTTCTATACCAAAGCCTTTTAACGTTTTAGTATCGAAATGTTTTATAAGTGTTTCATGGGTATAATCAGTTTGATATACCCAATCCTCTAAATAATACGTATGAAAATCAGGACCGAAGGTGTCATTAAAAAGCATGCGCTTTTGTTTAGAAACCAATACTTCACTAGGATTGAAATTCTGAAGTAATTTATCAATATACTCGGCATTTCCTTGCGACGTTAAAAATTCGCCTGTAGAAATATCTAAAAACGAAATACCAATATGTAGTTTACCAAAATACACGGAACATAAAAAGTTGTTGGATTTGGATTTTAGCACCTCATCATTTAGAGCAACACCTGGCGTTACCAATTCTGTAACACCACGTTTTACAATGTTTTTAGTGAGTTTCGGATCTTCCAGCTGATCACAAATAGCCACACGCTCACCAGCTTTCACCAATTTAGGTAAATACGTATTTAAGGAATGGTGTGGAAAGCCGGCTAGTTCTATTTCGCTTTCACTTCCTGCTCCACGTTTGGTTAAAATAATGCCAAGAATCCCAGCCGTTTTAATGGCATCCTCTCCAAAGGTTTCATAAAAATCGCCCACACGAAATAATAACAAGGCATCAGGATATTTCACCTTAATAGCATTATACTGTTTCATTAACGGTGTTTCCTTTTTTGCTTTTTTTGCCAACGTTTAACTAATTTTTATGTGTTACTTTTGCCCAAGTTATAGGATTGCTAAAGTACTTATTTATTTAAGGTTTTTAAAGCCAAGTTTCTATAAGTTATTTACAATTATCACAAAATAAAATATGCGAAAGTTAAAAAATAGCGAGTTAGACCGATTGAGTGTTGACGAATTTAAAGACACCAAAAAAACACCTATTATTATTATTTTAGATAATATTAGAAGTCTGAATAACATAGGTTCGGTTTTTAGAACTGCTGATGCCTTTCTAATTGAAAAAATTTACTTGTGTGGCATTACCGCACAACCACCGCATAAAGATATTCATAAAACCGCTTTAGGAAGTACCGATACGGTTGCTTGGGAATATGCCGAAAACACGCTAGATGTGATTTCCAAATTGCAAAGTGAAAACGTGCAAATTTGCGCCATTGAACAAGCTGAAAATGCCACAATGTTACACAATTTCAACCCGAAACCCGACACCAGATACGCACTCGTTTTTGGCAATGAAGTAAAAGGTGTTGCGCAGCAAGTAGTAAATGCGAGTGATGTGGTTTTGGAAATTCCACAATTTGGCACCAAGCACTCCTTAAATATTTCGGTTAGTTGTGGTGTGGTTGTTTGGGATGTGTTTAGTAAACTTAAAAAATATTAAACAGACAGATTCAAAAGTTTTTTACTTGAATTTAAAAATTTCTTACTATATATCAAGCGTTTATAATTGACTAAAATCTGGATGCTTTGAGTTATAATTTTATAAAAAACGGTCTACTGAAATCTAAACTAAAGATATTAACTTGCATTTTTTGCCTGTGGAATCTGAATTATTACTGCCAAAACACAACATAATTCCTATCTTTCTTACAGAATTATAATTGTAGGTTATGATAAAAAACGTTAAACCACCAACTTCCTTTTGGGTAGTCGCTATTTTTTCTATTATATGGAACCTCATTGAGATTTATTTTAGCTCCATTGAATTAGATTTCCTACAGGCAAATTCTACGGTTGAAGAATTTGAAAGAATCCAGTCACTACCGTTTTGGTATGGCATTGTGTTTTTAATTGCACTGTTTTCTGAAATGCTAGGAAGCTTTATGCTTTTTATGAGAAAAAAAATTGCAGTTACATTTTTTGCTATAGCATTAGTTACCTTGATTTCTATAGAATTGTATTGGTTACTTGTTTTTGACATTAAAAAACAATCCATCGTATTTTCTATTATTATTCCTTTGTTGGTAATTTTAGTTGCTGGTTTTCTTTATGTATATAGTAAAAAAGCTAAAAAAAAGGGTTGGCTTAAATAAGTGCATCTAACTTTTATTGCAAACGATATTTATCTCTTAAAACATATTATACATTTTAACGATTTCTGATTACACCAATAAAGGATAGAAACTTCTTTTAAGCTTAATAACTACAACCCATTCACACAAATTTGACACTTTTTTCACATTTATAATTCATGATAAAGCTTGGTCATCATCTACATTTGAAAAACAAATTAAATAAATCATGAAAAAACGTCTCACCTTATTCAGTATCGCATTAGTCCTTTTAAGTCTTGGAGCTTTTAGTTTTATAAATTGGAATCAAGACAGATTAGACCAAACCGATCTTGTTGCTATACATGAAACCGTCAAGGAATCTGTACAAGAAGAAATTCCAGAAACGGAACCTGCTTTAAAGCGTGACGCTAATAAACCATTAGTGTTTGCATATAATATTGATAGTCGTTTTGAATCCATTACAAAAAGTAACATGACCAAGGCAACAACCATTCATGATTTTATTCCAGAGAAAGATTCACGAAACATAGCACATATAAATAGTACAGAAGTTATCCTTATTAAAAACGATATTCAAACGGATATTCGTGCCTATGGAGATTCGGAAGCATTGAGTGATTCTCAAAAAGCATTATTACAATCTATTGGTTATTCAGAGCACTTTTTATTTCGTGTGAACTACATCAAAGCAAACGCGATGATTTACGAAAATGAAGTGCCTCATTTTGGACCACATTACACCGTTGTCCCAGAAACTAAAGCAACATATGCGAATGGCTATAAAGCATTGATAACTTATATTGAAGCCAACAAACTAGAAAACACAGCCTCTATAGATGCCAAAAAATTACGAGCTGTAAAGGTATCCTTTACCATTTCTAAAAATGGCACCATTACTAATGTGACACTTGATAGAACCACCAATTACCCTGAAATAGATACGAATCTTCTAGAATTGGTAAAGCAAATTCCTGGAAATTGGAATCCTGCTAAAAATGCTAATAATGAAATCATGGAAGATGTGCTTGTGTTGTCGTTTGGTTTGGCTGATGGTTGTTAAAACATCTTATTTAATAGGTATCCAAATCTCCTCTTGGTTGTCATCACGCATTGGGTTATAACCAGCTGGAAGTTTTTCAAAATGTGGTCTGTTGTCTAATTGATATATTGAATTTGGCAACCATTCGTTATGGAGTTGTTGCCAGAATTTTATAAAATCGGCTACAGAACCTTGAAATGGAAACACCAAAAAATCGCCACCTGCAATAATTAACGATTCCATACTTTCTGGAATTGTATCAACGTTTGACACGGCAACACCTATCCACTTTTCAAAAAGGGTTTCAGGCGTCATGGTTTTTATATTGAAGTATTTATAATTCTGAATGGAAAAACTGTAGGTTCCAACCCGATTGGTAATTTCCTGTAATCGCGGCATAAATTGTCTTGCTAAACTCCCTGTTCCTTCGCCATTGGTCAAGAAAGACAATTCGGATTTATTACCAATAATTAATATGTCTTTGGTTGTTACTTTTTGGTAGTCCATTTTTTTAGCGTTTAGCGTGTTACTTCTCGGTACAAATTTGTCATTCAGAGCGCAGCGAAGAATCTCCAAAAAGCTAAAACACTTTTTACTTGATACTATTATTCCACTTTCGGTATAACCGAAGCTATTTCATTTAAAATCCATAAATAATCCTCACGACTATTTACAAAATCCCGATTAGAAATATCAATAATCTTCACATTCAATTCTTCTTGATTTTTCAAGAAATTTAGATACCCAGCATTAATTTTCTCCAGATAGTCATCCTGAATATTTTGCTCATAATCACGACCACGCTTTTTGATGTTTTCTTGAAGTCGCTGTGTATTTTGATACAGATAAATATATAATTCAGGTTTGGCAATATCTTTATACATTAAATAAAACAAGCGTCTGTATAGCTTAAATTCATCTTCTGGAAGGGTGATTTTCGAAAAAATCAGGGATTTATAAATATCATAATCGCTAACGATAAAATCTTTAAATAAATCTAATTGCGATAAATCGTCACTAATTTGCTGATATCTATCGGCTAGAAAACTCATCTCTAAAGTAAACGCATAACGTTTGGCATCTTCATAAAACTTGGGCAAAAACGGATTATCTGCAAAACGTTCCAGAACTAATTTCGCATTAAAATCGGTTGAAATCATCGTGGCTAAACTTGTTTTTCCAGCACCTATATTTCCTTCAATAGCCATGTAATTATAATTGGAAAGGTTATATTTTTTACTCGGGTTTTTCAACCAGATATTAATAGGTTCTATAGCACTTTTATCTTCGCAAATCTCCAATAGTTCAGCAATGGTTTTATGTAGGGTTGGGTGTTTTTCTTTTAAGGCAATATCATACAAAGGCTGCAATACAAAACGTCTGTTGGCCATTTGCGGATGTGGAACCGTTAACGTTGGTGTATGAATTATGGCATCATTATAAAGCAAGATATCCAAATCAATACTTCGGGATTCATAGGCTGTGCTTTCTGTCCGAACGCGTCCCATTTCTGTTTCTATACGTTGTAAATCTTCCAAAACGGTTTCAACGGGATAATCGGTTTTGACAATGATACAGGTATTTAAAAAATCAGGACCCTCAAAACCTAAAGCAGGCGTATTATAAACTTTGGCAATCATTTGCACTTTACCAACACGCTTGTAAATAACATCTACTGCGTCTTGCAAGTGCTTTAAACGGTCGCCTTGATTACTTCCTAATGATATATAAACGGTGTTTGGTTGGGTCATAACAGATGCCAAAATAACTAAAAGAAATTCTAAAAATTCAAAATTGCTGTACCTTTTTATTCACAAAAAGTCTTGTAGCTAAAAGATTGGATCATGTCATGAAAATTTAACGCCTTTAAATTCGGCTATTCATGTCAATTTAAAGATTTATTGCGTCAATTTATATAGCAATAAGAATACATACTATTTATATTTGGATGTATCTTTGTTCAAGAATGAATTATTGCTGAAGGCCAGCAAAAAAAATCAAGCCATTATAAGTATTAAAATTATATTAAACTTTTGGTTTTCAGCAACTTTTCATATAGTTTATACGTATATCCTTACAAACCCATCACTTAAAAATTTTTATGAAAAAAGTTTTCAAAATTATTGGAATCACATTACTAGTTATTATTCTAATATTGGTAGCTATACCTTTTGTTTTCCAAGGAAAAATTAAAGACATTGTTAAGAATACCATCAATAACAATGTGAATGCGAACGTAGAGTTTAGCGATATTAACTTAAGCTTTATTAGAAGTTTTCCGCAAGCCCAAGTAGATGTTAGCGATTTAGAAATTACCAATTTCGCGCCTTTTAAAGATGAAAAATTAGCGTCTATCAAATCAATATCTTTAACCATGTCCATCAAAGAGCTTTTCAAAAAGCCAAGCGATGGTCCTGTAATTATCAATAAATTTAATATTGATGAAGCTTTAATTGTCCTAAAAACGAATAAAATGGGGCAAACCAATTACGATATTGCGAAAGAATCTGATAGTAAACCAGCCGATGCAGAAACCAGTAGTAGTTTTACATTAGATGTGCAAGATTATAGTATTGACAATAGTGCGTTAACCTATATTGACGAAGGCGCCAACACTATATTTTACATCACGGAATTAAACCATTCTGGTAAAGGTACATTTTCTGGAAATATTTCGGAATTAGATACAAAAACGTCAGCTAGAGTAACGCTAAACATGGATAGCACCGAATATTTAAGCAATAACACTTTAAAATTAGATGCTATTATTGGTTTGGATTTACCAAACAACACGTACACATTTAAAGAGAATAAAGCCTACATAAATGAATTGCCTTTGGAGTTCCAAGGCTACTTCCAACAATTAGAAAACGGCCAAGAATTAGATATTACTTTTGAAAATCCAGGATCTGATTTTAAAGAATTTTTAGCGGTTATTCCTAAAACATATTCCAAAGATATTGCCAATGTAGAAACAACGGGTAATTTTAAATTAAAAGGTCGTATAAACGGATTGATTTCTGAAGAAACGGTTCCGCAAATGGACATAAACATCCTATCCAATAATGCGTCTTTTAAATATCCTGATCTACCAAAACGTGTTGATAATATTAACATTAATACGAGTATTAAAAATACCACAGGAAAATCTGAAGATACCTATGTAGACATCAGCACCTTAAATTTCAAAATAGATAATGACCAGTTTAATGCGTCAGGTACGCTACGGAATTTAACCGAAAACATGACGGTTAACGCCTATATTGATGGTGTTTTAAATTTGGCCAATATTACTAAAGCCTATCCAATTGAATTAGATAATGAGTTAAGCGGTATTTTAAAAGCTAAAATAAACACGGCTTTTGATATGAACGCCATTGAAACCAACGCCTATCAACGTATAAAAAGTAATGGTAGCGTTCAGGTAAGTAATTTTGTATATGCTTCTGAAGATATTGTGAATCCTATTAATATTTCAAATGCAGATTTAACCTTTCAACCAGGCATTGTTATGTTGAATAAGTTTGAAGCTAAATCTGGCCAAAGTGATATAAGTGCCACTGGAACGATTACGAATCTATTAGGTTTTCTTTTAAGTGACAAAAAACTACAAGGAAACTTTAATATGACGTCAAACACCTTTAATGTAAGCGATTTTATGGTTGCTGATGAAGGTGAAAGTGAAACCAAAAAAACTACAGGCGCTAGCGTTCCACTTAAAATTCCAGCGTTTTTAGATTGCACGATTAATGCAGATGTTAAAACCGTTATTTATGATAATCTAACACTAAAAAACACCAAAGGAAAACTAGCTATTAAAGATCAAGTAGCGACATTGAATAATTTAACAACCAATTTGTTTGATGGGACTTTAGCCGTTTCTGGAGATATTAACACCCAAAAAGATACACCCAATTTTAATTTAAAATTAAATGCCAATGCATTTGATATTACGGAATCTTTTAACACGTTAGATTTACTAAAAGCATTAGCGCCAATTGCGAAGATTTTTGAAGGAAAATTAAATACTGATATTGTATTGAATGGTAATTTAGATAGCTCGTTTTCGCCTATTTTAAGTTCGGTTACTGGTAATGCCTTTGCTGAATTATTAACGACTAAAACAAAAATTGAAAGCAGCCCATTATTGAACGCATTAGATAATCAACTGAATTTTATAGATTTTGATAAATTAGATTTAAAAGATTTAAAAACGAATCTAACTTTTAGTGATGGCCAAGTGAATATTAAGCCATTCATGCTAAAATATAAGGATATTGATATTGCTATTGGTGGAAGTCACGGATTTGATCAAACCATGAATTACGATTTAGCTTTTGATGTACCTGCAAAATATTTAGGCAGTGATATTAATCGCTTAATTGGAAAAATTAATGACCCTGAAGTCAACAAAATTAGCATTCCTGTAACTGCTAATATGAAAGGAACGTTTAAAAGCCCAAAAATTTCGACTGATTTATCATCTAGTGTTACTAAACTAACACAGCAATTAATTGAAATTGAGAAGAAAAAATTAATTAATCAAGGTACAGATGCTATTAAAGATCTTTTAGGTGGATTTACAAGTGGCAATACATCAGGTTCTGGCACGACACCAAAGGACAGCACAGTTGTTCAAACAGATTCCTCTAATACAAACACACCATCAACAGAAACCGCTATTAAGAACATTTTGGGTGGTTTATTGAACAAAAATAAGAAGAAAAAAGACAGTATAAACTAAAGGGTTTTAAGAGAAAAATCACCTTTCAATTAAATTTTAGAAAACATTCTAAAAATAACAATAAAAGGATTACCTTAGCACCCATTAAATTTAAGAAAAATAATATGTTACGAATCGAAATTAAAGAAGGAGAAAATATAGAACGTGCTTTAAAGCGTTACAAGCGTAAGCATAGAAATGTAAAAGTAATGCAGAACTTAAGAGAGAAGCAATACTTTACAAAACCTTCAGTAAAAAGAAGACGTGAGATTCAGAAAGCTGAATACATCCAAAACTTAAGAGACCAAGAAGATATTTAATTGTCTTTTTTAGATATATAAAAAAGCACGCATTTTTTATGCGTGCTTTTTTTTATGCCACAGAAAGTTTAACCACTAATCCTTCATTGGATCGGATATTAAATACCGTATTATCTTCAAAAATAAGATACTGCCCCTTTACGCCTACTAGTTTCCCAGAATAAGATTCACTCTTTACAATATTTAAACTTTTTGGCTTTATAGGATATTGATGTACCGGAAATACTATGTGCGTTTCGGCGTTATTAGCTATGTAATATTCTTTAGCTTCATCTGGAATATAGGCTTTCAATTTATCACGCCAATCCACCAAATTTTCATCTTTCACATCGTTTTTTAGCATGTTGCGCCAATTGGTTTTATCAGCAACAAAATCTTTTAGTGCTACTTCTGTAATTCCTGCTAAATACCTATTTGGCACCTCCACAATTTCAATAGCTTCGTGTGCGCCTTGGTCAATCCATCGGGTTGGCACTTGACTTTTGCGCGTAACACCAACCTTTACATTACTGGAATTAGCTAAATACACAATATGTGGTTGCAATTGTACACGCTTTTCATATTCCAAATCGCGTTCTTCCTGATCTAAATGCGCTTTACTTAATTCAGGTTTTATAATCCAATCGGCTGCTTGAGGTACATCAAAAAAACAGCTTTTACAAAACCCTTGTCTGTAAATTGGCTTATTTAAACCGCAACTTAAACATTGATAACCAACAAATTCCAACTGAATAGTTTTATCTAACAACTGATTGATATGGATGAAGTCGTTTTCAAAAATGAGGTAGTATTGAACAGGTTCCATAAACTCCGTTGTCATTTTTGTTAAAACACCTTGGTAGGTCATAAAAAAAAGTATTATTTTTAGTTCATTAAATATACTGCAAATATGCCAATTCCTATTGTAAATTCTATTGCTTCTTGGTTTTTAAAAAAGCGATTTCATCAAATCGATTTGTTTTTAAAATACCCAAATGAGGTCCAAGAAGAGCTACTTATGCAACTACTGTATAAAGCAAAAGACACGGAGTTTGGTAGAAATTATGGTTTCGATTCCATGAAAAGCTATCAAACATTTGCAGATCGTGTTCCTGTTTCTTCCTATGAAGAATATCAACCCATGATTGAACGGTCTCGTTTAGGTGAAAACAATATTTTCTGGCCGCAACCTATTAAATGGTTTGCTAAATCCAGTGGAACTACCAATGCTAAAAGTAAATTTATTCCTGTGAGTGAAGATGCGTTGGAAAACTGTCATTACGCAGCTAGTAAGGATTTATTGTGCATGTATTTAAACAATAATGAAAACGCGCAATTATTTACCGGAAAGAGTTTACGTTTAGGAGGCAGTAAAGAGCTGTATAAAGAAAACGGAACCGTTTTTGGTGATTTGTCGGCTATATTAATTGACAATATGCCGTTCTGGGCAGAATTCAGCAGCACACCTAGCAACAAGGTGTCTTTAATGAATAATTGGGAAGAAAAAATGCAGGCTATTGTTAATGAAACCATTCAGGAAAACGTGACTAGTTTGGCTGGCGTACCGTCGTGGATGCTGGTATTATTAAACAATGTTTTAGAAACAACAGGGAAAGACAATCTCCATGATATTTGGCCCAATTTAGAAGTCTATTTTCATGGAGGCGTTAGTTTCTTGCCCTATGTGGATCAATACAAGAAAATTTTACCAAAGAAAGATTTTCGCTATTATGAAATTTATAATGCTTCGGAAGGCTTTTTTGCCATTCAAGATCAGAATAACTCTAGCGAATTATTATTGATGCTAGATTATGGTATTTTTTATGAATTTATTCCCATGGATTCTTATGGAACCACTCATCAAAAAATAATTCCATTAAGCCAGGTAGAAGTTGATAAAAACTATGCCGTAATTATTACTACAAACGCGGGACTTTGGCGTTATAAAATTGGTGACACCATTCGGTTTACGTCCATTAATCCGTATCGCATAAAAGTTTCTGGGAGAACCAAACACCATATAAATGCTTTTGGCGAAGAATTAATTATTGAAAACGCCGAAGATGCTTTAAAAAAGGTCTGTAAAAAAACAAAATCTGAAATTGTAGATTATACCGCTGCTCCAATTTTTATGGAAGGCAAAGAAAAAGGCGCACACGAATGGATTATAGAATTTAAAACACCACCCGAAAACATTCATTATTTTAATGAGTTATTTGATAATGCTTTAAAATCCTTAAACTCCGATTATGAAGCCAAGCGTTTAAATAATATGACCTTGAACAGACCAACCATCCATATTGCACGTGAACGCCTATTTTACGATTGGCTTAAGGCGAATGACAAATTAGGAGGACAACATAAGGTGCCAAGATTATCTAACACGAGAGACTACCTAGATGCGCTTTTAGAATTAAACAGGTAATACTTTTTATCCCATTTAATTGCAAAAAGAATACTGTTAACGAATTTAGCAGTTGGTTTATCTAAAAATAAAGACTGTCTTGATTTTCTTACAGAAAAAGGATTAGTTTTACAGTGCTATTAATTACACAATGATTTGCACATAATGCCAAATTATTAATTATAATCCAAAACAACCAAAATAAAAAACCACGCAAATTGCGTGGTTTTTTTGTTATATAAGTTCCCGAAGTAATTAAGAAACAGCCTTCAATTTCTTAATGGTTGTTTTACTTATTTTTTCTTCTGCGTAAGCTTTAGTAACCTTTAATTGGGTTTCATTGGTTCCTGGCATTTCAAACATAGCATCGGTTAGGATTTCTTCACATAAGGAACGTAATCCACGAGCACCTAATTTATATTCAATGGCTTTTCCAACAATAAAATCTAAAGCACCATCGGTAATATTAAATTCAATATCATCCATACTAAACAACTTTTTATATTGCTTAATAATGGCATTTTTAGGTTCTGTTAAAATAGCACGAAGCGTTTTAGCATCCAATGGATCCATGTATGTTAAAACGGGTAAACGACCAATAATTTCAGGAATTAACCCAAAGTCTTTTAAATCTTTTGGAATAATATATTGCAATAAGTGATTATGATCTACACGTTCATCAGACATGGACGCGCTGTAACCAACGGCTTGCATATTTAAACGTTTAGAAATAACTTTATCAATACCATCAAAAGCACCACCTGCAATAAATAAAATATTTTCAGTGTTCACCTCAATGAACTTTTGGTCCGGATGTTTACGTCCACCTTTAGGCGGTACATTTACAACGGTTCCTTCTAATAGTTTTAAAAGCGCTTGCTGTACACCTTCACCAGAAACATCACGTGTAATAGATGGATTATCACTCTTACGCGCAATTTTATCTATTTCATCAATAAATACAATTCCTTTTTCAGCTTTTTCTAAACTGTAATCGGCTGCCTGTAATAAACGTGTTAAAATACTTTCAACATCTTCACCAACATAACCAGCTTCCGTTAATACCGTAGCATCCACAATAGCCAATGGTACGTTTAACATTTTAGCAATGGTTTTTGCCATTAAGGTTTTACCAGTTCCCGTTTGCCCAACCATAATGATATTACTCTTCTGAATTTCAATATCATCATCCGTTGGCGCTTGTAATAAACGCTTATAGTGATTATAAACCGCAACAGACATTACTTTTTTAGTGGTATCCTGACCAATAATATATTCGTCTAAGAATGCTTTAATTTTTTGTGGTTTGCGCAGTTTTAATTCCGCAGACAAATCACTGTTATCCGTTTGCTTAGATTCTTCAATTACGATACCGTGCGCTTGTTCAATACAACGATCGCATATATGCGCATCCAATCCAGCAATTAATAAACTTGTTTCTGGCTTTTTCCTACCACAAAATGAACATTCTAATTCTTCCTTTGCCATAAATTAATTAATTTCAATTATCAAATTCTCTCCATAATCCTGTAAAAGGATGGACTATTGAAAGATGTATTATATGGTATTAGCTACGAACTAATACTTCATCAATCATACCGTACTCTTTAGCTTTATCTGCTTTCATCCAGTAATCACGATCACTATCATTATACACTTTGTCGTAATCTTGACCAGAATGCTTACTGATAATTTGAAAAAGTTCTTCTTTCAACGTGATGATTTCGCGTGCCGTAATTTCAATATCACTCGCTTGACCTTGCGCACCACCTAATGGTTGGTGAATCATTACACGCGAATGTGTTAAACCACTACGTTTTCCTTTGGTACCTGCACATAATAAAACGGCTCCCATTGAAGCAGCCATACCTGTACAAATTGTAGCTACATCTGGCTTGATAAATTGCATGGTATCATAAATACCTAAACCTGCATAAACGCCGCCACCTGGTGAATTGATGTATATTTGAATATCTTTAGAAGAGTCTGTGCTCTCTAAAAACAGTAATTGTGCTTGAATAATATTGGCTACTTGATCATTAATAGCAGTCCCTAAAAAGATGATACGGTCCATCATTAATCTAGAGAATACATCAAAAATAGCGATGTTCATTTGACGCTCTTCAATAATATTAGGCGTTAAATTAGATGGGTACATATGACTAATAATTTTGTCATAATACGTACTACTGATACCTTGATCTTTTATAGCGAATTTTTCAAATTCATTTGCGTAATTCATTGTAGTTATAAATTTTTTAAGTTAAAATCCTGACAAATGCCAAGAAGCGAGTGTTCCTATTTTTCTTAAATAAAACGAGACTAAAAAAATAGGCGTTGAAACTCGTTATTTCAACGCCTAAATATAAGGATTTATTCTTTAAAACTTGATATCGCTAAGACAAGCTTAACGCCACTTAAATAATTGGGACTGCCCTATTATTTGTCTCCGTAAACTTCTTTTACAAAGTCTTCGTAAGTAATATCTTTTGTTTTAATGTTTGCCTTTTCTTTATAAAGCGTTAATAACTTCTGGCTAATAATTTGTTCAGAAATACGACGTGCTTCATCTTGGTTAGATAATACACGAGCCGCAATATCTTCTAATTCTTTATCAGAAGGATTCATCTGACCGAATTGTGCCATTTGAGCCTTAATCATTTGCTTGGCATGATCTTTAATATCATCCATGCTTACTTTAATATTATTTTCAGCAATTAATTTACCTTCAATTAATTGGTAACGTAAGCTTTTTTCAGATTTAGCGTATTCTTCTTGAGCTTCAGCTTCTGATAATTCTTTTTCACCTGCAGTTTGCATCCATTTTTGTAAGAATGTTGCCGGTAAATCGAATTTAGTATTTTCTACTAAATGTTCTGTAACATCATTTAGTAATTTTTGTTCGGATTGTTGCTTGAATTGCTTTTCAGCATCTTCCTTAATTTTTCCTTTTACGTCTTCTAAAGAAGTAGCTACACCTTCACCAAACAACTTATCAAATAACTCTTGGTTTAATTCAGCTAACTCACGTTCATTAATTTCAGTAATTGTAAAGGTTACTTCAATATCTAAACCATGAATATCATCATGAGATAATTTAAAGGCATGCATTAATTCATGATCATCTGCATATAAACCTTTTGTTTTTAATGTGATAATATCGCCAACTTTAGCACCAATAAATTTCTTTTCAGTAGCTTTTCCTTTGAATTTATCTAGCGTTAATGTTACCGTGTTTTCTATTTCACGTTCTTCATTTTTATAAACACCCGTAATTTCAGAATCTTTAGAAACCACATCAGATGCGATTAATTTTCCGTATTGCTTTTGCACATTTAAAATTTGATCATCAATCATTTTATCACCGGCGGTAATATTATAATCGATAATCGCTTTTTTAGGCGATAAGTTTACTTCAAATTCTGGAGCTAAACCTAATTCGAATTCAAATGATAATAGTTCAGCATCCCAATCCAAATTATCTTGAGCTTTTGGCAATGGATTACCTAAAACGTCTAATTTTTCTTCAGTTAAATATTTATTCAATGCATCTTGAAGCAATTTATTAACTTCATCAACCAATACGGCTTTACCATATTGCTTCTTAACCATTCCCATTGGTACGTGACCTTTTCTAAAACCAGGAATGTTAGCAGTTTTACGATAATCAGTTAATATTTTTTCAACTTTATCGTTGTAATCTTCTTTAGCGATATCGACTTTTACTACAGCATTTAATGCATCAATATTTTCTCTTGTAATATTCATTGTATTATGACATAAAAATTGGAGTGCAAAAATACTACTTTTTTACACTCCAACAAAGTATTTTAACGTATTGTCTTTCACCTGTTTATTTGTACTGATTTTCAGTGGGACTAACGGATTTCAATTCGTTTAAAATGTTAAAGAAAAAATTACATCTACTCTTTATCTTGGCCTAAAATACCGTAAAAAATAGATTGTAAAACCGTTAATAGAATGCTAAATAATAAGGCGGTCCAGAAACTGGAAACCGTAAATCCACTAATTAAATTATCGGCCAGCAAAATCATTAAAGCATTAATAACAAACAGGAATAAACCCAGTGTGATAATAGTTGCTGGTAAGGTTAAAAAGATTAAAATAGGTCTGACTATTAAATTTAGCAATCCTAAAACAATAGCAACAATTATGGCCGTTGTATAACTTTCTACAGCAATACCTGGCAATAATTTAGCTAACAATACAACTGCTACGGCTGTAATTAAAATTCTGATAATTAATTTCATACTATGTGTTTTTAGTGGTTTGTAAAAATGTAACTTATTTAAGAAATGCCATCACAGCATCATAAAATTCTTCAGGATTTTCAGCATGCAACCAATGTCCTGCATTTGAAATTGTCACAATATCTGCTTTTGGAAAATGCGCGTGAATAATAGATTCATCCTGATTACTGATATATTCAGATTTATCACCACGTAAAAACAAGGTGTCGCCTTCAAATTTAGCTGAAATAGGCAATGGTTCCCCTACTTCACCAACTTGGTCTGCTAGAACATCCAAATTCATACGCAGCGCTAATTGTCCTTTTTCTTTCCAATATAAATTTTTAAGTAAAAACATACGCGTTCCAACTTCTGAAACATATTTCGCCAAACTTTTATCGGCAGCGCCACGACTTTTTAATGTGGAAAAATCGAGCTGACTCAGTCCATTTAAAATAGCATCATGATGCACGGGATAAAAACGTGGTGAAATATCCGCTATCAATAATTTAGAAACCAATTCAGGAAACTGCGTTGCAAAAAGCATAGCTGTTTTTCCACCCATGGAATGCCCTAAAAGCACAATATCTGAAAGTTGATGTGTATCACAATAGCGCTTTAAATCGGCTGATAAGGTTTCATAACTAAAATCATCATCATGAAAACTTCTACCATGGTTTCGTTGATCTACCAGATGAACTTGATAGCCTTGTTCTGCAAATTGGTTACCCAAAGTTTTCCAATTATCACCCATACCCAAAAAGCCATGGAGAATAATAAAGGGTTTCCCTTCACCTAATATATTGGAATATAATTTTTTACTGTCTTTCACGAATTTGAAATTTGCTTAATTTATTAATATAAACGTCCCCTGAAAACTTATTTCAGTCTGTGTAAATACATCTGAATGACATTCTCTACTCCCAAATATAAACTTTCTGAAATCAAGGCATGACCAATGGACACCTCTAATAAATTGGGGATATTTTCTTTAAAAAACTGAATGTTATCTAACGATAAATCGTGTCCTGCATTAACGCCTAAATCCAAACTATCCGCTAAAACAGCACATTCAGTATAAGGCATAATAGCTTTTTTATTCCCTAAACTAAATTCGTGTGCAAAAGCTTCTGTGTATAATTCAATTCTATCTGTTCCTGTAGCTTTAGCGCCTTCCATTTGTTTTAAAACCGGATCAACAAAAATAGACGTACGAATCCCATTATTTTTAAATTCCTGAATCACGTCCACTAAAAAATCCTTATGTTTTATAGTGTCCCATCCAGCGTTACTGGTAATAGCATTAACAGAATCGGGAACTAACGTTACTTGAGTCGGTTTAATTTCCAAAACCATATTCATGAATTTCTCAATCGGATTGCCTTCAATGTTGTATTCGGTATATACTTCTGGTTTTAAATCGTAAGCATCTTGATAACGAATATGGCGCTCATCAGGACGTGGGTGAATGGTAACACCTTCCGCTCCAAAACGCTGAACATCTTTTGCGAATTGAACTACATTTGGCAAATCGCCACCTCGAGAATTTCGTAAGGTTGCTATCTTATTAATATTTACACTTAACTTTGTCATATTCTAGTCGTTTGAATTACAAAAATACAAACTCAACTACCGGAATTATAGTATTTTTTAATTAATTTGCAAATACCTAAAAACACGCTATGAATTTAAACGAATTTGTTATTAACGATATAAAGCCATTAGTAAACACCGATAAAATTGGTGATTTACAAATGCTGTTTAATCAGCTAACTTATTCTCATATTCCGATTCAAACGGCTGATGGTCTATATTTGGGATGCATGTCTGAAACGGATGTGTATTGTTTTGAAAAACAAGAAGTAATTGCAGACCAATTGCACGCTATTGAAGGCTTTTTTGTTCGCGATAACACCAATTGGTTAGATGTTTTGGAGGCATTTGCCCAAAACAGCACCAACATCATGCCTATATTGGACCGTAATAATACGTATATAGGATATTATGAATTAAATGATGTGATTGGCTTATTTAATGAAACCCCATTTTTTGCTGAAGCAGGAGGTATTTTAATTATTGAAAAAGGTTTAGTTGATTATTCTTTTAGTGAAATAAGCCAGATAGTAGAATCCAACGACGGAAAATTGTTGGGTGCTTTTATTTCGAAAATTGAAAACGACATGATTCAAATCACCTTAAAAGTTGGAAACACCGGATTAAATGATATTATGCAAACATTTAGACGTTACAGCTATAATGTTATTTCTGGCCATGAAGAAGACAGTTACCTAGAGAGTTTAAAAGACCGCTCAGCATATTTAAATAAATACCTAAACATATAATAAGGTCATGAAAATAGCCATATTTGGTCAAGTTTTTAACTCCAGCACTGAAGAAGCACTCGTTATTATTTTGCATTATTTAAATAATAAGGACGCTGCAACCGTATTTTTAATTGCAGAATTTAATCAGAAAATTCAAGAAGAGAAAGAATCGACGTTCAATGATGTTCAGTTTACTGATGTTTTAGATTCTAGTTTTGATTTGCTCATAAGCATAGGTGGTGATGGTACTATTTTACGAGCTATTACCTATGTTCACGATTTAAATATTCCTATAATTGGTGTTAACACAGGTAGATTAGGGTTTTTAGCCACTATACAAAGTCAGGCTATTATTCCAGCTATGGATGCTATTTTTAATAAGGCTTATAAACTTTCGGAACGTAATTTATTAGCCATTGAAACATTTCCTAAAAAAGATGATTTCGACACACTTAATTTTGCGTTAAACGAAATAGCCGTTAGTAGAAAAAACACAACTTCTATGATTACTGTGGAAACACGTTTAAATGATGAATACCTGACATCCTATTGGAGTGATGGACTCATTGTTTCCACACCAACAGGATCAACCGGTTATTCGTTAAGCTGTGGTGGACCTGTAATTACGCCAGACACGAATAGTTTTGTTATTACACCAATTGCGCCACATAATTTAAGCGCGAGACCTTTGGTAATAACAGATTCTACTGAAATTCAACTAAAAGTAGATGGTCGTGAGGACAATTTTTTAGTATCCTTGGATTCTAGAATTGCAACCCTATCTAATGACACCATTATCAAGATAAAAAAAGCACCTTTTACTATAAAAATGATTGAATTATTAGAAGAAAGCTTTTTGGATACCTTGCGAAAAAAACTACTTTGGGGCGAAGACAAACGCAATTAGGCAATAATTATATTTAAAATCAGTTTAATTCAAATACATTTTGAATCAAATTGTTATAGGCTAATCTTAGTTTATTATATTTGCAAACTTTTAAACGTTTATGAGGTATTTAACCATCGTACTATTACTAATTTTAAGCAGCCACTTCTGCCAATCGCAAACCCACGAGTTGGGCGTGTTTCTAGGTGGTAGTAATTCTATTGGTGATGTTGGTAGTAGCAAATACATTGCACCCAATAAACCTGCTATTGGTGCATTATACAAATGGAATAGAAGTCCAAGACATGCGTTTCGATTTTCGGTAATCTATACAGAATTAGAAGGTAAAGACTCAAAATCTGACGACCCAAGACGTCAACAACGTGATTACAGTTTTACAAATCAACTTATAGAAGCATCTGCTGGATTGGAGTTTACTTTTTTCGATTGGGATTTACATGATGGTAGAATTAAAGCAACACCCTATTTATACTCGGGAATTGCTGTAGGTTATCATGATAATTTTTATTTTAGTAGACAAGGCGTTTTAAAAGACGAAAACACCTCTAGTTTAGCATACGGAATCCCCATGGTTTTAGGCTTTAAAACCAATGTTTTAGGAAACCTTATTATTGCAGCAGAAATTGGTGCACGCTATACTTTTTCAGATGAGTTAGATGGAAGTGTTCCCGATTATGACAATGAAGCTCCAGTAGGCTTTGGTAATACAAATAATAACGATTGGTATATGTTTACAGGCATAACCTTAACCTATACATTCGGCAAGAAACCATGTTTCTGCGTATTTTAAAAAAAGTGAACTTAAAAGACTCCATACATACCGATTATTTACCCAAGCACCTAGCCATTATTATGGACGGCAATGGCCGTTGGGCAAAACAAAAAGGATTATTACGCAGTATTGGTCATGAAAATGGCTCCAAATCTGTACGGGAGATTGTGGAAGCTTCGGCTGAATTAGGTATTGAGAATTTAACACTCTATGCGTTTTCAACCGAAAACTGGAATCGACCAAAATTAGAAGTGCAAACACTTATGAGGTTATTAGTATCCTCATTAAAGAAAGAAATAAAAACACTTCAGAAAAACAATATTCGATTGGCTGCCATTGGTTGTTTAGATTCCTTACCAAAAAAAGCAAATAAAGAGTTGTTGGAAGTTATAGAAAAGACAAAGGACAATAAACGGATGTGTTTAACACTGGCTTTAAGTTATGGCTCACGTGAAGAATTGCTAAATACCGTTAAAGAAATAAGTCTTAAAGTTAAAAATAATATAATTTCTGCGGAAAAAATTGATGAATCAGTTATAAATGAGCATCTTTACACGCGAAATTTACCAGACGTAGATTTACTAATTAGAACCAGTGGTGAGCAGCGCATAAGCAACTTTCTATTGTGGCAAATTGCATACGCTGAATTATATTTTACACAGGTGCTTTGGCCGGATTTTACCAAGCAAAATTTGTATGAAGCAATTATTGAATATCAAAAAAGAGAACGACGATTTGGGAAAACAAGTGAACAACTCCATTAATATCACATCATTGAAAACTTATATAGGGCTATTATTTACTTTTATATTTTTAGTAAGCAATTTAAACATTCAAGCACAAGAATTACAACCAGCACCAACCGGTAAGAAATATACCCTTGGCGATATTTCAGTTTCTGGTGATACACACTTTAGTCCGCAAACTATTATTACCTATTCAGGACTCAGAAAAGGTGAAGAAATCATTATTCCTGGTGATAAAATTAGTGAAGCCATCAGAAAGCTTTGGAAATCCAACTTATTTAGAGACATTAATATGTACCTTCTAAAAACAGAAGGTGATGTTGCTTATTTAGAAATTCGTCTTTTTGATCTTCCAGAATTGAATGAACTAAAAATAAACGGTATTAAAAGATCTAAAAAAGAAGATGTTATTACCGAAAGCAATCTGCAAAACGGTGTAAAGGTTACTGAAAACTTGGTTACCACTACAAAAAACTACCTGACAAATAAATACCAAAAGGACGGTTTTTACAACACGAAAGTACACATCAATACCATTGAAGTTCCAGACTCTACAGGACGTCCAGCTGTAAACATGGTTTTAAATGTTAATAAAGGCAAAAAAGTAAAAGTGAGCGAAATTAATTTCGATGGAAATTCTGCTATTCCAGATTCGAAATTGAAAAAAGCCATGAAAAACACGAAGCAGAAAAATTTCTTACGCGTTTTTAAACGTTCTAAATTTATTGAAGCAGACTATAAGGAAGATTTAGAAAGTGTTATTGATAAATTAAAGGAAAATGGTTATCGTGATGCACGTGTTATTTCAGATTCTATTTCTCGAATTGACAAGAAAAACGTTGCTATAAATATTAAAGTTGAAGAAGGTGAACAATACCGCTTTGGCGATATTACATTTATTGGAAACACCATTTATTCGGATCAGCAATTAAGAGGTATTCTTCGTATAAATAAAGGTGATATCTATAATGGTGTACTTTTAGAAAAACGCATAGCAGATGAAACCAAACCAGATGCTTTAGACATTACCAATCAATATCAAAATAACGGATACTTATTCTCTACCATCAACCCTGTAGAAGTTAACACAGAAGGTAATGTAATTGATATGGAAATCCGTATTACTGAAGGGAAGCCCGTTTATTTCAATAGCGTTACTGTTGTTGGAAATGATGTTACTAATGACCGTGTTATTTATCGTGAATTACACACCAGACCTGGTCAATTATATAGTAAATCCAATGTAGTTCGTACCATTCGTGAATTAAGTCAGCTAGGTTATTTTGATGCCGAGCAAATTGCAACCAACTTTAACAATCCTAATCCAAATGAAGGGACTATTGATTTAGAATACGGTGTTGTAGAAACAGGATCCAGCCAAGTAGAGCTACAAGGTGGTTATGGTGGTGGTGGTTTTATTGGTACTTTAGGGTTATCATTTAACAACTTCTCATTAAAAAACATTTTTAATCCAGAAGCTTACAAGCCAGTTCCTCGTGGTGATGGACAGAAATTGGCATTACGTTTGCAAGCGAGTCGTTTTTATCAAACTTATAGTTTCTCATTTACAGAACCATGGATGGGTGGTAAAAAACCAGTTCAGTTTTCAACATCTATTTCGCACTCGGCTCAATTTTTATACGACCCACAAACAGGTAATGCCGATCGTGACAAACGTTTTAACATTTCAGGTATTACAGTAGGTTTAGCTAAACGTTTAACCGTTCCTGATGATTATTTTACCTTATCTCAAGCAGTAAGTTTTCAACATTATAATTTAAAAAACTATAACACAGGGCTATTTACTTTTGGTGATGGGTATTCTAATAATTTAGCCTATACAATTGGTTTAAGCCGTAACAACACCTATAACGATCCCGTTTTTCCAACAGGTGGATCTAACTTTAGTGTAACAGCCAAACTTTCTTTACCATACTCATTAATGAATGGCGTGGATTACGATCAACTTTTAGTAGAACGTGATGAGTGGCTGGCAATTCAAAATGATGGTAATAATTCTGATATAATTAGAGGGCAAGCAGCAGACCAAGTTGGTGCTATTGATCAAGAACGCTACAAATGGTTAGAATTTTATAAAATTAAAATGAAAGGTGACTGGTACACCAGACTATTTGGTAAGTTTATTGTAAAATCTGGCGTAGAATTTGGATTCTTAGGAGCCTACAACCAAGCAAGAGGTGTTATTCCTTTTGAACGTTTCTTCCTTGGAGGAGATGGTTTAGGAAGTTACAGTTTAGATGGTCGTGAAGCCGTTGCGCTTCGTGGTTATCCAAACCAATCACTACAACCTATTGATGGCGAAAACATTATCACAAATGATGGTGGTACTATTTATAATAAGTTCTCTATGGAGTTACGATATCCAATTAGCATGAGCCAAACGGCCAAAATATATCTTTTAGGTTTTGTTGAAGGTGGTGTATCTTATAATGATTTTCAAGATTATAATCCATTCAACTTATACAGATCTAGTGGTGCAGGTGTTCGTATTTTCATGCCAGCATTTGGTTTGTTAGGTATTGATTTCGGTTATGGATTTGATGCACTTCCAGGTCAAACATCACCTAATGGATGGGAAACTCACTTCATTATTGGACAACAATTTTAATTTTGGCACGATATTTTCTATAACACTTATAATTAATTAAATCCCGATTTAAATTATTTTCAAATTAAAATTCATAATTTTGAAAACAGTAATTTAAAAAAGGATAGAATAATATAAAAAGTCTGTCGTTTTAGAATTTACACGTTATAAATTATAAAATATGAAACAGATGAAATTAAAAGTTCTTTTTTTAGTGGCTACAGTATTCATGTTAAGCATGTCCAGTTTTGCACAACGTGGTGTAAGAATTGGCTACATAGACACTGAATACATTCTTGAAAACGTTCCAGAATATCAACAAGCAACGTCACAATTGGAAACAAAAGTCCAAAAGTGGAAAAGCGAAATTGAACAACAATTAGGAGGTATTTCGCAAAAGCGAAAAGATTTAAGCAATGAAAAAGCGCTTTTAACCAAAGAATTAATTGCCGAGCGTGAAGAAGATATTGCTTTTGAAGAAAAAGAAATATTAGATTATCAGCAAAAGCGTTTTGGTCCGAATGGCGATTTAATGATTCAGAAAAAACAACTCATTCAACCCATTCAAGATCAAATTTTTTCAGCAGTACAAGATATTGCAGAAGCAAAGAAATATGATTTTGTTTTTGATAAATCAGCTGATGTGGTGATGCTGTATTCAGCAAAACGGTATGATTTTAGCGAGCAAGTTATTCGAAGTTTAACACGAAGTGCTAAACGTACCCAAGCAGGTTCTAGAGCAGAAAAACAAGCGGCAGAAGATGAAGATCTGGTTATTGAAGTTGATGAAGAATTAGAAGCAAAACAGGAAGCTGCTGACGAGCGTAAAACAGAAATAATGAACGAACGTGAGGCACGTAAATTAGCTGCTCAAAAACGTCGTGACAGTATTATTGAAGCTCGTAATTTAGCGCGTGAAGAAAAATTAAACAGTCGAAATCAGGAGAACGAACCTGCTGAAGATGAAGTAGAAGTAGAAGAAACAACTGTTACAGAAAATAATAAAAACAATACTGACTCTGAAGACGTAAAAACACCAGAGCAGATTGCAGAAGAACGCAGACAAGAAAAATTAGATGATCGTGCGCGTAGAAAACAAGAATTAGAAGAACGTAAGCAACGTATTTTAGACGAAAGAGCACAAGCAAAACAAGAACGTGAAGACGCTAGAAATAACACAAATGAAGACACGCCAGACGACGATGAAGGCGATAATTAATAATTAAATTTATAACACACATTAATACTATTTTTAAAATGAAACAATTCAAAACCCTTTTATTTGCAGCAGCATTATTTATTGGAGCAACCAGTTTTACGCAAGCTCAAAGCAAAGTTGCTCACATTAATACACAAGATTTAATTAAATCTATGCCAGAAATGTCAACAGCACAATCTGAAATGGAAAAATTAGGTAAAACGTATGAAGCTGATATTAAAGCTATGGTAACTGAATACCAAAATAAAATGAAGCAATACGAAGCTGAAGCACCAACAAAAACGGATGAAGAAAACCAAAAACGTTTGATTGAAGTTCAAACTATGGAGCAAAACATCCAACAATATCGTGGTACTGCACAACAAGACATGCAAAAGAAAGAAGTAGACTTATTAAAGCCTATTACTGAAAAAGCAAAAGCAGCTATCTTAAAAGTAGCAAGAGCTCAAGGTTTTGAGTATGTACTTGATTCTACGCAAGGTGGTGGTGTAATCATGGCCGACGGTAAAAACTTATTAGACGATGTTAAGAAAGCATTAGGTATCTAATCTTTTTTTTTAAAATATTCTACAAAAAGCCACTTATATCAAGTGGCTTTTTTATTTTTGGTATATGAGCACAAAACCTATTGGCATATTTGATTCCGGTGTTGGTGGCACGTCCATTTGGAACGAGCTACATCTGCGTTTACCACATGAGAATACAATTTACCTTGCTGATAGTAAAAACTCGCCCTATGGCACTAAAACGCAGCAGGAAATTATTCAATTAAGTATTAAAAACACCGAGCACTTAATTTCTAAAGGTTGCAAACTCATTGTTGTGGCCTGCAACACGGCTACAACCAATTCCATAAAAATATTACGCGAAAAATTTCAAATTCCTTTTATAGGTATTGAACCTGCCATTAAACCAGCAGCTTTAAATACTAAAACCAAAGCCATTGGTATTCTTGCCACTAGAGGCACCTTGTCTAGCGAATTATTTCATCAAGCAGCGGATTTATATAGTCGGCATATACAAGTTATAGAACAAGAAGGCGAAGGTATTGTACAATTAATTGAGTCTGGCAAATTGGATTCGTCTGAAATGACTGATTTATTGAAACTCTATTTACAACCCTTGATTAACGCCAATATTGATTATCTGGTTTTAGGTTGTACGCATTACCCCTATTTATTACCACAGCTTTTACAATTATTGCCTGAACATGTTAAAATTATAGACTCTGGAGAAGCGGTTGCCAAACAAACAGAACTCGTTTTAAAAGAGAACGATCTACTAAATAACTCTATGACTAAAGGAAAGTCGCAATTTCACACCAATGCAAGTACAGAGGTTATCACCAAGCTTTTAGGTGGTAATCATGATATTTCTTATTTGGAATTTTAAGAATCTACTCTTTAAACCAACCCGAGTATTTCACGTAGTTTTCGGCTATTCTATTAATTTCACCTGAAATCAGTTCCTTGCTAATATCTTTTACTTTTTTAGCTGGAACACCTGCATAAATACTACCTGATTCTACATGTGTATTCTTTGTAACCACCGCACCTGCTGCAATAATGCTATTGCTTTCAATAACACAATCATCCATGACTATACTACCCATGCCAATAAGCACATTATCATGAATGGTGCAACCATGCACAATAGCATTATGACCTATGGATACATTGTTTCCTATTGTGGTTGGCGATTTCTGATACGTAGCATGAATAATGGCACCATCCTGAACATTAACTTTATTTCCCATTTTGATATAATGGACATCACCACGAATAACCGCATTAAACCAAACGCTACAGTTTGAGCCCATTGAAACATCGCCAACAATGGTTGCGTTTTCGGCTATATAACAATCGGTTGGTATGTTTGGCGTTTTTCCGTTTACGGATTTTATTAATGGCATAATGGTTTAGTTTTTAAAAATTGTGTTTTCGGGATTCGTTCAATGTATTGCTAATGTAGGATTATTTTTGAGATTAAAATTTCTACTTTTCTTGAATTACTTTGAAAAAGGCCTATCAGCTTTCCAATCCCGATAGCTATCTTGGACTGCTAGGTTTGGAAATCATGTGAAATATATAATCTATATTATTATTTCTCGCTTCGCTTGAAATGGTAAATGCTTGTGTTTAATTTGAAGTGCTGTGTTTAAAGCTATGAGATTAGCTCCGCTGAATCTTCGATTTTCTGCTTTCGCAGGAATTTTATTTAAAGAAAGCCAACAATTCCGCTTTTCTAGAAGCCGAAACACTCACTTGTTTGCCATTGCTCAACACCACACTGCCACCCTTTCCTTTCACGTATTTTACAATCTCGTTGACGTTTACTAAATAGGATTTATGCACGCGTGAAAAGTGACTATCCATCAGCGCATCTTCAAAATACTTCAAAGTCTTACTAACCAATTTCTTTTTCTCATTGTTTAAATAAATCTCCGTATAGTTATCATCGGCTTTGCAATATAAAATATCAACTGTGTTAATGACTTCAAATCCATCTTGCTGTGGAATGGTTATTTTTCCAGCTACCGCATGTATTTTAGGGACTAAAACCTGATCTTGAAGTGCGGATTCTTTCTGTTTAATTTCTGTAACATAATCCACAGCTTTTATCAATTCATCAATAGAAATAGGCTTCATTAAATAATACGATGCATGTGCATTTAACGCATCCATAGCATATTGATTATAAGCGGTTACAAATATGGTTTCAAAACTAATATCGCCTACTTTTTCTAATAAATCGAAGGCATTTCCATAAGGCATTTCTACGTCTAGAAATACCAAATCTAATTCGTTATTTCTAATTAAAACGAGTGCTTCCTCTACGTTTTCTGCTTCACCTAAAACCTGAACATTTGGACAGTATCGCGTTAAGTAATTTTTTAAAATATCACGACTGGTATGTTCGTCTTCGACTATTATGGCTCTTAGTTTCATATCTTTATTTTTTCAGATTTGGGAATCTTTATTTTTATATTTGTAATTTATGCACTGTTTAATATTTCAAAATCAATCCTTTTTCAACGTGACTATCACTTGGGTTCCTGCATCTTCTAAATCCTGGAAATCGGAAATGGTTACATCTACTTTGTCCTGATACATATCATTTAAAATAGACACGCGTTTTTTAATATTACTCATGCCTTGTGAGTTGTGCTTTTTCTGATTATCGGTTTTTAAATCTTTAGAGCGATTTCGTCCAATACCATTATCTGAAATGGTAATCGTAATTTCTGTTTCGCTCTTTTTATCGATTTTAATTGATAATAATCCTTTGGTTGTTTTATAACGTAAACCATGCCAAACGGCATTTTCTATATACGGTTGTAATAGCATAGGTGGAATTTGAAATTCGGAAACAACCACATTATCAGATACGGTTATCTCATAATCAAATTTATCTTGGAATCGGAAATGCTCCAATTTCGTGTAGAGTTCCAATAACGCAATTTCTTTTTCCAAAGGAATAAAATCGGCTTCACTATTCTCTAAAACAGAACGCATGAGCTGGGAAAAATCGGATAAATATCTATTAGCTGTGCGCTCATCATTAGACGCTATAAAACTATTCACGGAGTTTAAGGCATTAAAAATAAAATGCGGATTCATTTGACTACGCAACGATTTTAAAGCTAATAAATTATTTGCCAAACGTTGTTGTTTGATGTATTTATACATAAAATAAGCCGTAACCAAAAGCAACAACAAACCACCAATTAGGGAGTAGATAATGAGCTGCTGACGCTTGTTACGTTCTGAAGTTAATTGATACTTACTTTCTGATAATTGCCTATCGGATTCCAAACTAGTAATCCGGTTTTGTTTTTCAGCAATTTCTTTGCTAAAACGTGCCGCTTGAATTATTTCTTGCTCCTTTTTAATATACAAGGTTTCCACCAAATCTGTATATTCTTTGTAGGTTTCCAGCGCCTTATCATAATCGCCAGAACTACTATAAACCTCTGATAGTTTTCGCTTGGCATCCTTGGCAACCACTAAATCATTTTTTGCACTGGCTTCATCTATACTTTTTTCCAGATAGGTTTTAGCACTATTATAATCCTTTTTTAAATAATAGGCATTTCCAATTTTATAGTTTTGCTTTTGAACAGTTAAAGAACTCTCATTGCCGATAGCCGAATCTATTTCAATATTTTGAATAGTCTGAATGGCTTGTTTACGCAGTTCAATTTCATCAGAAAAGTTTTGACTTCTATTTTTGAAATCCGCCACTTTTACCTTCTCCTCCACGGCTCGTGATTCGGTTTCTTGAGACGCTAATTTTAAAGCATTATCAAAATAATCTTCAGCTTCTTTTTCATTCCCAGTTTCACTCAACACTTGGGCTATTTTCGAATTGAGATCAGTTATTTTGGCTTTTATTTTATATTGATTTGCTTTCTCTAAAGCTGAATTATAGGCCTTTAAAGCCTGCGGATAGTCATGGATACTATTATAAGTATCTCCAAGTCCTTCCTGTAAAACAACCTGTTGCCAATTACTTAAATCGGATTTTGAAACATCTCGGTATGCCGCAATACTTTCCTGGTAGCTTTTATTGTACCAATAAGCTTTCGCTAATTTTAACTGAACAGCGTGAGATTTAATACTCTGAAGGCTTATGCGATAATTGCTAATTGCTAAATCATATTGTTTCCAATGGACATATACATCACCTAAAACTTCATATACTTCAGAATTTTCGTCAGTAGAGCGACTTTTAGAAAGCGCTTCCGTGATAAATTGTAAGCTTTTTTCTATATCTGTCTTTAAATAAGTTTCAGCAGAATCAATAGAAGCATTAAATGTTAATTGCTGTATTTTCTTTGGTGCTTCAGAGGTTTGCTCATTAGCTCGTACTTCAATTTTTATGCGTTCGTTATCTCTTATGGTGTAGTAAACGGTTTGGAAATCTTTATGTTTAATAACTAATTCATCGCCTGCTTTCACTTGAATTCTAAATTCACCAGCCATATTTGTTGTGGTATATGCACCACCATTGACTTCAATATTAACTTGTGGAATAGGCTGTTTGAGTTCCGCATCATATACCGAACCACGAACCGTAAAAACAGCTTGTTGCCTATTGGATGATGTTGGAGTTTCTTGCGTATAGCCTATGTATGGACTGAAGCACAAACACAGAAACAAAAGGGACGTTAAAACGGGTTTCATTATTAAAATTTGCTCGTATAAACTTACGCACTTTAAGCGGTAAAATAAAATACGTATTTGTAAAAATACAGAAGATTTTAAGTCAAAAAGCATCGTTTACAAACTGATTAAATCCATTCCCTAATTAAAATAGGGCTTTCACACATTCTGAATTTTATACAAATAAAATTAAACAGCATAAAAAAACTCGGAAGGTTGTTCCGAGTTTTAAATTATTTGAATAGTGTATCTTAATTAATTGCAGGACAGTTACAGTGGTAACGTTCTTTTCTACAACCAAAGTTATAACCTAATGTTATTTGGTGAAAACCACCATTATTAAATACAACTGAATTTGATTGGTATGAATAGGTATATGCAACCATAAACTCTTTAAAGTTAACACCTACAAGTGGTGAAATATATTGTAATTTTTGGCTATTAACACTTCCGCCATCAATATATTCGGCACCATCTAAACTACGGCGGTAGGATACCCCTCCCCAAAGTTTTCCAAAATCCATTTCTTTGTAAACCTTCGCATTGATGTCAATGGATGATTCTTTGGTACCATCTTTATATTGAAACATAATAGATGGCTCATAACTCCATTCACTACCAAACTTACCTAAAACAATCCCTGTAGAGAATAAATAACGTCTTAAATTACTAGTAATTTCGATATCGTTATTAATCCCTTCATTGTTTAAAATATTTTTTACAGTAGCATGAGCGTAAAAATTATACAAGAAATATGAAAATCCGAAATCAATATTAAAATTGGTTGAACTTTGTTCGATTCCTGAAATAATACGATCTGGTAATTCATTTAAGAAAGCTGTTTCGTCTAATTTATATTGAATAGCTCCAACACTTAAACCGAAAGAAAGCATGTTTAAATCTACTTCATTTCTGGAAAACATTAATTGGTAAGCATACGTTAAATATGCACCATTTTGCGAGTGGTACCCATTTTTATCTGTGTAAAAAATGGCGCCTATTCCAGAATTAGATTCACCTATTCTACCGTTAGCACTAACGGTTAACAGTTTTGGCGCGTTTTCATGACCAAACCATTGCTGTCTACCTGTCATACGTATTTTAGCACAATTGGCAACACCAGCCATAGACGGGTGAATTAAATAATAATTATCTGTTAGATAATCGGTATAAATAGGAAGTCCTTCTTGGGCTTTTACAAACTGTGTAAAAAAGGCAACAACTGCTATTAAAATAAACCTTTTCATTCTCATAGTATTTTTTTGAAGGTAGATTGGTAAAACCACACTAAATCTTTATCCTTATATAAAACTCGGTTTTCATAATAAAATTATAAATCCGCGACCAAATATATAAAAATTACTTTTTATCACTCCATTACAAAAGTTAAACCTTATCAATTTTCATGAAATTCACAAGTTATAAACTCTCCTTTACCGAGCATTAAAACTCAAATATATGGATATCTATAGTTTTCTTTTAGTATTTTTGCAAAAAATATATTTATCATGAATCCATATACAGTTTCCATTCAAGAAACTTCCAATAATACAATTGTAAAATTTGAACTTAATCAGTTTATAACCAAGCACCAAAGTTTTGAATTTAATAATATTGATGATGCCAAAAATTCACCTTTAGCACAGCAATTATTTTATTTACCTTTTGTGAAGAAGGTTTATATCTCAAGCAATTTTATAGCTATTGAACGCTTTAATATTGTTGAGTGGTCTGATGTTCAAGAGGAAGTTGCAGAACAAATCACTGAATACTTAAATTCGGGTGCCGTGGTTATTACAGATACCACAACCGTAAAAAAAGTACCTATTACGGTTTACGCAGAAAGCACACCTAATCCTGCTGTAATTAAGTTTGTAGCTAATAAAAAATTAGTGACTGCAACTTATGAATTTACATCTATAGACGACGCCAAAGTATCACCTTTAGCAACAGAATTATTCCATTTACCATTTGTGAAAAGTGTGTTTATGGAAGATAATTACATTTCTGTAACTAAATATGACATGGCAGAATGGGAAACCATTACTATGGAAGTACGCGAGTTTATCCGATCGTTTATTGAAAATGGCAAAGAAATTGTTAATTCCAATGCGCAAGAAGTTTTAAATAAAACGAATGAAAAACTTGACGAGACTTATGAATCACGCGATGATACATCCAAAGAAATAATAAATATTTTAGAAGAATATATCAAACCTGCCGTTGCTAGTGATGGTGGAAATATTCAATTTGAATCGTATAATCCAGAAACGAAAACGGTAAAAGTTATTTTACAAGGTGCTTGTAGTGGTTGTCCATCGTCCACATTTACATTGAAAAACGGAATTGAAAACATGCTAAAAGAAATGCTTAAGGGCCGTGTGGAAACGGTTGAAGCTTTAAATGGATAATTTTATATTCCGAAATATAATTAGTAACTTAATAGCTAAACTTAAAAAAACAATATTATGGCTATTTTAAAAGTTATTGAAGTATTATCAAATTCTGATACCAGCTGGGAAGATGCAACCCGAAAAGCAGTTAAAGAAGCATCAAAAACGGTAAAAAACATTCGTTCGGTTTATGTAAAAGAACAAAGTGCTATTGTAAATGGTGATAACGTAACCGAGTTTAGAGTGAATATAAAAATAACCTTCGAGGTTAAATAATAACGATTATTTGAAACGCCCTTTTTAGGGCGTTTTTTTATGCTTAAATCTCAAATGTATTGCCACACCTAATACGGTGGTTCTTTGCACGTATGGTTTTTGTATCTGTTTTCCATTTCCCAATCCGAATTAAACCCCTTAAAAAAAGAGAATAAATCCTTTTCTTTTTATCTGCTTGCTAATCATTATATTAAATTTCTATAATTTTTAGAACTGAGAGATAATCCTTAAATTTGCGACTTAATTAATCTCACTAAAACAAATTATGGATAAAAATTTAGATTACTGGATAGAGCAAAGCATTGCATTTGCCACTACATACGGGTTAAAAGTTATTGGAGCTATTGTTATATGGATTGTCGGTTCTTGGATAATTAAGAAAATTATTAAAGGCACAAGAAAAATAATGGAGAAGCGGGAATATGAATTAAGCCTGCAAAAATTTCTTCTAAATTTAATTAGTGCCATTTTAAAAATATTATTAGTTATTACCTTATTAGGGACATTAGGCGTTCCTACAACGCAATTTGCTGCTATTATAGCTGCTGCTGGTTTAGCCATTGGTTTAGCGCTTCAAGGTTCTTTAGGAAATTTTGCCGGTGGAATTCTTTTAATGATTTTCAAACCTATTAAAATTGGCGATTTTATTGAAGCTCAAGGTGAAAGTGGTACGGTTAAAGAAATTCAAATTTTTACAACCAAACTAAATACAACGGACAATAAGGAAGTCATTATTCCAAATGGTGCGCTTTCAAATGGGAACATTGTAAATTATAGTGTAGAAGATACGCGTCGCGTAGATTTTACGTTTGGTGTTGGCTATGATTCTGATATAAAGAAAACCAAAGAGGTTCTTTTTGGCGTCATTAATTCGCATCCATTAGTTTTAAAAGATCCGGCTACTGCTGTAAATGTATCTGAATTAGCAGATAGTTCCATCAACTTCTTTACGCGCGCATGGGTTAAGAAAGAAGATTATTGGACCGTTAAGTTTGATGTTATGGAGCAAACAAAAGAAGCTCTTGATGCGGCTGGAATTGATATTCCTTACCCACACCAAGTTGAAATTCATAAAGAAGGTTAATACCTATTTTTTAGATTTTGGTTTAATAGCCACAAAATCTTTTAAATAATACGGCTCAAAATAAGCGACATCTTCGGTGTCGCTTTTTTTGTACTTATTAAAAGCCAAAACACCCATTTCATTGGCTGATGGCAACTTGTTCTCTACAAAAACGGCATTTTTATGTGCTATAAGTGTTTTTGTTTTTTCTACACCATTACCTATAAAATAGACCTGGCTTTTATCTAGGAATTCAGCATATGATGTTTCATCCAACACTTCTGCTTCAATACTGCGAATGGGTTGATAATTCGCATTATAAACCGCTGCGTAAACTTCCATGCGTCTGGCATCTAACATGGGAATAATAATACCTTCCGATATTTTAACTTGATGCGCCATAGCTTCCAAGGTTGAAACACTAATCAGCGGGATATTTAAAGCGAAACACAAGCCTTTTGCGGCCGAAACACCAATCCGTAAGCCTGTATAAGACCCAGGACCTTTACTAATGGCTACGGCGTCAATTTCCGATTTATCAATGTTGTTTTCTTTTAGAATGTCATTAATAAAAATATGTAAACGTTCCGCATGCGAAAAACCATTATTATAATCTTCTTTTAAAGCAAAAGTCTCTCCTTCTTTTGAAAGAGAGACCGAACAATTTGTTGTTGCTGTTTCTATACTTAATATTATTGCCACCGTTTTACTGTGTTATTGGTTTTCCTAAATAGTAATCAAGAACTTTCGTTTTAAATACAAAATCATATTTTGCATTAATTAATCGTGACTGCGCATTGATAAGTTGAATACGTGATTGTTCTAAATCAAATGTATTCATAGTTCCCAAATTATAACGCTCTTGCGAATTTTGAAATGCTAATTTTTGAGCTCTTACAGATTTTTGAGCCGCCTCGTAAGCTTTTAATGCTGCGTTGGCATCGGTAAAAGCGCGTTGGATGTTAGCTTCTAAATCTAATTTAGCTTGGTCAAAATCTAATTTACTGTTTTCTACTCTAATTTTAGATTTGGCAACAGCTGTCTTATTTTGAAATTGTGAGAAAATTGGAATACCCACACTTAATACAAAACTATGCGCTTTATTATCATTTAACTGATTTCCAAAACTAGCTTCCTGATCGGTTAAATTTGAATAAAACACATTAGAACCAAAACCATAGCTAAATCCCACATTTGGCATAAAACCACTTTTAGAAATTTCCGTATCTAATTCGGCTACTTCGATATTCTTTTCAGCTACTTTTATTTCATATCGATTATCATAAGCATAGTCTAAAATAGGTTGAATATCCGTATACATTAAAGTTGCGGAAGGACTATCTACTTCAATAATTTCCACTCTAAAACCTTCAAAAGGAACTTGTAAAAGTTGTGACAAACTTAAAATGGAAAGCGTGTAATTATTTTCTGCAACTGTTAAATTTTGTTCATCACTACTTAAGGTTGCTTCCACATCATAAATATTAGCTTGTGGTTGAACACCTGCATCTACTAATGCTTGTACTTGCTTTAATTGCTTGCTAGAAAATTCAATTTGCGCTTGCGCTGTCTCTAAATTTTCTTTGTTAAAAAGCACATTTAAATAGGAATTAACGACGTTTAAAGAAATATCGTCTTTAATTCTATTCAGTTCTAATTGATTTCTATCTAAATTTAATTGCGCTTGTTTGTGCAAGTTTGTATTTCTAAAACCGTTAAAAATAGTTTGATTTACTCGCAGACCTAAATTCGTGGAATGGCTTGTTCTATCAACAAATTGCCCAGGGAAAAGCTCCTGATTACCCAACCCTAAACTTTGATTAGCATTCGCACTAAGTGACGGCAATAGACTTCCTTTGGTTGCTGTAATATCCTCTTCATTAATAAGTAAGGTATTAGCGCCCTTTTTAATTGCAATATTGTTTTCCAATGCATAATTTACACATTCTTCCAACGTCCAAACTTTTTCTTGTGCATACGAACTAACAGAAAAAACAACCGTTAAAAACGAAAGGGTTAGTACTTTATTAATCTTCATCATTGTTATCTTCTTTTGCTTTGTTCCAAACTTTTATTTTATCAGTTTCCGATACACCATCAGTGATTTCAACGTTTATTCCATCAGAAATACCTAATTCAACATACTTCTCTTCATAGGTACCATCTTCTTTTTGAACTTCTACAAATGGCTTTTCAGTAAAACGATTGAATTGTAATAAGGCTTCCTTTACAACCATTACGCTATCTTTACTTTCCATTTCAATTTCAGCATTAGCACTGTAACCAGCTCTAATTTTTACTGACGGATTAATTTCTACGTCTGCCTTAATAGTAAATTGAACTGCACCATTTTCTTCAATTCCTTTTGGTGCTACAAACGTTAATTTAGATGGAAACTCTTGTTGATTAATAGCGCCTAGAACCACAATAATATCTTTACCTTCTTCTAGTTTTCCTACTTCAGATTCATCAACTTTTCCTTCGAAAATCATTTTACTCATATCTGCAATGGTTGCAATAGTTGTCCCTGCATTAAAGCTATTAGACTCAATTACTTGATCGCCTTCTCGTACAGGAATTTCTAAAACTGTTCCAGGAATTTGTGCTACAATATTGGTGTTTGCAGAACCGCCTCCAGATAACGAACCTTGTTTAATAATTTGAAAATCGTTTTGTGACTGACGTAACGATTCATTAGCTTGGTTTAAGGACAACTCACTGTTTTCAAAATCTTGTTTTGAAATAACACCTTTTTCAAAAAGGGATTTATTTCTGTCGTATAAGGTTTTGGAGTTATCATAAGATAATTGTGCGCTATTAATTCGGCTTCTTGCACTTACTAAACTTTGTTCGTTTGGTACAACACGAATTCTAGCTATTAAATCGCCTTTCTTAACGATATCACCTTCTTCAACAAGAATCTTATCAATAATTCCAGCTATTTGCGGTTTCAATTCAATTTCTTCTTCAGGGTTTAATTTCCCAGTTGCAACCACTTTTGTTTTTATAGATGTGAAAAATGGTGTTTCTGTTTTAAATTCCTCAATACCTTTGGAGTTAGAGTCCTTAAAGTATTTAATTACCCAAACAAATAGTACTAAGACTACGATGCCAATGATTATTTTTACTGCTTTATTCATTTGATTGTGTTTATTATTTTTAATTGATCGGTTGGTTTTATGATATCTAGATTTTATAAATTTATTCTTCGCGCAATGCTTCAATAGGTTTAATACTAGTGGCTTTAAATGCTGGGATCAGTCCGATTAAAGTTCCTAAAACAACTAAAATGAGCAATGCAATAAATACGACTGAAATGGAAACAGATGCATTTACCATGGTAGCGTCTGGACCTTGCCCAAATGCGGCATCTAATGCTATCAGAATCCATCCACCACTAATAATTCCGAAGAATCCCGCAAGTAAAGTGATGAAAACAGCCTCTACTAAAATCTGCCGTTTTATTTCATAAGGCGTGGCTCCTAGTGCACGGCGCACACCAATTTCTTTGGTTCGTTCTTTTACGGTAATTAATAGAATATTACCAATTGCAAAAACACCTGCAATAAGGGTTGCAATACCTACGAACCATGTTAAAAACTGCATACCGGATAGAAAGCCTGTCATTTTTGCAAACTCTTTACCTAAATTAAAACTTCCAAAGGCACGTTTATCTTCAGGATGCACGTTATTTAAGTTTCTTAAAATGAGCTTGGAGTCTTCTTCAATTTGTTTGATATTGTATTCTGGTTTCCCAGTAATCATCATCCAACTGATGTTTTCACCGCGATTATAAACTTGCTGAAAGGTGGTAAATGGAATATGCATATCCGTTGATGGTCCCATATTAATATTACCAACTTCAAAAACACCAATCACCATAAAATTCATACTATTTATTTGAATCAACTCACCAACTGCTTGTACATCTTTTTCAAAAAGTTGTTTGTAAACATCTTCTGAAATGACAACGACTTTTCTATTGGCATCCATATCGTTTTGATTGATAAAGCGACCGTGAATTAACTTCTTCTTCTGAACTTTATCTAGCAAAGGATAATCGCCATTTATACCAAAAGTTCCCGAAAGAAAATTTCGAACAACCATAGCTTGACTTTGGCTTCTTGGCACAACAAACTCAATACCCTCTACATTCTCTTCTACTTTTTTAGCATCGGTTAATGTCAGTTTAACTTGCCTTCCTTCCTGAAAGCCTTGAAAAGGTTTGCTAGTACTTTGCGCCCAAACGAATACACTGTTTGTGGCAAAATCACCAAACAAACGGTTAAACGCATTTTCAATTCCTTTGGCAGAACCTAGAAGACCAATAAGGAGTAAAATTCCCCACCAGACGCCTACCATGGTTAAAATAGACCGTAGTTTATTTTTACTAAGACTATCAAAAACCTCTTGCCAAGTATCTCTATCTGTTAAAAATTTAAACATATTAGTCGTCTCTTAGTGCTACAATGGGTTTAATTTCAGATGCTTTTTTAGCTGGCAAATAGCCAGCAATAGCACCCGCTAAAATAAGTGTAATAGTTGCTGCAATAATTAATGAAGGTTGTACACTTGGGTCCTTAATAAAATACGTTTCCAATGTTGGCGCAGCAAGCTCCAATACACCGACACCTAATAACAAGCCAACATAACCTGCAATGGCGGTAATTAAAATAGATTCTATTAAAATAATAGATACAATAGAACGTGGTGTAGCACCTAATGCTTTACGAATTCCAATTTCTTTAGTACGTTCTTTTACAATAAAAATCATAATATTACTAATACCAACGACACCTGCTATTAAGGTTCCAAAACCAATTACAAAAATGATAAACCCTAAAGCGGTTGTCATTTGCTCAACAGCTTTGGTTCCTTCTGCCATGTTTTGGACACGAATAGCACGCTGATCGGTTTCCGCAACATCAAAACGATTTTTCATTTTATTAGTTAGTGTTCTACCAAAAGCAATGGCTTGGTCGTAATCCATTTCAGGGTTATAAGTCAAGTTAATTTGATCCACATAATCTGTATTACCATATAACCGTTGTGCTGTAGAAATGGGCATATAAATTAATCGCTCCTCATTATCGCCGCCATCATCCGAAAAAATACCAACTACTTTATACGGAATACCATCTAGGTTAATATATTTCCCTAATGCGGTTGTTCTTAAAAACAAATCTTCTTCAACCAAACGTCCAATAACAACCACTTTTGTATGATCTCTCACGTCCAATTCATTAATGTATCGTCCTTGATCGATAATTGTTTTCTCTAAATATTGATGGTCTGGATGAACAGCACGCACAGAATAACTATCTTTTTCATTTCTGAATGTTGCTGTTACATTTCTATAGATTCTAGATGTTATAAATTGAACGTTGTCATCAAATTCATCTTTAACATAGGAATAATCTTCATTTTTAAACTGAATACGTCTACCTGCTTGAAGTCCTTTGTTGGCTTTAGTAGTCATTCCCGAATAAATCATGATGGAATTATTAGCATCATCATTAAAGGCATCAGCAAAGGTGTTTTGCAGTCCGTTGGCTAGACCAAAAAGGACGGCAAATAACAAAATAGCAAAGGCTACTGTGAACCCTGAAAGTAAACTCCGCGTTCGGTTTTTATTGATACTCTGAAATATTTCGCGCCAAAGATCTAAATCAAACATATTGTTCGGCTCTAACTTGTTCTACAAAAACATCTTCCATAATAACACCATCCTTTAAACGGACAATACGTTTACACATATTGGCAATATCCTCTTCATGCGTTACCATTAGAATGGTTTTTCCTTCATCATTTAACTGCTGAATGAAGGCCATAATTTCATAAGATGTTGTTGTATCCAATGCACCTGTTGGTTCATCGGCAAGAAGTAATTTTGGATTTGCAGCCAAAGCACGCGCAATAGCTACACGTTGTTTTTGTCCACCAGACAATTCATTTGGTAAGTGATGTGCCCAATTAGCTAGTCCTACTTTTTCTAAATGGAACATCCCTAATTCTTGACGTTCCGCACGTTTCATACCTTGGTAGTATAATGGAAGTGCTACGTTTTCAATAGCATTCTTATAATTAATCAAGTTAAAAGATTGAAAGATAAATCCTAAAAACTTATTTCTATAGATTGCTGCTTTTTTTTCGGTTAGATTTTTAATGGGAACACCATCAAGAATATACTCACCTTCATCAGCTTCATCCAACATACCAATAATATTTAATAAGGTAGATTTACCTGAACCAGATGATCCCATAATGGCAACCATTTCTCCTTCTTTAACAGAAAGATCAATACCTTTTAATACATGTAAACTGGAATCACCTATTGGGTAGGATTTGTGCAATTTGCTTATAGTTAGCATAATTTACGTTGGTTGGTTAAATTCTATTCTACAAGTAAGACTTATAAAAGTGAAAAATGTTACAACAAAAGTAGATATATTTTAATCGTACCCTTTTTAAGTGTTGTTAAACTTTTTATAAATAAATGATATCTAGGCCGTTATTTCTTGAATTGCCCCAGCAAATTTAATCAGCGGATTTATCGTAACTTGAATACTATATAAAACCGCTAAATAGCGTAATTAATTCTTTTTGGATCTATAGCTGCGATAAATAAGAAGACCGATACCGCCAACTAAAATATAAGGTACAGCCATTAAATATACAATTCCATTGTTAATACCTTCGGCTTGGGCTTGACCTTCTTCACTTTCTAGAACGGCGCGACACATAGCACATTGTGCTTCGGCTGGCAATGTGAAAAACAACATTAAAATACAGGTAATAATGAATGCTTTTTTCATGTGATAATATATTTAATAAACATAATAAGGCGAAATCATAATAAAAACCACCACGCCGGAAATAGCTACAAATAACCAAAGTGGAAATGTAATACGCGCTATTTTTTTATGACGTTCTATATTATTAGTAATGGCACGTACATAAGTTATCAATACAAATGGAATAACGGCAATGGACAAAATAATATGTAAAAATAAAATAACATAATATACATATTTCATAAAGCCTTCTCCACCATATTTAGTAGAGTCGCTCGTCATATGATACGCCATATACATAACCAAAAATGCAACTGAAAGCAGAATAGCAAACTTCATGAGTTTTTCATGCAATTTTATTTTTCCATTCGTAATAGCCCAAAATGCAGTAACCAAAACAAAAGCAGTGATAGCGTTTGTCGTGGCATAAATTGGTGGTAAAAACATAAGCGGTTCCACATTTGGTATTTTAACACCAAATAAAATGGCTACAACAATAGGTATAACCACAGAGAGGACAATAATCCACTTGTTATACTTTTGTTCTGCTTTTAAATTCTGATTCATTATTCCTTTAACAATTTAGCAATATCGGCTTTCAACATGCTTATTTCTTCTTTAAAACCGTCTTCATCTACCTTTTCTTCCTCACTGATAATACCAGAGTAGAAAATTTTTGGATTACCAAAATCATCCTGTCTGGATCGGATAAACCCATTTTTATCAATTAAAGCGAAATTTCCTGAATGCTCAAATCCAGCTTCAACGGTTTCATTTTCGCCAACAAAAATATTAAAACCTATGTTTGCCAATTCAAAAATAGCATCTTGATCGCCTGTCATTAAATTCCAATTTGGATTGGTAATACCATATTCTTCGGCATACGCTTTAAGAACTTCTGGTGTATCCACCTTAGGCATAATTGTAAAGGATGCCACACCAAAATCTTCAATTCCTTCAAACTTATTTTGAATTTGAACCAAGTTTTTATTCATTCTTGGGCAGATGGTTGGGCAGGTGGTAAAAAAGAATTCAACCAAATATACTTTTCCTAAATAGTCTTGTTCTGTAATAGTTTCGCCATGTTGATTAGTAAAACTAAAAGCAGGTACTTTTTTAGGCGTACCATTAATTTTTATAAAAACAAGATCTGACGATTCTTCTTTGGAGAAGTCCGTTTTAGAAATTGGTTCACTCCTGTTATCATTTCTTACGGTATCACCATGGGTAATACGGTCTACTATTCGCGGTATAAACCAAATTCCAAAAACTAGAATTACAAAGGCAATACCAACATAAGAATAATTAGTTTTTTTGCTCATGACTTGTAGGTTTTAATTCGTTAGCACGACGTGTTTCCGAGTCGAAATTACCTTTACGTTTTTGACGATATTCAGTAAAAAGAACCCGTAAATCTTCGGCACTCATTTTATTTTTTATGACAGCTACTTGAATGCAGTTGTAAGCATCTAAACCATAAATAGCCGAATTATTTCCTTTTTGTTGATCTGTTCTATCATCTAAACGACCACGCTGATGACGTTCGGTGTCTATAAGAAATACATTATCCGTTGCCAATTTATCTGATAAGCTAAAGGATGCTTTTAAGCTATTAAAGGTTTTCTGAATAGCGGCTTCATCTGAAGGAACAAAATGCCAAAAACGCAAATCTTCATAACGCGCTATTTCCTTAAACAAGGCTTCTGCTTCGGCTTCTGCACTATTAGGAACCAACACGACGATTTGAAATTTTTTGAAGCCTTTGAATTTATCGTAAACTAACTCTTTAAGGTTGGAAGCGGCTACAGCCATATCCATGGGTTTGTTTCCGAAAAAAGCCAATACGGTAATATGATCCTGAAGAATGATGTTTTCTGCGTTTGGAGGCAGCTCAACAACATTTTTGTTAATGATATCTAAGGGGTTATAATTGTCTTCTGAAAGGGAAAGTACCAGTACAAACATGACTGGCAGAAAAAATAATACTCCCAGAATAAGATTCCTTTTTATTTGCTGCTTTCTCATAGTGCAAAAATAAAAAAAGGCGGTTTAAAAACCGCCTTTTATAGAACATTTAACTGTATTAAAAATCTTGTTTTACAAATCCATTGGAAAATACACTTTCAATATATCCCCCTTCTTGAAGTAATATAAACATTAAGTAGCATATTAGGAAAACTGCTGTCCAAACTATCATGCGTCTTAATGCTGCTGTTTCATCACGCATGTGCATGAAATCCCAAGTAATATAATAAGCTTTTACAATAGTTAGAATAATGAAAATCCAATTCAGAATTTTCATTCCCAAAATATGACCCATTAATACTTCAGGCTTATAAATACCTAAAACAACTTCAACTGCTGTAATTATGGTAAGCAATATTAATACTCCCCAAATTTTTTGAGTATTAGATTTAAACTTTACTAATCCTCTAAATATTTCTAATTTATGTGCGTCTGCCATTTTTAACTGTATTATCTATAATTAAACAAGGTAGAAGAATGTAAATACAAATACCCAAACTAAATCTACAAAGTGCCAATAAAGACCTACTTTTTCAACCATTTCATAACTTCCTCTTCTTTCGTAAGTTCCTACAATAACATTAAAGAAAATAATGATATTAATTAAGATACCTGAAAATACGTGAAATCCGTGGAATCCTGTGATAAAGAAAAAGAAATCAGCAAATAAAGGTGCTCCATATTCGTTAACCACTAGATTGGCCCCTTCAACAACGGCCTTTCCGTCTTTTTTTAGTTTTTGTAAAGATTCACCTCTAGAAAGAACCGTTTTATGTCCTGACTCCGTTAATGTCTGTGTTCTGACTAATATATTCTCATGGGATTCTAATCCGTGAATAACTTCACTCAAAGTGTATGTTGGTAAGGTTCCTTCTTGAACATACCATAAACCATTTTTGCGTTCATGGGCAACACGATCCGTAGGTTCTGCTACCACAAAATCCTTTAAAGCTACGCGATTCCCATCTGTATCAACAAACTGTAGGATACGCCCACCATTTGTTTGAATGGCTCCATAATCTCCTTGAATAAACGTTTTCCATTCCCAGGCTTGAGAACCAAGAAATATAATACCACCAATTATGGTAAGAAACATGTATATGGTTACCTTCGCTTTATTCATGTGATGACCTGCATCTACAGCTAATACCATAGTTACGGACGACATAATTAAGACAAACGTCATAAACGCCACATAAATCATAGGTAATTCCTGTCCATGTAAGAACGGTACGTGGGTAAAGACTTCATCGGCAATTGGCCAAGAATCAATAAACTTAAATCTGGAAAATCCGTAGGCTGCTAAAAATCCCGAAAACGTCAAGGCATCTGATACGATAAAAAACCACATCATCATTTTACCGTAACTTGCTTTTAGTGGATCGTTTCCGCCACCCCAGGTTTTACCTTCTGTTCCAGTTTTTACAACTGTAGTACTCATATGTCAGGTTTAGTTAATAAAAGTTGCACAAAAATAATCAATTTATCTTTTTAAAGAAACATCCACTCTAAAATTTTAGGCTTATGTAGCAGATATTAGCAAATAGCTGTTTTTGTACAGGTATTTAGCTCATTAATTTAGCCTACAAAATATAAAAATAAAAACAGATAGACCCAAAGTAAATCTACAAAATGCCAGTAAGTTGCGACCAATTCAATCCCCAACATTTGGCTCGATGTGTACTTCTGTTTAAAATGATTATAAATTACGACCAACAGGCAGATTAACCCTACCGCTACGTGTAAAATATGCACCACAGCTATCAAATAGATATAACTCATGGTAATATTACTCGTTGGTCCCGTAAAATTATACCCTAATTCTATAATTTGCTGGAAGCCTACAAATTGGTTGTAAATAAAAACAATGCCCAAAGCAAATGTGGATAACAACCAAGCGGTTGTCATTTGTCTATTGTTTTGAGACATACTGCGCTTGGCCATCCAAATCGTAATGCTACTAATTACAATAACGATAGTACTAATTAAAAACGCTTGAGGTAATTGAAAATCTGCTGCCCAATCTGGCCGCGTGCTACTCACTACAAACGCACTAGTCCAGCCAGCAAATGACATGATTAATGATAATATACCAAACCAAAGCATCATTTTTTTTGCTCTGCCTTTCTTCTCCTCTAAAGTTCCTTGGGTTAAATCCATGGTTATCTAATAAATTTATCTACTACGTAGACTATTTGTAATAAGGTTATGTACAGCACACTTGATAACATAAGTTGTTTAGCTGCTTGTACGCTCATTTTTTTATACAGTTGAATAGCATAATACAACATGCCTAATCCTAACATGAAAACAATTACTGCGGCTACAATAGACAATTGTAATCGTCCGGTAAACCCAAATACGGGAACAATGGATACCAACAAGGTCCACACCGTATACATAATGGTTTGCTTGGCTGTACCTTTATCCTGCTTTCCAGTTGGGAGCATGAAAAAACCGCCTTTTTTATAATCGTCAAATAAAAACCAACCAATAGCCCAAAAATGTGGAAACTGCCAAAAGAACTGAACGGCGAATAAGGTTCCCGGTTCAATACCAAAATTATTTGTTGCCGCTACCCAACCCAACATAAATGGAATGGCTCCAGGAATAGCACCAACAAAAACCGATAAAGGCGTTTTTGTCTTTAATGGTGTATAAACACATGTGTATAAAAAGATTGAAATTGCACCAAACATAGCAGTTTGCTGATTGATTGAATACAAAATGCCTATTCCTAAAATAGTAAAAAGACAAGCAATTGCGAAAGCAACATTCACAGACATACGGCCAGCTGCAACAGGTCTGTTTTTTGTACGATCCATTAAGGCGTCCAAATCTTTTTCAATAATTTGATTAAATGCATTGGAAGCACCTACCATAAAGTAACCACCTAAAGCTAATAGAAAAAGTATTGTAAAGTCGACTGTTTCGGCACCTAAAAGGTAACCTGCAATTGAAGAAAATACGACGCTTAATGATAAGCGCATTTTCGTGATTTCTTTAAAATCAGAAAGTATCGAATGTTTAACCGGTAAAGTGGCTTGCTTACTCAAAGTAATGGGTTGCTTTTTACGCGTTTATTGCGAGTGCAAAGATACCTTGAAAAGTTAATTCTACAAATCAAAATACCAATTAAATAAATCCGTACGAATTCCGATATTAAACCAAACCGTATTACTTTTAAAAGTTGTTGCATTTACGGTATCTGGATTAAAGTTTCTAAAGGTAACATCTGCAAACAACTTTAAATTTGTCGCTGGATTTATTAAATAACCCGCTTGCAAATTAGCAAACATAGTAGTCGTCTTGTTTCCTTGCCCTACTGTAACACCATTATCATAAGGTCTTTCGTTATAATCACGGTAAATATCGCCTCCATAACTAAAGTTGTCTACACCATTATTAAAATCCATACCACGTTCACCCATCACCAATTTAGCATTTCCAAACCAACGTTTATAATGGTAACGGCCAATTAATACCAATTCGCTAAAATTAGCTCCCCAAAGGTGCGCCATACTTTGATTGTTATGTCCATAGTTTAACACAACCGTGTTATGAGAATACGTATAAGGACGCACACGATTATATTCCGCCTGTAACATCAAGTTTTTCACTTTAAAGGCTTCATAGTATTTAATTCCTAACTGATAGCCATATTTGTTTTTCCAGCTTTTATTTCCGCCTGTTATATCTGACAGGGAAAATTCATCTAAAATAAATTGACCATATAGGTTCATATTATCATTGAGCTTGTACTTCGCGGATAATCCCATAACAGCATTTCCAGCATCTTGACCAGTTTCAAACTCAATAGCACGATAAAAAATAATTGGGTTTAAATAACTAACATCAAATCCGCGATTATCAGACTTTGCCCAAATAACCGATTCAAAGAATCCAATATTTAAACGTTTGGTAGCATTCCAACTTAAAAAATGCGTAGCCATATATTTGCTTAAATAAGCACCTTCCGGATCAATAACATCTCGTCTTGAATCTTTTAACCACATCCATGTATTGGTATATTTTATTTTCCAAAACGTTGTATTCAACTTTAAAAATGGATTCGGACTTGCTACATCACTCGTAAATAATGAGCGATAACCATCACCAATGAAATTTTTACCTTGACCGAACTGGACATTAAAAAATTTCACAGGCGTAAAAGATAAATATGCTTCGGCTACGGGATAATCATAAGAGTCTTCTTTAAAACGCTTGGCAATACCACGTCCTGGGATAATGGCAACTTCATCCGCTGCCTTTATAGATTCGGCATATTGATTATAATATTGCGCAAACCGTCCTTGACTTTCAAAGACTGAAGCATAAAAGCTAAACTTTTTTCCTAAACCCCCTTGAATGTTTACACCTCTTGTATTATTATAAGTAGAACTAAAATCGGCTTCGGTATCTTTTCCAACTTGAAAATCGAAAATAGGATCTACAGCAAACCAATAGTCCTCTCCTTCCACACGAACCAAACGTTCATTCCAAAGTTTTCGTCCCGCAAAAGAGGATTTGGTTTTTGCTAGGGCTTCTTTTTCTGCTTCAAAATCATAGTATTTTGAAACATCTTCATACATATAAGGTTTGGAACTTGTATGGCTATTTGTACCAACTAAATTAATGCTTCTACCGAAACGCGAATAATATTCATGCGTAAAAGGAATGTTTAATTGACTAGTATATTCCTTATTAGAAAATGGTTTTAAATTCGCGTTTACACTATCATATTCCTGCTTGGCACCACGTTCTAATTCCGCTAACTCTTCATCTTTCGATAAATCTTTTGTGGCAACGGTTTGTTGCACTAATGGAATTTTTAAAGCAAAAGAATATTGTTTAAAGGTTGGGTTGCCATTGTAGGTTGCTGGTTTAATTTTTGGGAATTCATCAAAAACCCGCTTGGCTTCATCCTTCAGTTCGGAATAAATGGCATCTACATAAATAACTCGAAAAGCTCCCTCTTTATCAACTTCGAATAAAATAACCACATCACCTTGATAGTTTTCTTCCGAAACGACATCAGGAACGTTAAAGTTATTAAATACGTTATTGAACACTTGATTATCAAAACAGGCTTGAAGCGTATTAATATCTTCCGATTCACATTCTGGAAAAACGGGTGGTTTTTCGTAAAATTTATTTGATTGTGCAAAAATGCTACATTGAAGTAAAAGAAGCAGAATAATACAGAAGTTCTTTATGTTCATTAAGTATGAATTTATGAGTTTTGAAAGATACTATTTTTTTAATAATACGCCTATAAAAATGCCGTTATCATAGCTTCTATAATAACGGCATTCCTATAAAAAAATTATGGCAATTAGTATTCTACTTGAAAAGCAATTGGTAAGGTATAAAGCACGTCCACACTTTTATTACCATGTTGTGCTGGTTTCATTTTAGGAAGTTTATTTACAACACGCTGCGCTTCTGCTTCCAAATTTGGATGTGGTGCTCGTGTTTTTAAAATTTCAATATCACCATTTTTAGTGATTTTAAAATTGACAAAAATTCGTTGTAAACCTTGCAATCCTATAGCTTGCCCTTTGTCTGTATTGAATTGATCCTTAACAAAGCTAGTTACTTTTGCATTTAAGCACGCACGACGTTGTTCATTGTTTGTTGCCGATTCACAACCGGGGAAAACAGGCACCTTTTCCACCAACATAATATTGATGGGATCATCTGGAAGATCAACAACGTGAATATCACTAGCATTCAGATTTGGTTTTGCATCTGATGTGTCTTCACTTAAAAAAGTATCCGTCGTTTCAGTTGATGGATCCGTATTTTTTATTACTTCTAATACTGGAGAATCTGTTGGTGCTTTCTTTTTTTCAACAACTGGTTCGTCTACAGGTTCTTTGTATACCTGATAACTATCCATTGAGAATTCAGTTGGTGGTTCATCCACAAACCCCATTTCCGGAATAGTTGTATCTTCTGTTTGAAAACTCATTTCCAATAATCCATACGCAAAAAGCAAACAGAGAATTAAACCTACTTGAAAGTAAATAGTTGCGTTTTTTTGTAAATTTACATCATGCTTATGATGTTTTTTTACGGAAGGTTCACTTTGCAGAGTGTTGCCTTTCTTCTTGTTTAAAAAGTTCATAATATTAAAGTTTAGATGTCTGCCTGACGGCAAGCAAGTTAATATTATGTTAAAAAAGCAATAAGCGTACCAAAAAAGAAATCCCGTTACTGAATTAGTAACGGGATTTTGATTTTATATAAAAATAGGTGTTTTGCTTAATCTTGAACTTGGAACTTTATTGGCAAGTAGTAAGGTACTCTTACTGCTTTTCCACGTTGTTTTCCTGGTTTCATTTTAGGTAGTAAACCAATTACACGCATCGCTTCTTTTTCTAAACTTGGGTGTGGTGCTCTTGCTTTTACATCTATAATATCACCGTTTTTATCAATTTTAAAGAATACGCGAATTTGCTGAATTCCTGATAAACCTAGTTCTTGAGCTAAATCTGTGTTGAATTTTTTTGCGATGAAATCATTCATCTTTTTATTCATACATGCTTTTTTAGCTTCATTGTTTCCACTTTCACAACCTGGGAAAACTGGAACGTTTTCAATAACTGCAAACGGAACTTCTTCTACTTCCTCTACCTCTTCTACTTGAACCTCTTCAATTTCAACAATTTCTTCTTCTTGACTTGTTTCCGTTGATTCGATTACGGTTTCTTCAACCTCTTCATCATCTTCCACAATCTCAATCACTTCTGGCGCTGCAGGTGGTGGTGGTGGTGGTGGTGGTGTAGCAATGGTTTCAGTAATTGGAACTTCTTCTTCTAAATCATCACCCATATCTAAAGTACCGATATCTATCAATTCTTTATCATAGGTTTTATAGTTAATAGCATAATTTGTTAAAAACAACATCAATGCTAAACCAATGGCAAAGAACAGTGAACTGTTTCTACCAACATTTGCTTTCGGATTTTTTTTAGGTTCCATAGTTTTAAATTTATTACTGCTTGCTAAAATAACCAATAAATTGGTAATTAAACAAACGATTAATATTATTTAACGTCACTTTTTTTGTTGAAGAGTACTATAGAAGCTATAATAAGGACACCTCCTATATTTGCTGTAATATCATACCAATCAAAAAAACGTGTGTTTGTTAATTCTTTTTGTAATACTTCAATTATTGTACCAAAGATAATACTAGCGATTGACACGAGTATTAATGCCTTAAGTTTTGAATACTTATACTTAATATGGAAGGTATAAAACCAGGTCCATGTTAACAAGCCATAAGCTACAAAATGAAATATTTTATCTCCAAAGGTTGGTGCAAAATCTTGAATCTTATCAAAATCTAATGTCATTAAACTCAACGCTAATAACGATACGCTATAACCTATAGAGATTAATAATGTGTACTTTTTAAGCACCAATAAGCGCTTTATAGTCATCTGCAGACATAAGTCCGTCTACATCTGACACATTAGAACACTTAACTTTAATCATCCAACCTGCGCCATAAGGATCTGAATTCACAGTTTCTGGAGCATCTTCTAGCGCTTCATTAAATTCAATAATTTCACCAGCTACTGGTAAGAATAAATCAGAGACTGTTTTTACAGCTTCAACAGAACCAAAAATTTCATCTGCTTCTAATGTATCGTCTACAGTTTCAACTTCAACATAAACAATATCACCTAATTCGCCTTGCGCAAAATCTGTAATACCAATTGTTACAACATCGCCTTCTAACTTAACCCACTCGTGGTCTTTTGTATATTTTAATTCGGCTGGAATATTCATAATTATTATATTTTTTTACAAATGTATTTATTCGCTTTATATTTTCAAACTAATACGCATTAATTACCAAATGTATATCTCAATGTAATTCCTGAACGAATAGTCGTTTGTGGGAATGCGGTTGAAATAGCGTATTCTGAAAAGGCATAATCAAAGTAGAAAATTCCAGTTAGGTTTTTACTAAACGCATAATCGGTTGAAAATTTTAATGACCAGATAGTCTGTCCAGATGTGATTTGGTTATTATCCAAATCTAAATACCGGATAATAGTTTTGTTATCACGTACGGAAACATCTGCTTTCATATTCAAATCACTAACAATACGTTTTTTAGGACCTGCTAGTTTCGTTTTAATTCGTACATCTTTAATACGGTAACCCAAGCCTACTATATATTCATTTCCTTGAATTTCAGTCATTAAATTATTATCGAAACTCAATGATAGCAAGCGATCTTTTTTCATTTCTAGCAAAATTTTGATCGAGCTTTTCATTTCCATATCAATACGGAACAGCGGACTAAACATTTCGCTTAAGTTAATATTACTGTATAGTTTTTCGTTCTTGAAATTCCCACTCTGATCAACAGCTGTTGGATTATCAGCATCGTAATCTAAATTGGAACGGAATTGATTAATAGTATAATTAGAACGGTAACCATGAACAATGGAAAAACGTTTAAACTTACTCTTAAACCATTTTAAATTCATTAATCCTGTGTACTTAATATCCCAGTTTGGAATTGGCACATCACGGAAAGCACTCAATGACACTTTTTCAGCTTTCTGACCGGAATAAGCCGATAAGAAAGATGGTAATAAAACCGACTGACTGTTTTTACCAAATCCTACTGGATAGCCTTCTGCATCTACTGCATAACCAGAATTACCGTAAAACTCTTCGGCTAATCTGTTGGCTACTTTTAATCGGTTTGTTCTAAATTCATTAAACGTTTGCGATTGTGTTTCATCACTAGCGGTGAATGCTGTTTTTATTAATACGGTTGAAATATTAAAGTTTCCAAAAGCATTTGGTGTTAAGGATTCATACTCTAATTCACTCCCTAAATCGTTTACTCGGTAGTTTTCTGTATAGTTTTCAGAATACATTCTATTACCTACTATATCAATTTTTAGGTCATTGAAAGGTTCAATATTTGCAGAAAAATCTAATTGACGTGTTTTATTTACACGGTACTGATCATTAAAGTCTGGATATAATGTTAACCAACCACGTCTTGCAGCCATATTTCTAACATCGTTTTGGCTACCAAATGTAAAACCTGCTGTTGGTTTTAAAGTCCCTATAAATCCTGGAGTTTGTAAATAACCTGGTAAATATGTACCACTGGTTTCGGCGTAATTAAACTGAATACGTTTAACTGCTGTAACGATACCAATTCCTGTATTTAAAAGTTTGGTTCCCGTATTGTTTTTAGATACTTTTTTAGCATCTGCTACTGGACCATCCTTTGCCAGACTCTCTTGTCCTGGAGGCGTAGGCGTTCTTTTTACATCACGACTATTAGCTGTCGTTTTACGAATAGTTTTCTTTTTCAGTCCAACATAATTATACAATTTGTTCATATTGAACGTTGTATTTATGTTGTGCTGATTGGCATTGGAAATGGTGTTTCCTAAATCGTACGTTATACCGTCAACTTCTAAATCGCCAAATAAATCTGATCCTTTCTGCCATTGAAATTCGCCACTATACGAATAGGTAGCATCAATAAAAGCAAAGGTTGGTATTTTGTTTATTGGTATTTCATAATTAATACCTAACTGTTGATACTGCGTGTTTGGATCTCCAACATCAAAGAATCCATCCCAAACATCTAAACTTGGATCTTGTTCGCTATTGCGAATATTGTTTTTGAAATAATTTCGAACAATATTAACGTTAGACGCCGTGAAATTCATAGTTAAGGACTTGGTTAAATTGTAGTTTACGGTATAACCAAAATCAAAGGTATAATTACGTCTGTACAATTCTTGAAGTCCAATATTTCCGCCTCCTAAATCTATTTCTCTAAATTTCTGTTTGTTAAACTGCCTATTAATATTAGAGTTTACCGTAAAACTTGCGGGTATTGGATTGATATTAAAATCCTTTAAAATTTTCCAATATTTACTCATAAATAAGGAATCGTTTTTCTTGAAAGGCTCTATACTTAATGGTGCAAAATTATAAGCATAATTAACACCTGTTCTTACATTTTTATCAACAGCACTTTCAATTTCAAAATCACGATGTTCTACTTTATTGAAGGAATAATTAACGGTAAAATTTTCCACATCATAAAAACGTGGTGCTGATTCTCCTGTTCTAATTTTACGAACACCAATGAAATTAATACTCTTTCGTTTGGTGAAATTTTCGTTAACATTTAAAATAGAATCTTGATCTACATTATTATCCAATTGCGTTTGCAATTCTATATCACGATAAAATTCATCATATTTAGGTGTAATGCGTTCCTCTCCAACACCATAGTTAAATGGTATTTGAATACCCCATTTTTCAGGTAGTAACTGACCAACATTTACATTGGTAACTATGTCATATTGCTGAACATCTTCACGACTACGTTCTTGTGGCCCTTGTTCTATACTTCCAAATCCTGATGTACTTTTACGTCCAGTTGCACTAACACTAGCAAAATCTGCAATGTTAGAATCCATACTTAAAACGGCTGCCCAACCACCTTCGCTATCCATATCTGATAAACGTAATTCGTTAAGCCAAACAACGGCACATTTATTTAATGCGGATCTGTTTTTAACACCAACCATTAGCGTTCGGATATCTCCAAAGTTTGGATTACCAACAATAGCTATACGATGATAATTATCGGCATCGCTAATTCCAACAGGCAGCGGATCGTACTGATTGACAGCTGTTGCACTTAGTTGTTCTCCAATTACCTCATAATAGGTTGGATCTAAACTGCTAATATTACCAGCTGCTATAGATTTCGATTTTATATCTTGTAGTAATTCTAACGGTAAATTTATTTGATTGGCTTCTGGCCAAAGTGCTTCTCTTGAAAATCCTTGAGAGACTTTAAGAGGCACCATAATTTCATAATAGTTTTGGGTTAAATCATTACCCATTCTAATAAAACCAAATAAATCATCATCATTTAATCCTGGCTGATCACCTTCCTCGGCGTGCATGTACATACGTAAACGTTTGTACTGACGCATATCCACATTTATATTTTTAAATACAGCACGTCCATCTTCAGATTCCAACCCACAAACATCTAATAATAAAGATTGTTCATTCTGTCTAACAACCGTATTATTATTAAAAAGCTCTTCTGGGTCTACACCTGGAGGCGACTGGTAACTACCATCATTTTTTAACGTACTTACAACACCTACTGAAAATTCGGTATTATCTAAAGATGGATCACCTTCATCGGTATCTAATGTTTGCGAATAACGACGCCATTCACTACGTACTAAATCTAATGTTCCAAAACGTAATACTGTTTTCTCGGTAAATTCTTTTAAAAACATTCTAGCAAAACGAATGGAACGTAAATCGGAAATTCCACCTATAGATGTTCTATCAATATCATCAACTGGGATTCTAAATTGGTACCATTTTGGCACAACCGTTTGACCGTTTGGTAAACTTCTAATTTGATTTTCCTTGATATCCACAATGTATGGATTGTTAATATTTAAATCCGCTGGCTTAATATCCAATTCATACTCAAAATAACTATCTATCGTATTCATGGTATTATCACGGTTTACATCTTCCACATCAGGCTGGGTTGTAGAACCACGATTGGTATCGGAAAAGGTATCTGGTGAGTTACCATCTACACCATTATAATTTTTATAGCGTTGAAAAATATCGCCATCTACATTTAAAAAGTAGGAATAATTATCATTTGCTGGATCTGGTAAAGCAGAATAATCTGTAAAAACTGCGCGTTCATCATCATCACTAAGACCATCATAACCAACATCTTGATTGGTACGTTCGTCTCCAGTCGTATCAAACGCATAAATTAAGGATTGATTTTGCGGATAAACCGTATTCCAAGAAGGCGATTGCGGTAAAACGCCAATAACATTCCCATCCATTGGCAAGCCGTTTTCATATAATTTACGACCGTCTTTAACAACGTCTTCAGAGATATTTCCTAAATTAAATACCAGTTTACCACCTGGATTAGCCGTATTTTCTTGAAATGGATCTTGTAACCAGAATTCAATATACTCAACGTTTGCTTGTTCAAAATCTGTAGAGGTTAGTCCTCTCGTAATACCAGCCCAACTATTTTGCGGATTTGTTAACGTACTATTCGGAATATCAACATTATTTGTTTGGAAGTTGTAAGGACCGCGTTCTGTTGGGTAATATGCTAAATCTAATGTGTAAAGAACGGTTGATTGACCTTGAGCGATATCTTGCGCTGGAAACAACTCATTTATAAATACACGACTGGTAAATAAATCAGAGATATCATCATCTGAAATCCCATCTGGGCTTCTGCTGCTATAGAAAACAGGATCAATAGTATACCAGTTTAGCATGGCACGATCAAAACCTTGAGCAATACCGTTTTGGTCATCGTTATTACCGTTTATACCACGAGGTCTACTTGATAAGAACCAAGATTGTGGTGACTTTAAATCGATGTTATTTTGCGACCCTTCAAAATCATCCACATAGGATGTGGCTTCACCCTGAAAATCAGTTCCTTTTGGAGAACCTGGCGCTAAGTAAGCAAACTCCCCACGAACTGATAGATTGGACATGACGTCTGTATCAATATTTGGAAGTTTATTTACTAAACGGGTTAAAAATGGTACTTCTGTAGAGTAGTTTCCATTAAATCCGAAAATATGATTATTAATAGGCTCTTGACTGTAATTTGCTTTTTGCGTAATTGGTCGTTCGTTTAAGTGCAACCATGTACCACCAATAACAAAGTTTTCATTAAACTTATGCTCAACATTTACACCTGTAAAACGTTTTGTTTGTTGTCCAAAAACAGCATTGTTTTCCGTTGAAACTTGAATAGGTGTATTGGACGCTTTTAACGCTTCATCTAAAATTTGAACCGTTCCTGCACCATAATTTACAGTATAATCTACACCTTCCACTAACGTTCTACCACCTGCAGTAACGGTTACCGAACCACGAGGCACATTGAATGCTCCAATAGGAATTCCATCACCACCTTCGGATTTGTAACGCCCTTTTATTTTAAATTTATTTTTATCTGCTTCCTCTAAAGCTGCAGATTTGGTTTCTTTATAGAGTACATCAAAAACATATTTCGCTTGGTTGGCGTTATAGGTTAAATTATTTTGATAATCTTCCGCATTGGATAATGATAACGTGTTGAATAAATATTCACCAAACGGTTCCACTTTAGTAAAAACTATTTTACCATTTTGCGGTAAAACGGTAATTCCTGGTACAAAATCGAAAAATCCGTCACCATTAGTTTGCGGATCATTATTAAAATTCAAGCGGTCTAAATTAAATAATCGTAATAAAGTGGTTTCCTGAATAGGATTCCCTTCAAAATCTGGGAATGGTGTTCCAGCAACAGGCGAAATAAAATTTAATGGTGAAGCTTCACTATAAAAAATATTCAATTTAAAATCTTCCTGGCTTAATTGATACGCTCCTGTATCATAAATGTTTTTCATCATCAAGTCCCAAATAGGCTGTTGCACATTTGTAATTGGACTTTTTAATAATTTTAAAACTAACGTACTATTTGTAACAGTTGTAATTGGCCCAGAATTATCAATTCCAGTTGGATCTACACCTCCATTGGCAAATTCACCAACTTGATATACTTGTCCACCAACGGTATATTGGAAGGCTACGGCTACAACTTCGTCATTATTTAAGCGTTGATTTAAGGAAATGTAACCTAATTGTGTATCAACAGTATATTCTTGACCTTCCGTTAGCTTTCGGGCATTTTCTAATTTAGCATAATCAGAACCTTCATTAACAACACCTGAAAGACTTCCAAAACCTTGTTGAGCGGTTGCAATGTCTCGAATATTATCATTTAAAACAGATCCAGAACCAATGGCTGTAGGATCATAATCGTTATTTCCGTTATCTGGAAATGCATTAGGCCCTGCATTTAAAAATCCAGGAGGAATAGGGTTTAATAAAATATCATTAGCTGCTGGATTGGGGTTTGATTCCCCTAAATCCTGAAGTGCTACAATATTCCGAACATTTTCTGTACGATTGGTTCTATTGGTAACCCAAACTTCAATACGTGTAATTTGCACATTGGTATTAATAAATGGATAATTAGCTAAAGAAGCATCATATTTATCTCTAAAGTAATGAGATAAAAAGAAGTGACGATTTTCATCATAATCACGTGCAAAGAAATCAAATTCTTCTAGCGTTCCACCTCCCTGAGCAACTACTGTTCGTCTATCTGAACGTTGTTCAGAGAACACACCAGTAATGGTTGTTTTTCCAAATTGTAATTGTGTTTTAACTCCAAATAAACTTTGCGCTCCTGTAATTAAGGAACTGTTTAAAGGCATACTAACGTTACCAACTTCAATTTTCTGAATTATATCGTCTTCGGTTGGTGTGTATTCTAATTTTATTAAATTTTGAAAATCGAATGTGGATTCGGTATCATAATTAGCCGTTACTTGCAGCCTTGTTCCTACTTTACCGAGTAAACTCAAACTGATACGCTGATCAAAATCAAACGTAAAACTACTTCTATTTCTTGGTGAAAAGGCTGGGTTATCTTGTTTGGTGAATAAAATACCCAAATCCATTTCTACCGAACCCTGTGGAATAACCTCAATTGTATTACTCCCAAAAATAGTTTCGAAAAAACCGGAATTGACATAAAACTCTGGCAATAAATTTTTCTGTTCTTCCTCGCTACCTTCTTTGACACCATCAAAAGCATCAATTTTTTGTTTGTAATAAGATTGTAAACTTTGCTTAACTATTAAATCCTGATATTCTTCAGGTGTTAAGATTATGGGATAGTTAATATTGAATTCGCCTACCGTTTCCGTATAAATATAACGATCCGTTATGGGATCATATTTATATTTAGATTCAATACTCGACGGATTTGGCATTTGCATATTGCCGAGATTAAATCCAGTTTGAGTTGAATCTTGTTCTACAGGTTCTGTTTGTGACCAGGCTAATACGGAACACAAAAGCGCACTGGCAACAAGTACGTAATTTTTTAAGGATTTATATAAATTAGGGTTGGTTGTATTCAAAATCTATTATAAATTTTTTAGCGCTTGCTTAATAATGGTTTCGACATTTGCTTGTGGCTCTTGACTTAAAAACTTGTCTATAACGCGTTCGGACTGTTTCTTGGTAAAACCCAAAACTTCTAAAGCAGATAACGCTTCATCTTTATTTGTATTGCTTTGTGCTGTTGAATTTTCATCAATATCATAGACTTTCAAAATTTTATCTTTCAAATCTAAAATAACACGTTGAGCCGTCTTGGCTCCAATACCTTTTATAGATTGTATTAATGCTACATCACCAACTGCAATTCCTTCACGAACTTGCACAGGTGTCAAAGAAGACAACATAGTACGAGCAATACTAGCACCAATACCACTTACAGATAAAAGCATGCGGAATATTTCACGCTCAGCGAGTGACGAAAAACCAAACAAGGTATGCGAATCCTCCTTAACCTGAAGATGCGTATACAGCTTAAGATTTTCACCTTCTGGTATTTGCGAAAAAGTATGCAGTGATATATTTAAATGATAGCCAACACCATTGCAGTCTATTACAACGTCTGTTGGCCTTTTTTCAACAAGTCTTCCTTGAATATGTGTAATCATTAATTAACATTCTATTAACTCTCAAATGTAATAAAATTATTTTCAAAACAAAGGTGTTTACTAACCGAATCACCCATTTTGTGCTTCTGCTAATTTTTCTTTTTGCTGTGCATCAATAACTGCAATGGCTGTCATGTTCACAATTTCGTCTACACTAGCATCTAATTGCAGAATATGAACGGGTTTACGCATACCCATCATTATTGGCCCAATGGAGTCTGCTTGGTTCAATTCTTTCAATAACTTATAGGTAATATTTCCAGATTCTAAATTTGGAAAAATAAGGGTATTTACTTTTTTCCCGGCTAGTTTTGAAAATGGGAATGTATCTTGAAGCATTTCACTATTTAATGCGAAATCGGCTTGCAATTCACCATCTACCAATAAATTAGGATGTCTTTTGTGTAAATATGCTACGGCTTCACCAACTTTGGTTGCCGTTTGATTTTTTGATGAACCAAAATTTGAATATGAAATCATAGCCATTACAGGCTCCATACCAAACATTTTGACTACACCTGCTGTCATTTGGGCTATTTTAGTTAAATCACTTGCCGATGGATTGATGTTAATAGCCGTATCACTTAAGAATAGCGGTCCTCGTTGTGTCATCATTACATTTGTTGTTGCCACACGTGTAGAACCTGGTGCCAAACCAATTAATTCTAACATGGGTTTTACAACGGAAGGATAACTTCTTGAAAATCCAGAAATCAGCGCATCAGCATCACCTTCATTAACCATCATAGCCGCAAAATAGTTACGCTCACGCATCATTTTTTCTGCTGAATATAAAGTAACACCCTTACGTTTGCGTTGTTGCCAATATACTTTTACATAGGCTTTTAAACGCTCCTCTTCTTCATCAGATTTCGGGTCGATAATAGGCACATCGGCATCAAATTCAATTTCTTCTTTTAGTTTTTCAATCACGGAACGTCTTCCTAATAAAATTGGCATGGCAATCCCTTCATCATGTGCAATTTGAGCTGCTTTCAAAACATCTAAATGATCTGCTTCAGCATACACCACACGTTTCGGGCTTAATTTAGCACGATTTAAAAGTAATCGTACAACTTTATTATCAGAACCAGAACGCTCTAAAAGTTCATTTTCATATTTATCCCAATCGGTAATTGGGTTTTTAGCTACACCACTTTCTATAGCTGCCTTGGCTACTGCTGGTGGAATTTGAGAAATTAATCGTGGATCAAATGGTTTAGGAATAATATAATCGCGGCCAAATGTTAGTCGTGTTTCACCATAAGCAATATTAACCTGTTCTGGAACGGCTTCTTTAGCTAAATTAGCCAATGCTTTAACAGCAGCCATTTTCATTTCTTCATTAATTTTAGTAGCACGAACATCTAAAGCGCCTCTAAAAATAAATGGAAATCCTAGTACATTGTTCACCTGATTAGGATGATCACTTCTTCCAGTTGCCATGATAATATCTTTACGCGTAGCAATGGCTATATCGTATTGAATTTCTGGATCTGGATTTGCCATGGCAAAAACAATAGGATTGTCTGCCATTGATAATAACATATCTGGTGATACAATATCTGAAGTAGAAAGTCCGATAAATACATCGGCATTATTCATAGCTTCTTCAATCGTGTCTATTTTTCTATGGGTTGCAAACTCTGCTTTTTCAGGTGTTAAGGTTTCACGATCATTTCGAATGACACCTTTACTATCCAACATGACCATGTTTTTACGTGTTGCTCCAAATGCTTGGTATAAACGTGAGCAAGAAATAGCAGCTGCACCAGCACCACTAATAACTATCTGAACATCTTTTATGTTTTTTTCAGCGAGTTCTAGAGCATTCAATAAAGCGGCCGCCGAAATGATAGCTGTTCCATGCTGATCATCATGCATGACTGGAATATCCAATTCTGCTTTCAGTCTGCGTTCTATTTCAAATGCTTCAGGCGCTTTAATATCTTCTAAATTGATACCACCAAAAGTAGGGGCTATCATTTTCACGGTTTGAATGAATGTTTCAACATCTTCGGTACCAACCTCAATATCAAAAACATCAATATCTGCAAATATTTTAAAGAGCAGACCTTTACCTTCCATAACGGGTTTGGACGCTTCCGGACCAATATTTCCAAGTCCTAAAACCGCGGTTCCGTTGGAAATTACCGCTACCAAATTTCCTTTGGTTGTATATTTATAAACGTTATCTATATCTTTTGCAATTTCCAAACAAGGCTCTGCAACTCCAGGTGAATAGGCTAATGATAAATCGCGCTGACTGGCGTATTTTTTAGTTGGTACAACTTTTATTTTTCCAGGTGTTGGTTTTGCATGATATACTAAGGCTTCTCTTCTTCTGCTTTGCTTGCTCATATATAAATATTTTATCGGACTTACAAAGGTACAAGTTTAGGATAAAAGAAGTATAAAAAAAAGATGGAGACTTTAATGGCGTTCTAATCCTTTAAAAAATCAATGTTTCGGGTAAGTCCTGAAAATTTAGTTCGTTTTACGGCCGATTTTTGAAATACTTTACGGAACGTGTCCTCGGTAATTTCTTCCCAATCTTTTTTGGTCATTTCTAGTAATTCGGGGTGTGGATTAAAAAGGGGCTCACTATGTGCTTTTGAAAACCGATTCCATGGACAAACATCTTGGCAAATATCGCAACCAAACATCCAGTCGTTAAACTGACCTTTAAATTCTGTTGGAATATTTTCTTTTAACTCAATGGTAAAATAGGAAATACATTTACTGCCATCTACCACATAGGGTTCCGTAATGGCTTGTGTTGGGCACGCATCAATACATTTGGTACAGGTACCACAATGATCCGTGGTAACGGCATCATATTCCAATTCTAAATCGATAATAAGTTCAGCTATAAAATAAAAAGAACCCACTTGCTGCGTTAATAAATTGGAATGTTTCCCAATCCATCCTAAACCTGATTTTGCGGCCCAAGCCTTATCTAAAACTGGCGCCGAATCTACAAAAGCGCGACCACCAACCTCCCCGATTTCTTCTTGAATAGTCTGTAAAAGCGTTTTTAATTTATCTTTTATAATGAAATGGTAATCTGTTCCGTAAGCATATTTGGACATTTTGTAGGTGTCCTCTTTTTGGGATTCCGACGGATAATAATTTAACAATAAGGACACCACACTTTTAGAGCCTTCCACAAGTTTGGTTGGATCGAGACGCTTATCAAAATGATTTTCCATGTAGGACATTTCACCATTCATGTTTTTGTTAAGCCAAGTTTCCAAACGTGGAGCTTCTGTTTCCAAAAAACCAGCTTGACTGATGCCACAAGACAAAAACCCGAGGCGTTTGGCTTCCGTTTTTATAATCTGACTGTATTTGGATGTGTTGGTCACTTACCGGTTTTAGCTTTATGATTAGTTAGCTTTATGCTTAAAAATTTTGATTTTAGTTATGAACGTCTTTCAAATGTAAGCAAAGCGTTTTTAGGTTTTAGCGTGATTAATGGTGTAATATCAATCGTATCAAATTGCGGATGAATTTTATACATAGCTGTTAATTCTGAAATAGCAATAATCATTTCAAACATAGCGAAATTATTTCCAATACATTTTCGTGGTCCTGCTCCAAAAGGGAAATATTGCGATGAGAATTTTCTACTTCCTTCATTAAAACGTTCGGGATTAAAACGGTTCGGTTGTTCCCATAAATCCGGATGACGATGCATTTCATAAACCGAAAACAACAAATTAGCTCCTGCTTCAAAATCTAATCCATTAAAACTATCTGCTTCTATATTTACGCGATCTATAAAATAAACCGGTGGATACAAACGCATGGCTTCTTCAACAACTTGCTGACAGATTTTAGATTGTGTAACCAAATCCATTAAGTCGCTGCTTTGTTCTTGTATTTCTAACCGTTCGTTATAAATTTGTTCTTGCCATTCTGGATGTAATGCGAGCAATTGTGTTGTAAATGTGAGCGCATTGGAGGTGGTTTCATGTCCGGCTGTAAATAAAATTAAAATTTCATCAATCAACTGTTCTTCTTCCATGGAATTGCCATCATCATATTTGGCATCCAAAAGCATATCCAACAAATCGTTTTCTGTAACTTGTGATTCCCGACGTTCGGCAACAATTCGTTTTAAAATTTGACGTGCTTCGTTAGTTAATTTTAGGTGTTTTTCAATTTCGCCACTCCATTTAAACCACCAACCTAAATACGGTTGACGTAATTCTTTGACTAGCATTTTTTGAGCAGCTTCCGTGATATATTGCAAGCGATTAATATCATCTTGATTGGCTGCGCTACTGAATAGGGATTTTACAACCGTTTGAAATGCCAAATCATTTAAAATGGGGAACACATCAATAACCTGATTCGGTTTAATTTTTTTGTATTCCGAAAGAATAGCGTTTTTTATACTATCTAAAAGCGTTTCTAATTGTTTCTTATGAAAAGCAGGCTGAATAAGTTTTCGTTGCTTTTTCCAATGTTCACCTTCAGCTGTCAACAAACCTTTGCCAACATATTTGACTAAATCTTCGGTTTGGATTTTAGATTTTTTATAATTTTTTTGATTGGTTTGCAGCACATATTCGGCAAAGGCAGCATTGCGAACAAAAACAACGCTATTTGAAAAGCCAATTTTTAATCGGAAAACATCGCCTTGTTCGGTAAAATTCTTATGATGAAAAGGTAGGGGGTTTTTGAGAATCTCCAGAGAATTACCAATGAATTTACTTAAAGGAACTGTTGGTATTTGCTTTTTAGATTTCAAAATATAGAGAATTATTAGAATAATCCACCTTGAGTAGGACCTTTTACACGTCCTAAATGTTTATAGGCTTGTTCCGTAACTTCACGACCACGAGGTGTCCGCATGATGAAGCCTTGTTGAATTAAAAAGGGTTCATATACTTCTTCAATTGTTTCAGCACTTTCACTAACGGCTGTTGCTAGCGTTGTAATTCCAACAGGACCACCTTTAAACTTGTCAATAATGGTTGTTAAAATTTTATTATCCATCTCATCAAGACCGTGTGCATCTACATGTAAAGCTTCCAAAGCAAAACGCGCAATTTTAATATCAATATTACCATTTCCTTTAATTTGAGCAAAATCACGAACACGACGTAATAAAGCATTGGCAATACGTGGTGTTCCACGGCTTCTTCCAGCTATTTCAACAGCAGCTTCCATAGAAATGGGAACATTTAAAATAGTGGCACTTCTTTGAACGATGGTCGTTAATAATTCCGTGTTATAATATTGCAAACGACTTTGAATACCAAAACGCGCACGCATTGGCGCTGTTAATAATCCGGAACGTGTTGTAGCACCAATTAAGGTAAACGGGTTTAAGTTTATCTGAACAGTTCTAGCATTTGGTCCAGACTCAATCATGATATCGATTTTATAGTCCTCCATAGCCGAATACAAGTATTCCTCCACAATAGGACTTAACCGATGGATTTCGTCAATAAATAACACATCGCGTTCATCTAGATTGGTAAGTAACCCAGCTAAATCGCCTGGTTTATCTAAAACAGGTCCAGATGTAACTTTAATACTCACGCCTAATTCGCTAGCCAAAATATGGGCTAAAGTTGTTTTTCCTAATCCTGGAGGTCCGTGAAATAAGGTATGGTCCAAAGCTTCTTCCCGACCATTAGCGGCTTGAACAAATATTTGAAGATTTTCCAAGACTTGCTCTTGACCTGTAAAGTCATCAAATGATAATGGTCTTAACTTTTTCTCGACGTCATTTTCTTCAGGTGAAAAATTTTCGTTTGTAGGATCTAGGTTTTCGTTCATGTTCAGTTCCCATGAAAAGGGGAATCTTATTTATTAATCAATATTGAAACTTCATAAACAAATATACAAAGTGTTCAGTAACCTTTGTGCATAAAAAAAGCCTTTCTAAATTATTAGAAAGGCTTTTTTTATATAAATCTATTATAAGATTACTATTTCAAAGGAAATTTAGTGATGTAACTCTTCTTCACCTTCCATTAAAGGAACGTTTTGAGGTACAAAATCAGCATCGTGACCTGGCTTACTATAATCATAAGGCCAACGATATACATGTGGAATAGCACCTGGCCAGTTTCCGTGAATATGTTTTACTGGAGTTGTCCATTCTAATGTAGTAGATTTCCATGGATTTTGTTCTGCTTTCTTTCCAAAGAACATACTAGAAAAGAAATTATACAAGTAAACAATCTGTACAATTCCTCCAATTATAGCGAAAATTGTAATGACCACATTCACATTTGCTAAATCATCAAATAATGGAAACGCCGAGTTTGTATAGTAACGTCTTGGTAAACCTGCCATTCCGATAAAGTGCATTGGGAAGAAAACACCGTAAGCACAAATAGCTGTTATCCAAAAGTGGATATACCCCATTTTTTTGTTCATCATACGTCCAAACATTTTTGGATACCAATGATAAATACCTGCAAACATACCATACAATGCCGATATACCCATTACCAAGTGGAAATGCGCAATTACGAAGTATGTATCGTGGACGTTAATATCTAAAGCACTATCACCTAAAATAATACCTGTTAAACCACCGGATATAAACGTAGAAACAAAACCTATGGAAAACAGCATGGCTGTATTCATTTGAATATTTCCTTTCCAGATTGTGGTAATCCAGTTAAATGCTTTTACTGCAGAAGGGATAGCAATTAATAGTGTTGTAAATGTGAATACAGACCCTAAAAATGGATTCATACCAGATACAAACATATGGTGACCCCAAACAATAGTTGATAAGAATGCAATTGCCAAAATTGAAGCAATCATAGCACGATAACCAAAAATAGGTTTACGTGAGTTGGTTGCCATAATTTCAGAAACTAATCCCATGGCTGGAAGAATAACAATATATACTTCTGGATGCCCTAGGAACCAAAATAAGTGCTCAAATAATACTGGTGATCCACCTTGATAATGTAATACTTCACCTTGAATGAAGATGTCTGATAAGAAGAATGATGTTCCAAAACTTCTATCCATTATTAATAATAAGGCAGCCGCTAATAATACCGGGAATGATACAATACCAATAATAGCCGTTACAAAGAACGCCCAAATTGTCAATGGTAAACGTGTCATGGACATACCTTTGGTACGTAAATTAATAACCGTAACTACGTAATTTAAAGATCCCAATAATGAGGAAGCAATAAAGATAGCCATAGATATTAACCAAATGGTCATACCCATTCCGGAACCACCTTGTGCCATAGGCAATGCAGATAATGGCGGATAGATTGTCCAACCAGCAGCTGCAGGTCCTGCTTCTACAAATAACGAGCAAACCATTAAGATACTTGATAAGAAAAATAACCAGTAGGAAACCATGTTTAGGAAACCTGACGCCATATCTCGTGCACCAATTTGTAACGGAATTAATAAGTTACTAAAAGTTCCACTTAAACCAGCTGTTAATACAAAGAATACCATAATGGTACCATGAATAGTTACTAATGCCAAATAAATATCAGCATCCATAACACCACCTGGAGCCCACTTACCTAGTAAAGCTTCAAATAGCACATTTGGTTCTTCTGGCCAAGCAATTTGAATACGAAACATGATAGACATTAAAACACCTATAATTCCCATAAGTGTACCTGTAATAAGGTACTGCTTCGCAATCATTTTATGGTCCTGACTAAAAACGTATTTAGTCATGAACGTTTCCTTATGATGATGTCCGTGATCGTCGTCGTGAGCGTGAGTATCTGCGTGTGTTGACATAATCTTCTATATGCTTTTTTTAAAACCGTTTTTATTTACTTAATTAAAGAATCTTTAAATTCTTTTTGTTCTGCCATCCAAGCTTCATATTCTTCTTGGGTTTCTACTATTATTTTCATTTGCATGTTATAATGTGACTTACCACAAATTTTATTACATAATAATAGATAATCAAATTCATAAGGATCAAGTGTAGCTTCACCTTTTGCGGCCAATTCAATACTTTTCTCTTTACGGATGTCATTGATGTTTGCCACCTTATCAGTCATTTCAGGCGTTAGTCTCATATCAGCAGTAGTTACTGTTGGCGTAAACCCAAATTGCGTAATCATACCTGGAACACAGTTCATTTGCGCTCTAAAATGTGGCATATATGCTGAATGCAGAACATCTTGTGAACGCATTTTAATTAATACAGGTCTGCCAACAGGTAAATGTAATTCTGTTGTAATAACATCATCTTGAGCATTTGGATCTGCTTCATCTACACCTAAAATATTTGCCTTATCAATATCTATTAAACGCACATTCGCTTTTCCAAGTGTATTGTCGTTTCCACCATATCGCGCCTTCCAGTTAAACTGTTGTGCATATAATTCTACAATTAATGGATCATCATCTTCATTAACGTTCATAATACTTGTCCACGTAAATAAACCGTAGATAATTAATCCCGCTAATACAATAACTGGAATAATAGTCCAGATGGCTTCTAGCGTATTATTATCTGCATAGTATAATGCTTTTTTACCTTTTTCCCCACGGTACTTATAAGCAAAAAAGTGTAATAAGAATTGTGTGATAGTTTGTACGATAAAGATAACTATCATAGAGATAATCATTAAGTTATCAATTTCAGATCCGTGTTCGGATGCTGAATTTGACATTAATGGTAAATCACCCCATAATACGAAACAAACGATTGTGATGCCATAAATGAAGATTAGAAAACCTAACATTAAATACGCATTCATCTTATTATCTGTCTCATTTGCTACTTGATTATCTGTAACACCAACTTGTGCCAGGTCAAATATTTTTACCATTTGCCAAATAGCAATAGCAATAAAAAGAACTATTATAATTGTTAAAAAAGCTGTCATTGTCTTTTCTCTACTTTAATTAATTTTTAATAATGGAAATGTTCACTTTCTTTTATAAATGGATTTCCTTTCGCTAAGAGTGGTGCTTTTGTTAATGATGTAAACACGACTAACATAAACAAACCAGCAAATAATAAAATAGCACTTATTTCAGGAATTCCAATAAACCATCTGTCTCCAACTGTTGCTGGCATAATCATTACAAATATATCTAAATAATGACCTGCTAAAATAACAATACCTCCCATAACAACAAACCATGGAATACGCTTGTAATCACTATTCATTAAAAGTAATAATGGGAAAACAAAGTTCATAACTACCATTCCTAAAAATGGTAATTGATAATCTTGGAATCTAGTTACAAAGTATGTTACTTCTTCTGGAATATTTGAATACCAAATAAGCATAAATTGAGAGAACCATAAGTATGTCCAGAAAATACTAATACCAAACATAAACTTGGCTAAATCGTGTAGGTGACTATCATTAACAAATGGTAAAAACCCTCTAGATTTTAAGTAAATTGACATTAATGCAATTACAGTAATTCCACTTACAAACATACTAGCAAACACATACCATCCAAACAACGTACTAAACCAGTGTGGGTCTACACTCATTATCCAGTCCCAAGACATAATAGATTCAGTATAAATATAAAATACGAGGAATGCAGCTGCAATACGAAATGATTTTTTAAAATTACGATTATCACCCGGTTCTGCATGATCTTGAGCAATTGAGAATTTACGTGCAAAATGTCTGTATAAACTCCATCCAGCAATAAATATTAAACCTCTAATAATAAACCAAGGTAAATTTAAATAGCTTTCTTTTCCTTGAATTAATTTATCATGAGCTACCACTTCTGGATCCATCCATATAAATAAGTTGTAATGCCCAATTGTACCAGATGCCACTGCAATAGCTAATACAATTAAACCACCAGGCAACACATAAGCTGTAAGACCCTCCATAACTCTATAGAGTACAGGAGACCAACCTGCTTGAGATGCAAACTGGATAGCATAAAAGGCTAAAACACCTAATGCAATCATAAAAAAGAAAAATGCAGCAACATATAATGCAGACCATGGTCTATTAGCTATTTGATGTTGTACATGCTCTACATGTTTTTTGTGTTCGTCAACCTGACTTTCTGAAGCGTCACTGTGGGCAGCAGTTTCGGTAGTCATATCGTGTGTTGTAGCGACGTCGTGTCCAGCCTCTTCTCCGTGTCCTCCACCATGTGAAGCTTCAGCAGCTAACATTGTTTCAACGTCTTCAAAAGATTTATGAGATGTCATAAAACCATAAACAACACCTATTGCTCCAATTATAATTAGTGCAATAGAAAATGTCTTTAATCTATTTGAGAATGTGTACATATCTATATATAATCTTTATCTATCTTATTTTTCTAAATTGGCTTTCAGCTCTAATACATAAGCCGTTACTTGCCAACGCTCTTCTTCATTCAATTGGTTAGCATAAGAACCCATGGCATTTTTACCATAATAAATAGTATGGTAAATACTTCCTTCGGTAATGGCTCTTCCAACATCATCAAAACTTGGAATACCAAGAATTTTTTCACGTTTCACCAAATTCCCTTGTCCATCACCTTTAGGTCCATGGCAAATTGCACAATAAATATTGAATAATTCTTTAGCTCTTTCAGTATCATACAGTGTAGAGTCCATTGGATTTATTAATGATGCTTTGGCTTCATTAAAACCATCTAAAGTATTGTCAATATCAAAAGGCATATGACCTCTTGGTACAGATCCTTCCGCTGGTAATTGTGCTTCTACACCATTTCTAAATGCATCAGTTTCAGAATACGTTTCGTAACCAACCGATTCATACATATTTGGCATGTATTGGTAATTACGAGATGAATCATTTTTACATGACACAATCGTTACTAATACTAATGCTATAATTGCTATTTTTATTAAGGCCTTCATATTAATGTGCTTCTACTTTTTCAACAATGTTAATTTCAACTGCACCAGTTTCTTTTAGTAAATTTTCTAATTCAAGTTGATTGTTATGAATTGCAATTTCCATTAAGAAATGATCATCCGTTGTTCTTGGGTCAGGATTTTCTGCATTTTTAAATGGCCACAATCTACTACGTAAGTAAAATGTTATTACCATTAAGTGAGCCGCGAAAAATATCGTTAACTCAAACATAATAGGAACAAACGCTGGCATGTTTTCAATATAACTAAAACTTGGTTTACCTCCAATATCTTGAGGCCAATCTTCAATCATTATAAAATTCATCATAACAATGGCAACGGCTAAACCAATACATCCATATATAAAGGACGTGATGGCCAAACGTGTTGGCGCTAATCCCATGGCTTTATCTAGTCCGTGAACTGGAAAAGGTGTAAACACTTCTTCAATATGATGCTTTTCAGCTTTAACTCTTTTAACAGCCAACATTAACACGTCGTCATCTGTATATATAGCGTGAATTACTTTTGATGTTTCCATTATCTACGCTTCGTTTATTATTTGGTTAGCTTGTCCAGACCAATCATCACGTTCTGCTCTTCCTGGGAATGAACCTGTAATTTCGTCCAACAAATCGTATTCTATTTTCGTCATTCTACTAACTTGTAAGTATGTAAAAATCCCGATACTATTAAGTACTTCTTCCATTTTTGGCCCAATACCATTAATTTTTTGAAGATCATCAGCCGTTTGAATTGTTGGGTCAAACTTACCAATGTTTTCTAATAGATTATTTGTTTTTTCAGTATGATCCGCTGGAGGCACTACAGGTGTTACTGGTTTAGTAATAACCACACCAGATGTTCTAGCATCTGATCCTGTTCCAACAAGACTATCTCCACGTTCTCTAATATTTTTATAACGTTCTCCTGAAGATTTCAAGATTGTTTTAACTTCTGCTTGAGCAATTACTGGGAATGTTCTAGCATATAACAAGAACAATACAAAGAAGAACCCAATAGTTCCAATAAATATACCAATATCTACAAATGTTGGTGAGAACATTGTCCAAGAAGATGGTAAGTAATCACGGTGTAATGATGTTACAATAATTACAAAACGCTCAAACCACATTCCTATATTTACGATAATAGAGATAAAGAATGAAAACATGATACTTGTACGTAATTTCTTGAACCACATAAATTGTGGTGAGAACACATTAAAACTCATCATGAATAGGTAAGCCCACCAGTAAGGTCCTGTTGCTCTGTTTAAAAAAGCGTATTGTTCATATTCCACACCAGAATACCAAGCTACAAATAACTCCGTGATGTATGCCACACCTACAATAGAACCTGTAAGCATGATAACGATGTTCATTAACTCAATATGTTGAACGGTAATATAATCTTCTAAATTAGCTACTTTACGCATGATAATTAATAAGGTATTCACCATGGCAAAACCAGAGAAAATTGCACCTGCAACAAAGTAAGGAGGAAAAATGGTTGTATGCCAACCTGGTATAACCGAAGTTGCGAAGTCAAAAGATACAATGGTATGCACAGAAAGTACTAATGGTGTTGCTAAACCTGCAAGTACCAAAGATACTTCTTCAAAACGTTGCCAATCTTTTGCACGACCAGTCCATCCAAAGCTTAATAAGGAATAAATTTTCTTTTGGAAAGGCTTCACTGCTCTATCACGTAACATAGCGAAATCTGGTAGTAAACCAGTCCACCAGAATACTAATGAAACAGATAAATACGTTGAAATTGCAAATACATCCCAAAGTAATGGTGAGTTAAAGTTAACCCACAAGGAACCGAATTGGTTTGGAATTGGTAATACCCAATATGCTAACCATGGTCGACCCATGTGGATAATTGGGAATAAACCTGCTTGAACAACGGCAAAAATTGTCATTGCTTCCGCTGAACGGTTAATTGCCATTCTCCATTTCTGACGGAAAAGTAAAAGTACTGCAGAAATTAATGTTCCTGCGTGACCAATACCAACCCACCAAACGAAGTTAGTAATATCCCAAGCCCAACCTACGGTTTTATTCAAACCCCAAGTTCCAATACCTGTTGACACTGTATATATTATACACCCAACTCCCCAAAGGAAAGCGATAAGTGCAATTGAAAATACAATCCACCAAGATTTATTTGCTTTACCTTCAACAGGTCTTGCCACATCGACTGTTACATCATGATATGATTTTTCCCCTGTAACTAAAGGTCTTCTAATAGGTGCTTCGTAATGAGACGCCATAATCCTTTTATAATTATTTTCTTAATTCGTTTTATTATGCTTCGGTTGTATTTCTCACTTTAGTATGGTAAATCACGTTTGGTTTTGTGCCTATGTGCTCTAACAAATGATACATACGATTATCTTCTTTAAGTTTTGCAACTTGACTATCTTTATCGTTTATGTCGCCAAAAACCATAGCACCAGTTCCACATGCTGCGGAACAAGCTGTTTGGAATTCACCGTCTTTAATTTCACGACCATCTCGCTTCGCGTCAAGAATAGTTTTTTGTGTTTTTTGAATACACATAGAACATTTTTCCATAACACCACGTGAACGAACAGTAACATCCGGATTTAAAACCATACGCCCTAAATCATCATTCATGTAGTAATCAAACTCATCGTTTTGGTTATATAAGAACCAGTTAAAACGACGCACCTTATAAGGACAGTTATTTGCGCAATAACGCGTTCCAACACAACGGTTATAAGCCATGTGGTTTTGTCCTTGACGACCATGTGATGTTGCTGCTACTGGGCAAACCGTTTCACAAGGTGCATGATTACAATGTTGACACATAACTGGTTGAAAAGCTACTTGCGGATTAGCCGCAGCCGCTTCCATTTCGTCCAGTGCATTAATAATTGCTAATCCTTTGGTGTCATTCTTTTTCGTGTTATCACCGGCAAATGTTTCTTCTGAAGAATAATATCTATCAATACGCAACCAGTGCATATCACGACTCTTACGAATTTCTTCTTTACCTACAACAGGTACATTATTTTCAGCATGACAAGCAATAACACACGCACCACAACCTGTACAGGAGTTTAAGTCGATTGATAAGTTGAAGTGATGACCAATTGAACGATCAAACTCATCCCATAAATCTACTTCTGGTGATGTTACTGGAGTTTCTTGATGGTTTAAAGAAACCATAGGCATTACATTCCAATACTTCTTATCCTTCGTGTTAAATACCTCTAGTGTTGTTTCTTTTATAATATCACCACGACCCATTAAGGTATTATGAAGCTGTACCGAAGCAAACTCATGCTCGCCACCTAAAACAGTCATGGATACATTTCCTTGTGCTGTATTAAAATCCATATATAATGGATAGGCATTTACGCCTGTTTGCATTTCTTCTTTTAAACCAGCTCTACGACCAAAACCGAAAGCTAATCCTACAGATCCTTTTGCTTGACCTGGTTGTATGATTACTGGAGCGGTTACCGTAACACCATTTACTGATATTTCAACAACACTTCCATTTAATCCACCATCAGCTTCATGCCAATTTCTAAGACCTAAATCTTTAGCATCAGCTTGAGAAACGGTAAGATAGTTATCCCAAGTTGTTCTTGTAATTGGATCTGGCATTTCTTGCAACCATGGGTTATTAGCATGTTGCCCGTCACCCATTGATGTTTTAGAATATAAGGCTAATTCTAATCCATTGGATGTAGAAGTTGCTCCTAATTGTCTAGCTGCATCTCCACCTGAAACCGCTACAGGAGCAGCAATTCCATTAACTGTTGTATCGCCTTCTTTTTCTTTTAAACCAACACCTTCAGCAACATCTTCTATAATACCACCAACCCACGTTTTCTTATCTGTTTCAGTAGTTGAAGAAGTTGTCGTTTGATCGGCATTTGTTGAAGCCGAACTTGTAACATAAACACCATCATGCAAAGCTTGGCTAAATGACGTATTACCTAAAATACTTTCATTCCAAGTTTGCTTCACGTAATCATGATAAGACATATCGTTATCAGTCAACTTTAATAAAGTTTCCTGAAACTGACGTGTATCAAATAATGGACGAATAGTTGGTTGCATTAATGCAAAATGACCTTTTTTCAATTCAACATCACCCCAAGACTCTAAATAATGTGGCGCGGCTGCTTGATATTCGGTTTCTAATGCTGTTTCATCTGCTTTCATAGTAAAAGAAACAGATAAATCTGTTTGCTTTAATCCTTCAGAGAAATCTCCAGCATTTGGTAATGTATATAGAGGGTTAACACCACTCATAATGATAGCACCAACTTTACCTGCATTCATATCAGCAACTAAAGTCATGACTGCTTTATCATTTCCTTGTCTTATTTTAATAGGTGTTTTTGGATCAAATGCTTGACTATTTAAATACTCATTGATTGCCAAAACAACTGTTTGCGCATTCACATCTTGAATACCAGTTACAACAACACCTTTACTTCCTGCTTTTTTCAATTGGGAAGCTGCTTTTTGAACAGCGTCTTCAATATGCTGTGGTAAATCGCCTGAAACAGAACTTCCCACTACAGCACTATATAATTTAGCTAAAGCTACTTTTTGTTGACTTGGTGTTAACGATACACGCTTATCAGCATTAGCTCCAGTTAATGACATATTTGATTCAAACTGAATATGACGTGACATTTTCCCATTAGTAGGAACTTTGTTTTTGGCATAACCAGAATCAAATCCGCCACCTTGCCAATCACCTAGAAAATCAGCTCCAATTGAAACGATTGTCATAGCTTTTGTAAAATCATAGTTCGCTAAACCACGCTCACCATAATTTGCTTCAAAAGCATCTAAAGCAGCAGATTCGGAAATGGCATCATACTGTACATGACGTACATTACCAAATTTTGCTTTAAACTCATTTACTAATTTAGAAGTTGATGGACTCGCATACGTTTGTGTTAATAATACGATAGCTTTTCCAGAACCACTTATACTAGTTAATTTCTGACCAACTTCCGCATCAAATTCACTCCATGAAATAGGCTCGCCTGCTTTCATTGGACCTTGAATTCGCATACTGTCGTACAACCCTAAAACAGAAGCGTTTACCCTAGCATTTGCATGACCATTGGCAGTAGCTAGTGTATTGTTTTCAATTTTAATTGGACGACCTTCACGAGTTTTTACTAAAACAGACGCATAGTCATAACCATCCGCAATTGTTGTTGCGTAGTAGTTAGCTACACCAGGAGTAATAACTTCTGGTTGCACCACATATGGTATAGACTTAATAACTGGTCCTTCGCAAGCGGCTAATGATGCAGCGGCTGTACTAAAACCAACATATTTTAAGAAATCACGACGGGTTGTTTTAGAACTTTCTAACGATTCTTTATTACCTAAAAAATCATCCGTTGGAATCTCTTCAACAAATTCGTTTTGTTTTAGCGTCTCAACAATTGAGCTATTCTCGTTTAGCTCTTCAACACTTTTCCAGTATTTCTTGTTTGATGACATATTATATAATTGAATTACTTCTTATTAATTTATTTAAAGTTTTAAATCCCTACTATGAGATTTCCACGCTTGTGGAAGCTACTAAAAAATTAGTAGTGACACTTACCACATTCCAGACCACCCATTTGAGCAGCTGTTAGTTTATCAACACCATACTTTTTAGATAATTCTTCATGAATTTTCGTGTAGTATGCATTATCTTCTACTTTAACATTTGTATCTCTGTGACAGTTAATACACCAGCCCATTGTAAGAGGCGCATGTTGGTACATGATTTCCATTTCTTCCACAGGTCCATGACATGTTTGACATTCAATACCTGCAACTGAAACGTGCTGCGAGTGGTTAAAGTAAGCAAAATCTGGTAAGTTATGAATACGCACCCATTTAACCGGTTGCGTATCACCTGTATATTTTTGATCAGCATCATCCCAACCTACGGCAGTATAAAGCTTTTTAATTTCACCATCGTAAAATTCTTTACTGTATTCAGCAGTTGCTGTTTCGGGAGCCACTTCATAAACTGATTTATGACAGTTCATACAAACATTTAATGATGGTATTCCAGATGTTTTACTAACACGTGCTGAAGAGTGACAATACTTACAATCAATTCCATTATCACCTGCATGAATTTTATGAGAAAAATGGATTGGCTGAACTGGTTGGTAACCTTGATCAACACCTACTTGCATAAAGTAACCAAACACAAAGTAACCACTTGCTAGTAACAAAACAACTACAGAAACCAATACTAGAAATTGATTTTGAATAAAAGCTTTCCAGATTGGCGTGCCTTTAGTTTCTGAAATATCAACACCTTTTGCTTCTGCAAAACGATTTAGTGTTTGTCTTACTAAAATAAGCGCCATTGCTAATAAAGCAAATAACACGGCCAAAGCACCTAAGATAACTTTATTGGACATACTTGCACCATCTGATCCACTGCTCTGACCAGCGTCTGCAATCTGAACACCCGCAGGTGCAGCAGGCGCTTCCTCTGCAGTATAGGCCAAAATATCACTAATATCTTGATCAGATAATTGTGGGTACGCCGTCATGGCTGCACCTCCATATTCATTGAATATTTTATTAGCGTACGGATCTCCAGCTTTAACCATTGCTGAACTATTACGAATCCAACTGCTTAACCACTCTCTGTCAAGACCTTCGGCTTCAGCTAGTCGTTGCTCTACATTTCGTAGGGCTGGACCCGTCATCTTCTTGTCTAATTGATGACAAGCAGCACAGTTGGCATTAAATAAAGATTTACCGTTTACGGGATCACCTTCTTGGGCCGAAAGTGATGTTGAAAATGCTAATAAAATAATTAAACTTAAACGTAAAATGTTCTTGCCTAATTTTCGGTGATTCACCTGTTTCATATTATTGGTTGAATTAACTTCTAAACTTTGGTATGATTTTTTCAATTAACAAAAGAAAAAAAATACAATAATAAAATCTCTCGCAAAAGTAACATTTAAAGTCGATTTTAGAAATGTTACAGAACTGTTAATTGCTAATTTAGAGAAATTCTAAATAATAATTTGAAGTACTTTTAAGTTATAATCTTATACATTTGTATCAAATACTATTGAAAATGAATTTATTGAACCGATATTCCAAACCCTTAATAACAGTAAGCATGATGCTTACCGTTAATTTATTTTATGCCCAACAAGGCACAATTACTATCAATCAGGCACCTGAATTAGCTACTTTATTGGCTTTAAAGAAAGAAATGAATGTTTCTGAAACCGATTCTGATCGTTATAAGATTCAAATATACTCCGGTGACCGCTCTGGGGCAAATTCTGCCATGAGTAAATTTGATGCAAAATTTGATAAAATTACTTCTATTTTAGAATATGAAACCCCAAACTATAAGGTCTGGGTTGGAAATTTTAGAAGTCGTTTGGAAGCCGATCGCGCACTTGAAAAAATTAAAAAAGAGTTTAGTGATGCTTTCCGTTTTAAACCCAAAAAAAAGGATAGAAACAAAGGCTAACAGAGTGTTAAGTGTTAAGTGTTAAACAAAAAAAAGAGTGCCAATTGGCACTCTTTTTTTGATATATAATAAAATTTATTTCAATTTCTTTTTAACCTCTACTTCATGGTAAGCTTCAATGATATCGCCTTCCTTAAGATCGTTGTAGTTTTTAATTTGCATACCACAATCGTATCCTTTAGCAACCTCTCTTACATCATCTTTAAATCGTTTTAATGAAGCCAATTCACCTGTGTAAACTACCACTCCATCACGAATTAAACGAATTCCAGAGTTTCTAAAAATCTTACCTGTTAATACCATACAACCTGCAATACTTCCAATTTTAGATACTTTAAAGATTTCTCTAATTTCAGCTGTACCCGTAATTTCTTCTTTAAGCTCTGGAGATAACATACCTTCCATAGCATCTTTAAGATCATTAATGGCATCATAAATAATGGAGTACATGCGGATATCAATCTCTTCCTTATCAGCAATGCTTCTTGCATTACCCATTGGACGCACATTAAACCCTATAATTACTGCATCTGAGGCCGAGGCTAGTAACACATCACTTTCCGTGATAGGTCCAACACCTTTATGTATAATATTGACTTGGATTTCTTCAGTTGATAGTTTCTGGAACGAATCTGTTAAGGCTTCCACAGAACCATCCACATCACCTTTAAGGATAATATTTAGTTCTTGGAAATCTCCTAAAGCAATTCGACGTCCAATTTCATCTAATGTAATATGACGTTGTGTACGAACAGATTGCTCACGTTGTAATTGTGTACGCTTGGTAGCAATTTGTTTCGCTTCACGTTCGTCTTCAAAGACATTGAATTTGTCACCAGCTTGCGGTGCGCCATCTAAACCTAAGATAGATACTGGCGTTGATGGACCTGCTACTTTTACTTCATGCCCACGTTCATCTTGCATGGCTTTTATCTTACCACTATTTTTACCGGCCAATACATAGTCACCAATTTTTAAGGTTCCTGCTTGTACTAAAATAGTTGATACGTAACCACGACCTTTATCAAGGAATGCCTCAACAACGGTTCCAACTGCACGTTTATTAGGATTTGCTTTCAGCTCTAATAATTCAGCTTCTAACAATACTTTCTCTAGTAATTCTTTAACACCAACACCTGTTTTAGCTGAAATATCTTGAGATTGAATTTTTCCTCCCCAATCTTCTACTAACAAGTTCATTTGTGCTAATCCTTCTTTTACTTTTTCTGGATTTGCACCTTGCTTATCAATCTTGTTGATAGCAAATACAATTGGCACACCTGCTGCTTGCGCATGAGAAATTGCTTCTTTTGTTTGTGGCATGATAGCATCATCCGCAGCAATTACAATAATGGCAATATCGGTTACTTGAGCTCCACGAGCACGCATGGCTGTAAAGGCCTCGTGACCTGGTGTATCTAAGAATGCAATTTTCTGACCACTTTCTAACTGAACACCATACGCACCAATATGTTGCGTAATACCCCCAGACTCACCTGCTATGACATTTTCTTGACGAATATTATCTAATAACGATGTTTTACCGTGATCTACGTGACCCATAACCGTAACTATTGGTGCACGTTCTACTAAATCTTCTGGTTTGTCTTGTACAACTTCTATAGACTCCTCAATACCGGCAGTAATAAATTCTACCTCATAGCCAAACTCATCAGCTACAATAGCTAACGTTTCAGCATCTAAACGTTGGTTCATGGTAACCATCAAACCTAAAGACATACATGCCGAGATAATTTGTGTTACTTGAACATCCATCATGGTAGCTACTTCACTAGCAGTAACGAATTCTGTAACTTTCAGAATTTTACTATCTGCTTGTTCTGCTTGTAAATCTTTTTCAGTTTGTTCACGATGCTGATCTCGCTTATCACGACGGTATTTAGCACCTTTACCTTTACTTGATTTACCTTGAAGTTTCTCTAGCGTTTCACGTACTTGTTTCTGCACGTCTTCCTCACTAGGCTCTTCTTTAACTATATTACGACGTCCTTTTCCAACGGCTGGCTTACCTTTAAATCGGTCATTACCACCAGTTCTTGGCGTACCAGAACCTGTAGCACCTGGCGCACCAGCTTTACTGATTCGGCGACGTTTCTTTTTAGGATCTGTCGTTTTATTATCCGTCTTTTTCTTTGGTTTTTTAAATTGTGATAAATCTATTTTTTCACCAGCAATTTTAGGCCCAGAAAGTTTTTGATATTGTGTTTTTAAACGCTCATCTATAGGTGCATCTGACTCAGTAGTTTCTTCCGTTTTTGGAGTTTCTACTTTTGGAGTTTCTACTTTTGGTGTTTCTACTTTTGGCGTTTCCGTTTTAGGATCTTCCTTTTTAGGTGTTTCAGACTTTGGAGTCTCTGCTTTTGGCGTTTCAACTTTTGGTTTATCAGCAGGTTTAGAAGATGGCGTGTCTTCTGTTTTTGCTTTAACCTCTGGTTTCTTGGCTTCTACAGCTTTAGGTTTTTCTTCAGATTTTGAAGCCTCTTTAGCTTTAACCTCTGGAGTAGCAACAGGTGCTTCCTCTTTTGGTTTAGTCGATTTTTTCTTGTCAGCATCTAAATCAATTTTACCAACCTGTTTTGGACCTGAAAGCGTAGATTTCGCTTTTACTACTTCCGCTTCTTTAGCTTTAGCTAGTGCTTCACGTTCTGCTTTCTCCTTTTCCTTAACCTCAATTTCTTGTTCACGCTGAATCCGAATTGCCTCTTTTTCCTTTTGCTTGGCTTCACTAACTTCTTGAGATGCCATTTTTTTATTAGCATCTGTTTGAAATTCATTTGAAAGCACATCAAAAGTTTCTTGAGAAATTTTTGTTGTCGGACGCTTCTCGATATCAATGCCTTTAGAATCTAAAAATTCCACAGCACGATCTAAAGAAATGTTTAGCTCACGTAATACTTTATTTAATCTAATTGTTTCAGCCATAAATCGCCTTTAATATAACCTAATATATGTTAATCTTCGAATTCTTCTTTAAGAATTCTAATTATTTCAATAATTGTTTCTTCTTCTAAATCGGTTCTTTTTACCAAGTCTTGAACATCTTGTTCTAATATACTCTTAGCAGTATCTAAACCAACTTTACTAAATTCTTTTATAATCCAAGGTTCAATTTCATCGCGAAATTCTGATAATTCCACATCTTCCTCAGCTCCCTCTCTAAATACATCAATTTCATAACCAGTTAATTGACCAGCTAAACGGATGTTGTGACCACCACGTCCAATTGCTTTACTTACCTCTTCTGGTTTTAATATAGCTTCGGCACGTTTGTTTTCTTCATCAATTTTGATGGATGTTACACGTGCTGGACTTAATGCTCTTGTAATATATAATTGCAAGTTACTTGTGTAATTAATAACGTCAATATTTTCGTTTCCTAATTCGCGAACAATTCCGTGAATTCTTGAACCTTTCATACCAACACAAGCTCCAACTGGATCTATTCTATCATCATAAGAATCGACCGCTACTTTTGCTTTTTCACCTGGAATACGCACCACATTTTTAATAGTAATTAAACCATCAAAAACTTCTGGTATTTCCTGCTCAAACAACTTCTCTAAAAACACAGGTGCTGTTCTAGACATAATAATGGCTGGCTTATTACCTTTAAGCTCAACACTTTCTATAATACCACGAACGTTGTCACCTTTTCTAAAGAAATCTGAAGGAATTTGTTTTTCTTTTGGAAGAATAATTTCATTCCCATCATCATCTAACAAAATTACAGCTCTGTGACGAATATGATGTACTTCTGCCGTATATATTTCTCCAACTAAATCTTTAAATTGCTTATAGATATTCGTGTTATCGTGTTCGTGAATTTTAGAAATTAAGTTTTGTCTTAAAGCTAAAATTGAACGACGTCCTAAATCAATTAGTTTTACTTCTTCTGATACATCTTCACCAACTTCAAAATCTGGCTCAATTTTTCGAGCTTCCGATAATGAAATTTCTTGATTTGGCTCTTCTACTTCACCATCTGCAACAACTATACGATTTCTCCATATCTCTAAATCGCCTTTATCTGGATTAATAATAATATCAAAATTATCATCATCACCAAACTTCTTTTTAAGGGCGTTTCTAAAAACGTCTTCTAAAATCGCCATTAACGTTACACGATCGATTAATTTATCGTCTTTGAACTCCGAAAATGAGTCAATTAACGCAAGATTCTCCATATCTCTCTTTGAATTAAAATTTTATCATAACTTTTGCTTCTACAATATCTTGATAGGCTATTTCTGCCTCTTTTTGTACTGTTACTTTTCCTTTACCTACAGGTTTTGGCTCTCGTGCCTTCCACTCTAGAGTAATGTGTGTATCGGTTGCTTTTGTAAGCTGTCCGGTTACTTCCTCTTCTTTTGTTCGAATTTCTAAATCTCTACCAATATTTTTCTTGTATTGTCTGGCATGAATTAAAGGCGCTGTTGCACCTCCTGAAGCCACTTCCAATGAAAAATCATGTTCTTCTCTATCAATATTATGCTCAATTGCACGACTAATAAATACGCAATCATCAACGGTTACGCCATGATCGCCATCTATAATGACTGAAATAGAATTATCTTCTCCCATGGTAAAATCGATTAGAAATAAATCTTCTCGCTCTTCAAGGGCATCATTCAATAAGGTTTCTATAGTTTTTCTTAACATATTTGATACAAAAAATTGGTATAAAAAGAGGGGACTTCAGGTCCCCTCATTTATTCTTTTTCTTACAACGCTGCAAATATACAATAATTTTATTGAATTCCATAATGAATGAAATATCAATTTTTATTCTTAAATTAGTGATTGAAACCAACAGATAAAAAAAAATCATCCTATGAAAAAAATTCTTGTTCCAACCGATTTTTCAAAAGAAGCAGAACAGGCCTTAAAAGTGGCTGCTCAATTAGCAAAAAAACATGATAGTGAAATTTATTTACTCCACATGCTGGAGCTTCCATTAGATCAAGTGGATGCTTTAAGCCAATATAGTGAACTACCAGAAGCCATGTTTTTTATGAAATTAGCGCATCAAAAATTTGAAAAAACGATGGCTCAAGATTACTTAAAAGATATAGTTGTTCATGAAACGGTGGACTTTAACCAAACATTTACGGGCATTACAAACACGTGTAAAGAACATGGTATTGATTTAATTGTCATGGGATCTCATGGCGCCAATGGTTTTAAAGAAATGTTTATTGGTTCCAATACTGAAAAAGTGGTAAGAACTGCAGAAGCACCAGTTCTCGTTATTAAAAACGATCATGAAAATTTTGAAATCAACGATTTTGTATTTGCTTCAGATTTTAAAAATGATAATAAAGGAACCTACCTACAAGCCATTAAACTAGCAGAAGCTTTAAATGCTAAAATTCATTTATTGTTTGTAAATACGGCAAATAACTTTGTAACGACTGATGTAGCTAAAAGCAGAATATTAGATTTTATATCTGGTAATGATTTTGAAAATTACACCATTTCAATTTATAATGATGATAGTGTTGAAAAAGGAATTTTAAATTTCTCTCACGTCGTGGGAGCCGACTTAATAGGTATTAGTACACACGGCAGACAAGGTATTGCTCATTTCTTCAATGGCAGTATTAGTGAAGATTTAGTAAACCACGCCAAACGACCAGTAGTTACGTTTAAAATATAGTACCTACAATATTTTTATAAGCATGAAAGCCCCCAAATAATTTGGAGGCTTTTTGTTTTAATTACCTTTCTATAGTCTTCAATACTAATGACTGTATTCTATAAAAAACGGATAAGCGCATTAACCATTACCGACTAAAATCAAAAAATCCTAACCATAAAAATGATTAGGATTCTCTTTAACTAGTTGGCCCACTAGGTCTCGAACCTAGACTCTTTGGTACCAAAAACCAACGTGTTACCAGTTACACCATAGGCCAATCTCGTATTGAGGATGCAAATTTAAAACAATTATTTATTTGCGCAAGCATTTTATGAATAAAAAATTATCTAAATACTTAACGTTTCCTTAAAAGCATGTCAAATTTGATAATTATTGTTAAATTCGCCTCATCTAAAAATTGCAATTACATGACACATATTAGCTTTAAAAAGTGGAATACTATTTTAGGATGGTTCGCTTTTTTAGTCGCATTCATCACTTTCGGACTAACAGTTGAACCAACTGTAAGTTTTTGGGATGCAGGCGAATACATACTAACATCAGCCAAATTACAAGTTGGTCATCCACCTGGAGCACCACTATTTCAAATGTTTGGCGCCTTCTTTTCTATGTTTGCTTTGGAGCCTTCGCAAGTCGGGTTTATGCTAAATATGATGAGTGCTGTAGCAAGTGCTTTTACTATTTTATTCATGTTTTTTACTATTACACTTTTATTAAGAAAGTTAGTTGGCGAACCAGAAACTCTTAACAAAACCCAAAAAATTGCAATTTTAGGGAGTGCTTTAGTAGGAAGTTTAGCGTTTACATTCACCGATTCGTTCTGGTTTAATGCCGTTGAAACGGAAGTCTACGCCATGGCTACATTAATTATGTCTGTTTTATTTTGGTTAGGTCTTCGTTGGGAACGCGATATGGACAACCCGAGAGGAAACCGTTGGCTCATTCTAATCGCTTTTATCATTGGTTTATCCTTTGGTGTTCACTTTATGGGATTATTAACCATTCCAGCTATTGGATTAATTTATTATTTCAAAAATTATAAAACGGTCACCATAAAAAACTTCATTATTGCCAATGTAGTATCGGTAGCTATTCTACTTTTTATCTTTAAATTATTAGCACCTAATATTCTACGTATTTTTAGTGCAACGGAAATTTTCTTCGTCAATTCTTTTGGATTACCATTTCACTCGGGAACCATCTTTGCTAGTGTTGCATTGATTGCATTAGTTTATTTCGGATTAAAATATACACATAGCAAAAACTATAAACATCTTAATACTGGTTTACTTTGTGTGACGTTTGTTATTATAGGTTTCTCGTCATGGCTCATGTTACCTATTCGTGCCAATGCCGACGTGGTTATTAATGAAAATGACCCTAGTGATGCACGCGAACTTTTAGCCTACTATAATTTGGAGCAATATCCAGAAACACACTTGTTTTATGGACCACAATTTACCGATCAGTATTCTGGTTTAGATGAAAACGAACCGTATATTGATGATAAACCAAATTATGAAAAGAACCTAGAAACAGGGAAATATGTTATTATAAACGACTGGGAAAAAGCACGCCAGAATTATAATTCGGACCATGCTTCTATTTTACCACGTATGTGGAGTGGCGAAAACGCTGAAAATTATATGATTTTTACTGGGTATTTGGATTTTAAACTGAAACCCGAATACCAAATGGAAAATGAGTTACGAGCCGCCGTTAACAACTTTAAAAATGAAGTTGCCAATGGTATGGTAGACTATGAAGATTATCATAAGTTTTTAAAACAAAACAGTCAGATTATTGATATTGAAAAACCGTCATTAGGCAGCAACGTTGCCTATATGTTAGAATACCAATTAGGTTACATGTATTGGCGTTATTTTATGTGGAATTTTGTTGGCAGACAAAATGATGTGCAAGGAAAATTAGACGATTTTAATGGAAATTGGTTAAGTGGCATTGGTTTTATTGACGAATGGCATTTAGGTTTACCCCAAACCGATTTACCAAGCGATGTAAAAAACAACAAAGCTCGAAACACCTATTTCTTCTTACCTTTTATTCTCGGCCTAATAGGTTTATTCTTTCTTTACAATAAAGACAAAAAACTATTCTGGGTGATGTTGGTTTTCTTCCTTTTTACAGGATTGGCCATTCAAGTTTATACCAATGTGAGACCGTTTGAACCGCGAGAACGAGATTATTCTTTAGTTGGCTCCTTTTATGTCTTTGCGCTGTGGATAGGTTTTGGCGTATATGCTATAGTGGATATGCTTAAAACAAAGATCAAATCGAAAGCTTTAGCACCAGCCGTTACCATTTTGTGCCTAGTTCTGGTTCCAGGCATTTTAGCTGCCAATAATTGGGATGATCATGACCGTTCGGATAAATATACAGCGCGTGCCATGGCAAAAATGTATCTGGATTCTTGTGAAGAAAATGGTATTTTATTCTCCATTGGTGATAATGATACCTTCGCGTTATGGTATGCCCAAGAAATTGAAGGCTACAGAACCGATGTTCGTGTTGTAAACACCAGTTTATTCCAAACGGATTGGTATATAGACCAAATGAAACGTAAAGCGTATGACAGTGACCCTATTCCTTCAACATTAACACATGAACAATACCGTTCGGGTACGCGTGACTATGTTCCTAAACAAATTGAATATAGAGATGCTCAAGGAAGACTGCAACGCGTAATGAACAAGGATACATTACTTATTAAAGACTTTATGGATTTTGTAAGTAGTGATAATCCGAAGACAAAAATGAGTTACATTTTACAAATGCGAGGCGAGGATCCAAGTTACTATCCGATTCAATACCAGAAGTCGAATTATTTTCCGGTTGAAAATATCCGCGTGCCTGTAAACAAAGAAAATGTATTGAAATACGGTATCGTTAAAGAGAAAGATGCCGATAAAATTGAAGACTATTTAGATGTAAAAATAACCGATGGTGCTATTTACAAAAATCGTTTATTGATGTTAGATATCGTTTCAACAAACGACTGGAAACGTCCTATTTATTTTACAGGTGGTGCTTTTGGAAACGACGATTACATCTGGATGAAAGACTACTTACAATTGGATGGAATGGTTTATAAGTTAGTTCCAATAAAAACACCAGTTAACAGAGCCAATCCTTTCGATATGGGTCGCGTTGACAGTGATTTTATGTATAACAAGGTTAAAAACTGGGATTGGGGAAATAGTGGGAGTCCAGATATTTATCACGATGTAGAAACGCGTAAAAACTCCATTACATATCGTGGGAATTTAGCCCGATTAATTGAACAATTAATCAATGAAGACCAACCTGAAAAAGCAGAAGAAATTGCTGACATTGCCATGGATAATATGCCAGTAGATTACTTTGGGTATTACACGTTACTAGAACCCTATATTAGTGCATATTATGAAGTTGATTCGCAAGAAAAAGCACGCAAACTCTTTATGGATGTCGCTGAAAAATATCAAGAAAATTTGACCTATTACAGCAAGCTTGACGAGGAGCAACAACGTTTTGTATTCGAGAAAATTTATACAGACATTGAACGTTATAAGAGTATTGTGGATGTTGTGATTACGTATGATAAAGAATTTGCTAAAACCGAAACCAAGACGTTTTCAAATTTCTTAAATCTATTCAGTCATTTTTATGGTGGTGATGAAGTTCCTGATGTTGAACCCGAAATTGAAGAACGACCAGAACCAATAGATGTTGATATGTTGCAATCAGACACCTTAAGTATTGTGCCAGAAGAATAAACATTATGGGAATTGTTCCTGTTAAAACACCAACTATTATTAAAAAAATACTCCCAGACTATGTTTGGGAGTTTTCTACTTCTGAAAAGGTATTATATCTGACGTTTGATGATGGTCCGACACCAGAAATTACCCAATGGACACTAGATACTTTAAAGCAATATCAAGCAAAAGCAACATTTTTCTGTATTGGCAATAACATCCAGAAACATCCCGATATTTTTCATAATATTCTGAATGAAGGTCATCGAATTGGGAACCATTCCAATACACATTTAAAAGGTTGGCGTACATCTGTAGAAAATTATATTTCGGATATCCATGAAGCACAAAAAATTATCAATTTTGAATTGAAAAAGTCAGAAATCGCTATGCAAGACGCACATACTTCACGTCTGTTTAGACCGCCTTACGGACAAATAAAACCTGGTCAAGGTAAAGCCCTGAAAGCATTAGGATACACAGTTGTTACTTGGAGTATTTTGTCTTTTGACTGGGAAAAAGAAACAGCTCCAGAAACCTGTTATAAAAATGTTATTAATGAATCAAAACCAGGAAGTATTATTGTGTTCCATGATAGCGTGAAAGCCTCTAAAAACCTCATGCATGCGTTACCTAAAGTACTTGCGCACTTTTCAAAAAAAGGATATAGCTTTAAAACGCTACCTATTTAAATGTATTCTTGAATAATGCCTATAAGTGTGTTGGCATCTTGTTCACCACTATGGCGCCATTTCATTTCACCATTTTTGTAGATGATTAATGTTGGTAAGCCTTTAACCCGAAGCGCTTCGGCTAATTCTTTATTTTTATCAACATCAATTTTAATGACTTTTGCTTTGTCACCAAGTGCAGCTGCAACATCTCGCAATACCGCATGCATAGCTGTTGATTGGTCGTTCCATTCCGTAAAAAAATCTAATAAAACAGGAATATTAACATCTATAAGTTCCCCAAATTTTGACATACAGTATCAGTTTAAGCCAAATGTGCTATAACAAACCTACGTAATTTTTTTTATTTTGACTAACAATCGATTAAGCTAGATGCTCAAACACATCAATTTAACTGTTTTTCACGCCCTTTTTAAGCTCAATTACGGTTACTTCTGGCCAAATGCCAACACGTCCAGGAAACGCGTGATAACCAAATCCACGATTCACATTAATATACCGTCCAAACTCTTGATACAATCCTGCCCATTGTTTGTAAATATATTGTGAGGGACTCCATTTAAACCAACCTGGAATCTCAATACCCATTTGCAAACCATGTGTATGACCACTTAAGGTTAAGTGATAATTAAAATCGTCTGCTTTTACTTGATACTCCCAGTGCGATGGATCATGCGTCATCAAAATTTTAAAGTCATCTTTGGATACATTTGACGACGCCTTTTGTAAATCGCCAGCTTGATTGAAGCCTTTTCCCCAGTTTTCAACACCTATCAATGCTAATCGCTGACCATTTTTTTCTATGTATCGATGTTCATCTAATAACAAATCGAATCCAATTTTGGGGTGAAGATCTTTTACAGCTTGGAAGTTTCTAACTTTAGCTTCAGGTGAATCCCACTCCACATAATCACCATAATCATGATTTCCTAACACGGAAAATTTACCAAATGGCGCATCCAAGGTTTTAAACATATCAATCCAATCATCCATTTCTGTTGCCATATTATTTACCAAATCGCCTGTAAACAACATGAGGTCCGTTTCCTGTTGATTGATTAAATCTACACCATATTGGATTTTTTCTTTACTGGTAAAACTCCCGGAATGAATATCAGAAATTTGTGTGATTTTAAAACCATCAAAAGCTTCTGGCAAATCGTCAAAAGTGAGTTGATATTTTAAAACTTTATAATTATAACGTCCTTGAATAATACCATAAATAAAGGCCGCAAATGGAATGGCTGCTAGGCCCAAAGCTATTTTAGCAATAAAAATCCGACGACTTTCAAAATCTGCCGTTACACCTGGTGACACCCACGAATAGCCTTTTCTAAACACACGAAATACATCTTCGCCAAACATGATTATTACCAAAAATAATTTTGGGATTAAAAACGTTATCATAAACCCAGCTGCCAATTGAAACGTGTTGGTTTGACCAGCACTTCTAGGCGTGATATATAATACATACAAGAAATAGGCGTAAATGGCAATAGCCGAAATGATCCAGACTCCTTTAATCAGCTTATTTTTAGTTATGGCCTTTAGTGCCTGAAAGGCATAAAATTCCAAAGCAAAAATGACAACTGAAAATATAATTAAAGCAATAATCCAACGCGACATAAATTTTATTTTTTCAAGCGATTGCAAAGATATCGCTAAAAATACCAAGCAATTTTTAAGGTGGTGTTAAAATTCAAAAATCATTTAAACTTTTGATTTTCAAATTATTTAAAACTTTAGCATCTGTTTTAAATAAAAGTTGTTTTTGTTCATTTGGCAACAAATCAAAGTAATTGTCGGAAAAGTGTCCTGATTCATTACAAAATAAAAAGACATCTTTTTGAAGTGTTTTAGATGATAGCGTTATCATAAACCCATCACTAGTTTTAATAACTTCCTTTTGAATAGCTTTTGCAGGTAATTCCAAATCTTTAGGTTTTACTAAATAGAATAATGATTCGGATTCTTGAAACTTAGAAACAATAACCACTTTGTTCTTATTGAATGAAAGCCCAGATAAATCTATCCGTTGTTTTATGGCACTTGAATTTGGCTTTACAATTATTTCTTCTGAATCTCCCCAAATCACTTCACCTGAAAAATTCAATATGTTTGTAGATAACGTTCCTGAAAAAGTGTTAAATGTATCATTTATCAGAAATATATTAAGTGAATCCTGTTCTACTTTCGAAGAAATAAGGACATTTTCAAAACTCCGCTTCCCCTTATAATGTAGGGCTTTCCAATTTCCAAAAAAATCAATACTAGACCAAGAAATTGCTGGCCAACAATCATTTAATTGCCAGTACAACGTGCCCATATTATAGGGTTTTGCTCTACGCTGTGCTTCAATACCTTTAGTCATGCCATAAGCTTGAAGCAGCTGACTTATATACACGTAATCTTTCGGACTATTTGGAACCGGATAATCGCGGGCCATATAGTCATCAATTAATTGAAATCCTCTACTATGTTTTTGATGATTTTTAATGCCTTCTGAAGTAATATTTAAAGAATCTGAATCATTCTGATTGATATAATTAATGACTTCATAACTCGGAAAGGATTGAAATCCAAACTCACTCATAAACCGTGGTACTTGCTCTTCAAAATGTTCAAACGGATAGCCATCATGCCAAACCCACCAGTCATGTGCATCACCTTGAAATTCGAATTGGGGATTACCACGTCCAAATTTTGGTGATGTTTCCCAATAATCCGTGTCTGTAAATGTCGCTACTGTTTTGGGTAGCATGGAATCGAATACCTTGAGATAATTATCCCAAATCTCTGTTTTTTCGGTTTCAGATCTGCCGTCCTGCCAACCCCAACGATGCCAACCTTCTGAATTTTCATTATTACCACACCATAGTGCTATGGAAGCATGGTTTCGTAAACGCTTCACGTTATCAATGGCTTCTTGTTGTATGTTTTCTAGAAATTCAGCATCGCCAGGATACATAGCACATGCAAACATAAAATCTTGCCAGATAAGGATGCCTTTTTCATCACATAAATCATAAAAAATAGCATTCTCATAAATTCCGCCTCCCCAAACACGTAGCATGTTCATGTTTGCTTCTACCGCATCATTTAATAGGCTATTATAATGCGCATCCGTTACTTTATTTTGCATACTATTTTGCGGAATATAATTGGCGCCTTTAGCATATACAGGTTTGCCGTTTACCTCAAAGTAAAAAGATTCACCTAAACTATCTTTTTCCGTAATTAACTTAATAGTGCGCAGACCTTTTTTTACCGACATGGAATCTAAAATCGCATCGTCTTTTTTAACAATGACTTTAATAGTGTATAAATAGGGTTCCCCTAAATTATGTGGCCACCAACGTTTCGGGTTTTTAATTTCGAATGGAATTATCGATTTATTTTCAGCCGAATAAACCGAATTCAATTCATCATTCACATAAATATGATATGCCAAACCGGATGTATCATCACCTTGAACAGACAAATCTAATTCCAGTTTTGCCACAGAATCCTGTAAATTCTGTTGTTTTATGTAGATATCTTGAATTTTCACCGTGTTCCAAGCCACCAATTTTATAGGTCTCCAAATTCCAGACGTATTCAGTTTTGGTCCCCAATCCCAACCATATTGGAATTGGCCTTTTCTGGTAAAAATACGATTCCCTTCAGGTAGTGTATACTTTAGATGGACTTTTGCGGCTTCTTCGTGTTTTGTTGTATTCTCAAAAAGAATACGCAAGGTGTTATCAACTTTTAGAATCCGTTTCACATCTACAGAAAATTCACGGAACGCATTGGCCGTTTTTAGAATTAATGAATCATTTAAATACACCAAAGCATAAGCATCTAAACCTTCAAAATTCAATTCAATATGTCTTTTTTGTAACGTTTTGGAGTCTACTTGAAAAGTTGTTTGATATTCCCAATCGGTTTTAGAAACCCATTGCACAGAATCTTCATTAGTACCAATAAATGGATCTGGAATTTCTGCATTATCTAACAAATCAGAAAATACATTTCCTGGAATTTGTGCCGTTAACCAATCGGTTTTATCGCTAGATTTAAATTGCCAATTATCATGCAATAACCGTGTTTCTGGTACATCAGATTGCTTTTGGCATCCCAAAATAATTAAACATAAGCCAATATAGAGAACGTATTTCATTACTTATCGTAAACCAGATAAGCCGAAACCATCCAGTAGTTTATGTTATCATTTTCAATAGCTTGTGCTTCCGGAATGGAAAACGTAAATGTATGTTGCCCTGCTTCAATATTACCGAGTTCTATAATTTCAGGTTTTACGTCACTTCCAGGGCACCAATTGGATCGTGAGTAATCAGATGATGCAATCCGTTCTTCTATTTCTTCACCTTTCCAAGTTGTTTTTTCTGTCCAAACACCTGATGTTGGATTAAATCGTCTAAAGGTAGCACAATCATCTCGCCATGGCACAAACTGCTTTATAACTTCACCATTAAAACTAATTATGTTTTCTTTTTTTGTAAACTCATCACCTTCGGCATGACCACCATGGCCTGTTGTGATATAATATAGTTTGGCGTTTTTTAGTGTTTCATCAACTGGTAAATCTACTTGCAAATCCCCTTTATGAAACGCATCATAAAATTGTTGCGCACCAGCATATTTACTGGTATTGACGACGGAAATGACGTTCTGTTCTTTTTTTATGTGATTTGGAATATCACTTTCATCAAAATCTAGACTTACCGAAAGCTTATAACCTTCCTTGGTCCATGTATCAATAAAAACACCAATATAAACCTCGTTTTCTAAAACAGGTAATAGTTGGGTAATATCCTGTTCCCATTGGACATTATTTTCCCAAACTGGAATATAAACGGGTTTTAAAGCTGCTACACGTTCGTTATCATTAAAAAAACCTACACCAAAAGGTGTCATAAAACGCAACAATTCAATATTTGGTTCGTATAGTTTATCATCTATTTCTTTTGAAACAATTCCGGGAGCTTCATTTGAAAATTGTTCTTTTATTAATGTCTCGCTTTCAAAATCTAATAAATTCAAATCGGAAGTTGCGGGAATCACAAATAACGAACCCGATTTATCCCAAGGATCACCATTAGAAGTCAGCATCATCTTTACGGTTACGTGCGCCTGCTTCTGATAATTAGGCAAGGTGACTTTCTTTAATAAAACGCGACCAGCATCCAAACGAATAATAGAATCTGTTGGTTGAATACTATCGTTTTTAAAAGCCATATCAAAATAAAGATGTGTGTCTTTAAAAACCGTAATTTCTTTATCACCTATTGGTTTTAAAGGCTTTTGACAAGCTACAATTAGTAAAAAAAATAAAGGAAGATATTTTAATTTCATGAATGCATTTTATTTAATATGTTTTCTATAGTTTCTACGGAAGAAACCGTTTGTTGCGTATTTCCGAAGTAGGCATGATTATTTTTGGTTGAAAGAACTGTGGAAGCCGAAGCATGAATTTCATGTAATCCAGCATCTTTAAATTTAGACGCGTTTTCCGCATTGATTCCAGATCCTGCTAAAATAATGATTCTTTTTTCGGCTTTTTCATTCAATTTCAGTAACATATCCAGACCTTTTTCTGCAGAAGGTTCTAATCCAGATGTTAGAATTCGTTGAACACCTAAAGCGATTAATTGTTCCAAAGCTTCCATGGGATTTGGCACACAATCAAACGCACGATGAAAAGTGAATGACATTGGTTTTGATAATGTAATTAACGCTTGGGTTCGTTGTAAATCGATTGTGTTATTTTCATTTAAAACACCAGAAACAATACCGTGAACACCTAATTTTTTACAGATTTCAATATCCTTTTTTATAATGTTAAACTCGGCCTCCGAATAGGTGAAATTTCCAGAACGTGGTCGGATTAAAACAAAAACAGGAATAGAAAGCACCTCAACGACCTGTTTAATAAGTCCGTAACTTGGTGTTATACCACCAACCGCTAATTCGCTACAAAGCTCAATACGCTGTGCTCCTGCTTTTTCGGCATTTATAGCAGATTGGTAAGAATTGGCACAAATTTCTAGTAGCATATTAATTTACGATTATTTCATCGATAAATGTCCAAGCTGGATTTCCAGAACCTTGTTTGCCCTCCGGAATAATTCCATAATTAGAAATTCTCAATTTTATGAATTGGGTTGTAGCTTTTTGTGTAAACGTGACTGGTGCTAATAAATTTTCTGAAGTTGGAACAGCAACTTCAAAAATTTGGTCATTATCCAGTTCAATTTCTATTTTTTCAGGTGCATAAATCCACTGTCCATTGCCATTATGAAAACGTGTGGAAATAGAACTGATATCGGTTTTAATGCCCAAATCGATTGTGATTTCAACATCTTCGCCCCAAAACCCTAACCATTCTTTATCGCCATAACGTTCATTGCTTCCAGAAACACCATTAACTAAACCGCCTGAACCACTTCCGGTATAAGCATGATGGGGATGTACATCCAAAGTAATTTTATGCCCAAGTGCTTTATGCCAATTAATAGTTTGATTATATGTGGTTCCTAAGGGTTTTTCATTGGCAAAAATTATCGCCTTTATGTCTTCACTTTTAGTAATAGGAATTCCTGTTTTATAAATTTCCGAATTTATAGTCGGCTCAGAACCATCTAAAGTATAATGAATTACTTTTCCAGCAGTTGCCGTTTTCAATTCATACACCGCTTCATTACCATCAGTTACCATGTTACCTTCAATTTCGTATAAGTGATTGGCATAATTAATATCTAGAGCGTCCATGCGTTTATGAAAATTCTCAACCCTAGAAACAAACTCTTTGTATTCTCTATTTTCTGACCCAGACCAAACGACTTCCGCAAGCGCTAATATTCGTGGAAAAACCATATATTCCACTTTTTCGGAAGTTGGGATATATTCCGTCCAAACATTCCCTTGTGCTCCAAGTACATACTTGGCTTCTTCTTCCGTTAATTCATCTGGAATAGGATTTAAACTATACACTTTTTCTAATGGCAAAAAACCACCAATAGCAACGGGTTCATCCTTATTTTCCGATTGGTAATGATCAAAATAAGCATGAGACCCTGGAGTTAAAATAACGTTGTGACCTTGTTTAGCAGCTTCAATAGCACCTTCAAAACCACGCCAAGACATAACGGTAGCATTTGGCGCTAAACCACCTTCCAAAATTTCGTCCCAACCAATAATTTGACGGCCTTTACTATTCAAATATTTCTCAATTCTAGAAATAAAATAACTCTGCAGCTCGTGTTCATCTTTTAAGCCTTCTTTTTTAATTAAAGCCTGACAATGATCGCAGTTTTTCCAGCGTGTTTTTGGAGCTTCATCACCACCAATATGGATATACTTACTTGGAAATAATTCCAAAACCTCATCAAAAACATCTTCTAGAAAGGTAAAGGTTTCTTCTTTCGGACAATAAATATTCTCAAAAACACCACCTTTTGTTGCTACTTTTACTTGTTCACCTGTACAACCCAATTTCGGATAAGCAGCAATAGCCGCTTGAGAATGACCTGGTAATTCAATTTCCGGAATTACGGTTACAAATCGCGCTGTAGCATAGGCCACAACATCTTTAATTTCTTCTTGGGTATAGAAACCACCATAGCGTTTGCCATCAAATTTTTGAGGTTGTGTATTGTAATGACCTATGAGTGTTTCATCACGATAGGCTGCAATTTCTTGCAATTTTGGATATTTTTTTATTTCAATACGCCAACCTTGATCTTCGGTAAGATGCCAATGAAAGGTATTCATTTTTAACAGGGCTAACGCATCAATGTATTTCTTGATAAAATTGACAGAAAATAGGTGACGACCAACATCTAAATGCATCCCACGATACACAAATTTGGGTTCATCTTGGATGGTTATGTTTTGGACAATTATTTCGGAATCTGAAAATGAGCTATTTTCTAAACCAACAGGTAATAATTGGCGTAAACTTTGAACGGCATAAAACGCACCTTTCCCAGTTTTCGCTTTAATTAGGATGCGGTTTGACGAAACGTTTAGAGTATATCCTTCTTCATTTATTATGGATTCATCTTTTTCAAATACAATATCATTTCCTTGATTTAACTTGAACGCGCTTCCAGATTCAATATAATTTTTCAAAAAATTTCCAGCTACGGAAAATTCTTCATCAAAATTTAAACCTGTGTCATTAGAGAGAATGAAATAACCTTGCTCCATGGTTTGACTTGAAGGGATAGGAATTATTTGTGGTAATGTGGGTTCTATTGTTTTATTAGAACAACTAAAAATGACACTCACAAAAACTAAACAAACTAGGGATGACTTGAACTGCATTTTAGTATATTAGAGGTTTAATAATTCACTAATTTATTACTTATTTACTTTCATTAGATAATAATCTTGTAATAAGTTATTACCTAATTTGATTTCAACAGCAAATGAAACACGACCAATTAACGCGTAACTTTTTTTTAGTTTTTTTACTCATACTATTAGGGACTTCATGTAAGAATGAAGAAAAAAAATTAACTAGTCCTGAAAGCGATAAACCCTTAACCAGTTTCGTTAATCCATTTATTGGAACAGGTGGTCATGGCCACACTTATCCTGGAGCCACCATGCCTTTCGGGATGATGCAACTTTCACCAGACACCAGACTGGACAGCTGGGATGGCTGTTCAGGCTATCATTATTCAGATGAATACATTTACGGATTTTCTCATACCCATTTAAGTGGAACTGGTGTTTCAGACTATGGCGATATTTTATTAATGCCAACTAACAACGTCGAATTTAATAATGGAGCCGATGGCAAAAAAGGCTATCGCGCACATTTTTCTCATGATAATGAAATAGCAGAACCTGGGTTTTATAAAGTGCATTTAGATTCTACGAATATTGATGTAGAACTTACCGTTTCCAAACGTAGTGGTATTCATAAATACACATTTCCTAAAAATAGCAAACAGATAGTTATTTTAGATTTAGAGCATCGGGATGAAGTTCTAAACTCCAATGCTACCGTTTATTCCAACACAGAAGTTGGTGGTATTAGACATTCCAAAGCATGGGCAACCAATCAGATGTTATTTTACAATATTCAATTTTCGAGGCCGTTTAAAAACATGGTTTTTTTAAATGATATAGCTGAAGGTAAACAAGTAAAAGCAGCTTTTGAATTTGAAGCCAATGATAGCCAAGTCCTCGAGGTAAAAATTGGTATTTCGGCAGTTGATGAAGTTGGAGCCAAACAAAATTTACAAGAAGAAATTGGCGAAAAAACATTCGACCAAGTTAAAACTGAAGCTCAAAAAACGTGGGAAGCACAGCTGAATAAAATTGTAATAGAAAGTGAAAATGTAGATTATAAAACCAATTTTTATACAGCCCTATATCACACCATGATTGCACCAAACTTATATCAAGATGTGGATGGACGCTATCGTGGAATGGATTTAAAAATCCACCAAACTACAGATTTTGATTACTATACCGTATTTTCACTTTGGGATACCTATCGTGCTGCACATCCACTTTACACCATTATTGAACAGGACAGAACCAACGACTTCATAAACACCTTCTTGGCCAAATATGATGAAGGTGGCATCATGCCGATTTGGGATTTAAGCGGAAATTACACAGGCTGTATGATAGGCTATCACGCCGTTCCAGTTATTGCTGACGCCTATTTAAAAGGCATCAAAAATTACGATATTGAAAAGGCTTTTACGGCTATGAAACACTCTGCCACACGTGATAAATTAGGCTTAAAAAGCTATAAGGAGTTCGGGTTTATTCCTGTGGAAGAAGAAAGCGAATCCGTTTCAAAAACATTAGAATATGCTTATGATGATTGGACCATTGCGCAAATGGCAAAATCGTTAGGAAAAGATGATGATTATAAAACCTATTTAAAACGTGCACAGTATTATAAAAATGTATTCGATCCTGAATCGCAATTTATGCGAGGCCGTTTTAGAAACACCTGGTTTGCGCCTTTTGATCCGTATGAAGTGAATTTTAATTACACCGAAGCTAATTCATGGCAATACAGTTTTTACGTTCCTCAAGATGTATCAGGATTTATGAAATTGCTTGGCGGTAAGGACCAATTAGAAGCACGTTTAGATGAATTGTTTGTAGCAGAATCCGAAACATCTGGCCGCCATCAAGTGGATATAACAGGATTAATTGGCCAATATGCACATGGTAACGAACCGAGTCACCACATGGCATATTTATACAACTTCGTAAATAAACCACATAAAACCCAAGAGAAAATTCATCAGATTCTAACCGAATTATACACCAACACACCAGATGGTATTTCAGGAAATGAAGACTGCGGCCAAATGAGTGCTTGGTATATATTTTCGTCCATGGGATTCTACCCCGTTACACCAGGAAGCAACGATTATATTATAGGAACACCTCTTTTTGAAAAAGCCACCATCAATTTAGAAAGTGGTAAAAACTTCACCATTCTTGCTGAAAATTTAAGCGACACCAATATGTTTATTGAAAGTGTTACCTTAAATGATGTGGCGCTCAACCAAACATTCATTACACATGAAGACATTATAAAAGGTGGTACATTGGTTTTTAGTATGACAAATAAACCAACGTCTTGGGGAACAGAAGAAGGTCAAGAACCAAAAACAAGCATTGACGAACATCTTATTGTAGCGTCACCATTTATTGCTAAAGGAGATGTCGCATTTAAAGAACAAACGGAAGTGGTTTTAGAAAATGCAGATTCGGAAGCAGCCATTTTCTATCGATTGAATGACAGAAAATTTAAAATCTACGAAACGCCTTTCACGATTTCAGAACCTGCCGTATTAACGGTTTATTCTAAAAAAAACAATCTTAAAAGTGCTGAAATAACGACGCAATTTTATGAAATTGATCCAAACATTTCATTAACATTAGAGTCTGAATATGCCAACCAATATAATGGTGGTGGACCCAATGCGCTTATTGATGGTATAGTAGGCGCTAGAGATTTCAGAACTGGAACATGGCAAGGCTATCATGATAAAGATGTAATTGCTATTGTTGATTTGGGAAGCGAGAAACCTGTAAATTCTGTGACTACCAATTTTCTAAAAGACCAACGCTCTTGGATTTTTTATCCAACGGAAGTGGTGTGTCTAGCATCAATAGACGGACAAAATTATGAAGAAATTGGAACGTATACCTTTGGGGAAATTACACCAACAGATGAAGTAGATATGCAAAGCGTAACATTTAAACAATCTGGCAAAAATTATAGATATATAAAAATCATTGCCAAAAAATTAGGCGAACTTCCAAAGTGGCATTTAGGTTATGCCGATGATGGTAGAAGTTGGTTGTTTGTTGATGAGATTCGTATTAAATAACAAATTCCTGCGAAAGCAGGAATCTAATAAATGAATTTAACTAAAATATAGATTCCTGCTTTTGCAGGAATATGAAACCTATGAACCATCAAAAATCCTATCGTTCCTCATTTATATTATTAACCATACTATTTTTCCTTTGGGGATTTATTACCGTTTTGGTAGATTCTTTGATTCCACGTTTACGAGAATTATTTACATTGACTTACTTCCAAGCAGGACTGGTGCAGTTTGCATTCTTTGGCGCTTATTTTATACTATCAATTCCTGCCAGTTATATTCTTTCTAAAATAGGCTATAAAAAGGGCATAATTCTAGGATTACTAACCATGGCATTAGCTTGCTTGCTGTTTTACCCTGCCGCATCATATCGTATGTTTGGTGTTTTCATGCTGGCATATTTTATTCTTGCCGCAGGTATTACGGTTTTACAAGTTGCAGCAAATCCGTTTGTGGCTGTTTTGGGTTCAGAAGATGGTGCATCAAGTAGATTAAATTTATCGCAAGCATTTAATTCTCTTGGAACTGCCATTGCACCTATTGTTGGCGCATGGTTTATTTTAAGCGACACTATTAAAACAGAAGATGAAATTACTTCACTAACTGGCGCTGCTAAAGAAACCTATTTAGTTTCGGAAGCATCAGCAGTGCAAACACCATTTTTAGTCTTGGCACTTTTTATTTTACTCATTGCTGGTATTTTTCTATTTGCCAAACTCCCTAAAATGATTAGTGATGAAAGTACGGGAACCTATTCTGGCGCTTTGAAAAACAAGAATTTAATGTTGGGTGTTTTAGGCATCTTCTTTTATGTTGGTGCAGAAGTTGCCATTGGCAGTTATTTAGTCAACTACTTTATGGATATGAATATAGTAGAAGTTATTAAAGAAAATAGCTTTATGAAATCCATAGCTGAGGGTATTCTGAACGCTGGAATTACCGAAAAAGATAGCAAAGCCATTGTTGGAGTATTTGTTGCTTTTTATTGGTCTGGTGCTATGATTGGCCGATTTGCAGGTGCATATTTAACCAAAATTATGAAGCCTGGAAAAGTACTTGGCATATTTGCAACCACCGCCATTTCATTAATAATAATTTCAATCAGCACCACTGGTTTATTGAGTATGTGGAGCATTTTGGCAGTTGGATTGTTTAATTCCATTATGTTCCCAACTATTTTCGCTTTGGCAATTAATGGTATTGGCGAATTGAAACCAAAAGCATCGGGCTTACTCTGTATGGCTATTGTTGGAGGCGCCATTATTCCGCCTTTTTTCGGTTTACTTACCGATAATGTGGGCTTCAAATCGGCCTTGTTATTTATTGTGATTTGTTATGCCTATATTTTATGGTATGGTTTTAAAAACTCTAAAAACAGATTGCAAGAAATTAATTAAGACCACACTGTTTTTCTTTTGAATTGAGGATAGGTGGTATATTATAAAAAACAACCCGTATGAAACGTAGAAACTTTATAAAAAACGCATCACTTACAGGTGTAGGACTAGCAGTTGGAAATTCTTTGGTCAGCTATGCTGAAACACCTTTTAAGAATACTTTAAAAAGCACAACCACACTACCTTTAGTTATTGCTACGTGGCATGTTGAAAATGCCACTGCCAAAGCCATGGAAATTTTACAAAATGGTGGAACTGCTTTAGATGCAGTGGAACAAGGCTGTATGGTGGAAGAAGCTGATATAAAAAACAAATCTGTGGGAAAAGGTGGTTTGCCTGATCGTGAAGGAAATGTGACTTTAGACGCCTGCATTATGAATAAAGATGGAGATTGTGGATCTGTAGTTTACCTTCAAAACATTACCCACGCGGTTTCCATTGCTAGAAAAGTTATGGAGGACACGCCCCATGTTATGCTTGCTGGTAAAGGAGCCGAACAATATGCGTATGAATTAGGTTTTAAAAAAGAAAACCTATTAACTGATTCTTCTAAAAAGTCTTGGAAAGAATGGAAAAAGAAATCCAAATACAAACCGATTATCAACATAGAAAACCACGATACAATTGGTATGCTGGCTATTGATAAAAACGGCGATATTTCTGGCGCTTGTACCTCCAGTGGTTTGGCTTATAAAATGGCTGGACGCGTTGGTGATAGCCCAATTATTGGTTCGGGTTTGTTTATAGATAATGAAATTGGTGGCTGTGTGGCTACAGGTTTAGGTGAAGAAGTGGTGAAAACTGTTGGTAGCTTTTTAGTGGTTGAATTGATGCGTCAAGGCAAATCGCCTCAAGAAGCTTGTGAAGTAGCCATTAGTCGTATTGTAAAAAAACCAAATAGTGATTATGAAAATTTTCAAGTCGGCTATATTGCTGTTAACAAGCAAGGGGACACAGGCAGTTATTCCATTCACCAATGGTTTAGTATGACCAAATTTCAAGATGGTGTAAATGAACAGATTCAGTCGGATTATTTTTTGAAAGAATAATCTCAAGGCGAGGCATTCCAAACTTTATGATTGGAACACCCAACGTAATAATAATAATAATATCCTAATTTTTTAAAACCACTTAATCGTTAAGTCTACCAACTTCTGTTTCCAATTATTATAAGGCGGCATCAGCAAATCCACAGCACCAATAGTATGTTGTTTTAAAACCGAACGTTGATTGGTAAATTCGCGAAACCCGAATATACCATGCGATTTTCCAATCCCACTATTATTGGAACCTCCAAAGGGTAAATTATGATTTAAAAACTGCAACAAATTATGATTGACACACGTGCTTCCTGCTCGTGTGTTTTGAACTACATAATCCACTACTTTATTTTTCTTACTGAATATATAAAGTGCCAAAGGTTTTTCGTTTGAATTCACATAATCAACGGCTTCCTCAATAGTTTTATAGGTTTTTAGTGGTAAAATAGGTCCAAAAATTTCTTCCTGCATCAACGTGGCATCTTCTGGAAGTCCACTTACTAATGTTGGCTCAATATAACAGTCTGATGCATTTGTTCTGCCTCCCGATTCAATAACACTTCCTTTTAGTTTCGCATCTTCCAAGCTGTTGGTTAAACGTTCAAAATGTTTACTGTTTACAATGCGACTGTAAGAATCTGAACTTTCAGGATTCTCGGAATAAAAAGCTTGAATTTCTTTTTTGAATAATTTTATAAAATCTAGTTTAAGCGACTCTTGGATTAACACATAATCTGGCGCAATACAGGTTTGCCCTGCATTGGTACATTTACCATAAACGATTTTTTGAACGGCTTTTTCTAAATTAGAAGAATCATCAATGATGGCTGGCGATTTCCCACCTAACTCCAAAGTAACGGACGTTAAGTTTTTAGATGCCGCTTTCATTACAATTTTTCCAACCGCTGGCGAACCTGTAAAGAAAACATGATTAAAAGGCAGTTCTAATAAAGCAGTAGATGTTTCTACTTCACCTTCAACCAAAGCAATTTCATTTTCTTCAAACACATCAGACACTATTTTCGCCATTAATTTTGACGTATTTGGCGTCATTTCCGAAGGTTTCAAAATAACTGTATTGCCTCCCGCAATTGCAGAAACCAAAGGCGCAAACGTTAAATTAATAGGGTAATTCCAAGGCGAAATAATTAGACACACACCTTTTGGTTCATTAACAATATAGGAGCTACTTCCCAACATAGAAATGGGTGTGGCCACTTTTTCGTTTTTTAACCAGGATTTAAGATTGGCAATGGCGAACTTTATCTCATCTACAACAGGATAAATTTCGGTTAAATCGGTTTCCAAATGCGGTTTTTTGAAATCTTGATACAGTGCTTCGCGAATGTCTTGTTTATACGTTTTTTCTAACGCATTTTGTAAACGCTTCAATTTGGCAATACGCTCTTTATGAGATGTATTGCCAATTTTAAATTGATGTGCTTTTTGCTTTTGAAATAATTCTAAAAAAGGATTTTCTTGACTCATATAATTATTAATCGGCATTAAAAGGTTCGCCTTTGGAATCTTGTTCTTTAAATTTCTGAACGAGTTCCAAAGCATCTGGAATTACATCGCTACATAATATGATTAACGAATCTTTAATCGCATTATTAACGGCAAAGGTTATCGCTTCTTTTTCTGAAGGAATTATGGTTGTCTTCTTATTCGGATCTTTCGATTGAATACCTTCATTTAATAAATTAATAAGCTCTTCTTCCGTTCTTCCACGTAGACGTTTATCTTGGCGGATGATAATTTCATCAAACATATCAGCAGCAATACTTCCTATTTGGTTCGTATCTTCATCACGTCTATCTCCTACTCCTGCAATAATTCCCACTTTTACAGAACACTCCATAGTATCTGTAAATTTCTTTAAAGCCAACATTCCAGCCGGATTATGTGCATAATCTAATAGAATAGTAAAATTTTTAAATTCGAATAAATTCAGACGACCAGGTGTTTGTGTAGCTGAAGGTATAAAGGTTTCTAAACCAGCTTTCATATCTTCAATACTGATACCTTGAACGTGTGCCCCTAAAATGGCAGCCAAAACATTCTGAATCATAAATGGCGCTTTTCCTCCATAGGTTAAAGGAATATTTTCAGCTTTCATGATGCGCATTTTCCATTCACCACGACAAATAGTTACATAACCATCTTCATAAATAGCGGTAATTCCGTTTAAGCGTTGCATGGCTTTAATTCTCGGATTATTTTCATCCATAGAAAACAAGGCAACATGACAATTTACTGAACGACGCATATCATAAACCAAATCATCATCCGCATTTAAAATAGCATAGCCATCTGGTAAAACGGTTTCCGGAATAACACCTTTAGCTTTCGCTAATTGTTCAATAGTATGAATACCTTTTAGGCCTAAATGATCAGCGGCCACATTGGTAACAATACCAACATTACATTTTTTAAAACCGAGTCCAGCACGCAATAAACCACCTCTTGCACATTCTAAAACAGCAAAGTTTACTGTAGGATCTTTCAATACAAATTCTGCACTTGCAGGACCTGTACAATCGCCCGTCATGAGTAATCGGTTTTGAATGTACACACCATCACTAGTAGTGTAACCAACCCGATAACCTTTCATTTTTGCAATATGTGCCATTAATCGTGTGGTGGTAGTTTTACCATTAGTTCCTGTAATAGCAATAATTGGAATTCGTCCCGTATCGCCTGGATTAGGGAATAATTTATCAATAACATGACCTGCAACATTTCGTGGCAAACCTTTGGTTGGCGCCAAATGCATTCTAAATCCTGGACCAGCATTAACTTCTAAAACAGCACCTCCAGTTTCTGAAAGTGGCTGGGTAATATCCGTTGTCATGACGTCAATACCACAAATATCTAAGTCTATTATTTTTGAAATACGTTCAGCCATACTCACATTTGCCGGATGCACAATATCGGTAACATCTTCCGCAGTTCCGCCAGTACTTAGATTAGCCGTATCTTTTAAAATGAGCATTTCATCTTTAGGAATCACAGAATCTACCGTATAACCAGCATCTTTAATAATGTTTTTTGTTAAATCGTTTATGGTGATTTGCGTCAATACATTTTCATGACCATACCCACGTCTTGGATCGGAATTAACGATATCTACCAATTCTTGAACGGTTGATTTTCCATCACCAATTACATGTGCAGGTGTTCGTTTCGCTGCTGCAACTAATTTGTTATTAATGACTAATAATCGATAATCCTCACCTGTTATAAATTTCTCAACGATAATCGCTCCACTTTTAGAGCTTTCTTTTGCATGATGAAAAGCCACTAGTGCATCATCGTAGTTCTGAATATCCACTGAAATACCACGACCATGATTGCCATCAACTGGCTTAATAACTAAAGGATATCCAACATAACGACAAGCTTCCTCCAAGCTGCTTGCACGACGAATAATATCACCTCTTGGCACCTCAACTTCTGCTTGTTCTAAAAGAAATTTGGTATCTTCTTTATCACAAGCTAATTCCACACCAATACTACTTGTTTCAGAGGTAACTGTTGCTTGAATTCTTTTTTGATTGGCTCCATAACCTAATTGACATAATGAATATTTATTCATACGAATCCATGGAATTCCACGCGCTTCAGCCTCTTCCACAATAGAACCAGTACTTGGACCTAACCTATCACTTTCACGCAACTCACGCATGTGTTGAATATCATCTGTCATATCGTAATCTTCACCAGCAATTAAAGCCTCACAAATATCAACGGATGCTTTTGCTGCGTAGCGCCCAACAGATTCTTCCATGTAAGCAAAAACCACGCTATAAACACCATCTTCACCATAACCACGTGTTCTACCGAAACCTACGTCCATGCCTGCAAGTGTCTGAATTTCAAGAGCAATATGTTCAATAATATGACCCATCCATGTGCCATCCTTTACACGCTGAAAAAAGCCACCAGCTTCACCAACCGAACACCGATGCTCATACATAGTTGGAAACATTGCTGTTAGTCGTTCATAAAATCCATCGATTTTATTAGATGGTTTTTCCTCCATTTCTTGAAGGTCTAAAACCATAACTATTAATTTATGACGACGTATAGACCAATAATTTGGACCCCTCATAGCATTGATTTCTCTTATTTTCATGTAAAGTGTTATTTAGGTTGGAAAATGAATAGTGATAAATATATAATTTTTTAACTAAATAAGTTTATTTTTGCAATCTGATTTTATATAATCATATTATAACGGCAAATTAATGAGCATGCAACAAATAAAAGGAACACTAATTCCAATTGGTGGAAATGAAGATAAGGGGTTTGAAGAGGATGAAATCCATAGGTTAGATTACGTAGAAGAAGGAATTCTAGCTCATGTTGTTGATGAAGCTGGAGGAAAACAAGCTAAAATAATTGTGATTCCAACTGCATCTAGTATTCCAGTGGAAGTGGGTGAGAATTACTTAACAGCATTTGCTACTTTAGGCTGCAAAAATGTTACGGTTTTAGATATCAGATCACAAGCAGATTCTGAAAAATCAGATTTCATTAATCATATTAAAACTGCAGACTGTATCATGTTTTCTGGAGGTGATCAATCAAAAATAGCTAAACACATTGGTGGTTCAACCATCCATACTGTTTTATTGGAACGTTACAAAAACGACGAAGGCTTTGTTATAGCCGGAACGAGTGCTGGCGCCATGGCCATGTCTAAAGAAATGATTGCTGGCGGAAGTGCTGCAAAATCATTTGTAAAAGGTGCTGTGAAAATGCGCAAAGGATTAGGTTTAATTCCAGAATTAGTAATCGACACACATTTTATTCAACGTGGTCGTTTTGGACGAATTACGGAAGCTATAGCCAAATTTCCAGAAGCTACAGGTTTCGGTTTAGCGGAAGATACAGGTATGATTATAAAAAACGGTGAAAACTGTACCGTAATTGGTTCAGGAATGGTTATTGTTTTTGACGGCAAAACACTCACTCTCAACAATCAACGCGTATTAGATGAAGGCACGCCAATGACTATGGCAAATTTAACCCTTCACATTTTAGCCAATGGTGATCAATATGATATTACAAATCATAAAGTAACGGTACTACCTATAGAAGCTGATTTTATATAAGTTGGATTCCCGTTGCAATTCTATTTTTAAAATAATTTTTACTTTAAAATTGTAACAAGTTGTTTTTAAGCACTACTAACTATTAGAATTAACTAAAAACTATCAAGCCATGTTTAAAAAATTATTATTAATTTTATTTATTAGCAGTATTTTTATTAGTTGTAAAAAAGAAACAGACACAAAACCAGCGTTCGTTAAATTAGAATACAATACTAGCGAGGAAGATTTTTTAAAGTCTATAACTATTGGTGATAATTCAGAAGTTTTTATGAAGGCTAAAACGAATAAATTTTTAAATAATACAACTATGGTCAATACTTTAGCCTTACGTATTTATTTTGATGAAAATGAAAATTTAAGCGAAGTACTTTTAGATTCAGAATTTCAAAATCTGAAAAGCCAAGTTCAATCAGGCATATTAAACTACGATGCGTACGATCTGTTTCTTCTTGAATTTTACAAAGACAAGACCCTATTTGCAAAAAAGGAAGAGGCTTTTAAATAAGAAGATTATTCTTATTTACTCCTCGATACATTCCGATTAAAAACTCGAAACACTCCTGCCGACCTTTAGGTAACGCAAAAAAATAGATCCCTTTTTACGAAGGGATTTTCTTATTTATAAATAGAAATTTCTTCAACACCAAATGATGATTTTTGCCCACGATACATCCCTTCCGTATTAAACGGCATAGCAATATTTCCTTTGGCATCAACGGCAATTAAGCCACCATCGCCTCCTAATTCTAAAATACGTTTGTTGATGACTTCGTTTGAAGCATCCTGTAGACTCATATTTTTATGCTCCATTAAACAAGCCACATCATAAGCCACAACACCTCGAATAAAAAACTCACCACTTCCCGTACATGAAATCGCACAGGTTTTATTATTGGCATAATTTCCGGCACCAACCATTGGGCTATCACCAACGCGACCCCATTTTTTATTGGTCATACCTCCTGTTGATGTAGCCGCGGCAATATTCCCATCTTGATCGCAAGCTACTGCTCCAACGGTTCCAAATTTTGAATCTTTCTTTTTGGCATGATCTAATTGAAAACTATCTGTATCTTTTATTTCTAACCATTGTTTATGACGAAATTCATCATAAAAATAGCTGTCATCTATTAATTTATAATCCAATTCTTTGGCAAAACGCATGGCGCCTTCACCTGCTAAAAACACATGTTCACTTTTTTCCATGACGTCTTTTGCAAGGCTAATTGGGTTTTTTATTCCTGAAATTAAACTCACAGCTCCTGCATTCAAGGTCTTTCCGTCCATGATGCACGCGTCCATTTCGTGGGTTTCTTCAGCTGTAAAAACACTGCCTTTTCCCGCATTGAATAATGGCGAATTTTCCAAAACCATAACTGCTTCTTCAACGGCATCTACAGCTGTTCCTCCCGATTCTAACAAATCATAACCTGCATGCAAAGCCGTTTTTAAAGCCTGTTTGTATTTCGATTCTAACTCGGGCGTCATCATGCCTTTTACCAAGGTTCCTGCGCCACCATGTATGGCTATTGAAAATGTTTTCATCTATGTGTTTTTTAACTGTGGGAAATTACAAATAGAAAATGAAATGCCACCCAAAAAAGCATAAGTTTTTGTAGATTTGATGCGCTTGTCTTTTAGAGCAAATTCGGAACGTTTCGTCAATTTATTTACGACTACTAAAACCTTTCGATTTCGCTCAAGACGCTGTTTTAATTTCAATTTAAATCGTACTCATGTCAGATCAAAAACGTCTTTTTCTAGTTGATGCTTACGCCCTTATTTTCCGCGGCTATTATGCGTTTATAAAAAACCCACGAATCAATTCCAAAGGTACAGATACCTCCGCTATTATGGGTTTTATGAACTCCCTTTTAGATGTTATAAAACGTGAGCGACCAGACCATTTAGCGGTTTGTTTTGATAAAGGCGGCAGCGCAGATCGTGTGGAAATGTACGAGGAATACAAAGCCAATCGGGATGAAACACCGGAAGGCATTAAAGTGGCTGTTCCTTATATATTGGAAATTTTGAAAGCCATGCATATTCCTATTATGGTAAAGGAAGGTTTTGAAGCTGATGATGTTATTGGAACACTTTCCAAACAAGCTGAAAAAGAAGGCTATCAAACTTTTATGGTGACGCCGGATAAGGATTTCGCCCAATTAGTTTCTGAAAATATATTTATGTACCGTCCAAAATCATTTGGTGGTGGCTATGAAGTTTGGGGAATTCCTGAAGTTCAGAAAAAGTTTGAAGTCGAACGTCCTGAACAGGTAATCGATTTTCTAGGTATGATGGGTGATGCCTCGGATAATATTCCTGGTTTACCTGGCGTTGGCGAAAAAACGGCCAAAAAATTCATCAAAGCTTATGGCAGTATGGAAGGTCTTTTGGCAAATACCCACGAGCTTAAAGGCAAAATGAAGGAAAAGGTAGAAGCATCTAAAGAATTAGGGTTGTTATCTAAAAAGCTAGCAACCATTATGCTAGATGTTCCTGTGGAATTTAATGCGAAAGATTTTGAGCTAGACCAACCTGATATTGCAAAAGTCACCGAGATTTTTCAAGAATTAGAATTCAGACGATTAATTGATAATTTCTTAAAAACATTTGCAGTTCAACCGGAGGAAACAGCTTCAGAAACGTCTACAAAAACAGCTGATATTAAAGTCACACCTAAAGAAACGGCTTCGGCAGGTGCTGGACAATTTTCATTGTTTGGTGGTGATCCATCAAGTGCTGCAGAAACCGAAATTACAAACGATTTCACTAGAAAAACGGCTGATACCACATCGCATTTCTATCAAAGTATTGCACCTGGAATGGCTACAAAACTGTTCATCACAAACTTAATGAATCAGACATCGGTTTGTTTTGATACCGAAACTACGGGTCTCAATCCGCTAACAGCTGAATTGGTTGGGATTGCATTTTCATGGGAAGTTGGTAAAGGGTTTTATTTGCCTTTTTCAGAAAACAAGGAAAAAGCACAAGAATTACTTGAAGCCTTGCGTCCATTTTTCGAGAATGAAGCTATTGAAAAAGTCGGCCAGAATTTAAAGTATGATATCAAAGTCTTGGCTAAATATAATATAACCGTTACAGGTAAATTGTTTGATACCATGTTGGCTCATTATCTGATAAATCCAGATATGCGACATAATATGGATGTTCTAGCTGAAACCTATTTGAATTATTCGCCTATTTCCATAGAAACACTCATTGGAAAGAAGGGTAAGAATCAGAAAAGCATGCGTGATGTGCCTTTAGAAATTCAAACGGAATATGCGGTTGAAGATGCTGATATTACCTTGCAGTTAAAGGAACTTTTCACCAATGAACTCGGTGAAGCCAATACTCAAAAATTATTCGATGATATTGAAATTCCATTGCTCCGCGTTTTGGCTGCTATGGAATTAGAAGGCATTAATTTAGATACCGAATTTTTGAATTCCCTTTCCGATCAGTTGAATTCAGATATAGCCGATTTAGAACAAAAAATTTATACCGAAGCTGGTGAAGAATTCAATATTGCCTCACCAAAACAGCTAGGCGATATTTTATTTGATAAAATGAAATTGGTTGCAAAACCTAAAAAAACCAAAACAGGCCAATATGCCACAGGCGAAGAAATATTAAGCTATCTAGCAAAAGACCATGAGATTATTCAGAGTATTTTAGATTTCAGAGGCCTTTCAAAATTAAAAAGCACCTATGTAGATGCGTTGCCACTACAGGTAGAACCTTCAACAGGACGCGTACATACAGATTATATGCAAACCGTTGCAGCCACGGGACGATTGAGCAGTAACAATCCGAATTTACAGAATATCCCCATCCGTACTGAACGTGGACGACAAGTACGAAAAGCCTTCGTACCCAGAAATGACGACTACACGTTATTAGCTGCCGATTATAGCCAAATAGAATTGCGCATTATTGCTGCTTTAAGCGAAGAAGAAACCATGATTGAAGCCTTTAAAAATGGCGAAGATATTCATGCGTCTACCGCTTCTAAAGTATTTAATGTGCCGCTTGCCGACGTAACTCGTGAACAACGAAGCAACGCCAAAACGGTTAATTTTGGAATTATATATGGTGTATCAGCTTTTGGATTGAGCAATCAAACGGATTTAAACAGAACCGAAGCCAAAGAACTGATTGATACCTATTATGAAACCTATCCAAAACTGAAACGATATATTGGAACGCAAGTTGATTTTGCACGTGATCATGGTTATGTACAAACCGTTTTAGGAAGACGCCGATATTTAAAAGATATTAATTCTAGAAACGCCGTTGTTCGCGGAGCTGCAGAACGTAATGCGGTAAACGCACCAATCCAAGGAAGTGCGGCGGATATTATTAAAATAGCCATGATTAATATTTACAACAAACTAAATAGCAATAATTACAAAACCAAAATGCTCTTACAGGTACATGATGAATTGGTTTTTGATGTGTACAAACCCGAATTAGAAGTCATTAAAACGTTGGTAAAAACAGAAATGGAAAGTGCGTTTACGCTAATAGTTCCTTTGGATGTGGATTTAGATACTGGTGATAATTGGTTGGAGGCGCATTAAAATTAGTAATCAAACAATATGGTAATAAAAAATCCAATTAATAAAAAAGTGCATGTTTACACATCAAGGTAAAAGCAGAACTGCCAAACATAATTTACATATTGCGACCATTCTGTCTGTTGTAGCAGGCATTGTAAATGTAACAGGGTTTTTATCTTTCAAGCAATTAACCACACATGTAACAGGTCATTTTGCACTATTTATTAATGACGTGGCTGAATTTAAATTTTGGCAAGGCACAATTTATTTTTTATATATTTTCTCATTCCTATTCGGCTCCTTTGCCTCTAGCTTTTTAATTGAGAAGTTTAAAAGAAACAAAAAACTTAATGTTTATGTAATGCCGACAATTATTGAATGTATCATTTTATTATCCATTGGACTTGTCAGTAATTTTATTACAATAGAATCTCCCAACCTGATTGTTTGTTTACTACTTTTTGCTATGGGACTTCAAAACTCTTTTGTAACGAAAATTTCCAATGCCGTAGTAAGAACAACACACCTTACCGGTTTATTTACAGATTTAGGTATTGACTTATCGCTTTTACTCTTTAAAAAACACCGTCATAAAAGACAAAAACTCAAAGTAAATATTAAACTACGTCTATATATCATTTCATCCTTCTTTCTGGGCGGATTGCTTGGTGGTTTCTTTTATTCACGATTAAACATGGAGCTAAACACGCTCTTTCTTGCAGCTTTCATTCTATTTATCAGTTTATTTTATGACGATGTGAAATATAGATTTATAAAAATCAAAAATTCCTGATGCACATTACCGAGCCCTAATAGAAAACCCTTAATACACTATTTAACTGCGCATAGGCACCTTCTGGGTTTTCTATACAACACCAGTAAATCCACATGCGTCCTTTTCAAATAATAGCCTTATTAAAAAGGCGCTTTACCCATTTTAGACAGTTTTTCATTTAGTTCAAAAAAACGACTTCTAATTCCTGAATACCCAAAACTCTCTAATCTTTTGGTGTGCATATCGAGATACTTTTCGGTACTTTCTCTAGTCTCAACCATATAAACCCCACCAGCTTCTTCAGCTTATTTATTTTCCGTCCAGAATTTCCAAATAAAACCAGGTTCTTTGATAATACTTTCAATGAGTTCTGTCATTTCACTTGCTAATTGATCTCCCCAAATTCCTTTGTGTGGAAAATCTACATACATAATAACTGCCATAACCTTCAATTTTACATTTTTATAAAATTACAACAAAAATATACGTAACGTATTTAAAGCACATATTTTGGTAGATTAAAAATCAACACCTCTTACTTGAATAAAAACAACAGAATAAAAATACGTATTTAAAAAATGCTTACTTTAGTAATCCAATAACGCCAGCTTATTGAGTTGGAATTATTAATAGTAAAACAAATTACAAACATTTAAAACAATCTATCATGGCAAAAAGTCAAGACGCAAAAAAGAACTTAAAAAAAGAACCAGCTAAAACGGCTAAAGAGAAAAAGGCTGAAAAGAGACTAAAGAAAGCAAAATAAGCTTTAAAACGTTCCAACACATAAGATGGATTTTAATTAAAAGGAGAAAAACAAAAATCAACTTTCATTCAAAATCCATCATTTCTTTCTCCTATTATATAGTGTGCAAAATTACCATCCCAAATTTAAATATGTAAACGCTCATATTTACCACATAAACCAAACCCAAAAAAGATATAAACAAAGTTATCAAAAATAACTCAGCGCACTATTTGGTAATCAAATATATAATCGTAAATTTGCAAACTCTTTTAAAGAGAGGAATGTTTAATAAGTAAAATTAATAAGTGTGGACACAATAAGCTACAAAACGATTTCAGCCAACAAAGCTACTGTTAATAAAGAGTGGGTTTTAGTTGACGCTGAAGGTCAAACATTGGGCCGTTTAGCTTCTAAAGTTGCAAAACTTTTAAGAGGAAAACATAAGCCTAACTTCACACCACACGTTGATTGCGGTGATAACGTTATTGTTATCAATTCGGAAAAAATCAACTTGTCAGGTAACAAGTGGACAGATAAAACATATATCCGTCACACCGGTTATCCAGGTGGACAAAGAAGTTTAACTGCTACTGAATTGTTTGGAAAAGATCCAGCAAGATTAGTAGAGAAATCAGTAAAAGGAATGTTACCTAAAAACAAATTAGGTGCCGAATTATTCCGTAACCTTAACGTTGTTGTTGGTGCAGAGCATACGCATGCTGCGCAAAAGCCAAAAACAATTAATTTAAACGAATTCAAGTAAATGGAAGTAATTCACAAAATTGGCCGTAGAAAGACGGCTGTTGCTCGTGTATATCTTGCTGAGGGAACTGGCAAGATTACAATTAATAAAAAAGACATGACGGTCTATTTTCCTACTGCAACATTGCAGTACAAAGTAAACCAACCTTTAGTTATGACTAACAATGATGGCAACTTTGATATTACAGTAAATGTATATGGAGGTGGTGTTACAGGTCAAGCTGAAGCAATCCGTTTAGGTATTTCTCGTATTATGTGCGAGTTAGATCCTGAAAACAGATTGACATTAAAGCCAGAAGGCTTGTTAACTAGAGATCCAAGAATGGTGGAGCGTAAGAAATTCGGACAGAAGAAAGCGCGTAAGAAATTCCAATTCTCGAAACGTTAATATTATTATCGAAATTTATTTTACTATGTCATGCTGAACGCAGTCGAAGCATCGTTTAAAATAAACTTCAAAACACAAAATTTAAACAGTTATTGTTGTCCTAGCGTAAAGCAGGATTTAGTTTAGCATCTAAATGGTTTAGGCGATTTTTATTATAAAAAGACCACTAAATCATTGCTAATTCAACAGAACGTAAACTATTACAAAATGGCAGTAGAAGTAAAAGAATTACTTGAAGCAGGTGTACACTTCGGTCACCTAACACGTAAGTGGGATCCAAACATGGCGCCTTACGTATATATGGAGCGTAACGGTATCCATATTATCAACCTTTACAAAACAGCAGCTAAAATAGAAGAAGCAGGCGAAGCGTTAAGCAAAATCGCAGCATCTGGTCGTAAGATCTTATTTGTAGCTACTAAAAAACAAGCTAAAGATATTGTTGCTGAAAAAGCAGCTGATATCAACATGCCTTACATCACAGAAAGATGGCCAGGTGGAATGCTTACAAACTTTATTACTATTAGAAAAGCCGTTAAAAAAATGGCGACTATTGATAGAATGAAGAAAGATGGTACTTTCAATTCCTTATCTAAAAAAGAACGTTTACAAGTAGATCGTCAACGTGCTAAATTAGAAAAGAATTTAGGTTCTATTACTGATATGACACGTTTACCAGCGGCATTATTTGTTGTTGATATTAAGCGTGAGCACATTGCTATTAAAGAAGCTCAAAAATTAAACATTCCTATTTTTGCAATGGTAGATACCAACTCTGACCCACGTCAAGTTGATTATGTGATCCCTTCAAATGATGATGCTTCTAAATCAATAGACAAAGTGTTAACACACGTTACAGCAGCTATCGCTAATGGTTTAGCAGAACGCAAAGCAGAAAAAGACGCTCCTAAAGCAGAAAAAGATGCGCCTAAAGCGAAAAAAGAAGCTAAAAAGGAAGTTGTAAAAGACGAAGAAGAATAAAAATTTAAGTAAAACAATCTTATAAAAGTCGTTTGATACCGTTTCCGTAAAGAAAACACGTTGAACGACTTTTTTAAATTTAAAATACATTTTCAAGCTATGGTAAAAGTAACAGCCGCAGAAGTAAATAAATTAAGACAAGCCACAGGTGCAGGTATGATGGACTGCAAAAAAGCTTTAGTAGAAGCTGAAGGCGATTTTGATAAAGCAATTGACGTATTACGTAAAAAAGGTCAGAAAGTAGCAGAAAAAAGAGCCGACAGAGATTCTTCTGAAGGTGCTGCAGTAGCTAAAATTAACGATGCAAACACTGTTGGTGTTGCTCTTGTTTTAGGTTGCGAAACGGATTTCGTTGGAAAAAACGAAAGCTTTTTAGCGTTAGCGAATGAATTAGCTGATGTTGCTATCAACTTCAATACAAAAGAAGACTTTTTATCAGCCGATTTTAAAGGTATGACTGTTGCTGAAAAATTAGTGGAGCAAACAGGTGTTGTTGGCGAAAAATTAGAAATCACTGGTTTCGAAAAATTAGAAGCTCCTTTTGTTGGACAGTATGTTCACATTAATAAAATTGCAGCTTTAGTAGGTTTAACTGAGAAGGTAGATAATGCTGAAACATTGGTGAAAGATGTATCTATGCAAGTAGCTTCTATGGGAGCAACGTCTTTATCTTACAAAAATTTCGATTCAGCTTTCGTTGCTAACGAAACTGAAGCGCGTATTGCAGTTATTGAAAAAGATAATATTGAATTAGGTCGTTTAGGTAAAACACTTAAAAATGTACCTCAATATATTTCTATGGCACAGTTAACGCCAGAAGTTTTAGTACAAGCGGAAGCAGATGCAAAAGCGGAATTAAAAGCGGAAGGTAAGCCAGAACAAATTTGGGATAAAATTCTTCCAGGTAAAATGGAGCGTTTCATTTCAGATAATACAACCTTAGATCAAGAACAATGTTTATTAGATCAGCGTTTTATTAAGGATGACAAGCAAACCGTTGCACAATATGTAGAATCTTTTGGCAACGTTGCCATTACAGATTTTAAACGTGTTTCTGTAGGATAATTTAAAATTATCAATCATATAGTAAAGCCTCTCAATTTTTTGGGAGGCTTTTTTGTTTTTAAAAATTACTAGTATCTTACACTGAAACCCAAGTCTATATCTTCAAACTATGAAAACACTGATTTATATTATACTCTTATTTCTTTTTTCAATAATTTCATGTAAGGCTCAAAGTCCTATAATATCTTTATATGATGGTAATGAATATTTAGAAACAGAGAATGCTTATTATAAAGATAGCGATAGCGATTTTGATAGATTTATTGGCACTTGGAAATATACCAATGGACAAGAAGAGCTTACTATAGTTTTAAACAAGAAATTACAAGTAGAATTTTCATTTGGAGGTAAAACTTTTTATGAAGATATGCTATTTGGTGAGTTTAAGTATATCGATGCCAATGGCAATCAATTAGTTAATACGTTAACAAATATTGATAGTAATCCCGCAGATATATCAGAACACCTCATATTTGGTAATAAAATAAATCCATCCCAGTTTTTGCCAAGTTGTGAAAACTGTGATCCTAATGAACGAAGTGTATTTTTGAGTTTTCGGGATCCGTTAAGAGTTTATATAAAGTGTGAACTTGTTTTAAGAACCATACCTAATACTCAAAACAGTAACGTTAACGATTTAAAAGCAGTTATAACCGGTAGTTATTCTGTAATACCAGAAGGCTCACCAACAGATAGCAGAATACCTTATGGCAAATATGTCATGATAAAACAATAAGTAATTTTAAAGCCTCTCATTCATTTGGGAGGCTTTTTTGTTTTCAAAAATTACTAGTATCTTACACTGAAACCCAAGTCTACCCATTCAAATTATGAAAACACCAACTTATATTATACTCGTATTTGTTTTTTCAATGAGTACTTGCAAAGCACAAACACCAATAATCTCTACTGTAGATTTTGATAATGATGATTCAATTGAACTAACAGATGGTTCTTATCTTAAAGATGTAGAAAATAAGTTTGAGCCATTTATTGGAACTTGGTTATGGGAAGATGGTGATTCAGTTTTAGAAATTCAATTTTCCAAATTAGAAATGGTGTTTAATGGAGAAATTTATGAAGATTACTTAATAGGTAAATATCGTTATGTTGACAGTAATGGTTCTGTATTAATTAATTCTTTAAATTATAACATTAATACAACTAACATGCACAAGAGACTTCATGATATAATTTTTGGGAGTGGCTATGTTACAGATGTTTCAATGCAATTTAATATCAGAGATATAGCTAATAATAATCTTTATTGTTATTTAGATTTTACACTTGTAACACCAACTCAAGCAACTTGGAGAGTATGGCGCACTGATGGAGGTACCCAACCTAGTGGTTTGACTTTCCCAACAGAGGTTACCCTAACAAAACAGTAAAAGGTTATACAATCAAAAGATTTAATAACAGCAGTAAAAAAGATGAAGTCACACGTTTCATTCATTGCTGCTGTTTTATTTCAGTTGAAATTTAAAAATTATGAAAACACCAATTTATATTATACTCTTATTTATTTTCTCAATAGTTTCTTGTAAAGCACAAATTATCCCAGTGGAGCAAGTCGTTGATAATTTCGAGAATGTTGAAGAAGGTTTAACCACCTATATAAAAGATGTAAATCATGTTTTAGATGCTTATGTAGATACATGGACAGGTAATACCAACAATAAAGAATATACATTTATAATTACTGAAAAAAGGATTGTATTTGATGAACAGTACAATATAAATATTGATGTTTTGGTAATGAAGTATTTAATTCTAGATGCTAGTAACTTTAATGTCATTGAAGATACAAGATTATTGCCCGATGAAAATGCGCCATGCCAAGGTGTCGTTTTTAGACAATTTTCAGGCAGTGGTTTATCTTATGAATTTTATTATAGCGGTGAAGACTATTTTTGTGGACAAAATGGTGAAGTCTATGTGACATTAAAAAATAACAATACCCAAATGTTTTTAAAATTAGGAGCAAATCATGAAAAGTATAGTCAATGCCAGACAGGATGGGCCAATCAAGTACTGCCTGAAAACGGCATTTTATTAACAAAACAATAAATCATAATTCAACAAATATAAACAATATCAAATCCTCAAAACCTCTCCAAATTCGGAGAGGTTTTTTTTACAAATTCCATTAAAATTTCACAATTCAAAAAATAAAAAAATTATGTAGCTTTGCAAAACCGCAATTCCCATAATCGTGAGAAGCGCATATATCTAAAACAGCACATGAAATACAAAAGAATTCTTTTAAAATTATCTGGAGAAGCATTAATGGGTAATCGTCAATATGGTATTGATCCAGCACGTTTATCAGAATATGCTAATGACATAAAAGAAATTACAGAAAAAGGTATCCAAGTTGCCATTGTTATTGGTGGTGGGAATATTTTTAGAGGTGTTGCAGGTGCTAGCAATGGTATGGATCGTGTTCAAGGCGACCACATGGGTATGTTAGCAACGGTTATAAACGGTTTAGCATTACAGAGTGCTCTGGAAAATGCAGATGTACCAACACGCTTGCAAACAGCTATTCATATTGAGCAAGTTGCAGAACCTTTTATTCGTAGAAAAGCCATGCGTCATTTAGAAAAAGGTCGCGTTGTTATTTTTGGCGGTGGAACCGGAAATCCGTATTTTACTACCGATTCGGCAGCCGTTTTAAGAGCTATTGAAATTGAAGCAGATGTTATTTTAAAAGGCACACGCGTAGATGGTATTTACACAGCAGATCCTGAAAAAGATTCCAAAGCCATTAAATTCGACCATATTACGTTTGATGATGTGTTACGAAAAGGATTAAAGGTTATGGATACAACCGCTTTTACCTTAAGTCAAGAAAACGAATTGCCAATTATTGTTTTTGATATGAACAAAAAAGGCAACCTTTTAAAAGTGGTTTCTGGCGAAAATATTGGAACAAAAGTTAATTTATAATATTACATTTACTGTTTGGCTTGTTTTTTGAATCAAGCTTAAAACTTATAAAATTCTTTACAGATGGAAGACATTCAATTTATATTAGACTCGGCAAAGGAATCTATGGAAGCCGGAATTAGGCATTTAGAAAAACAATTAGTAAATATTAGAGCTGGTAAAGCAAGTCCAGCTATGCTTGGTAGTGTTATGGTAGATTATTACGGATCTCAAACACCTTTAAGCCAAGTGGCAAATGTAAACACACCAGATGGTAGAACGATTACCGTTCAGCCATGGGAAAAAAATATGCTTCAAGAAATTGAACGTGGTATAATGCATGCTAATTTGGGTTTTAACCCAATGAATAATGGCGATACGATTATTATAAACGTTCCACCATTAACGGAAGAACGCCGAATTAATCTAGCCAAGCAAGCTAAATCTGAAACAGAAGACGCTAAAGTAAGTATTAGAAGTGCTAGAAAAGATGCCAATACAGACATTAAAAGTCTAGAGGATGCCTCTGAAGATCTTCAGAAAAATGCTGAAATGGATATTCAAAAAATGACCGATAAATACGTTCTGAAAATAGACAGTATTTTTGATGTTAAGGAGAAAGAAATAATGACTGTTTAAATTTAAAAAGCGACATTAAAAAGTCGCTTTTTTAATAGAATTAACGTGCCAACTATTCATGTGGAAATATTTTCTAACTGTTTTATGTGTTCTATGTGTTTTGCGTGTGCAGTCTCAAACACCTATTGTATCTAAAGACACGGTTGCTGTTCAGCAAGATTCCTTAAAAAAAAGAGATTTATTAAGGCAACTTGGTAATGGTTTTTTTCCAACCAAGTACTTTGATATAGATCTACGTTACCTTATAAAATATAATCAATACGAAGGGTTCCGAACTGGTTTTGGAGGCGCAACAAACGATGGGTTTTCTGAAAAATACCGCGTGCGTAGCTATGTAGCTTATGGATTTCGTGATAATCGCTTTAAATACGGTGTTGGTGGTAGTGTGCGCCTAACATCTAATGGTCAAACATGGTTGAATGTTAATTATACCGATGATTTGCAAGAAACAGGTAGCTCCAAATTTCTAACAGATAAGCGTTTCTTTAGTTTTTTTGAACCCCGATTGTTAAATATAGATTTATTCTATAAATTCATAAAACAATCCGTTTCCATTGAACATGCATTAACACCAAAAATCCTTTCGGAATTACAATTTGCGGTCAGCAACATCAATCCAACATATAATTATCAATATTTGGATGGTGGCAAAACTTATTCCGAATTTAATTTAAGTACCGCTATTGTATCGTTTCAATACAACCCGTTTAGCGAGTACACATTAGTAAAAAACCGCCTTAGAGAAACAACAGTAGGTTTTCCTAAATTTTCGCTTCAATTTACGCAAGCTATTAGTGGTGTTTTTAAAAGTGAATTAAATTTTTCGAAAATTGATTTTCGAACGCTTTATGAAATAAAACACCAGCCGGAATCCTTTACGCGATTTGTACTAACCGCAGGATATGCAAATGGTAATGCGCCATTATCTCATTTATATCACGCCTACCCAAACAACATTAATAAAGAAACTATTTTACAGCGATTTTCAGTTGCTGGTATTGATAGTTTTGAAACCATGTTTTTTAACGAATTCTTTTCAGATAGGTTTACAACCGTTCAATTCCGCCATTATTTCAAACCCTTCCAAATTGCTAGTCGCTTTAAGCCACAATTGGTTTTAATATCTCGATTCGCCATTGGAAATATGAATAATATTGATAAGCACCAAGGTATCACCTTCGGCACCTTAAATAAAGGGTATACGGAGTCCGGTTTTGAAATTAATAAACTCCTTTTTGGTTTTGGTTTAAGTGGTACCTATCGCTATGGTGGCTACCATTTACCTGAATTTGAAGACAATATTGCTGTAAAGTTCACTTTTAACGTGACATTATAAAGCAATATCATCTGTAATACATCGCTTTTCCTTACCTTTGCGCCTGTTTTTAATAGCGTATGTTTAAATTATTTTCAAAAAATTTCTGGGATGTTGTTGCGCGACTTATTTTGCGGAACAAAATTGGTATTCTTATAAGTATCCTTGCAGTTACTATCTTTTTTAGCCTGCAGTGGAAAAACATGCGTTTTACTTATACAGAGGCCAACCTGCTACCAGATGATCATGAGGTAAATGTTGTTTACCAAAACTTTCTTGATATTTTTGGTGAAGAAGGTAACTTGATTGTTCTAGGTATTAAAGATTCAACTTTATTTACGGTTGAAAACATGAACGCTTGGAACGATTTATCCGATCGTTTTAAAACCTTTGAAGCGGTTGATGCTGTAATTTCTTTAAAAGATTTACAGAAGCTTGTTAAAGATGATGTCAATGAACGTTTTGTATTAGAACCGTTTATTAAAGACTCAATCCGTTCGTTATCACAAATTGATACATTACAAAACGAGCTCTTTAACCAATATCCATTCTACGATAATTTCTTATTTAATAAAGAAACTAAAACAATCAGAACGGCTATTTACATGAATAAAGCCATTGTAAATACAGCAGCTCGTAAGGATTTTGTTTTTGATGAGTTAATTCCCATAATTAAAGAGTTTGAGGAAAAAACCAATATGGACGTTCGGGTTTCTGGCATGCCATATGTACGTACCTTAAATGCCCAAAACATTGTAGACGAAATCGGTATTTTTATTGCTGGTGCGCTTTTGGTGACGTCGTTTATCTTCTTTTTGTTTTTCAGATCCTTTAGAGCTACGCTTATATCCATGCTCGTGGTTTGTTTAGGTGTCATGTGGACCTTTGGTATCATTGGACTCCTGAATTATGAGATTACGGTTTTAACAGCTTTAATTCCGCCTTTAATTATCGTTATCGGGATTCCGAACTGTATTTTCTTAATTAACAAATATCAACTTGAAGTTAAACTGCATGGAAATAAAGTCCGGTCGCTTCAACGTGTAATTACTAAAGTTGGAAATGCTACGTTATTAACTAACTTAACAACGGCATCTGGATTTGCCACATTTATCTTAACAGAAAGCACCTTATTAAAAGAATTTGGTATCGTGGCGTCCTTAAGTATTTTGGCCATATTTATTTTATGCCTTCTTATAATTCCTATCATTTACACCTTTCTACCTTATCCAAAAGATAGACATTTAGAGCATTTAAACAAACGTTGGATTGGTGGTTTTGTAAATTGGATGGAGCGCATGGTAAGAGAACGTCGCATTACCATTTACATTACGGCCATTGTATTACTCGTTGTAAGTATGATTGGAATTTATCAGATAAAAATTTCTGGTAGTCTGATTGAAGACATGTCCAAGGAGGCCGAATTCTTCGAGGATATTCGCTTTTTTGAAGAAGAGTTTAGTGGCATTATGCCTTTAGAAATTTTAGTGGATACCAAACGTAAAAAAGGCGCTACTAAATTGGCCACGCTAAAACGTATGGATGAATTAGAACAGCTCATCCTGGAAACACCTGAATTATCAAAACCAATTTCAATTGTAGGGCTTGCAAAATATGCTAAACAAGCCTATACAAATGGAAACCCTAAATATTATCAATTACCAACTAGTCAGGAAAATTTATTTATTTCATCCTATATAAAGAATTCGTCATCCAATGTTAATTTATTAAAAAGCTTTGTAGATAGTACAGGTCAATACGCACGTATCACAACCTTTATGAAGGACATTGGCACGGATAAAATGGAGCGTATTGAGGAAAATCTTCAAACGGAAATAAACAAAACATTCCCGAAAGAAAAATATGAAGTTACCATAACCGGGAAAGCGCTTGTTTTCTTGAAAGGAACCAAGTTTTTGGTTAAAAATTTAGCTATTTCACTGTCATTAGCCATTTTATTGATTTCGCTTTTAATGGCATATATGTTCCGATCCTTTAAAATGATTATCGTATCATTAATCCCAAACCTCCTACCTTTAGTGATTACTGCTGGATTAATGGGTTATTTAGGTGTTCCAATAAAACCATCTACCATTTTAGTTTTTAGTATTGCTTTTGGTATTTCGGTGGATGATACCATTCACTTTTTGGCAAAATACAGACAAGAACTTCAAGCTAATAACTGGAAAATTAAGAAATCCGTTTATGCCGCTTTACGCGAAGCCGGTGTGAGTATGTTTTACACCTCCATTGTATTATTTTTCGGGTTCTCCGTATTTACCGTTTCTAGTTTTGGTGGAACTGTTGCATTAGGCGCACTAGTATCTGCAACTTTATTATTTGCCATGCTATCCAACTTGTTATTATTACCGTCCCTATTATTATCCCTAGAACGAAGTATTGCCAATAAAGAAGATTTAAAAGAACCAAGTATCAATATTATTCCAGATGATGATTATGATGATGAAGAAGATGCCATCGAAAAAAAATCTTCTGACTTAAAATAAATAGCGAAACAATTTCAAAAATTGCATTTGATTTTTGACTTGTGAAACCATTATCTTTGTACCCTCTAATTTTTTATAAAAATGAAAATGCAAACCGTTGCTGAATTATTAAAAAAAGGAAATACCCTTCAAGAAGTTACTATTAAAGGATGGGTAAGAAGTTTCCGATCCAAACGATTTATAGCCTTAAATGATGGCTCAACATTAAATAATATCCAATGTGTTGTTAATTTTGAAGAAACTGATGAAACGACATTAAAGCGCATTACAACAGGTGCTGCTGTTTCCATTACGGGAGAATTAACGGAAAGTCAAGGACAAGGTCAGAGTTTAGAAATTCAAGTGAAAAAAATTGAAATTTTAGGCGATTCGGATCCGGAAAGCTACCCAATTCAACCTAAAAAACACTCCTTCGAATTTTTAAGAGAAAACGCGCATTTACGCACCAGAACAAATACGTTTAGTGCCGTTATGCGATTGCGTTCATCTTTATCATTTGCCATTCATAAGTATTTCAATGAAAATGGCTTTTACTATATGCACACACCAATTATCACAGGTAGTGATGCCGAAGGTGCTGGCGAAATGTTTCGTGTAACTGGATTAGATCCTAAAAATCCACCATTAACGGAAAATGGAAAAGTAGATTACTCAAAAGATTTCTTTGGTAAAGAAACCAATTTAACGGTTTCTGGTCAGTTAGAAGCTGAAACCTATGCCATGTCTTTAGGTAAAGTGTATACATTTGGGCCAACGTTTAGAGCTGAAAACTCCAATACGTCTCGCCATTTAGCCGAATTCTGGATGATTGAACCAGAAGTCGCTTTTATGGACTTGGCTGGTAATATGGATTTAGCTGAAGATTTTATGAAATCCGTTTTAAGCTACATTTTAGAACATAATAAAGAAGATTTAGAATTTTTAGACCAACGTCTTTTAGACGAAGAAAAAACAAAACCACAAGCAGAGCGCTCGGAAATGTCGCTTATTGAGAAAATTAAATTTGTGGTTGATAATAATTTCAAACGTGTAAGTTATACCGAAGCTATTGATATTTTAAGAAATAGTAAGCCTAACAAGAAAAAGAAATTCAACTATATCATTGAAGAATGGGGTGCTGATTTACAAAGTGAACACGAACGATTCCTAGTAGAAAAACACTTCAAGTGTCCTGTTATTTTATTTGATTATCCTGCAAACATTAAAGCATTCTATATGCGTTTAAATGAAGATGGGAAAACGGTTCGCGCTATGGATATTTTATTTCCTGGAATTGGCGAAATGGTAGGTGGATCACAACGTGAGGAACGTTTGGACGTATTAAAAGAAAAAATGAAAGCGTTAGATATTGACGAAGAGGAATTATGGTGGTATTTAGATTTACGAAAATACGGAACTGCTGTACACTCCGGTTTTGGTTTAGGTTTTGAGCGTTTGGTGATGTTTGCAACAGGAATGGGCAACATTCGCGACGTGATTCCATTTCCAAGAACACCTCAAAATGCGGAGTTTTAATTAAGACCTTTCAATTAAACGAAAAAAATAATTTTATAAAACAATCTGCGTTAATCAATAATGTAGATTGTTTTTTTTATTTTTATAGAAACCCAAAACACACGCATGCTCAAGCAATTTTTACAATTTAAATTATCACAGAAGCTTTCGCCACAGCAGATTCAATTAATGAAATTGATTCAGCTACCGACGCAAGCTTTTGAGCAACGGCTAAAACAAGAATTGGAAGAAAATCCAGCGCTTGAAAGTGGGAAAGAGTCTTTGGAAGATGAGTACGATGATGATTTTGATAACAGTCAAGATGAATATGACGATAACGAAAAAATAGAATCTGAGGATATTAATATTGATGAATATTTAAGTGATGATGAAGTTCCAGATTATCGTACCCAAGCTAATAATTATAGTGCTGATGATGAGGAAAAGACCATGCCGTATGCCGCAGGAACATCCTTTACGCAACATTTAAAGAACCAGCTAAACACCTTTCGCTTAAATGACGAAGAACGTGAAATAGCGGAATTTCTGGTAGGAAGTGTTGATGAAAGTGGTTATATCCGACGGGAATTAATAGATATTACAGACGATTTAGCCTTCACACAAAATGTGTACACCTCAGAAGATAAAATTGAAGCGGTATTAAAAGTTGTACACCAATTAGATCCTGCAGGTGTTGGTGCGCGCAATCTGCAAGAATGCTTAAGCATTCAATTGCATAGAAAACAGAAAAATCCGGATGTTGAATTGGCCATTGATATTATTGACAATGCTTTTGAACAATTCACCAAAAAACACTACAAAAAACTGATTCAGAAATTTGATATTACGGAAATGCAGCTGAAAGACGCTATTCATGTGATTGAACATTTGAATCCGAAACCAGGAGGTTCTTACGCAGGAAATAACCGCATAGTGGAACATGTGGTACCCGATTTTGCCATTCGTATTGTGGACGGCGAACTAGAGTTAACACTAAATGGCCGAAATGCACCTGAATTACACGTGTCGCGAGAATACAGCAACATGATGCAAGGTTATAAAGAAAGTAAAGAGAAATCGAAATCACAAAAGGATGCCGTTCAGTTTATCAAACAAAAACTGGATGCAGCCAAATGGTTTATAGAAGCTATTAGGCAACGTCAGCAAACGTTATTTGTTACCATGAGTTCTATTATGCATTACCAGAAAGAGTACTTCTTAACAGGTGATGAGCGCAAATTACGCCCTATGATATTGAAAGATATCGCTGATGAGATTGAAATGGACGTCTCTACGGTTTCTCGTGTAGCAAACAGTAAATATGTGGATACACCTTATGGAACAAAATTGATTAAGGAATTCTTTTCGGAATCTATGACTAACGATCAAGGTGAAGAAGTCTCAACTCGAGAAATAAAAAAAATATTAGAAACGGTTATCGAAGAAGAAAACAAGCGAAAACCTATGACGGATGACGCTTTAGCAAAAATACTCAAAGAAAAAGGCTATCCAATTGCTAGGCGAACCGTTGCCAAATACCGTGAACAATTAGACATTCCTGTGGCTAGATTACGAAAGAAAATCTGATGAATTTTATACTAAGAAGTATTTCGTTTATTTTCCATCCTATAGTGATGCCATTGCTTGGCGTGATTTTCTATTTTTCAAAATCACCAAGATATTTACCAATGGAAATCATTCAAGCCAAAGTGGTTTCCCTATTTATACTCACCATCTTATTACCTATTTTACTGTATTTCTTACTGAAGTCTTTAGGCAAAACGGATTCTATTTATTTACAATCTACAAGAGAACGTATTTTTCCACTTGTTTTAAATGCAATCATAACCCTCCTAATTGTTATCCGCGTATTACCCAGTCATGAAATAATAGAATTGTACTACTTTTTTGTTGGGATTTTACTATCCACTTTAAGCTGTTTAATTTTAGCTGTCCTGAAGTTTAAGGCTAGTATTCACATGATGGCTGTCTCTGGTGTGTTTATGTTTTACTTGGCCCTGAGTATTCATTTCAGTATAAATATTAATGGAACATTGGCATTAATGGCCATACTAATGGGCGCCATAGCGACATCTAGACTACATTTAAAGGCGCATACCTATCCCGAATTAATTACAGGCATATTTATTGGCCTTATTCCGCAGATAATTTTGGTGAATTATTGGCTATAAAATATAGAATATGAGTCCCACTTTAATGGCGTTCATATCTACCGACTCATTATTAACACGTGCATTATTGAAAATAGGGTTCAAACCGTAATACACATAAATATTCCATGTATTATAACCAGCACTCATAGTAAGTCCGTATTGTAGATTGTTAAACGAATCAATACGGCTGTTTTTAATCGTGCCTAAATCGCCTCGAAACTTGGAGGAGTTGTATAATACATAACCTACATTAACACCTGTATAAATACGCCAAAATTTATATTCTTCGGCCGTAGACGTTCGCCAACGCAATTGCAATGGCATCTCAACCATATAGGTGGTAAACTTATTTTTACTGTAATTAATATCACTCTTATCTAACACAAAATAATCCAAATTACCAGTAGCATCTTTGGTGATTAAAAAATTATGATTGAAGGAATTGGCAGACAAGCCTAAGCCGACTCCGAAGGCCACATTACGACGTTTATTAACTGGAAAATCACGAATAAACCCAAAATGAAAGCCACTTGAAAAACCACTTTGAGATACACCTTCTGGCCTATTTCCCACTAGGTTATAGGTAATCCCTAAATAGAACTGATCCTCACGATATTTGTTATCCACTTCTTGAACTAAAGAGTCTTGCACTTGTTCTTTTACCTGTGAAAACATCACATGAAGAGAAGTAAAAATAAATAAAAATAAAAGGCGATTTTTCATGAAAGTATTAAAAAGTGTCGGGTTTAAATTACAAAAAAAAGGCGTTTAGATTTCTCAAAACGCCTTTATTTATAAAATTAAGAGTACTATATTATCTAGGAGCGTCCAGGAGATTTCCTTTACGCGTCTTATAATTAATTTTAAGAGCGTTTACTTCACGCAATTTTTGTTTTACATCAGATACAAGACCCATATTGGTATCTTTATCAACGCTTAAAACAGTCGTTAAGAAAGGAACCTCTTCCTCACGTTTATCAGCACGTTCGGCTGCTATAAAAGCCGGGATTTCTGAAACATCAGCAAATTTATCATTTAACTGAATACGCGCTTCAGATCCAAATTGCTTATAAGCACTACTTGGTTTTCCTGCATAGATATACATTAATAAGTTTCGCTTCGCTAACTTTTCAACTTGATCAGCTGCAGGCAAACTATTTTGAATTTTTAATGTATTCTGACGCATAACCGTAGCAACCATAAAGAAGAACAACAACATAAATACAATATCAGGTAATGATGCTGTAGATATAGCGGGTATTCCACCATCTTTTTTCTTTTTAAATTTAGACATAAATAATATGGTTTATCTAATTAGACTTTTTTGGTTCTGCTTCTGAAAATTTCTGCGGTATTAAAAGCTTAATTTCTTCAATTTTATCTTTTAATTGTGCTTTTCTTTCAGACGATGTTCTGGCATCGTTAAATTCCTTATCTGCTTCTACATAGTTAACTCCTAAACTACCATAGCGTTGTTCAAACTCACGATTACGTAGCACATTATAGGCTGCTATAATCTCGTTTTGAACCGCTATGTAAGTTTCATAACTTGTTCCTCTATCATTTTGTAAAGAAATAATGGCTTTCTGGAAATTATCTGAAGATTGCGGATTACGTTTTCCCTTACAGGATTTACAGGCATCTTCTCCCGTTCCACCACCATTGTCTAAAAAGGCAACAGCAGCTGTTCGTAAATCTTTAAGCTTTATTAAATCTCCTTCACTACCCGCAGCTTTCAAAAACAATTCATTGTTTCCACTCACGGTTAGTTGAAAAATATTTCTTTCTTTAATAATAGGGGGTTCCGTTTCTTCAATTGGTGGCAACTTTCGGTTAAGACCTGAATCTATCTCGATGGTTGTTGTTACCAAGAAGAAAATTAATAGTAAGAAAGCAATGTCGGCCATGGAGCCTGCATTAACTTCCGGTGCTGCTCTTTTTGCCATAATTATTTATTCGTTAGTTTTTTAACGCCCGATAATAACATAATTACCGCAGCTGAAGCTATTAGTATGTAAAACGCTATTAATCCAGCGCCTACCAGTTGCGATTCGCCTGAAGTTGCTTCTACGCCATTATAAAAATAAGGAGTTGAATCACCACCTGAAACCACATAAGCTACTATTAAAACAGCTGCAAAAATGCCCACACTAATTAGGGTGTTTTTAAGAGTAGCTGTATTTGTAAATAGGTTCTTTAAAACGAAAACTACTACAAGCAGAACAGTTATAAGCATAATAAGGTATGCTATATATGCAAGAGGGTCTACAATTCCAGTGTCGCCACTTAATGCGCCAGCCTTTATCGCTTCATCACCTTCAGATATTATTCTTACCAAGAACACCACACCTAAAAGGCCAAGGATTCCTGCTAAGATTTTTAAAATTTTGTGTAAATTCATAATTTAAAAAATTATTGCTGTTAATTATTACTTCTTGTGTCTAATCAATAAATCCATTAAGGTAATGGATGCATCTTCCATATCATTGACAATACTGTCAATTTTAGCAATGATGTAATTGTAGAAAACTTGAAGAATAATAGCAACAATTAAACCGAATACGGTTGTTAAAAGTGCTACTTTAATACCACCAGCAACTAACGATGGTTGCATATCACCAGCAGCTTGAATTTTATCGAATGCTTGAATCATACCAATTACCGTACCCATGAATCCTAACATAGGAGCCAATGCGATAAATAACGAAATCCAAGATACATTTTTCTCTAGTTGTCCCATTTGAACGCCTCCGTAAGCAATAACAGCTTTTTCAGCAGCTTCTAAACCTTCATCTGTTCTATCTAAACCTTGATAGAAAATGGAGGCAACAGGCCCTTTTGTATTTCTACAAACTTCTTTTGCAGCTTCAACACCACCTGATTGTAATGCATCTTCTACGTCTTGAGTTAATTTTTTTGTGTTTGTTGAAGAAAGGTTTAAAAAGATAATTCTCTCAATAGCTATCGCTAAACCTAGAATTAAACATAATAATACAATTCCCATAAACCCTGGACCACCTTCTATGAAACGTTTTTTTAGTTCCTGATGAAATCCTAATGACTCTTCTGCTGCAACATCTTCTGTTGCATCGTCTTGAATTGAAGTAACAACTGTGTTTGCACTTGAAATTGCACTTGTAGTTGCGTTAGCTGTTCCGAATGCCACAAAACACATGATGGCGAGGATAGAAAATAATCTTTTCATTTGTTCTTGTTCTTAATTTTATTAGTTAAAGTGTTAAAGATATAAAAAAATTGTAATTAAAAAATTAAAATTACAGCAGAGTTATTAGAGCCGTTTAGTTCTTGCTCATTAAAAACACTACAATAACAAAAGAAATTCATGATTTTTACCTGACAATTCACAACATTATTGCTTCTAATTCATCAATAATTATATGGATTTCAAATCGTTACCAAAAATACTTTTGCAGAGAGGAAGGGATTCGAACCCTCGATACCCTTTTGAGGTATACACGCTTTCCAGGCGTGCGCCTTCGACCGCTCGGCCACCTCTCTGTTTTAAGTTTTCTTTTACAGGCAGCCAAATAACGAAAAATCTTTAAAAGGCAAAAATTTTGAAAGTTAATTTTATGCCATTTCTCCTCTTAAAGCCGTTTCGAAAACCGTTTTGAAGGTTTTATTGGATATTTTCTCTCCTAAAAGGTACATCAATTTGGTAATTGCCGCTTCGGTAGTAATATCTTTTCCGGAAATAACACCAATTGTTTTTAACTGCGAACTGGTTTCATATTGTCCCATATTAACACTTCCACCGGAACACTGCGTAACATTAATAACTTGAATGCCTTTTTTAATGGTATCCTTAATTAATTGTACAAACCAATCTTCAGTTGATGCATTTCCTGCACCATAGGTTTCTAAAACAACTCCTTTAATATGAGGATTGTTCAAAACACCTTCTAAAATGGCTTTAGAAATACCTGGAAATAGTTTAATAAGTGCAATATTGGTATTAAAATTTTTATGTACCAGAAGTTTTTTTCTAGCATTCGGAACAAAAAGCGCATCGTGATTAATAGTAATATGTACACCAGATTCTGCTAAATGCGGATAGTTTAAACTTTCAAACGCTTCAAAATGTTCGGCATTAATTTTCGTTGTTCTATTTCCTCTATATAATTTGTATTCAAAATACAAACCGACTTCTCTAATTACAGATCTGTTACGCACTTGTAAGGACGCCATCTGTATGGATGTAATTAAATTCTCTTTAGCATCTGTCCGTAAATCTCCTATAGGCAATTGCGATCCAGTTAAAATTACCGGTTTTGCTAAATTTTCCAACATGAAACTCAAAGCTGAAGCTGTATAACTCATAGTATCACTCCCATGAAGCAATACAAATCCATCAAAAGCATCGTAATTAGTTTCAATAATTTCTGCCATTTGCACCCAGTATTCTGGACTCATATTAGATGAATCTATAGGATCATCAAAGGATATGGTTTCAATATGGCAGGTTAGCAGCTTTAATTCTGGAATCCGTTTAAGCAGATTATTAAAGTCGAAAGTTTTTAAAGCGCCCGTATTGGGGTTTTTTATCATCCCAATGGTACCACCTGTATATATTAAAAGAATTTTTGGACTCGTGTTTTCCATATTTATATCTTAAAAATGGCTTTTGAATTTTGGGTTGTTATTTCAGCAATTTCCGCCTTTGACACATCATACAATTCCGAAAGTTTTTCTAATACCTTTATAATGTATCCACTTTCATTGCGTTTGCCACGGAAAGGTTTTGGAGCAAGGTAAGGCGAATCGGTTTCCAAAACAATGTGTTTTAATGGGATTTGATTCAGAAATTGATCTATTTTTCCATTTTTGAATGTTACCACACCACCTATTCCCAATTTCATATTATAAGAAATGGCCTGTTGGGCTTGCTCTAAGGTTCCTGTGAAACAATGAAAAATTCCAAATAAATCATCTGATTTTTCGGTTTCAAGAACTTCAAAAATTTCATCAAACGCATCACGACAATGAATAACAATTGGTAATTTGTGTTTTTTGGCTAATTGAATTTGATGTTTAAACGCTTTCTTCTGAATATCCAAAGTTGACGTATCCCAATACAAATCAATGCCAATTTCACCAATTGCGAAAAAGGACCGCTTGGACAGTAAATCTTCAACATGAGCTAATTCGTCTGGATAGTTTTCCTTAACAGATGTTGGATGCAAACCTGTCATTAAATACACGTGATCTGGATAATCCGTTTCCAATTGCAACATGGCTTGGGTGTAAGATGAATCTATTGCTGGAATAAAAAAACGTGAAACGCCTGAATCTAAAGCACGTTGTATCATCTGGCTTCTATCGTCATCAAAAGCATCACTATATAAATGGGTATGTGTATCGGTAACTATCATGTTGCAAAAGTAAAAAAGTAACCACCAATGTGATTACTTTCTACTTCATAATTTTTATTTCTTCGGAAAAGTGTCTGATTGCATCTTCTACTAATCTAATTTGTTTAATAGCTTTTGCGCTTGTTCATAATCTTCAGCATCTTCAGGAATTGATTTTAATATCCGAATACATGATTCTGTGTCTTTTTGTTTCAGCTTACTTAAGGCCAAATACCATGTCGCTTTTTGTTTATAAACGGAAGGTGTTTTCATAATTCCGTTGAAAAGCGCATCTGCTTGTACGTAGTGATTCAATTCTACTAATGAAACGGCTTGATATAGTTGAAATTCTATATTATCAGGATCTGATTGTAATAGTTCTGAAAAATAGGTTTCAGCATTTTTATAATTATGATTATTGAAAGTGGTTTCTGCCTTCGTAAGCGTTTCATTTTGGTCACCTCTAACCGTTAGACTAATAGTGCCATAGTTGGCATAATCATCATAAATAGGACTCGAAAATTGCTGACCAATAAAAAACCCGATAATTAAAATAGCTGCGGCAGCTACCGAGTAAAACCATGGGTTTATGCGTCTCAATTTGGACTTTGAACTTGCCGTATCTTTAAAATAATTATTTGAAACGGTTTCTAATGTCTTCTTAAACGCATCCGTTTGTTCGCCATTTTTATAATGATTCTCTACAAATTTGGATGTATTTTTATAGGTTTCAAATGCTTCATTATATATATGGTCTGTTTTTAGTTGCTGTTCAAAAGCCTGCTTACTTTCTTCATCTAGGTTTCCAGAGAGATAGTCTTCAAATAAAATATAATCTTGGTCTTTCATGGTTACGATTTTAAGTTGTTAAAACGAGGCGATTCTTGAACCATTTTGGTAAGCTTACCAATACATAAAGATTTCTTTTTTCTAGCATAAGCATAGGTTACACCCAAACTTTCCGCTACTTCCTCCATGGATTTAATTTTAAAAGTAGCTTTTAATAAATCTTTACAGCCTTTTCCTAATTTCTGAAACATAACGGTAAACAATTCATGTTGCTGTTCAAATAATGTCGTTTCAAAAGTCAGTTCTTGCGCATCATCATCTTTAGATAACACCTCTTCATTAATTGTTACCTCTTTATGACCAGTTTTTTTTAATTGATTGAGCCATTTGCGTTTGCAAAGCAGGAAAAAATAGGCATCAAATGGACAGGTTAGTTTTAAATTTTTTTCTGTGGCCTGATTATATATGGTGATAATGGTTTCTTGAATGACATCTTTTGCATTGGCTTCATTACCGTTATTCAGTTTAATATAATTAATGATTTTAGGTGCAAACGTATCATATATAGATTGAATAATGAATGGATTGTTTTGGACCAAGCCTTCAATATACTTTTGATCTTCATGAATTATTTTTTGGCTCATAAACCCTTGTATTTTCTACTAAAGTAAAAAAACTTTCAAATGTAAGGGTAACAAATTGAAAATGATTTTGATATAAGGTTGTAAGCACAAAAAGCTTGCAAGTAGAACTTGATAAAATATTAATCCATTAAAACTATAGGTCATGAAAAATTCAATTTTAATTATCGCACTGGTAGCTTTTTCCATATTACAAGTGAATGCTACTGACAACAAAATCTTATTAAATTTAGAAACTACCATTGAAACGGCTACAGCAAAAAAAATAGTTCAAGTTTACGATTGGAATGTTACAACTACTAAAAATAGCTATTCGGGAACATCGCCAAATTTAGAACATGCCAACAAAATGATTGGTTTAGTAAGTTCTGGAGAAGTTGTTTTAAACAAAAAAATAGAAAGCTATTACATGTTTCAAAACCAAGCTAACAACAACAATAACCGACTTTATTTCTGGGAAGTTACCAGTACTAAAGGATACGCTAGGGGTTTTTCGTCTACAGAAGCAGATGCACACAACATGATGAAGCTTGTAGCTTCGGGTGATATTATTACTTCAAAAGTTATTATAAGTGGTGTTATAGAATAAAACCATAAACATATAAAGATGCTATTAATTGAGGGAGCTGAGAACTTCAACTCAGCGAAAAAAGAGCCTTTCATTCATTTGAAGGGCTCTTTTAATTGATAGAAATTTTCTTTAAAAATAATTACGATATCTGTTTATAGGCGTTAATCCATGGCATTAAAAAAATGTTTTATAATTAAAATTTCAACTGAAAACCCCTGTAAAACATAAGCTTTCAAAAATAATTTAAAAAATAGGGTAACAAAAAACAGGTCCTGTTTATATAAGTATGAATAACAATTTTAAAACCCAATGTATTATGAAAACAACAAATCAAATTCACGAATATTTATACACTTTAAATAGCGTGAGCAAACAAGTAAAAACATTTTTTGGTATAGCAGCCATTGCATTATTAACGTTATCAAGCTGTACTTCCAATGACGATAACGAATTAATTCCTAGTTCTATTTTAGATATTCCATCTGGACAAGATTTTGCGAATGTTAGAAGTGAAGCTTTGAGTAACATGACTCAAAACTTTCAATTCAATGCAGACGATGGCATGATTTCAATAACATCAGAACATGGTGTTTCCATTTCAATTAATGCTGGATGTTTAACCAAAAATGGAAACCCTGTTACCGGAATAGTAGATTTAGAATATGTTGAAATATTTGAAAAAGGCAACATGTTAACAACTAACAAACCAACCATGGGATTACGGAATAATGGCAATAAAGCCTTGTTAATTACTGGTGGCGAATTTTTCTTTGAAGCAACTCAGAATGGCGTGGCTTTAGAAACATCTTGTGCTATGCAATTACAAGTTCCAACTAGTTTAACAGGATCTGACGACCCAGATATGATTTTATGGACTGGTGTTATTGATGAAAACGGCAATCTTACCTGGGAAGAAGAAGAAGTGGATGCTCAAGAAGGTGTTTTTGCAGAAGGTGGTATATACTATGCATTTTTAGACAACTTTGGCTGGACAAATATTGATCGTTTTTATAATGATCCTAGACCAAAAACAACTATTTATGCCCAAGCACCAATAGGTTATAACTTTACAAATAGTGCCATTTATTTATCTTATGATGGTGAAGAATCTGGACTAGCAGCTTTAGATACGTACGCAAATGGATTATTTAGTGAGCATTACGGTGAAATTCCAATTGGATTAGAATGTCACGTTATATTTGTTACAGAAGTTGAAGGTGTTTGGAGATATGCCATAAAACCATATACTATTACAGCCAATCAGGTTATTACGTTTTCTATGATGGAAACGGCTATAGCTAGTGAAGCTGATTTGATATCTATGATTAATGATTTGCCTTAATTTAACCTAGAGAAAAGCGATGGTTATAATGACCATCGCTTTTTGTATTTTAGCAAGTACCTAACCCATTTTACTATGAGAACCTGTTTAACACTTTTCGTTTTTAGCTGTTGTTTTCATTGGCTTTCTGCACAAGAGACCCAAACTCCAGATAGTTTTCCGCGTTTAGCAACTATTAAGCATCGTGTGGAAGATAATGCTGTACAATTCACACCAGAAACACCTATTTTAGAACAAATTGCAGGAGCGCCAAAAGCGTTCTATTCTTATTATTGGGAGTTTGATGATGGCACTTACAGCAAAGAAGAAAATCCAAAACATAGCTTTAAAAAACCTGGTGATTATGAGGTGAAACTTTGGGCAACCAATCATTATGATACCGGAAAACCACCAAGTACACGACCTAAAAAAATAACAGTCTCTCAAACTAGCAACGATTTTCAAGATGAAGCCTCCATGAGTGAGGATTTACTTTTGGAACGCAACAGAGAACCTATGCCAGACGAAAATATGGTGGTAATTATGCGATATAAAAACTACCTGAATTATAAAGCTAGCGGGAAACTGTATTTGTTCTATAATGAAAAAGCATACAAAACAGATAATTTTGAATTATTAGAAACCAGAACCTATCATAATGAAAAGCAACTCGTTTCTCCTGATTTTGCTTCTACAAATACAATTGATGATGCTGATGAAACCTTAATGGCTTCAGCAGAAAATGGTTTGTATCACCTAAAAGCCAAACCACAAGATTCCACCATTAAAACCAATTTACCACGCACGTTAGAAGAAAGTAAATCCTATTATAGAAACTCCCAACAATTGGCGTTTAATAATATGGAACCTAATGAGGAACGCAATGTTTTTATTACGTTAAGTACACCTCCAGAAATGTTGAAAGATACCAGCGCCATAATATCCATTCGTGGTGTGTATATTCCCGATTCTAATTATGATAATCATAAGGTGAAGGATATGGAAATGGAGATTGTAACATCTCATGATCCCAACAAAATGGCGAGCAATGGCACCTTTATGAATTACCGTTTAGTACGATTTAAAACGTTAAAGTATAAAATTAAATTTCAAAATAATGGTGAAGGTCCAGCTAGAACCATTCGCCTGGAAACGGATATTCCAGATATGTTAGACAAATCGACCATTGAAGTTACAGATATGTATCCTAAATGTAAAATTTGCCCAAAAGATATAGAGGTTCGCTACAGTTGTTTGGATACAACGTTTACAGATACGCAAGCCATTTTCACTTTTAAGAATATATATTTACCAGGTAGCGAACAAAAAAACGTAAAGGAATATGATTCTACCAAAGGCTTCGTAAAATACAATATCAAGTTTGCTAAAGATTTTCACAAACAAAAAACCAAGAGTAAAACAGCCATTATTTTTGATAAAAACGATCCCATTATAACTAATTATTCCACCACCAGATTTGTTCCTGGCCTTTCAATTGGTGCTAAAGCAGGATATAATTCGTTTTCCGGTTTAAAAAACTCTAAAAGTTATTTTGTGGGCGCTACCATTTCGCCTTACAAATCGTATCGATGGTATTGGCAAGTGGAGTTATTGAATAGTTTTCATGACTATGAGGCAGACACACAAATTTCGGAAACTATAGTAGACGGCCCTCAAGGTTTCCAATACTTAGAACGCACAACTACCAACGCAAATTATCAAAACGTAGATTGGGAGATTCCTATACTTATGCGCTATAATATTAATAATTACATTGGAATTGGTGCTGGTTTACAGGGTATGATATCCATCAGCGAGAAAGAAACTGAAGCTATTTTAGTAGAACAATTTGAAGGTAGAACCGATGATTTTGTTATTAATAGTTTCTCAACTTCCAACGAGGCATCCAATTCCTTTACCAATTTTAAAGCAGGCTTGTTGTTAGATGTTACAGCAGGATTTGCCCGCATTGGACCTAGTATTGGCGCACGATATGTTATTAATTTCAAAGACGATTTTAACTATTTACAATTATACGCCATTTGGAAGTTTTAAAATTATTCAAGAATTTATAGGAACTAATGTTTCAACATTTGCAAAATTTCAAGAACAAGCAGCAGTTACCACTTCCAAAATTTTGGGTTTTTGCTATGTTTTTAATGTTTCAAATTCATGTGCATGCTCAAAGTTTAGAAGATGCCATTTATTCGGCAACCGAAACATTTATTGCTAATAAAAACCAACAATCCTTTCAAGTTTTAAACACGGAAGAAACCACTTTCAAAAATCAGATTTCTACGAAAGACGAGGAATTAGCCTATGTATTTCTACTTTGTAATAAGGCCTATTATTTAAACGAAAACAACCAACTACAAGATGCTATTTCAAATTATGAAGCTGCAAGAACACGCTATAATAAAAATCAGCTTTACACTATTTCTGATTACGACATTACGGAATATTGCTTAAAGCCATTGGGTAATTTATATACGAAAACAAACAATTACACCAATGCGGAAAACACCATTAAACAATATGTTGCTTTAGCGGGAAAAAGCAAAAATAGCACACATTACATTTCGGGTATTATTAATCTTTCGGTTTTATATCAAACGCGAGGCATGCATCAATCGGTTTTAAATTTGATTGAGAAAACTGCTGGTATTCCTAACATATCTCAAACGCAGAAAAATAAACTGAACACCTTAAAAGCTTCGAGTTCTATAGCTATAAATAATTCTTCTAATTACAATTTAGATAATGATGTTATATTTTCAAATCAAGATGGGCAGTACAACACCAATCGTTTGGCCTATGAATTAGCTTTAAAAAAAGGTGATTATAAGGTGGCTTTAAAACATTTAAATCTTTCCACAGTTTACAGACAGAAAGATCCACTGACTTTCAGAGAGCTCGCAAAAAACCGTTTAGAAAAAGGGCAATTACACTATTTATTAAACGATTTTGACAAAGCAAATCAACAATTACAAGTAGCTTTACATACATTACTTCCAAATTTGGAACGCAAGGCTATTCCTATTAACGCCACTTTATATGCCGAAAACACATTTATAGATATTTTCGATTTGTTAGCCAGACTACAATCTGATCCAGAAAAAGCGCTTCAGTATTATGATTTAAGTTTTTACGTTTCGCGTTTACTCACCACAAATGTAACATCTCAAGAATCTAAAATTGCGAATCAATCTGCCAACCGAAAACGCAGTGAGAATTGCATGGAGTTACTTTATAAAATTTATCAAAAATCATCTGATCTAGCAGTTTTTGAACGTGCCTTGCAGTATTCGGAAATGCAAAAAGCTTCGGTTTTAAAAGATATGTTTCAGAAGAAAACACTTTTAGAAGAACATCCAACCGATTCCTTACTACTTAAAGAGCAAGAACTTTTGCAGGAACAAGAGCAACTAACTGCTGTAATGATTAAAAAACAATTGGGTTACCAAACTATTAAAAATGATAGCCTAAACACCCAACTTTTAGATATTAGTGTCCAACTAAAAAAACTTCAAAAAACAATTTCAGATCGGTATCCACAAATTGAAAATCGGGTTTACAGTTCGGAGATTCACAAACATTTAGAACGTGATAAAGCCAACCTTATCCTTTATTTTTATGGTCAGCGCGCTGTTTATCACTTTATCTTTTCCGAAGAAAATACTGCTTTTATTAAAACACCAATAACGAATACTTATACGAATGACATAACTGAATTTATTCACTTGTTTGATAATCCTTCTGTTATTAATAATAACATGGAAGCATTTACTAACCAAGCACATGGCTTATATAAACAGCTTAATTTAAGTGAAGTGTCACCAACCAAAAACCTCATCATTATTCCCGATGGTATCCTCAATTTCATTCCTTTTGAAGCTTTACTGACTGAACAAACTGAAACGAATAGTTTTAAGAACATGCCATTTATTGTATCTCGACAAGCTGTTGTTTATAATTCCAGTTTGGCATTTTATTTACAACCAAAAAAACCTTCTAAAAATAGAAATTTATTGGGCATTTTTCCTGTTTTTGAAAACACGAATCAACCACTCACCTATTCCATCCAAGAAGCCGAAGCCATAAAAAAAGAAACCAATGCTTCACTTTATATGCATCAGCAAGCTACCAAACAGCGGTTTATTGATGACGCATCAAAATATAGTATTTTACACTTGTCAACACATGCTTCTGGTGGCGATTTCACCAATCCAGCACGTTTAGCATTTTCAGATGAACCTATGCTGCTAAATGAATTGTATAGCTTAAACATACATCCAGATTTAGTGGTTTTAAGCGCCTGTGAAACTGGAATTGGCAAGCTTGAAAAAGGCGAAGGTGCTATGAGTATTGCCAGAGGTTTTCAATATGCAGGTGCTAAAAATGTGCTGTATTCTTTATGGCAAATTAACGATGCTTCCACAGCTACATTGATGTCGTTTTTTTACAAGTCACTTCAAAAAACAAATTCTGTCTTTACCGCTAATAGGCAGTCCAAATTAAATTATTTAAACGATGATACAATTAGTAACATTAAAAAATCACCTTATTATTGGAGTGCTTTTGTGTATTATGGCAATCTAGTTCCACCATCAGAAAAGGACCAAATAGTTTATTATATCATTGGCATTTTAGCATTTTTTATTATTGTATTTTTGGTAATCAGAAAAAGGAAAACGAATGAGCGAAAAATCAGCAACTAGTCTTAAAGACTTTCTTTTAGAAAAAGGCTACACAAAAATTAAACTCAAGTTAACCAAGACAAATCACTTTGAAATAAAATCGACTATCAATGGCATAAAAGGTAATTTTATTTTAGATACTGGTGCTTCTAGTTCTTGTGTGGGTTTTGAAGCTATTGAAACCTTTAAGCTAAAGGTTATTGATTCTGAAGTAAAGGCAGCAGGAGCTGGCGCAATTGATATGTTGACGCAGATTTCTAAAAAAAATCATATTAAAATAGGAAAATGGAAACAAGATAAGGTACCTCTTATTTTATTTAACTTAACACATGTAAACACGGCATTAATCAATCATAATGCACAACCAGTTGATGGTATTATAGGTGCCGATATTTTAAAAAAAGGGAAAGGCGTAATTGATTATGAGAAGAAGTATTTATATTTAAAACTGTAAGATAAAACTTCACTCTATTAAAATAACTTATCTTTATACTCAAGACCAACTAACTAACCTCACATGCAATCTTCAATCATTATAGCGGACGATCACCCACTAATGCTACGTGGACTCCACGACTTTTTAAAGTCCAAGGGTTATAACATTTTAGGCAGTGGAAAAGATGGCCAAGAAGCTTATAATTTAATTATTAAACACAAACCAAACATTGCTATTTTAGATATCAGGATGCCTTTTTTAACTGGGCTTGAAGTAGCTGAAGAGTGCTTAAAGAATGGTATTAAGACCAAAATTATTTTAATAACCTTTGATAAAGGTGAGGAGTTATATGATAAGGCTCAAGAGCTAAACATTTTTGGATATATTTTAAAAGAGTTTGCCATTGAAGAAATTGAGCATTGCATTGAAAGCGTAACAAATAACAAACCATACTTTAGTGCAGAAATTGCTCAATATTTAAATTCGCAAACCAACACACAAAGACCGCATTCCTTAAACGAATTAACTAAAACAGAGATTAAAGTGTTATCATTAATAGCCCAAAATAAGACGGCTAAAGAAATTGGAAATGCCTTATCTGTTTCTGGTAGAACTATAGAAAAACATAAAAGTAATATTATTAAAAAATTAAACTTGGAATCCAAACACAACAGTCTTTCTTTATTTGCTAAAGAAAACGAACAGTTTTTAGAATCCTAGTAAAAATACGTAGAACTACGTATTTCACAACACAGGAGGATAGCGTATATTTACAGTGCTATTAATCGGAAACCTAGTTTTAACAGGTTGAAAATCAAAAGGCTTTAAAAGTGTTACTTTTAAGGTCTTTTTTTTGCACTATAAGTGAGAAAGGCAAAAAATACGTAGAACTACGTATTTTTTATATGGTTTATGTAACATACCTTTACCATGCTATTAGTTAGTTATTTGAGGGGATTTATTAGAGGGCTTTTAATCATCAGATTGAAAGCCCTTTTTTTTAACCTTGATTTGAAAACCAAAAAATACGTAGTTCTACGTATTTCATATGTAAGTCTTTAGCTATACCTTTATCATGCTATTAATTACAGATGTGGAGTTGTCTATTTTGAACAATCCTGCTTTAAAACAAATAAAATGGAACATTCCAATCTACCAAACAACCTTGAAATCATGCAGAATTCAAACATGAATAAATTTTTCGTTTTCGGGATTATCGTATTAGTCGTTATTGTTATATCTCTAAATATTCTTGTTTGCTTTTTTTAGTAAGTTAGTTATTATGTATTCAAGAAAAAAAAAGCGCTACCTCTTTTAGAAGTAGCGCTTTTGCTTTTAATATATTTGTATTTGATTACAGCTCTAAAGCCTTCATAATATTATTATCCATTAATAACTCTGTTGGATTTTCTAATGCTTCCTTCACTGCTACCAAGAAACCTACAGATTCCTTACCATCAATAATTCTATGGTCGTAAGATAAAGCTACAAACATTATTGGACGTATTTCAACTTTACCATCAATAGCAACAGGTCTTTCAACAATGTTGTGCATACCTAATATTCCACTTTGAGGCGGGTTGATAATTGGTGTTGAAAGCATGCTTCCAAAAACACCTCCATTAGATATAGTAAACGTACCACCTGTCATTTCATCCACCGTAATTTTTCCATCACGTGCTCGAATAGCCAAACGTTTTACTTCATTTTCAACACCTCTAAAAGTTAAGTTTTCGGTATTTCTAATTACCGGAACCATTAATCCTTTTGGTCCTGAAACGGCTATAGAAATATCAACAAAATCATAAGTAATCATTTCGTTTCCATCTATCATGGAGTTCACATCTGGATACATTTTCAAAGCTCTAACAACAGCTAAGGTAAAGAAGGACATAAAGCCTAATCCTACACCATGCTTGTTTTTAAAGGTTTCTTTGTATTCATTTCGCAATGCAAAAATTGGCGACATATCTACTTCGTTAAACGTAGTAAGCATAGCAGTTGTATTCTTAGCTTCCACTAAACGTTCTGCCACCTTACGTCTTAACATAGACATTCTACTCCTAGTACTTGAACGATTTCCACCTGTTGGTGTTCCCATAGAAGGTACTGCTTTTACAGCATCATCTTTAGTAACGCGACCGTCTTTTCCAGTTCCTGAAACCTTAGAGGCATCCATATCTTTTTCAGCTAGAATCTTTTTAGCCGCAGGACTTGCTGTTCCTGTTGCATACGTTTTAGTTTCTGCTTTAACTTCAGCTTTAGGCGTTTCCTTTTTCGCTTCAGCTGGTGCTTCTTTTTTAGGTTCTTCTTTCTTTTCAGAACTTTCTGAACCTCCTGCTGGTTTTTCAGCTGATGTATCAATTAAACACACAACAGCTCCAACTTCTACAGCGTCACCTTCTTCAGCTTTAAGTGTTATAATTCCACTAGCTTCGGCAGGTAATTCTAAAGTTGCTTTGTCACTATCTACTTCTGCAATGGCTTGGTCTTTTTCTACGTAATCACCATCAGCAACTAACCATGTTGCAATTTCTACTTCTGTAATAGATTCTCCTGGCGAAGGAACTTTCATTTCTAAAATCATCGTGATACTGTTTTAGTTCTTAATATTTTAATGTTGGTTGTTTTTCGTTTTGTCAAACACAAAGTCTATAACTTCTTTATGACGTTTTTTAGAACGTACAGAGCTACCAGCTGCTGGTGCTCCATAAGGTCTACGCGATACCGCTCTAAATGTTTTGGCTTCATCTAAAAGCATCAACAAGTGGCTGTATGCTCCCATATTTCTTGGTTCTTCTTGAGCCCAAACAATTTCTTCGGCATTTTTATATTTCTTAATTACCGCTCTAATAGCTTCGGTTGGCAATGGGAATAATTGTTCTATTCTTACTAAAGCTACATCTTTACGATCTAAATTTTCGCGTTCTTCCAGTAAATCATAATAGAACTTACCGGTAACAAATACTAATGATTTTACATCAGCAGTTTTAATTCCCTGATCGTCTATTACTTCTTGGAAACTTCCATTTGCAAATTCGTCAACGGTTGAAACCACTTTTGGGTTACGCAACAAACTTTTTGGTGTAAATATGATTAATGGTTTACGGTATTCAGCTTTTACTTGTCTGCGTAATATATGAAACATATTGGCTGGCGTTGTACAGTCGGCCACAAACATATTATCCTTGGCGCACAGTTGTAAATAACGCTCCATACGTCCTGATGAGTGCTCAGCTCCTTGACCTTCATAACCATGCGGTAAAAGCATAACTAATCCGTTTTGTAGTTTCCATTTATCTTCAGCTGCCGAGATGTATTGATCCAACATAATTTGTGCACCATTACTAAAATCACCAAACTGTGCTTCCCAAATAGTTAAAGTTCTTGGGCTTGCCATGGCATAACCATAGTCAAAACCTACAACACCATATTCTGATAGCAACGAGTTATAAATATAGAATTTTCCTTGATCATCACTCAATTGGTTGTGAAGGATAATTTCTTCCTCACTATCTTCCACTTTTACAACGGCATGTCTGTGTGAAAACGTTCCACGCTCCACATCTTGACCAGAAATTCTAATATCGTTACCATCTAATAATAAGGTTCCGTAAGCTAAATGTTCTGCCATAGACCAATCCAGTTTGTTTTCATCAAACATGGTTTGTCTAGACTGTATTAAACGTTCAATTTTACGAATGAATTTTTTATCCTTTGGAAGGTTTGAAATAACTTTCGTTACTTTTTCTAGATCGGCTTTGCTACAAGTTGTATCAACCGGTTCCATCATCTTATTTTCGTCCGCAGTGATATAATTTCCCCATTCGTTTTGCATGAATGGTGTGATTTCTGTTTTATCTTCTTTTCTCGAATTTTCTAAATTTTCTTCAAGTTTATTTTTATAATCTTCTTCAAGTTTTCGAACATAATCTTGATCAATAATTCCTTCTGAGATCAACTTTTCAGCATAAATATCTCTTGGGTTATGATGTTTTGCAATAGCTTTATACAATTTTGGTTGTGTAAAACGTGGCTCATCACCTTCATTATGACCATATTTTCTATAGCCTAATAAATCGATAAATACATCGCGCTTAAATTTCATTCTGAAATGTAATGCAAATAACATGGCGTGAACTACAGCTTCCACATCGTCTGCATTAACATGTAATACAGGAGATAGTGTTACTTTTGCAATATCTGTACAATAGGTACTAGATCGCGCGTCTAAATAATTGGTAGTAAAGCCTATTTGGTTATTAACAACTATATGAATGGTTCCACTTGTTTTATAGCCATCTAATTGTGCCATTTGAACAATTTCGTATACCAAACCTTGCCCTGCAATAGCAGCGTCACCATGAACAACTATTGGTAATACTTGTGATGGGTTATCCGAATATTTATCATCTTGTTTAGCTCTAACAATACCTTCAACTACAGCTCCAACCGTTTCTAAATGCGAAGGGTTTGGCGCAATATTTAAATTAATTTTATTGCCATTGTTGGTTTCCCTATCACTAGTCCAACCTAAATGATACTTAACATCACCATCAAAAACCTCTTGTTCATAATCCTTACCGTCAAATTCACTAAAGATATCTTTAGCCGATTTTCCGAAAATATTTGTCAATGTACTTAAACGGCCACGATGTGCCATTCCCATTACAAATTCCTTCACATCATAATCCGAAGCACTTTCAATTAAGGCATCTAACGCAGGAATTAAAGACTCACCTCCTTCTAAAGAGAATCGTTTTTGTCCAACATATTTGGTGTGTAAAAAGGTTTCAAAGGAAACCGCTTCATTTAACTTTTTAAGAATATGTTTTTTCTGATCTGCATTAAAATTCGGCAGATTGTCATTGATACTCAATTTTTCCTGAAACCATTTAATTTCTTCAGGTTTTCTGATATACATATATTCTACACCTATTGAGTGACAATATATATTATCTAAATGCTTAATAATGTCTCGTAATGTTTTTACTCCAGAACCTATTGTATCTCCAGCATTAAAGGTGGTGTCCAAGTCGGATTCTGATAATCCGAAGTTTTCAATAGCCAAAGTAGGCGCATACGTACGTCTATCACGAACTGGGTTTGTTTTTGTAAACAAATGTCCACGATTACGATACCCATCAATTAATTGTAATACCTGAAATTCTTTAGTGACACTAATAGAAACATGTTCGCAGGAAACATCTGTTCCCTTCACTTGTTCTGTTTCCACCTTATCTGTTATGCTGTAGCTTTCACTACCAAAATCGTAACCTTGAAAAAAGGCTCTCCAACTTGGCTCGACAGAATCTGGGTTTTGTAAATATTGGTCGTATAAATCAGCAAAGTATGCTGAATGTGCTGCGTTTAAAAAAGAATATTTATCCATAAATGAATTAAAACTGAATCGTTCAGACTAAATTTATACAAAAGTACAACTTTTACTAAAATTAGATATGGTTTTCTTACATTTATAACATGTAATTAACTAAAATTTTGAAAATGAAACTGGATTCTTTATTTCGTAAATTAAATAATATCTTCATTGGTTTTTTCCTCCTATTTACTATAAGTGTTACCGCACAAAATAATTCAAATGATTTTTGGAGTCATGTGCGTTTTGGTGGTGCTGTTGGATTAAGTTTTTCTGGTGATTATTTCAGCGGTACGTTGGCACCAAGTGCTATTTATCGTTTCAACCCGCAATTTGCCATGGGTGTTTCATTAAACGGAACCTATTCTTCTAGAAAGGATTATTATAAATCTACTATTTTAGGCGGAAGTGTTCTTGGACTTTTTAACCCCATCCCACAATTACAACTTTCAGCTGAATTTGAAGAATTAAATGTGAGTAGAAAATGGGAAAACAGACTTCTAATTGCTGACGAGAACTATTGGTATCCTGCGTTGTTTTTAGGTGCTGGTTACACCATTAGTAGCGGTCGTATATCTACAGCTATTGGAATTCGCTATGATGTGCTGTATGATAGAGATAAGAGTATTTATGGCACGTCTTGGATGCCATTTTTTAGAGTTTATTTTTAGTTTAATGTAAGCGAGGAAGCATCATTTTCTAGGTAAACACGATTTAAACTTAAAACTGTTTTCAATTCATTTTAAAACTACTCAAATTATAAAAGCAATAGGGTCTATATTTAAACAATATAGACCCCTAGCTAACATAAAATATAGATTCTTTATTAAGGACAATCTAAGAAGTCCTATTCAAATTGATTAAATAGTGTTTTAATTCAATTACTTCACAATCAATTTTTTTATAACACGTACTTGCTCGCCTTTAAATTCTACGAAATAAGTAGCATTACTTAAATTAGAAACATCTAGGGTCATATTATTACTATCCGTTAATACCTTCACTTTTTGAACAACTCTTCCAGCAATATCATAAATTACAATGGTATCCACACCTGCAAACGCAAGGTTTTTAACGGTAACGGTTGTGGATGCTGGGTTCGGGAATAACTGCACTAGATTTTGATCAAATTCACTATTTCCTAATGTAGGCGAAACAGTAATATCAAAATTACAAACGGTTTCGTTTCCGGCTGCATCTGTAGCTGTAATAGATACTGTTATTAAATTATTTGTAGGCACCATGGTACCTGCTACTGGATCTTGTACTATGGTAAGATCTGCTCCTGAAGAACAATCATCTGTAACGGTATACTCATAATCTAAAACAGTATAATCTGAATCTGTATTCACTTCAAAATCTACAGGGCAATTAATTACTGGACTTTCTGTACCAGAAACAATAACATCAAAGCTACAAGTTGTTGTATTTCCAGCTTCATCTGTTACTTCAAAGGTATTTGTAGTTGTTCCTAACGGAAAGGTGCTTCCACTTGGTAAACCAGCAGTTTGTATGGCCGCTCCTTTTGGTTCTACAATATCAGACACAAATGATATTGCAATGGCTTCCATGGTCGCGTCGCCTACAACACCACTATCTATACTCGCAAATAATAAATAGTATAACCTCGTTGTGCCTGTTAAATCAGTTACTTGATGTTGGTCGTCATCTGTATCTGTGACAAAGTTATGAGTCGCATTTACGTTCTCTGGGATGATAATTAAATGGTTTATAGAAGAATCACTATCTACACGGCCCACGTCCTCATTAACGCGTTTAGCAAATATGTTATAATTGAATCCAGCAACGTTAATTGTAGCTGTATATCCTGTAGCAGTACCATCACCATCTGCACCTAATTCTCCCGCAATATTAAAGCTATCCACACCATCCAAGTCTGCTGCCAACAACCACATATTCTCTACTTTTCTACTAAAAAACTGACCATTCGTTCCAAAATTGGTTTCAGAAATCACCAAATTATCAGAATAGGTAATATCACCTCCAATGTCTGTAGAAATGTAGTTACCATCATCATACATATCATTTCCGCCATCGTCAATATAATCACTGTTTAGGCCATTATCCAGAATAAAATCGAAGGCATTTGGAATTAAAGCGGTTACACTTGAACTGTTGCCGTTAAAATTTGATAAAATAGACTCTAAAGATGTATTAAATGACGAGCAATTATCTGTTGCCGTTGGCATGCTATAAGTAACTACAGCATCACATTCATTCGCCGCGTTAACCACGGTTATATCTGTTGGACATGTTATTACTGGATTTTCAGCGTCAATAACAGTAATGTTTTGGATACAATTCACACTATTACCGCCAATATCTGTAGCGGTCCAAGTTACTACCGTATCTCCAACAGGATAAAATCCTGAAGCGTCAGCTGTTTGATTAAAATCATTTGTTAATTGAATTGTTCCGAGAAAAATAACATTTATAGTAAATGTATTTGGGTTTTCTTCGCCTTCCTCACATTGATCGGAATCTACATTATCATTTGCTATTAAAGTAAATATGAAACTTGATCCAAAATTAGTTATCCAAGTATTCCATGTGGCTAAAGGCACAGTAACTTGCCTGTTAATAAGGCTGCAAGCGCCTTCCATATCACATTCAGAAAATAATATATTGCCATCAGGATCGTTTAGCTCAAAACATTCTGTTGACCCATTAAGATCACCTCTAAAGGTCAGGCCTAACACGACATCTGAAGAAGCTGTAATTGCATTTAGCAATGTTCCTGGGGTATCTATTAATTCTCCATTAGCATCAAAATTAAAGTTTACTAATCCTGTAGAAGGCGCAATAGCAGTGCCACAATTATCAACTAGAGTGGGTGTCGTTACAGTTACCGCTGCACCACATAAACCCAAATCGTTGTCTACTACTACATCTCCTGCGCAAGTTATAGATGGGGGTATATTATCTTGAACAAAAATGGTAAAGCTGCATATTGTTGTTATGCCGTTTAAATCTGTAGCCGTAAACTCTATAATATGTAATCCAGCTGAAAAACTTGATCCACTTGGCATCCCTTCTGTTTGGGTGACTGTTACAGAACCTGCACAATTGTTTGGAGAGACTGGCGTGTTAAAAGTAACAACAGCATCACACATTCCTGGATCTACATTTACTATTATATCTGACAGACATTCTATTATAGGAAGTGTATCTAATACCGTCACTGTTGCATCACAGCTAACAACTGTACCACAGCTACCTGTAGCGGATACTGTAACCGTATTAGCGCCAAGATCTGCACATGTAAAATTAGAGACCGATAACGTTGTATTTGTTATAGGTGTTGCAATAAACAGATAATCTATAATAATATTATTAAGCATTGTTGCAAATGGTCCTAAAGTTGTTATAGATCCTGTAATAAGATTTACAGATAGATTAATATCACCGCAATTGTTTAATCCAACTACAACGGTATCTTTTCCTAAATACTCTATAGCATAAACGTAACACCCAGCAGCTATATTTTCGGTTGCTAAAACGTTTTTAACACCTGTACTCAAATCTATTTCAGTAAAAGTAAGCTCTTTTGAGAAACCACCACTTGGAGCTGGTATAGATATACTTGTTAAAGAAATCAATCTGTTATTTTCTAGATCTGTGGTTAAGCCTATAATTCCATTATATAAAAAGGAAGAAAACGGACTCATGGTGTCTGTAGCAATATTATAAGCGTTAATCTCTCCAGATTCAAAAGCAAAATATAATGTACCATCGGGACCAAAACTCATACTTAATGCAAAAGGGTTTCCAGAAACAGACGCCACAGAGCTAATTAGCACAGGATTTAAAGTTCCGTTTTGAAGTGTTATAGTATATAGATTACTAAGAGGCTCTGGGCCCGTATAATCCTGTCTTAATAAATAAACAGTTTCATCAACGGGGTTAACATCTATACTCAAATGAGGCCCTCCTGCTAATGCAGAGCTTCCAGTAAAACTAGCATCAACCGTTGTGTTAGGGCTATTTGCATCGTAATCATAAAGCTCAATATCGTTAATGCCTTCATTGTCTGATCTTAATCCATAAAGTTTACCCTTTCCATGCAAAACGTCTTCAGCCGTTATAGATGCCATTCCGTTTTCATCTAAATAGATGGAAACCTCCGTGCAATTTGCTACAGGCGCTTCTTCTACAACAGTTACGGTAACTGTACACGTATCTGTTAATTCATCTCCTCCAATTAGTCCAGCATCTGTAACAGTAAGGGTTACTATATTTGTTCCTAAATTGGAGCAATCAAACGTGTTTTGACTAACAGAAAAAGACAATGCCGAACCTTCGGGATCACTAGAACCTCCATCAACTTCTTCTGGTAAAATAGTTGCATTACCCATAGCATCTAGTTGTACTATAATATCTTGACAAACTGCTATTGGTGCTAGATTAACAAAGCTAAACGCTCTTGCATGACCAAAATTAGCGCTTGAAGATGCATCATCTGCATCATTGTATCTGGCTCCAATGGCTACTAGAGTTCCATCACTATTAATACTAACTGCATATCCAGATTCATCATTAGTTGCTTCGCCGTCTATATCGGAACCCAACTGTTCCCAGACATTGGTTCCGCTATTAAATTCAAATACCCTTGCATGACCAGAATCTACACCATTTACGCCGTCATTATATCTCGCCCCTACAATAGCTCTGTTGCCATCAGCACTAATACTCGCTGATGTTCCAAACCTATCTCCTACAGCTTCACCACTTATGTTTTGCATGAGCACCCAAGAATTAGTGCCATTATTATATTCATATATTTTTGCAAGTCCTGTATCTAAACCACCAATATCAGACCTTGCTCCGGCAATAAGTCTAGTTCCATCTGAACTTAAACTTAGTGATTGACCAAAAAAATCGTCGATACTATCACCATCCATGTTTTGTCCTAATTGTTCCCATAAACTGGTGCTATTATTATATTGGTATACTTGTACTTGACCAGAATTATTAATGGTGTTAGCATTAGCTCCTGAAGCGCTTACTGCAACAATAGTACCATCTGCACTTAAACTAATCTCTACACCAAAAAAGTCTGAAGATGCTATACCATCTACATCTTGTCCCAATTGAACCCAATCTGTAGAAAACGTATAGGTACGCATATAACCTCCATTAGATGCGCCACCAAATGAAGCTCCAACAGCGATAATATTTCCATCATCACTTATGCTAACTGAAGTTCCAAATTGATTGCTTTGTGATTCTCCAAAAAGAACAGATCCTACTTGAACCCAATTATTTCCTATATTATCATAAACTGTAGCTGTACCATAATTAGTTTCTGTACCAATATCTACGCCAAGCGCTCCAATGACAACGCGATTACCATCCGCACTTAAAGCTACAGAGCTCCCAAAAAAATCACTTGCAGATACGCCATTTATATCAGTACCAATTTGAAGCCAATTATTATTTATATTTTGAAAGATTCTCACATGGCCTGAATCCGGTGCGGCACCATCGTTATATTCTCCACCAACGGCCATTATTGAGCCATCGGCATTTAAACTTATGACTCTTCCAAATTGATCGGAAAATGATTCGCCATCAATATCAGAACCTATCTGTGTTTGTGCATGCATGTTGACACTAAAAATAAAAGCAATTAGTAAAGCAATCCGTTTGAACTGATGTCTTTGCTTCTGGACTAAATTATTTACCATTGAAGTATCAATGATTTTTATACAGTTTTTGAGGATGGATCTACCCTTAAGTTGTTTTTGTTTCATGTTCAAAAATTTTATGATTGCTAGTTTGCTATATCAATGTTACCAAACAAGACCTTTAAAATCTAACATTCAACATGGACAAACACATGGACAATTAAAAATTTAAACTTTAACCACTTGTATTTCAGAAAATTAAATTTAATTGATTTTTCTCATGGAAATAGTAAAAACAACCAGACACCACCTTAAAAGTTAAAAACAGCTATTTAGTAATCCCATTAAAACAGGTAATGGAAACCCCTAAAATTGAATAAATTAAATTGTAACGCATATATTTACTCAAAAAATAATCTCCCTAAGAGTTATATCCTTTTATGTTAAAGCATTACCTACAGTTCTTTTTTTATATAATTATTTCATCAACCCTTCATGCACAGGAAGCGGATAGCATTACAGACTCCATTCAGAGGTCTCATTATTTAAGTGTTCTAGACACCATTCAGTCAAAAGAAAGTAGAGCTGATGTACTAGATAAATTGATTCCACTTTTAAATAGAGACCCTATAGTTTACCCTAAGTTTGTTGAAGAATCTGTTTATTTAATGATGGATTTAGAGCAGTATGATCGGGCTGCAGAGCTTGCTATAAAATCATTTTATACGTTCAATATTCGACTAAATCAGACAGAAAGAGCGCTTCAACTAATGGATACGCTTGAACATGTTATTTCTAAAATTGAAGATTCTCAACACAAGGGAAACATCTATTTTAAGAAAGGAGAATATTATTTAAACCGAGAGGAATATGTAAATGCTAATAAAAATTACGCAATCGCAATTAAGACCTTTGGAAAAAAAGATTCTATTTACGTGGCAGACACCTATCTCTCGAAAGGCAATACCAATTTTGAATTAGGCAATTATTTAGAAGGATTAGAGGACACACAAAAAGCTTCTAATTACTACCTAAATCTTAACGATATAGATTATTTTATTAATGCTCAAAACAGTATTTTCATTTTATATGGTGAAATGGGCTTACACGACAAAGCATTAGATGAACAAAATAAATTAATTGAAATTTTACATGTTCATGATAAAAACGAAAGTTTATCTGCTTTGCTTTTTAATAAAGCCATAACCCAAAAAGAACTAGGAGATTTAAAAGGTCAAGAAAAAAGCCTGTTAGAAGGGATTGAATATGCAAAATCAATAGAATCAGAAAGAAATGGTATGGTATTAGTATTCTATGCAGTCTTGGCTAAATTTTATGCAGATAAAGATATAAAAACCGCAAATGTTTACTTAGACTCCACAAATCTAATAAAAAAGAACGCTAACATTTCTCCTTGGTTTATAAACCAGTCTAGGTTACAAACAAGTTATCTCTATTCCAAGCAAAACAATCATGATGAAGCCATAAAAATTAATTTAGAAGCGCTTGAGTTTGCCAAAGCAGATAAGGCAAAAACCAGAATGCTAACCATATATGAGAATTTATATAAAATCTACGAGAATAAAGGTGGTGAATTAGACGCCTACAAGTACTTCAAATTATATTCTAATTTAAACGATTCTTTAAAGAATGTTAAGCAGGTAAATGCGTTATCTTACTATCAGACGTTATTTGAAACTGAAACCAAAGACAAAAAAATAAGTTTACAAAAGGCCGATATTAAAATTTTAGAACAACAAAAGTCTATTGATAAACGTAGAAAAACAATTCTATTTTTGGTATTGATAATGATTTTATTTTTTGGACTAACCATTATTTATTATTTAAGAAAACGCAGTTCGAACTTAAAAAAGCAATTGGCTTTAAATAAAGAAGAGTTAGTCTCTTTTACTCAAAGACTTTTGGTTAATGCTAACGAACTTAAAATTTTAAAAGGCGAAGTAGATAAATACAAAAAGGATTTTAATAAAATGAATGAGTCTAAAAACATTGAAACATTAATGTCTAGTAAGATATTAACAGAAAACGAATGGACAGAATTTAAAAACAGATTTAATAAAGTGTATCCCGCCTTTTTAGTCCAAATTAGAAAGAATTATCAGGATATTACAAATTCAGAAGAACGCTTAATATGTTTGGAAAAATTGAATTTAAAAACAAAAGAGATTGGCGACATTTTAGGAATATCGAAAGAAAGTGTTGTGAAATCTAGATATAGATTAAAGAAAAAGCTAAACGTTGATAGAGACGTTCCGCTAGTTGAATATTTAGAAAATTAAGTGTTTTTATCTATGAAAAGTTTGGGTTTTCAACTCGCATATAAAATGTCAAGCATCAATACCTATTCTTAAACCAAACCTTTTGCCACTCGCGTTGTAGCACTAAAAAAGCCACCTGTTCTGCCATAATAACGGTATCTGAACCGTCCAACTCGCGAACTTTAGTTTCAGAAACATCAATAATATAGAGCAGGTTTAAATAGTCCATAAATTTTTCTTGAATCAATTTATAAACCATTTCATGCAACATGAATTTTAAACTAGTTGGGAGTATTTCCAGATCCAATTCCAAATCCACATTTGCCAAAGCTAAATCCTTATTCAACTGCTGAATTAACTTCTGATAGAGTTCTGCCTGATTAGCTTCATCAATTAAATCGGTAAAAGTAGTTGGTAATTGCATTATACATTCCTGTTCATTAACTGCTGGCCAAACGTTTTTAATAACGTTTTTTTGACTTCAGAAATTTGTAGCTTATCTAAAACATCAAATGCTTTATTGGTATATTCTTCAATAACTTGCTTGGTTGCTAAACTAGAACCAGAGGTGTCAAAAATATCTTTAATCGTTTCAATTTTATTGGTCTGATCGGTTGGTTTTAAACTATATAAATGTAAAAGCTGCTGCTTATCATCATCACTAGAAAACTCCAACGCTTTTAAATACAAATAGGTTTTTTTGTTTTCAATAATATCACCGCCAACCTGTTTCCCAAAAGTTTCTGGATTGCCAAATGCATCTAAATAATCATCTTGAAGTTGAAAGGCAATTCCTAAATTTTTACCAAACTCGTACATATTGCGTTTATCTTCTTCCGAGACCTGCGCAACAATTGCTCCCATTTCCATTGCAGCAGCAACTAAAACAGCCGTTTTATATTCAATCATTTTTAGATATTCGGGAATGGACACATCATCACGCATTTCAAAATCCACATCATATTGCTGACCTTCACAAACCTGTAAAGCTGTTTTGCTAAATAACTTTGCAAGTGCTTGAAACGTTTCGGGTTCATAGTTTTCAAACAATTGATAAGCCATAATTAGCATGGCATCACCAGATAAAATTCCCGTGTTTAAACCCCATTTCTCATGAACGGTTTCCTGACCTCTTCGCAAAGGTGCATCATCCATAATATCATCATGTACCAATGAAAAATTATGAAAAACCTCAATACTTAAAGCCGCATTCAACGCTTTTGTATAATGACAATCAAAAATCTCTGCAGTCATTAAAGTTAAAACTGGACGCAAGCGTTTTCCGCCTAATTGTAAAATATAATTAATAGGGTCGTATAACGATCTTGGTTCTTTTTCTTGAATATACGCATCCAAGTAATCCACAAAGGCTTGCTGATAATAAGGTGTGTTTTGCATAAAGCAAAAATAAGGCAATTCATTTAATTATTACAACACCTTTCTCCAATATTAAGAAAAGGTTAATACTATGGAAACTTTTTTTGTTTTTAAAGTTTCCTTTGATATATTTGCACCTTATTATGAAAGATAAAATTCTTAAAAGTTCGGCTGATTTGTTTTTAAACTACGGGTTTAAAAGCGTGACTATGGACGATATTGCCAATGAAATTGGTGTATCGAAAAAAACCATATACCTGCATTATGCCACGAAAACGAAATTAGTTCAGGCAACAACCTTGTACATGTTTGAGTTTATTTCGCATGGTATTGATTGTATTTGTGCCTTAAATCAAAATCCTATTGATGAAATTTTTGAAATCAAAAAATTCACCATGACGCATTTAAAAGATGAAAAATCATCACCACAATACCAACTAAAAAAATATTATCCTAAAATTTTCGAATCTCTAAAAAACGATCAATTTCACATCATGCAAGATTGTGTAAAAAACAACTTAATTCGTGGTGTTTCAGAAGGGCTTTATCGTAATTCCATTGATGTAGAGTTTGTGTCCCGACTCTACTTTAATACCATGATGAGTTTAAAAGATGTTGACATATTTCCAACCAATGATTTCCCCATGAAACAATTGATGGATAATTATTTAGAATATCATATTCGTGGGATTAGCACCAAAAAAGGAATTGACAAATTAGACTCCATATTAAGTGACAGCTCAAAAATAAAAATAGACTAAAACAAACAATGAAACATACATCACTATTAATAGCCAGCCTATTATTATCAACTTGGTTATTTGCTCAAGAAACGCCAAGTTCGTTAACGTTGCAAGAAGCTATAGATTATGCATTAATTAATAATCGAACTGTAAAAAATGCTGTCAGAGATATTGAAGCTGCGGAAAAACAAAAATGGGAAACTACCGCTACAGGTTTACCACAAATAGATGGTAAAGCCGATTATCAAAATTGGATTAAACAGCAAGTTTCCTTATTACCCGCTGAACTTGCGGGTGGTGCGCCAGGCACATTTGTACCTGTTGAATTTAGCCCAAAACAAAGTATGAACGCTACGGCTACTTTAAGTCAGCTACTTTTTGATGGTTCATATATAGTAGGTCTTCAATCAGCAAAGGTATTTTTAGAAATTTCAGAAAATGCTAAAATCAAAACCGATTTAGAAGTTAGAAATGCCGTTATCAATGCCTATGGAAATGTACTGTTAGCTGAAGAAAATTTAACCATCGTTAATAAAAACATTGAGGTACTTCAAAAAAACCTTTTTGAAACCACTAAAATTTACGAAAACGGTTTAGCTGAAGAAGAAAGCGTAGAGCAATTACAAATAACCTTAACTGGTTTAGAAAATTATTTAAATAATGTAAAACGTTCTAAAAATATAGCTTACCAATTATTCAATATTACTTTAGGAATTGATTTAAATGAACCTGTTTTATTAACCGATAGTTTAGAAATTCTTACGCTTCAAAATATATCATTAGAGTTATTAGAAGCAGATGAAAACATTGAAAATAGCATTGATTATCAAATTGCAAAAAACCAAGAGGAATCTCAAGAATTGCTTTTAAAACTGGAGAAAAGCACCTTCCTACCAACATTAAGTGCTTTTATAAATGCTGGTTATAGTGGTTATGGTGAAAAGTTTAATTTTGCCAACAATAATCAAGAATGGTATGGATCTTCTCTTTTTGGTTTCAATATGTCCATTCCTATTTTTAGTTCTGGTATGCGAAGTGCCGCCACACAACGTGCTCAAATAAATTTAGAAATAGCTCAAGAAGAACTAACAGAAACCGAACAACAGTTAAAATTTCAAATATCAGCAGCAAAAAGCGATTACCAGTTTGCTATTGAAGAGTATCAAAATAAGCAACAAAATTTAAATTTGGCAGAACGTATCGAGGAGAAAAACCAAACTAAATTTTTTGAAGGTATTGCATCTAGTTTCGATTTAAGACAAGCACAAACACAATTATATAATGCGCAACAGGAATATTTACAGTCCATGTTTAATGTCATTACTAAAAAATCTGAATTAGAAACTGTACTAAACACTATAAATTATTAAGCCAATTCATCACATTAAAATCATGAAAAACATAAAAATCCTAATTGTTCTTGCCCTAATCATATCGTCCTGTGGTAATAAAAAAGAAAAATCGCTTGATGCTGTTTTAGAATCAAACAATTTATCTGAATTAAAAGAAAGACGTTCTCAAATTGATACCAAGCAACAAGAACTAAATGATCAGATGGCCTTGCTTAATGAAAAAATAGCAAAACTAGATACGATTAAAAAAGTACCATTAATAACCACGTTTAAAGCGAAGGAGGAAGTTTTTAAGCATCAATTAGAAATTCAAGGAAATGTTACCACGAAAGATTTATTGGTTGTTACTCCAGAATTCAATGGTATTTTAACCAGAGTATTTGTTACCGAAGGTCAGCAAGTAAAAAAAGGACAAATTTTAGCTAAAATTGATGATGGTGGTTTAAGTCAACAACTAGCACAATTAGAAATTCAAGCTAATTTAGCGAAAACAACTTTTGAACGTCAGAAACGCTTATGGGATCAGAATATTGGAAGTGAAATTCAATATTTACAGGCTAAATCTTCTTCAGAATCACAAGCAGAAGCCGTTAATCAATTAGAACAACAAATTTCAAAAACGAATGTTATAGCACCTTTTTCTGGTACTATAGACGACATTATTACCGAGCAAGGAAGCGTTGTTATGGCGGGCCAAAGTCAACTAATGCGTATTGTAAATCTAGATAATATGTATATAGAAACTGATATTCCTGAAAGCTACATTGGCAGTATAACAAAGGGTAAAGATGTTACCGTTGAATTTCCCATTATAGGTGAAACTATTGAGACTAAAGTGCGTCAAGCAGGCGATTTTATAAATCCAGCAAACCGAACGTTTAAAGTTGAAGTGAGCGTGCCAAATACGGATAGTAATATTAAACCAAACTTAACAGCGCGTCTTAAAATTAACGATTATACAAGTGAAAAAGCCCTATTAATTCCGCAAAGTATTATTTCCGAAAACGCAGATGGTGAACAATACATCTATATTATTTCTAATAAAAATGCTAATGGCGAAGGAGACGTTAAACGCGTAATTATAAAGACTGGAAAAACACAAGGAGACGTTATTGAAGTTTTAGAAGGCATAGAGGATGGTGCTGAAATTGTTCAAGAAGGAGCCAGAAGTGTCAAAGATGGACAAACGGTTAAAGTTGTAGACATGCAAACTGAAAGCTCTAACAACTAAAAAAAAACGAATGACTAAAAAGAAAAAACAAGTCGATAAAGAATTTGGTTTATCATCATGGGCAATCAACAACAAGACCACCATGTATGTCCTAATTCTAGTAGTGTTTTATTTAGGTGTTGCTGCATTTTTTGAAATGCCCCGTGAAAGTTTCCCTGAAGTAAACGAAACTAAAATCTATGTAAGTTCCATTTATCCTGGTAATACAGCCGAAGATATTGAGAAACTCATTACCGACCCACTTGAGGACGAATTAAAAACCGTGAGTAATGTAGTAGAAATTACCTCAACATCTCAAGAGGATTTTTCCATGATTATTGTGGAATTTGACGAAAATCTTACCGTTGAGCAAGCCAAGCAAAAAGTAAAAGATGAAATAGACACCAAAACGGCAGGCGAAGATTGGCCAATGTCCAACGGTGCCAAAGTAAAACCTGATGTTTTTGAATTAAGCCTTTCAGAAGAAATGCCGATTTTAAACATTAATATTTCGGGAGATTATACCATTGAAAAACTTAAAGAATATGGCGAAATACTTCAAGATGATATTGAAGATTTATTAGAAATAAAGAAAGTTGATATTCGTGGTGCTCAAGATAAAGAGGTTGAAGTTGCCGTAGATATTTATAAAATGATGGCTGCCGATGTTACTTTTAACGACATTATAGGCGCTATTAATAATGGAAACGTAACTATGTCTGCTGGAAACTTAATAGCCAGTGGTCAGCGTAGAACCATTCGGATTCTTGGTGAAATAGAATCGCCTAAAGAGTTAGAGAATTTTGTAGTAAAAGCAGAAAAAGGTAAATCCACATATTTAAAAGATGTGGCTACCGTTACGTTTCACGAAGAAGATAAAACAACATTTGCAAGAGAATTTGGTGAGCCAGTTGTGATGCTAGATGTTAAAAAGCGGGCTGGTAAAAACATGGTGGATGCTGCAGAGCAAATTCGTGTTATTGTTCAAGACGCCATTGATAACAAATTCCCCCAAGACTTAAAAGTAACGATTGCTAATGACCAATCGCCAGTAACCATTGGGATGGTAGATGATTTGGTAAACAATATTATTTTTGGTGTGATTCTAGTAGTTATGGTGCTTATGTTCTTTTTAGGATTTAAGAATGCCATATTTGTTGGTTTTGCCATACCTATGTCTATGTTTATTTCCTTGATGATTTTAAACCTTTTGGGCCAAAGTTTAAATACCATGGTACTTTTCGGATTAATTATGGGTCTTGGAATGTTGGTGGATAATGGTATTGTAGTTGTAGAAAATGTATATCGTTTAATGGACGAGGAAGGCATGAGTCGCATTGAAGCCGCTAAAAAAGGTATTGGCGAAATTGCTTTTCCTATTATTATCTCGACAGCTACAACAGTTGCCGCATTTATCCCTTTAGGTTTATGGCCAGGCATTATGGGACAATTTATGATGATACTGCCAATAACACTTTCCGTTGTTTTAGGTTCCTCACTATTTGTGGCTATTTTCTTCAACTCGGTTTTGGTATCGGCGTTTATGAGTGTCGAAGATAAAGACATGCCAATTAAAAAAATTATCCGCAACACTGCTATAATAGCTAGTTTCGGTATTTTGATACTTATTTTTGGCGGCGAATATCGTGGATTAGGAACACTTATGATTTTCACAGCTATAATGCAGTGGGCTTATAGATTATTCCTTCGTAAATGGGCAAATAACTTCCAAACAAAAACGTTGGTACGTTTAGAGCGTTGGTATGAAAATCAGTTACGCTGGGCTTTATCTGGATGGCGTTTATACGGTTTAACAATCGGAACTTTTGGCCTATTAGTTTTTTCTTTTGTGGCTTTTGGGATATCGTTATCTTCACAACGAACCAAAGTGGAATTTTTTCCTGATAATAAGCCGAATCAAATTGTAGTATATATAGAATATCCGCAAGGAACAGCTATTGAAAAAACAAATGCCATAACGCAAGAAATTGAAAAGCGTGTTTACACGGTAGTTAATGCCGAACAATACCGCGATGGCGATTACAATTATATGGTAGAAAGTGCGGTATCACAAGTTGGTGAAGGTGCAGGAAATCCACAAACAGATAGTGGCTCATCGGCTGAAATGCCTCATAAAGCGAAGATTACAGCATCCATGCGCGAGTATAAATACCGCCAAGGAGAAGATAGTGAGTTGCTACGTCAAAAAGTTCAAGAGGCATTAGTTGGTATTTATCCAGGTGTTCTTATTTCTGTTGAAAAAGATGCAAACGGACCACCAGCTGGTTCACCTATTAATATTGAAATTGAAGGTGATGATTATGATGAGCTGATTAATACAGCCGAAAATATGCGCGAATTCATTAATACTAAAAATATTTCAGGTATTGACGAATTGAAAATTGATGTGAATAAAGATAAGCCATCTATGCGTGTTATTATTGACAGAGAAAAAGCAGGAGAACTTGGTGTTAGTGCGGCTCAAGTTGGTCAGCAATTACGTAATTCTATTTTCGGAACCAAAGCTGGAATTTACAAAGAAGATGGTGATGATTTTGACATTTACGTGCGCTTTAATGAAGAAAACCGATACAATACGAGTGCTTTATTTAATCAAAACATCACGTTTAGAGATAACACAGGGCAATTAAAAAGTATTCCTGTATCTGCCGTTACCAAACATGAAAACAACTCTAGTTTTAGTGCTATTAAACATAAGGCCACTAAGCGTGTGGTTACTGTTTATTCTGCACTTTCACCAGGCTTTACAGATGCTGGTGCCATTGTTAAGCAGATTCAGAATGAAATGAAGGGTTACAAAAATCTTCCTGAAAACATTCATATAGATTATACCGGTCAAATTGAAGAGCAAAATAAACAAATGGCTTTTTTAATGGGCGCATTTTTTACAGGATTAGGATTAATTTTCTTCATTTTAATATTTCAATTCAATTCCATTTCTAAACCAACAATTATTATGTTAGCCATATTTTTAAGCCTTATTGGTGTATTTGGTGGCATTGTAATTACGGGAAGTGCTTTCGTTATTATGATGACCATGGTTGGTATTATTTCGTTAGCTGGAATTGTCGTAAACAATGGTGTGGTATTGCTCGATTATGCGCAATTACTAATCGATAGAAAGAAACACGAATTAGATTTAGAGGACCATGAGTATTTAAGTAAAGAAGATTTATTCGAAAGTATTGTAAGAGCTGGTAAAGCACGTTTACGTCCAGTTTTACTTACGGCTATTACTACTATTTTAGGATTAATTCCGTTAGCCATTGGTTTGAATATCAATTTTTTCACGTTATTTAGTGAACTAGATCCAAACATTTATATGGGTGGAGATAATGTGGTATTTTGGGGTCCATTAGCTTGGACCGTAATTTACGGATTGCTAGTAGCAACATTTTTAACCTTGATTGTTGTTCCAATTTTATTCTTTTTATCCATGCAATTAAAAATGTGGTATCGAAAGAAAACAACAGAAACAGAAAGTATTTAAAGCCAATTCTTGTACCCTCAAATAAAAGATTGGCTAATAGCGGGAAGCCTCAACAAATGTTGAGGCTTTTTTTATTTGATAATCGGTTAACTTGCTTAAATTTGCATCCGCATATACCTATTAGGTATAAAAACAACAAATTATGTACAGAAGTAATAACTGTGGTGAATTACGAGCATCACATATCAATACCGAAGTAACCCTTTCTGGTTGGGTTCAAAAATCACGCGATAAAGGTTTTATTGTTTGGGTAGATTTACGCGACCGCTATGGTATTACCCAACTCGTTTTTGATGAAGAACGCACGCCAAAAGCCATGATGGAAAAGGCACAGAAATTAGGTCGTGAATTCGTTATTCAAGTCACAGGAACCGTTATTGAGCGTGCTTCTAAAAATGCCAATATCCCAACAGGTGATATTGAAATATTGGTATCCAAAATGGATATCTTGAATGAATCCTTATTGCCACCTTTTACAATTGAAGATAAAACGGATGGTGGCGAAGATATTCGCATGAAATATCGCTATTTAGATATTCGTCGTAATCCTGTTAAAAACAACTTGATTTTTCGTCATAAAGTGACACAAGAAGTTAGGAACTACTTATCAAAAGAAGGTTTTATAGAAGTGGAAACACCTTACTTAATCAAATCGACTCCAGAAGGTGCTCGTGATTTTGTGGTGCCTTCCAGAATGAATGAAGGTCAGTTTTATGCACTTCCGCAAAGCCCACAAACCTTTAAGCAATTGTTGATGGTTGGTGGCATGGATAAATACTTTCAGATTGTAAAATGTTTCAGAGATGAAGATTTACGAGCTGACAGACAACCCGAATTCACACAAATTGACTGCGAAATGGCTTTCGTAGAACAAGAAGATATTTTAAATGCTTTTGAAGGCTTAACCAGACATCTTTTAAAAGAAGTGAATGGTGTTGAAATTGCTGAATTTCCACGCATGCTGTATGATGATGCTATGCGTTTATATGGAAATGACAAACCAGATATTCGTTTCGGAATGGAATTTGGCGAGTTAAATGATGTTGCACAACATAAAGACTTTGGTGTTTTTAATGATGCCGAATTAGTCGTTGGTATTGCCGTTCCTGGTGGAAATAGTTATACTAGAAAAGAAATTGACAAACTAATTGATTGGGTAAAACGGCCGCAAGTTGGCGCTTTAGGCATGATATATAGTCGTTGTAATGATGATGGCACTTATAAATCATCTGTAGATAAATTTTATGACCAAGACGATTTAGCCAAATGGGCTGAAAAAACAGGAGCCAAAGCTGGCGATTTAGTCTGTGTGCTTTCGGGTCCTACCAATAAAGTTCGCGCACAATTAAGTGCGTTGCGTATGGAATTAGCAGAACAATTAGGTTTGCGCAAACCGAATGAATTTGCACCACTTTGGGTTATGGATTTTCCATTATTGGAATGGGATGAGGATACCGAACGTTACCATGCCATGCACCATCCATTTACTTCACCAAAACCAGGGCAGTTGGAATTATTAGAAACCAATCCTGGCGATGTAAAAGCAAATGCTTATGATTTGGTGTTGAATGGAAACGAAATTGGAGGTGGTTCTATTCGTATTCACGATAAAAAAACCCAGGCCTTAATGTTCGATTATTTAGGCTTTACTAAAGAAGAAGCTAAAGCACAATTCGGCTTTTTAATGGATGCCTTTCAATATGGTGCACCTCCACATGGTGGATTAGCGTTTGGATTGGATAGATTGGTTGCCATTTTAGGTGGTCAAGAAACCATTCGAGATTTCATTGCATTCCCGAAAAATAATTCAGGACGCGACGTCATGATTGATGCACCCGCTCCACTGGACAATAAACAACTAGAAGAATTGAGTTTAAAGCTGAACTTAAAATCTTAAAAATTTATAATTTGTCCCGATAGCTTATCGGGACAAATTTTTTAGTAGTTTTAACTAATGAAGTGGAAACGCGTTTTTAAAATTATTATGTATGTTGTTTTAGTGCTTACCATTGCCCTATTTGCTTTATATGGTTATGCCTATTATATGTTTAAGTACAAGTTTGTACCGGAACAAAAATATACACATGCAGTTGAATATATAGATCCTGAAACGGCTTTGTTAAGCGACGGTTTTGAAGTTTGTAATGAAAATTATATCCTTCAATACTATAATCCAGAACGTGCTACCTATAGCAAAGGTAAAAATGGTTTACGAACCTTTATTCTTTCACATTATAAAAATGAGAATTATTCAGATTCAGGATATTTAAACATCCGATTTGTTATTAATTGTAAAGGGGAAGCTGGGCGTTATGTCATTCATGAAAATGATTTAGACCTGCATCCTAAAACATTTAATAAAGCGTTAGTAGACCAATTATTTCAACTTACAACAGAACTGAAAACATGGAATCCAAATTATGTACATGATGATTTTAGAGATTCCTATATGTATATATCTTACAGAATAGAAAATGGCGCGATTACTGAAATTATCCCTTAGTATCTTTGTAGTTCTTTGTTTGTTTTCATGTAAATCTAAACGTGAAAAAGCCGAAGAATCCTACAGTTTTGGTGTTACCAATTTTGGACAAGGTTCGGCTGGTAGTATCAACGGCATTGCACGTGCTATTGAAATAGATTCCACGTATGAACAAGCAGTTTATGAACTTTCTGTTGCGTATTTAAAACGTGGTATGCCTCATAAATGGAAAGAACAATATGACAAAGCTATTCCACTAGATTCTGTGATGCGAATTCCATGGCGAGGATATTTATATTTATGGTTTTACAGAGATTATAAGAAAGCGATTGCCGATTTTGATGCCTCTGATACCCTAACACCAAATTTTGTGGATCAGCCGCAAGGTCATAGTGTAGATTATTGGCGCGGAATTGCCTACTTAGGTTTAAAGGATTATGATAATTCCATTCTATATTTTGACAAATACATCAATCAAGAAATAGAAGAATCAGGTGAAGACTGGGTAGAACTTACCGCATTTTTATATCGCGGCATTGCTTATTATGAATCTGGAGATTATGAAAAAGCGCAATATAATTTCGAAAAACGCCTAGAACACGGTAGAGACATCAGTGCTGACGCAAAATATTATTTAGCTTTATTAGCCCAACAAGAAGGAAATATAGCTTTATCAGAAACGTTAATCAATGTCGCTATTGATCAATTCAAACAAGGCTATTATAACAATAGACCTTATGTGGAAACCTTACGGCAAATTTATTTAGAAGATTTACTGGTTACAAAAGCGGAATTACAACAATAAATGAATATTAAATCTGCCATAAAACACGCAATGATTTGGAGGTATAAATATATATCTCAAAAAAACTTTGTTTTATTGTTAAGTGTTTTTGTCGGATTATCTACTGGTATCGCGGCTTTAACACTAAAAAACATCACCTATTCTATTCAAGTCTTTTTAGAAAAAGGAATTGTTTTTTCTGAAAATCAACTCTATTTTATTTTACCTGTTATAGGTTTATTTCTTGTTTATTTATTAAAAAAATATGTGTTTAAAAAAGGTATGACACCATCTGTACCACCTTTTATTAAACGCGCGGTGCCATCGCTTTTATATTCCCTTCTAAGGCAAAAAGGGCTGTTATCCTACAAATTAATCTATCACCCTATAATTATGGCGCCATTAACCGTTGGGTTTGGTGGTTCTGTTGGTTTATTAGGCCCTGCAATTACGTCTGGTTCTGCCATCAGTTCAAATTTAAGCAGATTGATGCATATTGATAAAAAAACACGGACACTTCTTATAGCCTGTGCTACTGCTGGCGCCGTTGCTTCTATGTTTAAATCGCCTATTGCAGCTATTGTTTTTGCGGTGGAAGTATTCAGTTTAGATTTAACCTTTGCTTCCTTATTACCTTTGCTAATTGCTTCTATTTCTTCCGTTTTAACCTCATATTTCTTTTTAGGAGATGAGGTTCTTTTCGACTTTACCGTTACCGATAAATTTACCATTAGAGATACCGCTTTTTATATCATTTTAGGTTTGGGTACCGCTATTGGCTCCATTTACTTTACTAAAATTTATTTCGCCGTTTATGCCTTTTTTGATCGGTTTAAGTCCAAATTCATGAAACTACTCGTTGGTGGCTTTGCTATTGGTGTTATGCTATACTTTATTCCTCCGCTTTACGGTGAGGGTTTAAGCTTTACCAGAGACCTTTATGATGGTAATTATCTCCACGCATTAGGCTCTACATTTTTTGACAAGTATCTCGATAACATTTGGGTTGTAATTGTCTTATTAATTGGCTTTACTATTTTTAAAGCTATAGCTATGACCACTACATTTGCCGCTGGTGGTGTTGGTGGTGTTATTGTTCCAACAATGGTTATGGGAAGCGCTTTAGGGAATGTAGTCGCTAAAATAATCAACAATATAGGTTTTGGTCATCAGGTATCTGAATCAAACTTTACCTTGGTTGGTATGGCAGGACTTATAGCCGGCGTTATTCACGCTCCATTAACTGCCATTTTCTTAATTGCTGAAATTACAGGTGGATATGTGTTATTTCTTCCGTTAATGATTACGGTAGCCATTTCATATATGATTACGAAAAATTATATGGAACATACTATTTATACCAGAGAATTAGCTGAAAGAGGTGATTTGCTTACCCATGATAAAGATCAAAATGTTCTGACATCTATGGATATTGATAGTGTTATTGAAAAAAACTTTATAGCGCTTCGTCCGGACATGTCTCTAGGAGAGATGCTACATGAAGGTGTTGCCAAATCGAATAGAAATATGTTTCCTGTTATAAACGAAGATAATAATCTTGTTGGTATTATTTTATTGGATGATATTAGGAATATTATGTTCGATCAAGCATTATACAATACCACTTCAGTTGAAACTTTTATGCATATACCACCAGGTTATATTGATTATAAAACAGATAGTATGAGAATGGTTATGCAAAAATTTCAGGATACGAATGCTTGGAATTTACCTGTTATTAAAGACGGAAAATATTATGGATTTGTATCCAAATCAAAGTTATTAACCGCTTACCGAACTAAACTTATTAATATTACTAATTAGTTATGAAATACATTATTATATTTTTTCTAATTACCGCACTAACGGCTATTGTTTGTGGTTTAACACTCGATTTAGACTACGCTCCGAAACTGGTTGGAGGCGGAGTTTTAGGTTTGTTTTTTATTGTTTTTCCCCTCTTTTCTTGGTATAGATGGAAAGATAAAAAGTTGAGTGATTACATGCTAACGCAAGAAAATCTGGATAAAATGCGGGAAAATCAAAAGCGAAAGAAGCACTAATTTAAATTTCTTCTTTCAATAAAAAATCGCTTTAATAATAAAGCAGCTTCATCGGCCATGACGCCTCCTTTTATACGTGTTTTAGGATGTAGTTTGGTTTGTAAGTTTATGCAACCGCGTTCTTCATCGCGAGCACCATATACAATGTTACTTATCTGGCTCCAATACAATGCACCCGCACACATTTGGCATGGCTCTAACGTAACATATAATGTGCAGTTGTGTAAATATTTACCTCCTAAAAAATTTGCAGCAGCTGTAATAGCTTGCATTTCAGCATGAGCTGTAACATCATTTAGCATTTCGGTAAGATTATGTCCTCGAGCTATAACTCTATTATCAATTACAATTACAGCACCAACAGGAATTTCGCCTTTATCAAAAGCTGTTTCAGCTTCCATTAAGGCTTTCTTCATAAAATAAGCATCATCAAAAAGTATCTCCATTTTACAAAAATAAAAAAGGCAACTAAATTACTAGTTGCCTTTTTAAAATATCATTCGAAAATTATTAGTTTTTAATAATCTTATGGTTAGCATCAATATTCTGACCCTTCATATTTAATATGTAAATACCAGATTGTAATGTATTCATATTAATTTCTACCGTTCCAAATAAATCAACTTCCTTGTTATAAACCTGTCTTCCGTTCATATCCGTAATCGTCATAATTACTTGACCATAGCTCTTATTCGTTTTAATAAACAAGTTATTATTAGTTGGATTTGGATACACTTTATAATCACTTTGTTTAAACTCGTCCACACTTAAGCTTGTACAGTTTTGTAACGAAGGATCTGTATCTAAAGGCATACTGAAATCTTCAACCTGATCTGTTCTACTAAATTTACTACCACCAGATGCGTTTAAACCTAAACCTCTATTAGAAAATACTTCCCAAATCATACACTGATTTTCACCTCCTGTAGTTGCCATATCGGCAGCTAAAAGAGCATCACGACCATCGATAAAATCAGGACTACAAGGCTGTAACTTAAGACCATCTATTACTAATTGCATCACTTTATTATTTCCACCTACACCATTAAACAAATCTGCATCAAAACTGTACTTTTCTATATATGCCCATGACAAATCCCATAACATAGTTGCCCATACAGAACCTATACCGTGAGGCGCAGAAAGATTCGTATTGTTTGTAATAGCATAAGTAAAAGGGTTTTCACTCATGTCGGTTGAATACCTGTAAGGTCTATCTGGCAATCCAGGACCATCGTTTGGTTGACCCAATGAATAGGTAACCGCAGCTCTTGCATCATCCCCTGCATCTCCAGGTTTTATGGTAAGCATCATGGCAAACCAATCTGACCAACCTTCACCCATTTGGGTTGCATTTGTTAAACAAGTTGTTTGAAAAGCGCCACCTGTTAAACGGTTTGAAATACCATGTCCATATTCATGTGCTACAATACCATTATCTAAACTACCATCTAGCATAAAAGGACTTGGCCCTTGTAATGTAACATTAACGGTTTCTGTTTGCATTGCTGCAAGTAGAATTTCACCATCAGCAAAATTCATAAATACAGAGGGTATTGTAAATAACGGATTTGCTTCACCAGCCATAGTTACGTAAGGCACATAAGCTGGATCATTATCTGGGTTATTGTGATTAAGTACAATAACAGCAACGGCACCTGCATCTTGCGCATTTTGAATTTTATCAACAAATGGACAGGTTCCTCTTCTAATTACGGCTATTTTACCAGCTACGCTAGCTACTGGATTACAACCTAATGTAGGTGCCGCTGTTCCATCAGTCACCAATTGCAAATCAGCTGTAACAGGGGTTGATCCTATTCCTAAAATATTATTAGGTGCTTCTGTTGCCGGATTAGCTGCTACATATGATCCAACTGCCGAACTATTATTTACCGTCACTAAATTTTGAACTCCTCCTCCTGGTGCTGACCATAAAAACATGCGCATGCTTGGATTTGAACCGTCTGGAGGTGTTCCAAAAGAGGCATTATTTATAGAACCATTAAGACCATTTCCATCTTGGGCATCTGCGCGAACATAGTCGTTAGCAACACCACCATTTCCATAATTATTAGCTTGAAAATTACCACTTGCTTCATCAAAACCATATTTATACCAAATATCGTGCATCATATTGTTTACATAGAACAAGTTGGTTATAGATGCATCTTGATAACCTTCAGGCTGTTGGTTAAAATCTAACGGGAAGTCAAAATTCAATGTCGATGATCCACTTGGAGAATATCCAAATCCGTCATTACCATCTCTATCTTCCATGGCCCAAACATTGTTACCACGTGCAATTGTAAAATCAGCACCTGCAGTGCCATTAATATCATGCCATCCATAAGGCGATGCAACTAAATCAGCAGGCTCTGTTACTAACATTCTATCTCCATCATTTGGAGCACTCACAGGAAATGCATAAACATTATATTGAGAACCATCTGCTAAATAAGAAACCTCTTTAAACAAGGTGAAATTAGATTCTACTTGTTTTAAAGTATTTGCAACATGACCATGATTTATGTGATCTAAATCGCCGAAATTACACGTTAAAATCCAATCGTTTTGATTATTAATTTCTCCAGAAACTGCATCAACACGAACACTATACCAATTAGCACCATCCAAAGTATGAATACTTAAATCCCATGAAAGGGTTAAGTTTCCTGCTTCGTTTTGAAAATACACTAATTTAACTGGAATAGTTGTTTGAGAAATAGCACCATTTGAATAAACATAGGTGTTGTTATTCTTTTCAATTAAATCTAAATTCTGAACAGAGCCCAAATTTAATTGCGTTGCAACATTCTGAATAGCTTGCTTTGCCGTTAATTGTGGAGATGTTGTATTAATCCTTTGATTAACATTACCTGTAAATCTATTAGCATAATAAAAAACAGCATTACCCTTAATAGCAACACTTGATAAAGCATTGAAAATCGGAATACCTTGGTATCTTTGATTAACATACACATGCGTAATTTTGCTGTTTTTTGAAAGGAATTCATTATCAACGGTTAAATCAGAAATATCACTTACTGATAAGCCATATTTTTCTATATTTTGATTGAGATAATTTTGAATTACAGATGCGTAATTCGATTCCATTAAGTTACTTTGCGCATAAACCACATTGGCAAATACCAAAACGGCCAAGAAGAGTAACTTTTTTGCGTAGTTATTTTTCATTTTTCAGAATTAAAAATTAGAGGTTTTTTAATATAATTCATCAAATATAAGTAAGTTAGTATAGGTATTAAGAATAATTATTCGATTTATTTCGAAAAATTCATAAAATATAGGCTATTTTAATAGCTTTACATCATAATACAAAGCGATGAATTTAAACATTCTTGACACTATAAATACACCTGCAGATTTACGAACACTAAATCAAAACAAACTGCCTGGTTTAGCAAAAGAATTACGTCAATTCATCATAAATATAGTGGCCACAAAAGAAGGCCATTTAGGTGCTAGTTTAGGTGTAGTAGAATTAACTATTGCTCTACATTATGTGTTTAATACGCCACATGATTTATTAATTTGGGATGTTGGACATCAAGCTTATGTTCATAAAATACTAACTGATAGAAAAGCCAATTTTGATACCAACAGACAGTTATATGGCATTAGTGGATTTCCCAAACGCTCTGAAAGCATCTATGATACGTTTGGCACAGGACATTCGTCGACTTCTATTTCGGCTGCTTTAGGCATGGCCATTGCTTCACAAATTCAAGGTGATTTTAAAAAACACCATATTGCCATTATTGGTGATGCCTCCATTGCCAGCGGAATGGCTTTTGAAGGTCTAAATCATGCGGGTGTAACAAATGCCAACTTGCTCGTTATTTTAAATGATAATGCTATAGGAATAGACCCAAGTGTTGGTGCATTGAAACAATATTTAACCAACGTAAAAACAGGCACTCAAAAACAAGATAACATTTTTGAAGCCTTAAATTTTAATTATTCAGGACCTATTGATGGTCATGATGTTTTTAAAGTGATTACCGAATTGGAGCGTCTAAAAACGATTGAAGGCCCGAAATTCCTTCATATAATTACCACCAAGGGTAAAGGGTTAAAGCAAGCTGAAGAAAATCAAGTGGTTTATCATGCACCTGGAAAATTTGACGCTATTACTGGTGATATTCCAGCTAAAACCAACACCTTACAAGCTCCAAAATACCAAGATGTTTTTGGTTTAACTTTAGTAGAATTAGCCCATAAAAACAACAATATTGTAGGTATAACACCTGCTATGCCAACCGGAAGTTCCTTAAAATATATGATGGATGCTTTTCCCGATCGCGCATTTGATGTTGGTATAGCCGAACAACATGCCGTAACACTTGCCGCTGGTATGGCAACACAAGGTATGATTCCGTTTTGCAACATCTACTCTACTTTTTTACAACGTGCTTACGACCAAATAATTCATGATGTGGCCTTGCAGAATTTACCAGTTATTTTCTGTCTAGATCGTGCTGGTTTGGTTGGTGAAGATGGCGCCACACATCATGGTGTTTTTGATATAGCCTATTTACGTTGTATTCCGAATATGATTATTGCAGCGCCAAGAAATGAAATTACCTTAAGAAATTTACTTTATACAGCACAGCTCGGAAAGCTTGAAAGCCCTATAGCTATAAGATATCCAAGAGGACGAGGCGATAATTTAAATTGGCAAGTACCTTTTGAAGAAGTAATAATTAGCAAAGGCGAACAATTAAAACAAGGTGAAAAAATAGCGATTTTAAGTATTGGTAGTGTGGCGAAAAACGTGAACCAAGCGATTCATGATTTAACCATTTCGCATTACGATATGGCTTTTATTAAACCACTTGATGTCCAGTTATTACATACCATTTTTAATAATTACGAAACTATTATCACGATAGAAAACGGAACAATTATAGGTGGATTTGGAAGTGCTATTTCAGAGTTTAAATCCCAATTCAATTATAAAAATACACTAAAAATATTAGGTATTCCAGATGTGTTTATTGAACAAGGTTCTGTTCAAGAACTTGAAGATATTGCAGGTATCAGCCCAAAAAAAATTAGAGCGTTTGTATTAAAAATTATGGAGATGTAGATTAGTAATCTTCTGCGTAAAATTGGGTTGAATCAATGTCAGAATCATTCTTATCTGACAACTCGCTTAAGGCTAACAAACTAGCAAAGGTTACAAAAAATATAACGATCGCTCCTAGTATATTTTTTCTCATTTTAATTAATTTTGAAAGCTCAATATAAAAAATACATCGTTAATAAGCAAGTATTTTCGATTAAAAGCTGACTTTGAGAGATTTATCTTACTAAAAAGCCATTCCTTTAATTTTCTTATAAATCAGAATTGCCCGACTATCAGATAAGGACGCCACATAATTACAGACATTTAAGAGTCGTTTATAAATCAAATCTTCTTGGATATTGACATTTCCTGATAAGGTATTTAAAATTAGTGTATCGTAATTTGAAGCTGTGCCATTATAAGCATTATTAACCGCAGATACATAGGTTTCCAATAGCGTATTTATAACACGATACCCCATAATTTCCTTTTCTACAACTTCTTTAGATTGATAGACGTTTTTTATACTAATGTTAATAATATCTGTAATCTGTGCTTCGTACTTACTTTTATCCAATAAGGCGGTCTGGAAGGTATCATTTAAAATAGCTTCTTCATTTTCAATAAACACCGAAACGGCTTCATTTATTAACGTATTTATAGCCAATGCCCGTAAATAACTAATGCGGTCTTGCGTGGTTGATAATTGGTGGTATTTATTAGTTTGAATCCTATCACGCACCAATTTTATTAAATATTCCAGAGCAAATTCCTCTTGAATAAGGCCTAAATTAATACCATCTTCAAAATCGATTATGGTGTAGCAAATATCATCTGCTGCTTCCACTAAAAAGGTTAATGGATGTCTGGCATAACTTATATTATCATCCGTTCCCCTAGAAATTAAACCCAACTCACTTGCCACATCTTCAAAAGCGGTTTTATCAGCTTGAAAAAAGCCGTATTTTTTATCGGCAATATGTTTAGTTGGCTTTTTAGGTAAGGATTCTTTAGGGTATTTTGTAAAAGCGCCAAGTGTAGAATAGCTTAAACGCAAACCACCTTCACGACCAATACGGCTTTCCGTTAGAATTTTAAACCCATTGGCATTACCTTCAAAATCACATAAATCCTGGTATTCTTTGTCCGATAATTCCGTTTGAAACGTTTTACCTGTTCCCGTTTTAAAAAATTCACCAATGGCTTTCTCTCCTGAATGTCCAAAAGGTGGATTTCCAATATCATGAGCCAAAGCTGCAGCCGCTACAATAGCGCCAAAATCGTTTGGCTGATAACCATGAATGTTTTGTAAATGTGGATATTTTTCAATTAACTGCTTACCTGCTAATCGTCCAAGTGTTCTTCCTACAACACTCACTTCCAAACTATGTGTTAATCGTGTGTGTACAAAATCTGTTTGCGACAAGGGAATAACCTGGGTTTTATCTTGTAAACTTCTAAATTCTGAAGAAAAAATGATGCGATCATAATCGACTTCAAAACCTAAACGTGTTTCATCTTGTTCTTTTCGCAAGCGTTTATTCGTATCGCCAAAACGCTTTAATGATAATAATTGTTCCCAGTTCATTGTACAAATCTATTGACTTGCAAGATAGTATTTTTTCAATGTTAAGAAACTGTTTCGAATTCAGATTATTTAGAAAATCTCATAACTTTCAGGTAATGTTTTTATGATCTAGGTTTAATACCTAGTTAACCGTGACTTTACATCTCTACAGTTTCTTTGCCGTAAGAAATTTTGGAAAAAACACATGAAATATTTACTTCTTAACCTATTGTTATTTACAACCCTAATAACGTATTCTCAAAATACAGGTTCATTAGCAGGAAAAATTACTGATAAAGAATATAACAACGAGCCGCTTCCTTTTGCTAATGTTTTAATTAAAGGAACTACAAAAGGTACCACAACCAATATGGATGGTTTATATCTAATTGACAATTTAGAAGCTGGAACATACACCATTGTTTTTAGTTTTGTTGGCTACGAAACTCAAGAAGTAGAAGCAAAAATAAGTTTAGGGAAGGTTACTGAAATAAATTTACCTATGGCTGCAAGCGCAGCGTCATTAGATGAAGTTGTTATAATAACCACAACCAAACGCGAAAGTGAAGTGGCTTTATTATTAGAACAGAAAAAAGCAGTTGAAATCAAACAAAGTATTGGCGCTGAAGAATTATCAAGAAAAGGCGTCAGCAATGCGGCTGGAGCTGTTGCCAAAATATCAGGGGTTTCCAAACAAGAAGGTTCCAGCAACGTGTATGTTCGTGGATTGGGCGATCGCTATTTAAATACCACTATGAATGGTTTATCGCTTCCATCCAGTGATGTAAATAAAAAGAACATAGATTTAGATTTATTTTCTTCTGATATTATTGAAAACGTCTCTATTAGTAAAGCATATGCTGTTGGTTTTTATGGCGATTTTTCTGCGGGAAATGTCAATATCAACTCCAAAGACTATAAAGGAAACGGATTTTTAGATGTTTTTATGGGAAGTGGTTTTAATACCAACGCCATTAATAAAGATTTTGTAAAAAGCGAAGGAACCGGCTACTCCGGATATTATGGCCGTTATGATCACAACCCGTTTGCCGTTGTATTATCCCATGGTATCGATCCTGTTTCTGCTGGAACACCTATTAATGTAAGTTATGGCGCATCTACTGGAACATCATTTAATTTTAAAAATGGTTCGCGCTTAAGCATTTTTGCTACCGGTTCTTTTGAAAACAATTTTGAATACCGCCAAGGAACTACCAGAGATTTTACGCTTACCGAGAAAAAAGCATTTGTTGATAGTGCTGAAGAGTATGAATATGGCACCACCACAACAGCCATGGCAAACGTAAACTACAAAATTGACGACGCCAATTCTATTAAATTCAATTCGGTTTTTATTAATAACTCATCAGACGTTGTTGGGTATTTTGGAACCAATGGAAATGGAAGAAATAGGGATGCTATTCAAAATACAGATGAAGGTTTTTACCAAATGAATGTGCAGTTTGACCAAACTAAAATGTTTGTGAATCAATTATTAGGTAATCATAAATCTGGGAAAATTGAAGTGGATTGGGGATTTGGCTATAATTATGTAAATGCAGATCAGCCAGACCGTAAACGAATCAGTTTAGAAAACTACCATTTAGCTTTTGATAACGATTCCAATACAAACCCTATTTTTTATAGTAATGTGGATTATGATAACCAACGTTACTTTCAAAGTATTACCGATGATGAATATAATGGAAACTTAAATTTCGCTTATCAAGCTACCGAAAACCTCAAATTAAATATCGGTTATAATGGTAAAAGCAAAACGCGTAATTTTAATAACATTCGTTATGGTTATGATATTGTTCAAGGTAATTATCCGGTTACGGATGTCAATAATTTCAACACCATATTTTCATTAGATAATCTTCAAATTAATGAAAACACCGGTGGACTTTATGAAATAAAAGTTATTAAACCCATTCCTGGTTACACCAATACAAATAGACCTGGACTTCCAGAAAACACCTACCAAGGCCGTTTAGATATTTATGCGGGCTATGTAAATGCCGAAATTAAAGCAGGCGATAACTGGTTATTTGTACCTGGTGTTCGTTTAGAATCTATTGAACAAACTATTGCTTTTAATGTGATAAATTTAGGATTACGAGGCACAGATGAAATTACTTCCAAAAACAACTTATTCTTGCCAAGCTTAAATATTAAATATAGTCTGAATGAAGACCAAAACTTACGATTTTCTGCCAGTCAAACAGCATCACTACCAGAATTTAAAGAAGTAGCACCATTTGTTTACGAAGATATTTCAGTGCGAGTTGGCGGTAATCCAGACCTACTAGAAGAAGGCTATTCTAAAATTTATAATTTCGATTTAAAGTACGAATGGTTTTTCAGTAAAAGTGAAATTTTATCGCTTGGAGCTTTTACAAAAATTATTAAAGACCCTATTAATTTAGTTGTTGGTGCCGATGCAACAGGCACACAACGTTATTTTAGAACTGGTGATAAAGCTAATGTTTACGGCATTGAATTGGAAGTCAGAAAAAATTTGATAACCAATGAAAATGATGACACCGATTTATCCATTGGTTTAAATGCCACGTACATGTACACCACTCAAGATTTGTATGAGCGTATTGATGGCGATTTTTACGATGTGAGTTTTAACAGAACTAAAGATCACCTTCAAGGCGCTTCACCTTTCTTAATGAATGCAGATATTAGTTATTCTCCAACATTTAAAAACTACAAACCAGTTGCCAATTTAGTATTCTCATACTTCTCGGATAGAATTGACGCTTTAGGTTCTGGGCAATTAGGAAATGTTATTGAAAAGGGTGTTCCAACTCTAGATTTCATTTGGAAAAATACCATTAGCAACACGTTTGAAATCAACTTAAGTGTCATGAATTTATTAAATCCAACCGTAACATATATTAGAGAAACCACTTTAGGAGATATTGTGGTGAATTCAGCAAATGGCAAAGGTGTATCAGACTACAAACGCGGCATGGATATAAGCTTACAACTTAAATACACATTTTAACAATCACTTAAACTATAAAAATTAATTAAAAATTGAACACAATGAAAAATAATCTAATTTTAGGAATGGCAATTGCATCAATGCTTTTCTCTTGTACATCTGATGACACTGCAGACATCATTATCAATGACAGCAGTAGTGTAGTGAACAACAACGGCGGCAATAATAACGGTGAAGATTCGTGCACAACAATTCTTGCTGCAGAATATACATCTGATTTAGAATTAGAAGCTAACAAGTGCTATGTTATTAACGGCCCAGTAATTATGACTGATGGTACAAATTTAATCATTAACGAAGGTGTAACTATTTATGCTGAAGCAACAGGAGCTGATGTTTATATTGCCATATCTCAAGGCGCAAAAATTTTAGCAAATGGAACAGCTAACAGCCCAATTGTATTTACATCTAGCGCTGCATCACCTTCTGCTGGTGACTGGGGTGGATTAATTCTTCTAGGAAAAGCACCTATCAACTCTGCAACTGGAACGTCTACTTCAACTTCTGAAATAGCTAGTTTACCATACGGCGGAAATTTAACTAATGATTCTTCAGGCACACTACGTTATGTTCGTGTTGAGTATTCTGGTGGTGCTGCCGATGGTCAAGCTGAAAACAACGGTATTTCTTTCTACGGTGTAGGTAACGAAACTGTTATTGAATACATTCAAGCTTTTGAAGGAAAAGATGATGGTGTTGAGTTTTTTGGAGGAACAGTTAACGTCAGTTATGTTTCCGTAATCAATGCACAAGATGATTCAATTGACTGGACAGAAGGTTATACAGGCACTATTACTAATGCTTATGTTAAACATGGAGCCGAACACGATAAAGGTATTGAAGCTGATGGTTATAATACAGATTTCAGTAATGAAGGTGGTTACTACTCAAAACCAACTATAAATAATTTAACAATTGTAGGTTTAGGAACATCTGCAGATCCTGATAGCGAAGCTATTCGTTTAAGAGCGGGTACTCAAGGTGTTTTTAACAATGTACTTTTACAAGGTTATGGTGAAGGATTTGATTTAGATGGCGATTCCGGTGACAACCCTACAGGTAACGGTGTTATTAGTGGAGATTTACATGTAACTAACGTAACATTTACTGATGTAACGCTTTCAATGAAAAACGATACAGGTGTAACATTTACAGAAGCGGACTTTATTACTGGTGCAAGTAATGGAACAGGAACAGATTATGCTACGTGGGGAGCATCCTGGACTGTTGAGTAAGTATTATAATGAAATTAGTCTAAAAAAAAGAGCATCCGTACGGATGCTCTTTTTTTAGTTTTATAACTTCATTTAATCACGTTGTACCATGTTGGACTTATTCCATTCATTAACACTCGCAATTGCATTGTTACTATAATCTACTTCCTTTAAAGTTTTATTAGACCAATAAAACCATTTGCCGACTTTCTTCCCATTATCATAATTCGCAGAAACAACTTTTTCACCTGCTGCATTAAAACTCAACCAATTCCCTTGAAGTTTACCATCTAAAGTGTATGAGCCTGTTTGGCTTACAACTCCATTGTCGTGATAGTACGTAACGTCAATAACATTCGCGTCATCGTTAAGCTTTAATTCTCTCTCTTGTTGTCCAAAAGAGACCACAGTAATTAAAAAGGTGAAAATTAATACAAGATTCTTCATAATTATGGGTTTTTAGAATTATTAATGACTAAATATACTACTTTATTAACTATAAATCAACAATTCCATAACGTTAATTTAACATTAAACTCGTAGCGTATTGTTTATCAACCTCTTGGAGTTTTCAATTGATTCACATGAACCTTAATAATTAATTAATATACTGCTTACAATGGCTTTAAACCTGATTCCGATATTTGCGGTGTCTTAAGACATACAAATGTAATTTCATATAATCTATTAGTTTTTGTCGACTATATTATCATGAATTCTTGTGGCTGCCTTTGGCCGAGGCAGCTTTTTTTTTAAAAAAAATAACATCCCGTACATTTCAATTAACTGGTCAATTCTGTAATTTTTAAAGAAAAGAAAATCTTAAAAAAATAACATTTAGGTAACATTACAATTCTAAACACTATAGATATTTGCAAACTATTTTAAAGTAACGTATGGATAATATATACTTATTAATGATTATTGCCTTAGCCGTATTAGCAGTTGCTGATTTGGTGGTAGGCGTGAGTAATGATGCTGTAAATTTCTTGAATTCAGCCATAGGCTCAAAAGCCATTTCATTTAAAACAATCATGATTGTTGCCAGTCTTGGTGTAGCCATTGGAGCGGTTTTTTCTAGTGGTATGATGGAAGTTGCCCGAAAAGGTATTTTCAATCCACACGAATTTATGTTTGATGAAATCATGATCATCTTTATGGCAGTCATGATTACGGACATCCTACTGTTAGACTTTTTTAATTCAGTAGGGATGCCAACATCTACAACGGTATCTATTGTATTTGAATTACTAGGAGCTTCCGTTGCTATGTCCTTAATTAAAATTGGTCATGATGGAGGAAGTTTCACTGATTTAGTAAACTACATCAACACCTCAAAGGCGGCAGAAATTATCTTCGGAATACTCCTATCCGTCGTCGTCGCATTTTCCATTGGTGCCGCAGTACAATGGGTTGCCAGATTATTATTATCCTATAATTTTGAGAAAAAAGCCAATTGGGTAGGTGCCTTTTTTGGAGGTGTAGCTCTATCATCTATTACCTATTTTATTTTTATCAAAGGTTTAAAAGGTACATCATTTGCAGATGATGCTTTCGCAATTCTAAATGGCGACACGATAAACGAATTTATTGAACACCAACTTACCTATATTTTACTTGCTAGTTTAGCACTTTGGTCATTAATTTCATATCTATTTATCACTGTTTTCAAAGCAAATATTTATAAACTAATCATTTTAGTCGGAACTTTTGCTTTAGCATTGGCTTTTGCTGGAAACGATTTAGTTAACTTTATTGGTGTTCCAATTGCTGGCTGGCTTTCTTACACTACATGGGCAGCATCAGGTCTTCCTGCAGAAACATTTAGTATGGGCTTCCTAGCCGATAAGGTAGCAACACCTACTTATTTATTAGTTGGTGCTGGTTTAATTATGGTTGCCACATTATGGTTTTCTAGTAAAGCGAAAGATGTTGTAAAAACCTCATTAGATTTATCAAGTCAAGGTGAAACAAAAGAACGTTTTCAACCTAACTTTTTATCGCGAGGGTTTGTACGTTTTGCGGTTTTAGCTTCGCAAATGTCGGCTTATGTTTTACCAGAATCTTGGCAGAAAAAAATTGATAAACAATTTGAAATACCCGTTTTAAATTTAAAAAAAGATAAGACGTATGAGCTACCTGCATTCGATTTAGTTCGTGCAGCCGTAAACCTTATGGTTGCTGCTGTATTGATTTCTATTGCAACCTCTATGAAATTGCCGCTATCTACTACTTATGTAACGTTTATGGTTGCCATGGGTACATCATTAGCGGATCGTGCTTGGGGAGCAGAAAGTGCCGTATACCGTGTTGCTGGAGTTTTAAATGTTATTGGAGGCTGGTTCTTCACGGCGTTTATTGCTTTTGTTGCCGCAGCTCTTATTGCTTACTTATTAAATTGGAACGTGAATGTTATGGTTCCTGTTTTATTACTTTTCGCAACGGTTTTATTAGTAAGAAACTATATTTCTCATAATAAGAAATCGAAAGAGTTGAAAGCCGAAGATAGTTTAACACGTGCTGAAAGCAGCTCTATTCAAGGTGTTATTCATGAAAGCACAAACAATATTGCAAACGTTATTAAACGTGGAAACCGTATTTATACGAATGCAATTAATGGCTTGGCTAAACAAGATTTATCATTACTGAAGAAGAATAAAAAACAAGTTGTAAAACTCTCTGATGAAATTGATGAGTTACGCGATAGTATCTTCTATTTTATTAAGAATTTAGACGAATCTAGCGTTGCAGCCAGCAACTTCTATATTAATGTTTTAGGTTATTTACAGGATATTACGCAGTCTTTAGAGTACATTTCTAAAATTAGCCACAAACACGTTAATAACAACCATAAGAAACTAAAATTTAGCCAAATTAAAGAGCTGAAGGAAGTTGACGAACGTTTTGAGCGTTTATTCGTTAATACGAAAGCGGCTTTTGACACCCGTTCTTTTGAAGAAATAGGCGTTATTTTAGGTAAAAAGAAAGAAATTATGGATATGGTTACAAACAAAATCCAGAAACAAGTAGAGCGTACTAGAACAGAAGAATCTAGTCCTAAAAATACCACCTTGTATTTTAGTGTGCTTTTAGAAACGAAAGATTTACTAAATGCCACTATGAATCTGTTAGAAGAATATCATAATGCGCACGACAGCTCTGTAGAACCTGCAACGGTTCCGGAGTCTGAAGATTAATGCATGTTTAAATTAGTCCTATAAAAGAGCATCTCCATTGGAGATGCTTTTTGCTTTTTATGGGTTTTGGAAATCACAAACTTATACAACTGTGAAACCATATTAATTTACCAAATAAAGGTTTCATACACAAAGGTTTCAGCAACATTAAGATAATGAGAAACTGAAACAAGTTCAGTTTGACGAAAGCGAATCCAAAATCCCACCGAATCCTCGCATAAAAAAAGCACCTCTTTCAAGGTGCTTTTCAATATAGTAATTACATCTTTTAAATCATTAAGATCCACACATCAAGCAATCATCACCTTCTGCTTCTTTTGCTTGGGCAATAAGCGCTTTCATTTCATCTGCAGACATGGGCTCCACCTCTTCCGGTGTTTGCTTTTCAGCAAATTTAGCAGCTGTTTTTACGGCCTGCTGTTTTTGTTGAGCCATAACTGTATCAACCATTGGTGTGGACTCTATAATGGCTTCAGCAACTGGTTGTTCCTTTTTCTTATTATCCAAGGTAAACTTAATAGCATCTACCGCACTTTTCGTTCTTAAGTAGTACATACCTGTTTTTAAGCCACTCTTCCAAGCATAGAAATGCATAGATGTTAATTTCGCCATGGTTGCACCTTCCATAAACAAGTTTAAGGATTGCGATTGGTCAATAAAATAACCTCTATGACGCGACATATCAATAATGTCTTTCATACTTAATTCCCAAACCGTTTTATAAAGCTCCTTAATATCTTGAGGAATACTTTCAATATCCTGAACAGAACCGTTAGCACGCATGATATCTTGTTTTAAGCTATCATTCCAAAGGCCTAGTTCTACTAAATCTTCTAATAAATGTTTGTTGACAATGATAAACTCACCCGATAGCACACGACGTGTATATATATTAGATGTGTACGGTTCAAAACATTCATTATTACCTAAAATTTGTGAGGTACTTGCTGTTGGCATTGGCGCAACCAACAAGGAGTTTCTAACACCATGTTTTTTAACCTCTCCACGCAGTTTAGCCCAATCCCATCGACCACTTAATTCGTTATCATTAATTCCCCAAAGGTTGTGTTGAAATTCCCCTTGACTTATTGGCGATCCTTCATATGTTTGGTAAGGACCATCAGCTGTTGCCTCTTCCATACTAGCTGTTACTGCTGCAAAGTATAGAGTTTCAAAAATTTCTTGATTTAATTTTTTAGCAGCATCACTTGTAAAAGGCATGCGTAATTTTATAAACGTATCAGCCAATCCTTGAACACCTAAACCAACAGGTCTGTGACGGAAATTAGAATTTTCAGCCTCTTTTACAGGGTAGTAATTTCTATCAATAACACGGTTTAAGTTTTTGGTAACGCGTTTGGTAATTTTATAAAGTTCTTTATGATCAAACTCGCCATTTTTAATAAACATTGGCAACGCAATAGACGCTAAATTACAAACAGCCACCTCATCTGGGGAGGTGTACTCCATAATTTCCGTACATAAATTAGACGACCGAATGGTGCCTAAATTTTTCTGATTGGACTTGCGGTTAGCGGCATCTTTATACAACATATACGGCGTTCCCGTTTCAATTTGCGATTCGAGGATTTTTTCCCAAAGCTCACGAGCCTTAATGGTTTTTCTACCTTTGCCTTCCGCTTCGTATTTTAAATATAAGGCTTCAAATTCTTCACTGTGCACTTCATCCATTCCTGGACATTCATTCGGGCACATTAAAGTCCATTTTCCATCTTCTTGAACACGCTCCATGAACAAATCAGAAATCCACATCGCATAAAACAAATCGCGTGCACGCATTTCTTCTTTCCCGTGATTTTTCTTCAAGTCTAAAAAGTCGAAAATATCAGCATGCCAGGTTTCAAGATACATAGCAAAACTTCCTTTACGTTTTCCACCACCTTGATCTACATAACGTGCTGTATCGTTAAAAACTTTTAACATAGGAACAATACCATTGGATGTTCCATTGGTTCCAGAAATATAACTTCCTGTAGCGCGTACATTATGAATAGCCAATCCAATTCCACCAGCAGATTGTGAGATTTTAGCCGTTTGTTTTAACGTGTCATAAATACCATCAATACTATCATCTTTCATAGTTAATAAAAAACAGGATGACATTTGTGGTTTTGGTGTACCTGAATTAAAAAGTGTTGGTGTGGCGTGTGTAAAATATTTTTTAGACATCAGCTCATAGGTTTCCAAAGCGGCATCCAAATCATTTAAATGAATTCCAATAGAAACACGCATCAACATGTGTTGTGGTCTTTCCGCAATTTCACCATTTAGCTTTAATAAATAGGAACGTTCAAGCGTTTTAAATCCGAAATAATCATACCCAAAATCGCGATTATAGATAATTGTAGAATCTAATTTATCCTTATTATCCATGATAACTTGATACACCTCATCAGATAATAATGGTGCATCTTTTCCTGTTCTTGGATTTACGTAGGTATACAAATCATGCATCACCTCACTAAATGTTTTCTTGGTTTTTTTATGTAAGTTGGACACGGAAATACGTGCTGCCAAACGTGCATAATCAGGATGAGCGGTTGTCATGGTTGCTGCAATTTCAGCCGCTAAATTATCAAGTTCACTGGTTGTCACACCATCATAAAGTCCTTCTATAACGCGCATAGCAACTTTTAACGGATCTACCAATTCGTTTAAACCATAGCACAATTTTCTAACTCTTGCTGTAATTTTATCGAACATCATGAGTTCTTTCCGGCCATCTCTTTTTAATACATACATAATTTTACACGTTTTTTGTTTTCCTGTTACACCTTGCAGGAAAATGGATTAATTAGCTAAAAGGGTTGTTTTAATTTCAAGAGAAATTAGAACTTTGAATCTATATAAAAGTATAACAAGAAAATTGGTAGATGAACATCCACACGATTGTTGCTATTAACTATTATTACGGGTTGTTATTTAAAAATCAGCATCAAAACTGAACTTATCTTTATCTTCTTCTTTATTAAGAACGCCTGCTTTTTGATATTCGGATACCCGTTTTTCAAAGAAATTAGTTTTCCCTTGTAAGGAAATCATATCCATAAAATCAAAAGGATTGGCTGTATTGTATTCTTTTTCACAATCCAATTCACTTAAAAGTCTATCGGTTACAAATTCAAGGTACTGGGACATTAATTTGGCATTCATACCAATTAAACTAGCAGGCAACGATTCCGTAATAAACTCACGTTCAATATCTAAGGCATTAATTAGGATTTCACGAATACGTGCTTTTGGAACTTTATTAATTAAGTGGTGGTTGTGTAAATGCACAGCAAAATCACAATGCACGCCTTCATCGCGAGAAATAAGCTCGTTTGAAAACGTTAAACCTGGCATTAAACCACGTTTTTTCAACCAGAATATGGAGCAAAAGGCACCAGAAAAGAAAATACCTTCAACGGCTGCAAAAGCAATTAAGCGCTCGCCGAAACTAGGAGAATCAATCCATTTTAAAGCCCAATCTGCCTTTTTCTTAATAGCTGGAAAATTATCTAAAGCATTAAAAAGCTGATCCTTTTCAACGTCATCTTTTACGTAGGTATCTATTAATAGCGAATAGGTTTCACTATGAATATTTTCCATCATTATTTGAAATCCATAAAAAAACTTAGCTTCACTATATTGCACTTCGTTAATGAAATTTTCAGCTAAATTTTCATTTACAATGCCATCACTAGCAGCAAAAAAAGCAAGAATGTGTTTAATAAAATAACGCTCATCATCATTCAATTTACTTTTCCAATCGGTTAGATCTTGGTGTAAATCAATTTCTTCAGCCGTCCAGAAACTGGCTTCCGATTTTTTATACCATTCCCAAATATCGTTATGTTGAATAGGAAAAATAACAAAGCGATCTTTGTTTTCTTGTAGAATAGGTTCAATTTGTTGAGACATTGTTAGTGTTTTTTTAGAATTAATAATTTGAATGGTAATGTGACTAACAAATATTGAAAATAGTATCTGTAATTGAAAGGTAAATTCAGAAACATTGTCAACAAGTTTTTAACAAACCAGTATTGACGCAGTATGACATACTTTTTTGCCAAAAATCCATTAAATTACTGATTTTCAATAATTTAAATAAACAAGATGTGTAAAAAAAATGTAAGATTTAACCTGTTAAAATCACTCTAACAATAGGCGAAACCTATGTAATAAGCACTAGAAAATAGCTCAATAATTTCCATAAAAAAAGAGCGAGAAATTCGCTCTTTTAATAACTAATTAACTAATGAGATTAAAGTCAAAAAGCTAGAAAATTCTAGCCTTTTGTTGATTAATAGCACATACCCTTTAATAAATGCTTAATCGTATAATAATTTAATAGCAAAGCTAATATCTGAAATTTCTCACTACACCAAGAACACTTTTGTATAGTTGGTATTGAATTATGTGTAATTGGCAAAAAACCAATTTTCGCCCTCATATTTTACGAATTTCCTACTTTTTAAGATTAATTTACTCATCATTTATAATCATTTCAAGTTCAAAATGTTAGAATATTATTATATTTGAAACCATGATACGAGCAGTAATTGTAGATGATGAGCAAAAAGCAATAGAAAGTTTGTCTTGGGAACTCACAAACTTTAGTGATGAAGTTGAAATAATAGCCACTTTTAACAAACCTGAAGAAGCTATTAGTTATTTAACCACCAACAAGCCTGATTGCGTTTTTTTAGACATCAATATGCCAACCATGGATGGATTTCAGTTTTTAGACAAATTAACTGAAAGAGATTTTTCTGTAGTGATTACTACCGCTTATAATGAATATGCCTTAAAAGCATTAAAACACGAAGCCATAGATTATCTTTTAAAACCTATTGACTCTGATGATTTAAAAGAAACCTTGGCGCGTATAAAAAAGCATAATTCTACAGCGTTTCCAGTGGCTAAAATTGAAGAAATCCTTATTAATTTCAACAAGAATTTTAATCAGAAAAAAATAACCTTAAATACCGATGGGAAATTAATATTTTTAGATACAGATAACATTATTTTCATAGAATCAGACGGTAATTACAGCACCTTTGTTATGGCAGACAACCAAAAGATTTTAGTTACCAAAAAACTAAAAGAGGTGAATGCACTTTTACCCGAAAATTATTTTTTCCGAATCCACAATTCTTACATTATAAACCTTAATAAAATTAAGGAATTTATTAAAAATGATGGTTATGTTGTTATGCAAACCAACGAGAAAATTCCAGTGGCCAGACAGCGCAAATCCGATTTTTTAGACAAAGTTTAAGCTACAATGAACACCAAAAACCACTATAGGCTTTTTAAAAACACCATTTTTATTATGCTTTGCTTTGCAACTACAATTAGTAGTGTAGCGCAAGAACTAGATTTAAAATCCTTTTACAAAAAGGTGGATAGCATTTTGATTGAAAGACCAGACAAACCCGCTATTCTGGATTCTGTTTTTCATAATGTGAAGTTTGACACCATTAAACTTTCGTATTTAGTTCATAAAAGTCACCAGAAGGATTATTTGGAAGGCGAATGGTTTGCCTTAAATTCACTAGGTAATTGTTTTAGAAACATTTCTGATTACGAACAATCTATTGGTTTATATAAAAAAGCATTTGCCACAGCCAAACAAAGTGGGAATTTGGAAATGGAGGTAATTAGTCTGAACATGCTTGGTGTTGTTTACAGACGTATGGACGCTATTCGTTCTGCTTTGGATTACCATAAACAAGCACTCGATTTAGCCGAAAATGCACCAGAAATTACATTAGGATTAAAACGCAGTATTGCCGTTTCTCAAAACAGTATGGGAAATATTTATTTGGCTTTAAAACAATATGATTTAGCACTTATTCAATTCTATAAATCATTAGCTATTGAAGAAGCATTAGACAACAAGCTCGGTCTAGCTATTAATAATCATAATATTGGGTATGCCAAAGAAAAAACAGGTCATTATGCCGAAGCGCTAGAATACTACAACAAATCTTTAGATTACAATTATCAAATTGAATCTGAAATCGGTATCGTTATCTGTTTTAATAGCATTGGTAAAGTTTACATTTATCAAGATAAGTTTACAGAAGCGAACACCATAATTAAAGACGCCTTACAACGAGCGATTAAAGAAAACGATCAGTTTTACATTGCTATTTCTTATGTTAATTATGGCTTATCGGAATTGAAACTCAACAATTTAGAATTTGCCAAAACCCAATTAAATAAAGGACTAGAAATTGCCAAAGAATTTAATTTAAAATCTTCAGAAATTGAAGCTTATAAATATTTATCCGAAATTTATGAATTGTCTGGGCAACATGATGCCGCTTTAGATACGTTCAGGAAACACGTAATTTTAGATGAAAGCCTAACAAACGAACGCAACATCCAGTATGTTAATGACTTGATTATAAAATATGATACGGAGAAAAAAACCAATCAGATTAAAGAATTAGCCAGTGAAAATGAGATAGTAAAACTCCGACTAGAAAAAAACAAACGAACCCTATTGTTAAGTCTGTTAGGTGCCAGTTTGGTTTTTATTACCTTATATGTTTTATACCGTCAACGCCAACTTAAAAACGAGAAGAAAATTTTAACGTTGGAACAGGATATGTTGCGCAATCAAATGAATCCGCATTTTATTTTCAATTCCTTAAACTCTATTAAATTATATATTATAAATAATGAGAAGGAAAATGCTGTTTATTATCTTAATAAATTTTCAAAATTAATTCGGAAAATACTCATTGCTTCTACTGAAAAAGAGATATCACTTCAAGATGAAATTGAAAACATGTCACTTTATATGAATATTGAAAATATCCGGTTTTCCAATGAAATTGACTACCAAGAATACATTGATGACCATTTAAATACGTCTTCTATAAAAGTGCCTTCACTTATTTTGCAACCATTTCTGGAAAATGCTATTTGGCATGGTTTATCGGCTAAAAGTCAAAATAAAAAACTAGAATTGGTGGCTAAAAAAACCCAAGACAATCATGTATCCATAACAATAACAGATAATGGTATTGGACGCGTAGCTTCGGAGAAAATTAAAAATGAAAAGAAAATAAAACGACATTCTGTTGGTTTAAATATTACAAAAGCGCGTCTTGAAAATTTTTCAAAAACTTTTAAAGAAGATTACAGTATTGAAATTATCGATTTATATAATGATGATAATGAGGCCTGTGGTACACAAGTGGTTTTAAATATTCCGATAAAGTAGATTTTAGACTTGTTTTTTCCTCTTATTATATTATTATGCCGTTTTCGCCTAACTTTCTAATTTGGCCTTGTTTACAAAAACTTCCATAAAAATGTTATGCAAATATTATTATCTGGTTTACAATAAGCCTTAAATATAAAACCACCAGCAAATTATTTTTTCATGTTTGTGAAAAGAAATTGCTAGTGGTTCATTAATCGTTCAGAACTAAAAGTAGACTTATTAATCTGCAAGCGATACGCTATTCATATCTTGTTTAGCACCTTCTACTGTATCTTCTAAAGCCATTAAACGTTTTAAAACATCTGCCATGGCTGCTGTACTTTGATTTTTATTTTTTGCTTGTAGCATTTCTATTTGCGCTTGCTGCTCCTTAATAGCATTAATAAGTACTGGAATTAACTCCGTATAACTAACACCCAAGGTTTGCTGGTCGTTATCTTGAACGGTTACAATACCAACAATAACCGGTTGTACATCTTGAGCCAAAAACCCTCAAGATTTATGGTCTTGTATTCTGTTTTGTTTTACCAATTAAAAATCTAACTCAAGTTTTTAATTAGGTTTTAACCAAAATTATTATCACATTAATTTTGATTAACAGAATACATAAACATTTTTAACTTGAGGGGTTAATAGGCTAAAGCACTCTTAAAAAATCTGAACGCTTTGCAAAAACTATTAATTGGATAACCACTGTTTAAGGATTACATAGTTCCATTTAAATGGTTTAGAGGTTTAATAATAAATTAAAATGCTCTAATTGCACGTACGCCATACGTACTACTCTTAAAACTGTTATATCCATTTCCATCACTAAAAGACCAAATTATCCCGGTATCACTTGCAGTCTCTCTAGAACTCCAATAGTAATAGATTGCACTCAACTCTGTGCCATTATGGAGTAAAGATTTAGAATTGATAATGGCCTTGTTATTATCCATGAATTCTAATTGAGCCGGACTAGGTAAAAACCAATCGTTATAACCACCACCTGAATAGGCTCTGGCTAATCCTGCTGCATAATCCGTTTCTACTGGACCTTGGGCTGCTATTATAGCGTCTGTATTAGAACTTCCATCAGTATAATCAGTTGCTCCAGTTGTAATATTTGATCCGTTGTACCATTGTATGCCAGCACTTTGATCTTCAACAGCACAAACTAGGCCATGTTCACCTGTTCCATCTATCCAAATTACAATACCACCTTCTCTATATTGCCCTATGGTAACAGGTTCGAGAGCGCTTAGTCTTGTGTCCAAATCTGCCAAATTTGTTTCAATGTCTGTTAATCTTGCATCAAAAGCAGCAATTTTAAGATCAATTTGATTGTCTACATAAATTTTAGTGGCTGCGTCTTGGTTATTTGTTGGATCTACAACATCTTTTATTTGTCCATTGGCAGAGTTTCCAAAGGTTATAACGTTTGTTAAGGTTTGGCTTTCATCTGCTTTTTTCGCATATAAGGCATAAGGAGCAGCTACCATTTCTGTAGTACCTACTTCGGTGCCGTTTAGAGATATGGTTAAATAACTAGCATCTACGCCCCAATTTAAGGTATTGTAAGTACCTGAAATGGCACTACCATCACCAATTTGTAAACTAAAGACACCGCTAGCATCTGTTGTTACACTATGAGTTTCAATATAACTTGCCGTAGCTGTGGAGCTTCCAAATTTTAAAGCTATTTGTATGGCTATGGTTGCATTTGTCATGGGATCGCCTGACGAATCGCTAGCAACACCTTGGTAATTAATAAAATCTTGTTGTGCATTTTGTGCATAGCCTGTTAGACTGATACATAAAACGAATACGAGTGTTTGTAAAATTGTTTTCATGAGTTTATATTTATTGATTATTTATGGTTACATGTAACATCCTTTAAATCCTTTTACTTGGGTATCAAGATTTAGTTATGAATGTTTCATAGCGTTATTTTTTTATGATTTTAAATGTTTTTGAATTTGCGGCGTCTTTAAAGTCTAGTTGAACCAAGTACATACCACTAGATAGATGGCTTAAATCCAGATTTCGCAAGGCATTGTTCATCGTATAGTTTCCAACCTGTTTTCCAGTAGCACTATAAATAGTAACCCGAATGTTTTCGTTATTATCTGGGATGCTAATGTTAACAAAATCGGTAACCGGATTGGGATAGATTTTAACGCTTTCACTTTCCACTAATTCTTCTACAGACAAGGTGGCATCATTAGTAGCGCCAGCTAAAAAGCCTTGGTTAATACTTACTGATGAACCTTTTAAACCTATTATAGGTTCACCAATAGTACTTGTTAATTGATAGTTCGCATTACTGCTAGTATTTCCAGCACTGGCTACTACCTGTTTGTCTATGTTTTGGGCAAATGTGCCTATTACAAAGCCAAATAATAGAAAAAAAATTACGTGTGTTTTCATATATTTATAGTTTAAAGATTGTTTTTTGTTGTCATTTTTTTATCAATTAAAAAGGAAATTTCAAAATAGGTGCATTAAATAATGTATACTTTATATCCTTTAGTGTCATATTTTTAAAAAGGTTAACACATAAAACACAATTTTAATTTTTTTTAGAATATCTTGTTTACTTTTGAAATCCCAATGACATTAATATGATAGATGAAGCCATTGTCAAAGCTTTAAAAAAAGGACATGTAGAAACTTTAGAAGCCGTGTATTTAGAGCATAAATCTGCCTTTATTGGATTTGCTAAAAAATATACCTCGGATGAAGCTTTGATAACCGACATGTATCAGGATGCCATTATTGCGTTGCGTGAAAATGCTATTAATGGAAAATTAGATGATTTAAAAAGCGAAGTTAAAACCTACTTATTCAGTATTGGAAAATACAAGATCTTTAAAGCTTTAAAGCAGCAACAGAAATTACATTTAGTAAGTGAGCCAACATTATTTGATAGTCTCAAGAATGAATATGATCTTTCAACAGAATTGATTGATGAACTTACAGATGAACAAAAACAATTACAAAAAGCCTTTAATAGTTTAGAAGGGAAGTGTAAAGAGGTATTGACACTTTTTTATTACAGAGGCTTTACTATAGAAGATATTACTACCGAATTAAATTACAACAGCAAGGATGTTACAAAGAGTCAAAAATCACGTTGCTTAAAAGCTTTAAAAGCAATGATCTTTAATTAATAGCATGAATAAAGAGAACTTAATAGAACACTATTTTTCTAAAACACTTACTGAAGAAACTCAGAAAGCGTTTGACCATTTAATGAATACAGACCCTGATTTTGCGCAGGCTGTTGCCTTTGAAAAAAATCTTAAAACCGTTATCGCCAAAGAAGAGCAAACACAGCTAAAAGAAAGGTTTCAAGAATTAGACAACACATCTAAAAACGTTATAAAAGCGACCGCTAAACCTTATTTAAAATGGGCAATTGCAGCTGTTATTATTGTTTTATTAGCAATTCCTAGTTTTTGGATCTATCAACAAAATAATTTAAGTAATCAGGCGCTTTATGCCTCCAATTTTGAACCTTATAAAAATGTGGTGCATCCTATTGTAAGAGGTCAAGATACTAATGATTTAATAACCCAAGCTTTTATTGCTTACGAAGCTAAAAATTATGAGTTGGCATTAAAACATTTCAATACTATTTTAAAGGATAATCCAGATACAGCTTTATCTTTTTATAAAGCGAATACGCTTTTATATTTGGATAAGTATGATGAGGCTATCATTATATTATCAGACACCAAAAATATTTCAGAAGATTTCAAGGCGCAACAACTTTGGTATTTAGCACTTGCATATATTAAAACAGAATCCAATAAAAAAGCAGTAACCACTTTAAAAACATTAATTGTTAATGGTACGTTTAAGAAACAGGAAGCCGAAAAACTTTTAAAACAAATTGACTAAATATTAAGCTGCTTGTTTTTTCTGTTTTCTATATAAGAGCACGACTACAAAAATTAGAGCTGCACCACCTAAAACATACCAAATTGTGTCATTTTTTTTGTCTACAATAGGCGAAATATCTCCAGAAACCACAAAACCTGCCCAATAATAAGGGTGCGCCAGAGACACGTTTTCGTTATTGTTTAAAAAATCTTGTTTTGCCTTTTGCAAAGCTTCGGCTTTATCATTTCCATCTTTTAGATGCTTATAAAATGAAACCATAATTTGTTTGGTTGCATCATCAGGTGCACTCCATAAACTAGATAATACCGATGGCACTCCTGCTGCTGTAAAAGCCGTGTTCATAGACACAATGCCTTTCCCAGTTTTTAATTCCCCAACACCAGTATTGCAGGCACTTAAAACTACCATATTGGCATTTAGGTTTAAGCCATATAATTCAGAGATATATAATTCGTAATCGGCATCGGTATCTGAAAAAACCAAACTACTTAACTCGGAGTCCTCATCATTTAAAAAAGAATGCATGGACAGATGTAAAATAGAATAGTCATTAGAAAGTGATTTGAAAGCTGCTTTAGACGCCTTGTTATTGGTATAAACATCACTGTTCTCAAATAATTTTGAAATGGAATTTACCTCTTTAATAGCACCATCCAAATAATAAGGTTCGCTTCTTACTGCCAATTGTTTATCTGTAGGTGCAAATAAATTGTATGATGGTGCAAATAATGCAATTTTATCATTTTTATCATTAATTTTTATTGGCGAATCAATAAAACTCAATGCCGAAACATAACTAATTTTAGTTTGGTTTAGCAAGTAGTCATCGTCTGATATTAAAAGCTCGAATGGTAAATAATGCAAAATGCCATCTGGAATAATATAGATGTTTTTTGCGTTCTCAATCTTAACATCATTAAGTAACACATTATATAAAGCTACTGCTTGTTTATTAATTTCTGTTACAGGTGTATTGATATCTTTTGTTTTAGAAAGCATATCGGTAACTTCTGGTTTTAAACTAGCGTAACTGCCCAGATTAGTGAATTTTATGTCATTATTATTATAAATAATTCTGAACACTTGATTGTCTACAATTTTAAACTTTATAATATATCGGTCTTTAAAAACCTCTAGTTGGTTTTGCGAGTCCTCTGAATTTATAATTTGAGAAATATAAAAATCTTGTTCTTTTATTTGATCTTTTATAGCATCCAACTTTAAATTTTCTTCAAAAATAAGTTCACGCAAGCTATCCGATTTTTTTTCAATATTTTTCTTTTTCAGATAGGTAATATTAGACCGTAAACGCTGCTCATCATGAATGAGTTCATCCGTTTCATTCAGATTAGATTCCGCCCTGTTGGCAATAAATGTATTCAGCAAATATTTAGCTTCAATAGTTTCGGTAAAATTTAAAAATAAATCAATGTCGCTTTCTGCTAATTGGTTGTTGGATGCTTTTTCAAGAAAGTAAAAACTTATTTTATCGTAGGTCTTTTTTAGTTTTTCATTTAGAAACTCATGATGAAAATTAGATTCAAATTGTTTTAAAGCTATGAGATATAACGTATGTCTTACGGTATCATCTTTAAATGATGATTTTTCAAGATTTTCTATAAGTTCTAAAAGATACTGGATATCATTCAAAACGAGACTTGGTGTAAAATCCTGATAAGCCATTGTTTTAATATCTAAAGCTTTATTTTCTTCAGAAAACCCATGAATTAATTTATTGATATAAGTGTAGGCTTCGTTATTCTTCTTTTTAAAATTTAATGAGGCATGAAGAACTAATATGTCATTTTCAATGGTTGGACGTAATTTTTCTTCACCTTCAATTTCCTTTAAAAGTTTTTCTGCTTGTGCATATCGCTCCTCATCAATTAAAATCTTAATTTTTTCTATTGTAAATTGATCTTCAAGCTTCTTAAAATTTATTTTTTTATGAAATTCTAAACCTTCATTGAGATAGGTCAAGGCTTTTTCATTATTTTTAAAACGGTAATATCTAGCTACGATTAAATAAGCAGTTGCTATAAAATCTGTTTCAATATCGTCCAGTGTGTTTTCTGCATTAATGGTTTTCATTTCCTGAAAAAGCGACAACATATTATCTTCCTGTCCTGTTTCGCGATAAATTTTTAGTAAAGATGCCTTAAACTGCAAATCTCTTTTAAAACCTATTTTTCCTCTTCTAGATTCCTGTGCTAAAGCTGCATTATCTTTATATAGTTGAATAGCTTTTTTTAAATAATTTTCTGCTTTCTTATAATTTCCTTCAAGCTCTTCGTAATCGGATAGATTGGTATAAACACCTATAAAGTAGTCCATATTTGGTTTGTCCACACTTTTAAATGTGGCTTCAGACTTTTTAAGATATTTTAAGCGTTTGGACGGAATGTTTAAAAATTCATAGTTATAAACCATGGCCAAGTCTAAATAAATACTAGCCATATTATTGGTGTTTCTCACTTCAGGATCAATATGTTGATACAGATCTTCAGCCTTCTTTAATACCGCAACAGATGCGTTAAGCCTACCAACCACACGAGACACGACACCAGAAGTATGCAAGGTTTTCATTAAAACGACAGAGTCTATTTCTTGACATTTGTAATGATAATCTATAGATTTAGCCACGTATTTATCCGTGTCCCGCATGTTCCTCATGTAATTATGAGCAAAAATATACATGCGTCTATACGCTTGGTAAAGTCTTTCTGGTACAGCACCAGACTCTTCTAATTCTAAAATTTGTGATTGCAGACTTTTATAGGCTTCAGATTTCAATTCTGCGTTAGAAGTGGCAAGTTCATTTTTACTCATCTCTAACAATAAATTTAGAAATGGAACCGTATCTTTTTGCTGTGTTTTTGCAATATCAATGGCTTTTTGTCTAGGTTCAATAACATCTTTAAACTGAAAATTAAGCTGTAATGAATCTGCATTTTTGGTGTAGTCTTGCCAAGTAGTTTGGCTAAATAACGCATGAAAGGTTAACGAACTAATTAAGAAAAAAATTACTTTTTTCATAAGGTATAGGTCTCATTTGGGTTAAAATATTAAACGCAATTAGTCTCTAATATAAACTTACATATATTAGAGAATAGAATTTTAATATACTGTTTTTGAGTTAATTATTGCAATTTTTCTGCTACCTTTTCTAAATCGGCATACCAATCTTCACCAAATTTTCTTATCAGCGCTTGTTTAACAAACTTATAGACTGGCACTTGCAATTCTTTCCCGAGGACGCAAGCATCATCACAAATTTCCCATTTATCATAATTTACCGCAGAAAACTCTGAATATTCTTTAATTCTAATAGGATATAAATGACAAGAAACTGGCTTCTTCCAATCAATAGCGCCTTGATTATAAGCCTCTTCAATACCACATAAAGCCGTCCCTTTTTTATCAAAAGTTACATAAGCACAATCTGCACCACCAATAAGCGGTGTTTCTAATTCGCCATTAGCCGTAGTAATAAAAGCACCTTGAGCTTCAATAGCATCTATCCCAATTTGACGTAAAAAAGGTTTTACTTTTGGGTAAATATCTTCCAGAATTTGGGCTTCCGCTTTTTCAAGTGGTGCGCCTGCATCTCCATCTATACAACAAGCACCTTTACATGCTGACAGGTTACAGACAAAATCTTTCTGGATAATATCCTCCGAAACTATGGTTTTTCCTAATTGAAACATATTGCAAAAATAGAGAAACTTTCGGTTACTATAATGATGGAACTTTAGGAATAATGGTCTAATTTTGTAAAAACTATTAATTACGTCATCTTTGATGGATTATTTTGGAATGTTCTTTCGGAAAAACCCTGATACTTAAACGTAAAACTATTTTTATTATGAAAATACTCACGCTTGTTCTATCCATTTTAGCCATTGTTTTAATTGGGTTTAATGTGACTAAAATTAATTTTAGCGCACCTTTTGAAGGCGAAAGCATGGTGGCGTTGATTACTATTTTTGCTTCGCTTTGCGCAATTGTACTTTTACAGATTTTGTCTATTTCAAAAAAGATTGATCAAAAAGCTAAATACAAAAAATAATGTTTGATGTTTTAATTATTGGTGGTGGTGCAGCTGGTATGTCCTGCGCTTTAGTTTTAGGTTCTGCAAAAAAACAAGTATTTGCTGCAGATAAACATATTGGTATTATTCTTCACCAGAAAACATCGCATTTACAAAACGCCTTATTTAATAATGTTTTAGGTGTAATACCTGGAACTACTGGAGCAGATATTTTAATTTCTGGAAAAGAACAGTTAACCACTTTATATCCACATGTGGATTGTATTGAACATGAAAAAGTACAAGCTATAACCAAATCAGTCGATGGTTTTTCTGTTATAACTAACAAAGCAACCTACATTTCTAAACTAGTAGTTGTGGCTGTTGGATACACCAATTTACTCACTATTACGGGTTTAGAATCTTATATTAAACCGCATCCACGAGCAAAAACGGAGAAAGAACGTATTTGGTTACAAAACGATAATCACGTAATTGAAGACGGCTTATATGTTGCCGGAACGCTTGCTGGTTGGCGCAGTCAATTTGCCATAGCTTCAGGAAGTGGTGCACATGTGGCAACGGATATTTTAACGCTTTGGAATAACGGAGAACATGTTAAAGTTCATGATAAGGTTTAGTGGTTATTGAGATTATGAATTATCACAACCAAAACGCAGAACTTAACTAAAAGTTAAACGGCTATAACTTGGCATCCAATTTTAGAACTTCTTCAATCATCACATCGCTTTTATTTATCACTTCTTCAAAGGCTCCTTTGGTATAAAGTTGTGCAGCTAATGTTGCTTTAATGTACTGCTTAACCTCATCATTATAAGCGACAAAAGTTATATTGGCACTTGTTTTGGAGTTGAGATAATCTTGAAAAGCTAATACAAAATCATCTGATACGATGAAATTATCAATAAAATCCTTACGCGAAAAATCATCATAAGCATGACGGTTTTTCTCCAATTCTTCAAACACAAAATTACTCACAAAACCACGACGTTGTAAAAAGGTCAAGGTTTCATTTTGCATACTTAAATCTAGCGGTACAAAAACGTCCGGAATAATGCCACCGCCACCATAAACCACTTTTCCTTTTGGTGTGGTAAATTTCAAGGAATCGGCTACTTCCATTTTTTCAGGATCTAGAAATTCGCCACTGCTTAAACGTTCAAAATAATCATCATAATAATCTTTATTACCGGTATCATAAGAACGCTGAATGGAGCGACCTGTTGGTGTATAATAGCGCGACACGGTTAAACGCACAGCACTACCATCGCCTAAATTCATTTCACGCTGCACCAAACCTTTCCCATAAGATCTTCTGCCTACAATGGTTCCCTTATCGTTATCTTGAAGTGCGCCTGCTACAATTTCACTTGCAGATGCGGAATTTTCATCAATAAGAACATAAACCTTACTGTTTTCAAAATCGCCTTTTTTAGTAGCATAACTTTTTTGAATACTACCGCGTTTATTTTTTGTGAATAAAATGAGCTTATCATCTTCTAGAAACTCATCCACTATTTGTTCAGCAATGGTTAAAAACCCGCCTGGATTGCCACGTAAATCCAAGACCAAATCCTGAACATCTAATTTTTTTAAATTCCGAAGTTCGTCCTTAAATTCTTTATAAGTAGATTCCGCAAAGCGGTTAATTTTTATATAACCTAACGTTTCGGTAAGCATGTAAGCCGCATCCACACTACGAATAGGAATATGATCACGTTTTACGGTAAACTTCAATAATTTCGGTTCGCCTTTACGGTAAACTTCTAATTTGACTTTGGTATCAATTGGGCCTTTTAGCTTCTTGATAATATCTGAATTGCTTAAATCTTTACCAAAAATGGAATCGCCATCAGCGGTAATAATCCGATCGCCACCTTGAATACCTACTTTATCACTTGGGCTTCCTTCAATAGTTCGGATTACAGTTATGGTATCATTATAGGTGTAAAAACTAATACCAATACCCACAAAATCACCTTTCATGTTTTCGGTAACACGCTGCATATCGGCTTTTGGAATATAAACAGAATGTGGATCGAGATTTTCTAGAATACCGTTAACAGTAATATCTACAATGCTGTCTGTATTGACATCATCTACATATTCGTAATCAATATAATCAATTAGCCGGTTAAGCTTTTCCTTTTTACTATTGGAGCTAAATAACCGATCTGGTTTATCAGAAAAATTTAATTTTCCACCAATGAAAATTCCAGCCGCAATTCCTACGCCTAGTATCAGTGGTAAATATTTCTTCTTAAATGTCATTAAGCTATTAAATCTGTTATTAATTTTAATTCTATTCCTGCTTTTTGTAAAAATTGTAAACCAGAATCATCTTTATAAGCATCCTTATAAACCACGCGTGTTATGCCAGCTTGATGGATTAATTTACTACATTCTTTGCATGGAGAAAGGGTAATATAAAGGGTTGCGCCAATACAGGATTGTGTGGATGCAGCTACTTTTAAAATGGCGTTGGCTTCGGCATGTAGCACATACCATTTGGTATAACCTTCGTCATCTTCGCAAAAATTTTCAAATCCGGTTGGTGTACCATTGTAACCATCGGAAATAATCATTCTATCTTTTACAATTATGGCACCAACTTGCTTACGTTTGCAGTAGGATAACTTTCCCCATTCTGAAGCCATTCTTAAATACGCTTTATCATATTTAAGTTGTTTTTTCTCTTTCATAAACATACTTACTTATAACGAAGATAGTGGCTTCGTATTTTAATTACAACCTGACTATTAAAGATTTATGAAAACTTTAGGCATCAGGCGCTTTTAGGCTATTAAATCGCTATTTAAAATCATAGGAATTACCAATCCAACTACGACTGCTGAAATAACCATAACCCAGTCGCGCTTTGAAAAACGGAAAATAGTTTGCATAATATAACCTAAAAACAGCACAACAAATACAATGATTATTTGGGCTAATTCTATACCAAGCGCAAATTCTAATAAGGTTAGAAGTTTGTTATCAGATTTTCCAACCATCATTTGAAATTCTCGAGCAAAACCTAATCCGTGAACGAGTCCGAAAAAGAGGGTTGAAAAAAACAGAACACCTATTTTCTCTTTTTGGGCGCCTTTTCCTGCTGTAAACACATTGAAAAGCGCAATGATTAAAATGGTTATGGGTATTAAAAATTCGACTAATGATCCATTAACACTCACAACACCATAGGCAGCAAGCACCAAAGATAAGGTATGTCCTAAAGTAAAAATGGTTACTAGAATTAGAACACGTTTCCAATCTTTAAATAAATAAGGAACTGTAAGTACAATTAGAAATAGTACATGGTCATAGGCATTAATATCTAAAACGTGATTGATGCCATATTCAACATTAAACCAGAAATTTTCAAGCATTAGTTATGTAGTTTTTAGGGTGTTTTCAAAGATACAATTTAAAATGAATTGATAAAAAACAACACCTAAAATTACGCAAATTTTAAAACGAAAACACACCGGTTTTAACCGCGGTTATTCTTTGTCCTTATTTTTATAATCAACCGTTACTGGAATACTAGTTTGCGAACCATATAATTTAATTTCAGTAATGTCAGCAGGCATATTAAAACCATTTTCCATAATAACTTGTTTCACATTTCTTACAACGGTACTTTTTACCTCCAAGGCTCGTTTTCTATATTCTTTTGTTTGCGCCCAAAAGAGAATTTTTAAATTCACGGTACTCACACCTAACGAATCTACCACCACAAAACACTCGTGTTCTTCGTCCTCAAAAACACCTTGAGAACTTCTAACCGTTTCTAAGATAACTTTTTTAGCCGTATCAATATCGTCTTCATAATCAATACCTACCATAAAATCTAGTCTAAAAAACCCATCTTCGGTATAGTTATAAACGGCTTTTTTTATAATATCGCTATTCGGAATATATACATCGCGACCATCAAAAGTTTTCACCTTAGTATATCTGAATTCTAAGGATTTAATTTTACCAAAAATATTATCGACCATAATGGTATCATCCACATCAAAAGGACGGTTGAAGGATAAAATAATTCCGGATATAAAATTCTCACCAACATCTTTAAAAGCAAACCCTATAATAACGGCTGATGCCCCGGCAGCTGTTAACAATCCTGTTGCTACACCTTGTAACCCAGCTACTTTTAACGCCATCATAATCACCAAAGTTAAAACCGCTAATTTGACCGTTTTAGACAGGAAATTAACCATTAACGGATCTTGTGTTTTTAATAGATACGTTTTTTTAAAAAAGCGTGAAATAATATTAGCCAGTAGAAACCCAATGATAATCATTACAATGGCCAGAATAATTTTAGGAACACCCATAATGAAAGATTCCCAATAGGCTTTCAAAGATTCTTTCATAAGCTGCATTGATTCATTCATAAGATTTCTATTTGAGAATTAATAAGGATTAAAAATACGGCTTTACCTGTAATATATTGAACCATTTGAAAATAATACGAACGGTTACGAGACAACCTGTGAAACGCGGATTCTGAACTATCTCTAAAATTATAAAAACGGTGATAATAAGCGCACCATCTTCTCCCACAAATGAATATATTTCGGCCTATCTAACCAAGCTTGTGCATCCATTAATTCAGAATCCTTTAAATCATTTTTAAAAGCTTCTGTAAGTTGTGCGGCTATATTTTTGCTATAAATCATGGCATTGACTTCAAAATTAAGATCAAAACTTCTATAATCCATATTGGCCGATCCTACGATGGCCAAATCATCGTCAACAACCATTGTTTTTGCATGCACAAATCCTTTATTATACTTATATATTTTTGCGCCAACTTGAAGCAATTCTGTATAATAAGCACTTGCTGCCGCGTTTACCATTTTGGAATCTGAAACACCTGGAATGATGATTTTAACATCTAATCCGCCTTGAACGGCAATAAGTAACGCATCCATTAAGCTTTGGTCTGGAATAAAATACGGACTTGTAATATAAATGCATTTTTTGGCAGAACTAATGGCTTCTAAAAGGGAATAAAAAATAACAGGCTGCAGACTATCTGGTCCTGAAGCAGCAATCTGCACCACTTCATTTGAAATCGTTTCTTGTTTGGTACTGTCTATAAAATAGGACTCGGAATACTCAAACGGTGTTGTGCTACAAAAATTCCAATCGCCCATAAATAAATACTGTAAATAGGCTGTGGCTTGACCTTTGATCATTACATGCGTATCTCTCCAAAATAAATGATTGTTTGTATTTAAATCATTTCGGTATTTATCGCTCATATTAATGCCACCAACAAAACCAACTATTCCATCAATAACAACAATTTTTCTATGATTTCTGTAATTGATTCGGTTTGCAAATGCATACCATTTTATTTTATAGAAAGGTGCCGTTTGCACGCCGCCATCTTGTAGTTTTTTTATGAATGTTTTCCCTAAACCATGACTCCCAAAATCATCATACATAAAACGAACCTCAACGCCTTGGTTTACTTTTTTTATAAGCATATCGGCAATCTTATTGCCTGTAATATCATCTTCATAAATATAATATTCTATATGAATGTGAGCCGTTGCTTTATCCAGTTCTTTTAATAATTCCGGAAATTTTTCATCGCCATTTATTAACAGTTTCACTTCGTTATTTGCTGTTAATGGACTACTTCCTGCGCGACGAATAAACTCAATTAATCTTTCACTTTTTCTTGCAATTAGTCCAGAATTACTTATAGTTTCAGAATAGGTGTTCATTCTATTTCTAATGCGTTCTCGAAGGGGTTCGTCTTCCACTATTTTTTTAGAATAGAGTTTTCTTTTTCTGTAGTTTGTTCCAACAGAAAAATAAAAAATCATACCCAAAAATGGCACAAATACAATGAATAATATATAGGATAAAGCCTTGGTACTACTTCGTGTATCGTACAATACTCTAGAAATAACTAAAATAATTAAAATGATATAAGCAATTTCTCCGAGTAAAATCCAATTCATATAACAGGTATTTATGGTGCTGTTAAATTAACAAAAAAATAAGCCTTATGCCCATTTGGAGAAAGAAAAAGACCTTACACTAGTATGAAGTTGCAAGGTCTAATTCTAAAAAACATGTTCAACTATAGATTATTTCAGCTTAAACAAGTTCTTTTTCTATTGTTTCTTCCATGGCTTCTTCACTTTGTTCTTGAAACAAATACCGTTCCTTACTATCATCTAATTCATCCATCCATTCCGTATGATGCGTTTCTGCCATAGTACCAGTTACAACACTTTGGAAGGTTTTATCTCTGTAGGTTAAAATGTTTTCATCTTTATCTTGAAGCCATTCTTTAAACATATCAGCCACTTTTTCCACATTAAAATCTGGATAATCCGATAGACTTAATAAGTCTTTTATATACGCTGTTTGAAAATCAACATGATCAAAACTCGATTTTAATTTTTCATTCTCTATCAACCATTTATTAATATCTAAGCGGCGTTCAGCTTTTGAAGGTGTTTTATAACGATCCATCATATAATCTCGTGCTACCCAAGCTTGGGTATCAAACATATTGAAGGTGTAATATTGATCTTGCATTCCCAAATAAATCATGTTAGGCACATCATTAAAGAAAACACCTTTGTACAAATGATCTGGGTATAGATTATTTTTCGTTTTCAAACGTAATTCATCTGGAAGAAACGGGAATTTATGCTGATAGCCTGTACACATGATTACCGCATCAAAACTTTTAGACGTTCCATCTTTAAAATAAGCCGTATTACCTTCAAAATATTTCAACAAAGGCACTTCTTCAATACCTTCTGGCCAATTTACGCCAATAGGATTACTTCTATAACTTAAAGTTACTGATTTTGCACCATGCTTATGGCATTGCACACCAATGTCTTCGGCAGAATAACTACTCCCAATTATTAATAAATCTTGGTCTTTATAAGGATCAGCACCTCTAAAATCGTGGGCGTGTAATACTTGACCTGGGAACTGTTCTATCCCTTCAAAATACGGCATATTTGGTGTTGAAAAATGACCAGATGCTACAACGAGATAATCAAATTCTTCTGAATAGGTTTTATCAATTTTTAAATTATCTAAAACGACTTTGAATTTTTTAGTGTCTTCATCATAGCTTACCCAACGAACCGTAGTATCAAAACGAATATAATCGCGAACATTATTCTTTTTTATTCTGCCTTGAATATAATCGAATAACACAGGTCTTGGTGGATATGAAGAAATAGGTTTCTTAAAATGTTCATCGAAAGAATAATCTGAAAACTCCAAACATTCCTTCGGCCCATTGGACCATAAATATTTATACATACTACCATGGGCAGGTTCACCATACTTTCCAACGCCTGTTCTCCACGAATAATTCCACATGCCTCCCCAGTTACTTTGCTTTTCGAAGCACACAACTTCTGGAACTTCTAAACCTTGTTTTTTAGCAGCTTCAAAAGCCCTTAATTGTGCTAATCCACTGGGACCAGCACCAATAATTCCTACGCGTTTTTTATTCATAATATAGCATTAATGTTTAATTGCGCATCCATCTAAAAATTAGATTGAGCACAAATAGTTATTATTTAAATTTTATTAAAAAGCTGCGTTTTTGCAGCGTGGGAAGCAATAAACACGCAATAATTAGAAACGTAATTTCTTAATTAGGACTGCTATTGGTGTCATTTTCCGAAGCAAATAATATAAGGAATTTAAGTGAAGAAATCTAATTATTACCTGCTATATCATTGGATTTTATTGATATCAAACCAAATTAATAACTACATATCACAAAGTCTGAATCCGTAGTTTCAATTACGCACGATGAAGGATTATAAAATTAAGTTCTTGGCACCAAGTTAGGATCTACTTTCTTCTCACGAATGAGATAAATGCCAATTAAAATCAAAATGCCGCCTAAAACGTACCAAATGGTGAATTTTTCGCCATCAATAATTCCCCAAATCACAGCAACAATTGGCAACAAATAACTTGCTGTACTTGCGAAAACCGCTGACGTATTTTGAATTAATTTATAATACAGTAACATGGCAATTGCGGTTCCAAATATGGTTAAAAATCCTAAATAACCTAAAGGTTCTACATATTCTGGTTTCATTTCAAAATTTTGAATAAATCCTGTGAAATACAATATTACCATAGCAGGAATAGCCCAAATAGTATAAACAGCAGCTGTTAACTCTACCGCTTTTACTTCTGAAGTTCGCTCTGCAATTACAACGGCATTTATACCATAAGATGCGCCTGCTAACACAATGAGCATCGCATATCCAAACTGTGATCCTTCTGTATTTGCATCTGAAAAATAAATTAAACTTGCTGCTCCTAAAAAGCCGATAACGGCACCAACCACTTGTGACATTTTACTTTTAATTCCGAAGAGTAAAAACCCAAATATTAGAACAAAAACGGGTACCAAAGAATCTAATATTCCCGCCAAAGAGCTACTTACTTGGGTTTGTGCTATTGGAAACAAGAACATGGGCAAGAAATTACCAAAAAAACCAACTATAGTAACCCAAAGCAACGTTTTTTTAGTCATCTTTTTAATTGCAGGAATCCCAATAATTGCTAATAATATACCAGAACCTACAATTCGAATAGCACCAATCTCATAAGGTGTAAAAGCCACAAGTGATTTCTTTATGAGTATAAATGAACTTCCCCAAGTTAATGTGATGACTAATAATAAAATCCAACGGTTATTGAAAAACTTTCCCATATTAAAAAATTAAAGCAGCTATTAAAAATAGCTGCTTTTTAAAACTATATCATACCAAATTAAACATTTTTTGTCACATTTTAATTGGTATTATTTTAATTCTACTCTAATGTTTGTTCGCCACCACCATTTACAAAAATGGTTTGTCCACTGACCCATTCCGAAATTGGAGATGCAAAATACAACGCCGCATAACTTCCTTGGTTTTTTTCCAGTAATCCAGCTCCAGAACCAAAGTTAACAATATATCCTCCAGTTGTTTAAAGTTCTGTGTAAGCTGCTTTCATGAAGTTTAATGTTCCTTTTAAATTTTTTATTTTATTATAATTCATGATACCTACTGGTAATTCCAAAGATAATCATTACAACTGCCAAAATTAATTTAACTCCCTAATCTTAAGCATATTTCAACAGCTAAATACACCAATTTAAATCGCTAAAATAAAGTGAAAGAAGCAAGTGTTTTATGATGAAAATTTATTTTATTTAAACTCAAGAGGCACAAAAAATTAAAGAAATAGTTTGGGGGAGCTTCGTCTTATCCCTAAATTGTGTTTTTCCCGAATAAATCCTTAAAAATAAATGTTTAAACCACTACTCCTTCTTTTTACTTCATTTTTGCTTATTTCGAGTGTTCATGCTCAAAATGACCTTGATGAAACAAATGAAATATTAATCAGTGTTGAATTAAACAACCCTTCTTCAGAAATAAATAACGCAACGGTTCAGCTATTAGTTAAAGGTGGCGTACCTCCTTACCAATACAAGTGGAGCAATCAAAATACGTCTTTAAGCTCCAATAGCGCAACTAGTTTAATTGAAGGCATGACGCATTCGGTAACGGTCACTGATGCTAACGGGATTACGGCTTCAAAATCTTTTAAAATACCTGCTGAATCAATAACTGAAATTTTTAATAGTAATGTACAACCAGCAGTAGATTTTCTTGGTGCCATCTTATTTTGGGACCCCTTTGCTTCCTTCGGAATATACGATCCAGTGGTTTATATTTCTAAAGACGATATTGGACTTCCACATATAAAAAATACCGATCAAGATTATTTTTTAAAAGAATGGTTAGTTCCTGATGGTGCTATGGTTCAAAAGAATCAAGAAATTGCAATCCTTGAAATTGACGGTAAAGAAACAATTGTGCGTGCGAATTTTGGTGGAAACCTTAAACATGTCGTCAATAAAAATGCACGTATAACCATTAGGAGCAAACCCACTTCTACCAACGAGCCTTTAATAGGAACAGTTCAATTTAAAAACCCACAGCCTTTATTACATCCCAATGGTGATGTAGTTGAAAACACGATTCCATTTATTGTTATCTGGCTTATATTGGGAAGTATTTTCTTTACGATACGTTTGAAGTTTATCAATATTCGTGGTTTTCGCCATTCATTAGGTTTGGCTAGCGGCAAATATGACGATCCAAACGCTCCAGGAAGTATTACACATTTTCAGGCTATGGCAACTGCCGTATCTGCCACGGTTGGTTTAGGAAATATAGCTGGAGTAGCAGTTGCTATTTCCTTGGGAGGAGCAGGTGCAACATTTTGGATGTTTATGGCTGGATTTTTTGGAATGTCCTTAAAATTTGCAGAATGTAGTATGGGTGTAAAATATCGTTTTATTGATGCGGAAGGTAGAATTTTTGGTGGTCCGATGAACTATTTACGCTATGGTCTTGAAAAACGCAAGCTAAAAAAATTAGGTAAATTTCTAGCAGGCCTTTTTGCTTTCTTGGGTGTAGGAGCTTCTTTTGGAGGTGGAAATATGCTGCAATCTAATCAAGCATTCAAAATAATGTCAGAGCAGATTCCAATTCTTCAAGGTCAAGGTTTTTTATTCGGACTTGGTTTTGCAGTGCTTGTAGGTATTGTAATTATTGGTGGAATAAAGAGTATCGCTAAATTCACAGGAAAAGTTGTTCCATTTATGGCCATGCTATATATTATTGGTTGCTTGGTTGTAATAGGAAATAACATCGATAATATTGGCGGTGCTTTTATGGCAATTTATGATGGTGCTTTTTCTGCCGATGCGCTAAAAGGCGGTTTTATAGGCGTACTTATAGTTGGATTACAGCGTGCTGCATTTTCTAATGAAGCAGGAGTTGGATCTGCTGCAATAGCGCACAGTGCATCCAAAACTAATAATCCTGTTGCGGATGGCTTTGCTTCTCTAGTTGAGCCTTTAATTGATACGATGTTAGTTTGTACCATGACTGCTTTAGTACTAATATTTACGGGTATCCATAAAGATGGCGGAGGAATGGGAGGCGTAGAACTCACCTCTGCTGCTTTCGGAAGCGTGGTTTCTTGGTTCCCAATGGTTTTAGCTATTGCTGTGTTTTTATTCGCATTCTCAACCATGGTGTCGTGGTCTTATTACGGAATGCGCTCTTGGACCTACCTATTCGGACGAAGCAAAAAAGGAGAATTAGTGTATAAACTTATGTATTTAGGCTTTGTAGTTTTAGGTGCTTCTGTAAGCCTTGGTGCTGTATTGAGCTTTGCCGATATGATGATTTTGGCCATGTCGTTTCCAAATATTGCTGGATTATACATTCTAGCACCCGAAATATATGCAGATATGAATGTTTATTTAGATAAACTCAAAAAAGGCAAACTATACATAGCTGAAAAGTTTGTTAAGGCTTAAAAGCAGGACTCCTAAACACTTAACCGTTTATAGCCTAATAAAAAGAAATTCAGTTTTTAAAAACTTTAGTTATATATCGTTTTTCCCTGTTTAATGGTTTTTAACACGCGAATGCCTTTAATTTCCATTGAGCTTAAAAATTCTGCTCTTTCTTTTCTTAAATTTTCTGCGTGAACATCTCCCCAAAAATACGTGTGATTGGTAAAAAATGATGGTTCCATATTATACTTGAGTGGTATAGAAAAACGCCTCTTGTTTAGACGCTAGATTTTCAAGCCCAAAAGTGTTTGTTACTCCCATGTGACTGCTAGTATATTGTAAATACACTGGGTTATTTGGTAAGACTTTATCGATGTCGTTTTTAGTAGGATGTCCTTTCTCTGCCAACTGACCATCATCCATCATAACCTCAACCATAAATCCACTCGCCATCAGGAATGTTCTCATCTTCTCTGTATTGCTTTAATTTTTTTAAAATATCACCATTAAAGAATAATTAAGATGCTTCAATTCTGGCATCCAAATTATCCATTGTTTTTTCATGCTTTTTGCAACTGAAAAAAGCGCTTAAAACAAATACGATGAGTCCAATTTTTCACGTTATTAGTTCGTTTTTAATGTCATAATAATTCGGTCTTCATTATCTAGGAAATAGTTATCTAAAATAACATCACCTTCAAACCCTAAATTCCTATAAATTTTTATGGCTGCGTCATTATCTGGATAGACCGTTAATGCAATTTCTCTCACATTTTCGGCTTTTAAAACTTCAATTAATTGCGCTGTTAGTTGTTTCCCCAAACCTTTACCTCTGCCATCTTGATGAACACCTAAAGACAATACCCAACCCTGCATATTCTCTGTATTTAATCCACCTAAAGCATAGCCCAAAATGCTGTTGTTTTCTTTGGCTACTAGAAAATAATGGCCAGAAATATCAAATAATTGGCGTATTACAAAAGCTGGATAACTATCCGTATTAAAAACATGTTGTTCAATAGCAATAATAGATCCAAGGTCTTGTAATTTGGCTTTTTCTATTGTAATCATAACCTGTTTTTTATTTGTAATTTAATTAAATACCCGCTTCCACCCACAAAATAAGAACCACTTTGTATTCCAAATCGAATGGTCTTTATATGTTATTCAAAATATAGAAGCTAGTATGTATAGAAAAGTAAAAACACGTTTGATATGATATTTCACAAACCAAACGTGCATTATAAAAACATTTTTATAAAATTTAGAGAATATTAATCATCCCATTCGTCATGAATTTCTTCCATAAGATTATCATAACGTTCTTTTAGTTCTGCTGAAATAGATTTAGACGATTTATGAATTTGGCGTAGTTGTAAACCCAAGTAAATACTAAATAATCCCGTAAACAAGAAACTCAATGCTATTAAAATAATCACGCTCATTCCTGCGAATATGGGATTCCAAATTAATATGAATGAAAAAATAATTCCTAGAATTCCAAGTCCTAATAAAACACCCCAATTTTTACTCCCATATTGTTTAATATCGAGCGCAAAACTAATGGCTGCAACGGAACGAAATAACACAACAAAACCAATATAAAAAGCCAATACATCAAGGGTTAATAAAGGATGGATTAGTAATGACGCACCTACAATAAAGGTAATAATTCCAAATGTTAAAGACCAACCCCAATTTTCTAATTGATGCCTATTGACTACCGAAAATATAATTTCTGATAAACCTCCAAATAAAAATGATAAGGCAAATAGAATGGATAAAGTTAATAATGAGCCTGTTGGCGACATAAAAACAATAATACTAACGATAACAAAAAACAGTCCCACAAATACCGGAATGTACCAATGTTTGACAGCTTCTTTGATCGATTTTAAAAATGTTGCTTCCATAATAATAGTTTTAGTTAGTTAATTCTATTTCGAATATATATTTAATAGTTAATCGACTAGCTTGATATTCATGACTTGATCCTCGATTAATGAAAACTTACAATCCACAAATTTGGGTGCCGAAAATTTGGGTTTGAAATTGTTTGAAAAGCCATACGGTTCTTTTGGAATTCCTATGAAATTTAGATTACAAATACCATCAGAGTTTTCATCATGATACATAGATATAGCATAATCACCTTTTGGTAAATCATCTATTACAAGGCTTTCTACATTTTCTTTTACTGTTAATTTATAATGCTTAATTTCTGAATCCTTTTCCAAAAACCCTTCTTCTGCATTGTAAATACCGATAATAATATGACCTTGAATTTTTTCAATATTTTGAATATTGATAGTTAATTTCGGGGCGTCCGTGGATAAAAACCCAAATATAATTGAGAAATAAGCAAAAAATATGTTCATAGGTTTGGGGTTTAATTAAAATAATGTTGCATCTGTTTTTTATCTTGAGCTTTATAAGCATCATAGGGTTCAGATTGTTTTAACAAATACCATTTTACAGGTTTTTTAAAAATGCAAGCTGCTGTTTTTTTTAAGGACGATACTTTTTCAGCTTCCATCCTAAAATAATCTTCTAATGTATCTTCTCTAAAGTTAACAATTTTTTCAAGAGCATCACCATCTGCATAATAACCACAATGAAAATTTTTATCGGCAAAGGCATGTTTTGGAAAATCAAGCTCTCCTAATCCAAAGATAGCAAAGGAACGTTCTAAAAAGTGTTCATAGCTTATGCGGCAGGTTTCACCACCTCCTAAATTAAAAATCTGTTTGGACAAGGCATTTTCCTTTTCAATACCATTTACAAAAGCACGAGCGGTATCACGTGGCGTAGCAATTTCCAATGCTGTATTTAATGGCTGATGAAACATAAGTTTAGACATTTTATGATTTCCCATAATAGCAGCCAATCTAAAAATAGCCCAATTTAACTGACTGTTTTGCAACGCCTTTTCTGCGGCAATTTTTGTTTCTGCATACGCATCACCTTCACTTGGAATAAGGGGATCGCCCACATTTATATACGGATTCTCAATACGATCTCCATATACAGAAATACTAGAACTATACATAAAGAAGGCATTTGGCGAATGCTGCTCCAGTTGCTTAATTAAATTCTGTGTGCCTTTAGTATTTACGTTTTTTGCTAATTCCGGATTTTGGTCTGCCAAAGGCGGAATGATGGCAGCCAAATGAATAACCACATCCATATTCTTAATCTTTTCTAGATCTGATGGGTTTGTGATATCACCATAAATTAATGAAATTCGGTCTTGAAAAGTATTTAATTTTTCAGCTGACAATTTTGATTTTTTATCAAAAACGGTCACATGATAAGCGTCCTTGTTAAGTAATTGTTTTAAAGCTTCCAACCCAACGGCTCCAGAAGCACCTGTTAATAAAATGTTTGTTTTTTTCATAAAACTAGTTTGAATATATTATCGTGCAAACGTTAGACCAAAAACTGAAAGACCTGGTTAAAATTTTCTATTCTTTTTTATAATAGTTAATGAGATCCTAAATTAATTGACATCTAATTATTCTTACCAACACCTATTAAAATCTAAAAAAAATCTATCATTATACTACTTTTAAATAAAAAACCGCCTCAAATTGAGGCGGTTTTGATTTTTATGAAGAACAATAATTTCTTCAAATTATTATAATTATTTTTTAACTACTCTAAATGTATGTAGTTCACCTGCATGTTTTAATGTTACTAAATACATTCCAGATGTTAAAGCATCATTAACTGAAACCGTTACTTTGTTGTCATTAACAGCTAATGAATTGTTAAAAACTTGTCTTCCAGTCATATCAGTAATATTTACTTCTACTTGCGCTCCATTTAATGATGGTGCATGAATGTAAAAAGTACCGGTATTTAATGGATTTGGGTATAGACGTACTTCAGTAAATCTAGAGTATTCATCTACACTCATTGAGCCTGTAACTTCCAGGGTATAATCTTCAGTTTCACCAAAGCCTTGACTCTCATCACAAGCCATATCCCACGTGGCGGTAGCGGCTGATACTGCTGCTACACGAACTCTCATTCTGTATTCTCCAATAGCTAAACCTACAGGTATAGCAATATCCTCTGTTAAAACTTCAGCACTTCCTGTTCCTATATAGAAGAATTCATCTTCTTCAAAAGATCCATTATCGTTAAAATCAATCCAAACAGAAGCTGATTCATTCGCGAATCCGCCTCCAACGGTTACTGAAATTGTATTTGTGTCGCCAGAAAGAACGGTAGCAACCATACTTGTAAAGTCTCCATATCCATTAGGGCTACACGTAGTGGTATTGTCAATTTCTTGAAATGTAACATTTAATATATTGTCTCCATCAGTACAATCTAACACTGGTGTGCAATAAAGCGTCACAGCCGAAGTTGTAAAGGTCGCAACCGCAGAATAGGAAGTCTCAACTGAAATAGTACAAGTTACCTCTAACCTCCATTCAATATCTATTCCACGTACAGAAGAAGCTGTTGCCGCAAAAGCAGTGTAACTACTCTCAAGACCTCCTTCATTTATCCAACCTGCGCCATCTGTATTTGATTGCCACTGATAGGTCAATCCATTTCCAGTGGAATAGCCTGTAGCCGTAACGGTATAGCTAGAACCAGCATTCCCTGTTTGAGGGTTTACGGTTGCTACACCTCCATCTGGAGTACCTGAACAATCTGATGCTACTTCTACTAGAATTGTATAATCCTCAGCCTGACCATAACCTGCTGCATTACATGGAGCAGCTGCAGTATTAAATTTCTTCATAACACGCATAGTGGTATTTCCTAGCATTGCGGATGCTGGAACAGCAATGGAACCTGAAGATGAAATTGCATCTTCGCCAGTAGATCCAACGATATCAGGAAGTGTATACATTTCATCAGAACCTACAGCATTATCAAAAATGCCATCCTGATTCCAGTCAATATAAACCATGATTTTTGCTGTAAAAGCACCATCCGTATTTCCTTTAATTTCAATTGGATAACTTTCCCCTTGATCTACAGTAGCGATTAGCGAGGTAAAGTCCTCTAAAGCTGGGCTTCCGCCAACTGCTGCGCTAGTCGTATTGTCTATGCCACCAAAATTTACGTAAGTAATTGGTTCAACATTAGAAGGAAAAGTAACCGTACAATAAGTAACTGCTGTAGTAAAAGTTGCCACACTAGAAGTTGCCGACTCTGTTGAAATTGTACATGTAGTTATCAACCTCCATTCTACATCAATTTCAAGTATAGCAGGCGCTGTTGCAGCAAATACGACATATTGTGTCAAAAGCGCTCCTTCATCTACCCAACCAGCACCATCAGTATTTGATTGCCATTGATATGTCAATCCATCTCCTAAAGTTAATCCCGAGGCAGAAACTGTATAATTACTATTAATATTCCCTACTGAAGGATTCACAGACGCTACACCTGCATCAGGAGTTCCGGAACAATCTTCTGAGCCTGCTACTAAAACGGTATAATCTTCAATTTCTCCATAACCAAAAGCCACACAAGGATCAGGCGTGCTTTCATTCCAGCCAACCTTAACTCGCATACGTGTATTTCCTAGTACTGCATCTGTTGGAACAGTAATGTCCATGGTGTATGGTCCAACACTAGCAACGCTAGAGGCAATTGTATAAACCTCTCCTGCATCGTCTAAAGTACCATTTTGGTTCCAGTCGATAAAGGCATAAATGTAATCACCGCTATCAGCTGTAATTGTTACCGAAATTTGATTAGGTGTTCCTTGAATTACGCTCCCTATTTGTGCAGTAAAATCATTATATCCAGCATGAGTAGCTGTGGTATTGTTAATACCTGCATATGTAACATTAGTTATATTTTCAAAAGTTGTATTTCCTCCAGCTGAATCGCAATAAGCAATTACAACAGTAAAAGTGGCTACATCAGATATAGCTACATCAGATGTAGCTAAACAAGTTGAAGACAATCTCCATTCAACTACATCACCAAGTTGTGCAGGAGCTGTTGCCGTGTAAGCAGCATATTCTGTTGTAGCGGTTCCTTCATCTACCCAGCCTGCGTTGTTAGTATTAGACTGCCATTGATATGATATTCCTGGTGTTCCAACAGTTCCTTGAGCTTCTACACTATAAGTAGAACCAGCATTCCCAGATGTTGGATTTACCATTGCAATTCCCGCTTCAGGCATGCCATTACAATCTGGTAATAGTGGGCCATAAACAGTAAAGGTAAGGGCATTATAATCGGTACTAGCGGTAAGAACATTTAAATCGGTCCAGTTTTCATCAGCACCAAACAAAGCTTGAGGGTCAGATAATTTTGGTAACTCACCGTTTATATCATCGGATGCTGTCCAATTAAATCGTGGTGGATTATTAGCTAAAGCGTCATTAATTTTACCAGCAATAACCACCCAGTAAGACCCTGCACCTAAATTAAGCGCGTTGCCTGTTGCATCTTCCACATCTATGGTAACGATATAAGTAGGTGCAAATCCTGGTGTTTCCAGTTTTTCAAAGGATAAACCAGCGTCAGGACCGTTAACAGAATCCCAGTCTAGATCTAGTTCAAGTATAGCCGCATCAGGACCACTTGGATACCCATCAGGCGCTCCTCCTGCATCTGCATAAACAAAAAGTTGGAAACCTGTCAAAACCGGCTCTAAACCAGTTCCTTCAAGCCCACCAAATCCTTGAAATTGAAACAAGTATATATCTTCAGAATTTTGTAAAGTGAAATCATCAGCTGAATAAGCACCACCATTATCGGTTAAATAATAATCCGAAACAATTCCATTTCCACCTGCTCCTTCAGCTTGTTGGAAAATAACGGAATTATTTTCACCAGCTCGGAGATACTCACTTCCCAGATTAATACTAGTGCTCGAAGCACTTCCATCCGTTGCTTGTTGCGCCCGAAGCTGCAAATTGTTTTGAGCATAACTCGGAACACACAGTAATGTGGACACCAAAGTTGCTAAAAATAACAATGTAATTTTTTTCATAATAAATTCATTTTAAAATTAATTAAACTAATAGCTTGATTTTCCCAAATCCTAAATTCCCAAATTGCTTTTATTAACTAAACTTTCTAGTATGCATAAAAAGAAAATCATTTAAATAAAATGGCTTCAAAAATGAGGATTTGAATTTAACAGATGAAATTAGTAAAAAATTTTGAGGTTACCAAAATTAGAATCAGCATATTAAAAACAAATCGAATAGGATTAGATGTATTTGCAGCAATATTTATTTTAATTGAATTAATCAATTATAACACTTATATATAAATTTGAAAATAACCACAAAAAAAAATAAACATGAAAATCCAAGCATATTTAGCCTTTAACGGTAATTGTCAAGAAGCCCTTAATTTTTACAGCGAAATGTTTAATGCTGAAATAAAAAATCGCCAAACCTATCAAGATCAGAAAATAGATGTACCATCGTCATATCGTGACAAACTGCAACATGCTGAATTAAAAGGAAACGGTGTACACTTTATGGCTTATGATGCCTCACCAGACACTCCAATTAATCATGGTAATCAAATTCACATGAGTATAGATGCTAATAATAAAGAAGAAGCTGAGGAGTTTTTCAAAAAATTATCCCAGTTAGGTATGGTGCACCATAATTTTAGAGAACGTGAATGGGGCTATTTCGGAAGATGTTCGGATCAATTTGGTATAAATTGGATGATAAATTGCAAAAAGTAATTATCAAGCTTATCTATTAACTTTTAAAACAAATACGATGCAAATAATTTTTGAATATCACGATGTTAAAGCAAGTTCCACACTTGAAGAAACCGCTAAAAATAAGTTAGAGGAATTAGGTACTAAATTTGATATGGTAATTCGGGCTGATGTTTTTTTTAAAACCGAAAATACAACATCAAACAATACTGGAAAAATATGCAATATTAGATTAAGCCTTCCAGGTCCTAGAATTTTTGCGGAAGCAAGCCATGATAATTTTAAAGACTCTATTCTGGAATCCATCAATGATTTAGAGCGCCAACTGCGTAAAGTGAAAGAGAAAATGAAAAATCATTAGAAACAACAAATTCAAAACAAAACACTATGAAAACATTATTATTAGGCGCGGCATCTGTATTGATGCCTGGTAAAAAAGCTAAAGTTGTTATTGTAGGCTTGCAGTTTGCTGTATTAGCCTATCAATTATTAAAGAAAGAAGACAACGAAGCAGACAGAATTATTAGCAGATAGAATTTGTTGGAAAAATTAAAAATCAGGTTTTATTTAGAAATAACGATCCAAAGCGCTTATACTTAACAAAACACACTCCTTAAAACAAAATTAAAAACCGTAACTATTTATATTTTAAATAGTTACGGTTTTTTAAGTACTCAAGGCGGGAATCGAACCCGCACTCCGAAGAATCGGATTTTGAATCCGACGTGTCTACCAATTCCACCACTTGAGCATGCTTAATATTATAGTAGATGGCAAAATTATAAAATAAAATGCTTCCAACCATTAAAAATACATCCTTTTATGCTTTTGGAGTTGAAATAAATTCCTAAATTTGCACCTCGTTAAGACGAACTGAATATAATTAGTTATAATACAACCAATTAAACATGCCAAACGTACAAACAGAAGCAAAAATTTTTACCTGTACACAAAGTAGAGCGCTAGCGGAAAAAATCGCTGATGCCTATGGTATTCGGATGGGTAACGTTATTACATCCACCTACAGTGATGGTGAGTTTCAGCCGTCTTACGAAGAGTCTATACGTGGAACGCGTATTTTTATTATTGGCTCTACCAATCCAGGACCGGAAAACTTAATGGAAATGTTATTAATGATTGATGCAGCCAAACGCGCTTCAGCCAGACACATTACCGCAGTTTTACCATATTTTGGTTGGGCAAGACAAGACAGAAAAGATAAACCTCGTGTACCAATTGCTGCCAAACTAGTGGCGAAAATGCTAGAAGCCGCAGGAGCAACACGTATTATAACCATGGATTTGCATGCGGATCAAATTCAAGGATTTTTTGAAAAACCAGTAGATCATTTATTTGCATCTACTATTTTTCTACCGTATTTAAAAAGTTTAAACGTAGACAATTTAACCATTGCATCACCAGATATGGGAGGTTCCAAAAGAGCCTATGCATATTCCAAAGCATTAGAAAGCGATGTCGTTATTTGTTATAAGCAACGCGCAAAAGCTAATATTATATCACACATGGAATTAATTGGTGATGTAACTGGCAAAAACGTTGTACTAGTAGATGACATGGTGGATACAGCAGGAACTTTAACAAAAGCAGCCGACTTAATGATGGAGCGTGGCGCTTTAAGTGTTCGTGCTATTTGTACACACCCTATTTTATCAGGCAATGCTTACGAGCGTATTGAGAGTTCGAAGTTGGAAGAATTAATTGTAACCGATTCAATTCCTTTAAAACAACAAAGCTCTAAAATACGCGTGTTAAGTTGTGCTAATTTATTTGCCGAAGTGATGTTGAATGTACATTATAACAAATCTATTAGCTCAAAATTTATTATGTAGTATTTTTCGTAATACTACCAAAATTAGAATATTAATAACAATTATATATAAACAATGAAGTCAATTACAATTAACGGATCTCAAAGAGAAGGCGTAGGCAAAAAAGCATCAAAAGCCTTACGTAATGCTGGACAGGTACCTTGCGTATTATACGGAGGTGACAAACCAGTACATTTTAATGCTGAAGAACTCGCATTTTCAAAACTGGTTTATACGCCTAACGCGCATACAGTTGTGATTTCTTTAGAAAACGGTGACAAATTCAATGCAGTTTTGCAAGATATTCAGTTTCACCCTGTAACAGATAGAATTTTACATGTCGATTTCTATCAATTATTTGAAGATAAGCAGATTTCCATGGAAATTCCTGTACACTTTGTAGGGAGTTCTAAAGGTGTTAAAGCTGGTGGTGTATTACGTAAAAATGCCCGTAAATTACGTGTAAAAGCGTTACCAAGCAACTTACCTGATTTTATTGAAATAGATATTACAGACTTAAAAATTGGTGCTAAATTATATGTTACTGCTTTAGAAAACGAAGCATACAAAATTTTACACACTGATAACACAGTTGTTTGTCAAATTAAACGTGCAAGAGCCGCTATGGTTATTGCTACTGATGAAGACGAAGAAGAACTTGAAGAAGGTGCGGAAGGAACTGATGCTCCAGCAGAAGAAGGTCAAGAATAAATCTATTTTTAGTATCAATATATTTAAAAGCATTCTGATTTATCAGGATGCTTTTTTATTTTTATATAAATTTGAAGCATGTGGAACGTATTTACATTTTTAAATAAACGCCAAGCTTTTAAAACAGCCGAAACAGATAGCATGAAAAAATTTCTAATAGTAGGTTTAGGGAATATTGGTGATAAATACCATAATACCAGACATAATATCGGCTTTAAAGTACTAGACTTTCTGGCACATAAAGAAGACCTCACCTTCACTACCGATAAATTAGGAGATTTAACCACCTATAAATTTAAAGGGCGCACTTTCATATTACTTAAACCGAGTACCTATATGAACTTAAGCGGTAAATCTGTTTTGTACTGGTTAACTAAAGAAAAAATCCCTTTAGAAAACCTGCTTATTATTACAGACGATTTGAATTTGCCTTTTGGAAGTATTCGCCTAAAAACTAAAGGAAGTGATGGCGGTCATAACGGTCTTAAAGATATTCAAGACAAGTTAAACACTACAAAATACAACCGGTTTAGATTTGGCATAAGCGATGAATTTAGCCAAGGTCGTCAGGTTGATTATGTTCTTGGTGACTGGAGTGATGAAGAAAACAAAATCTTACCCGAACGTCTAGAAAAAGCCAGAGAACTCATAAAATCCTTTGGAACGGCAGGCATCAATAATACGATGAATAGTTTTAATGGGAAATAAAAAAGGGAAGCTAAATTAGCTTCCCTTTTTTATTTAAATAGTTTAACACCTACTTAATAATAATCTTTTTAATGGTTTCTTTCAATCCATTACTAACCTTCACAAGGTAAACACCAGATTGCGCATTATTCAAATTAATCTCTTGATTGAAATCTGTTGAACTAGCGTATGAATTATTAAAAATTGAACGTCCACGAATATCATAAACTTGCACATTAATATCCTTGTCTGAATTAGATTGTAGCTTTATATTAAATGAACCATTATTTGGATTCGGGAAAATAGCAAAACTATCAATACCAAATTCATCTACAGAAGCTGTTGGGTCAAGACATAATTCTATAGACCAGAAATTTAACTGACCAACATCACCTCCTGCATCATCAACAACAGTTAATGTCCAAGTACCAGTTCCGTCTTCACCATACATGGTTGATAAATCCCCTTCTGGAATAAACGTTCCAGTAAATGGCGACGTACCAGCAGTTATTAATACAGTAGCTTCTTGATCGAAAACCGTATTTGTATAATTATCACCACTTACACCGCCATTATCCGAGGTTAACTCTACAACTGTACCTGCTGGACTTGTAATGGTTACATCCAAATCGGCATTCCACGTATGGGTAATATCAATAGTCACATTAACATCCGATAAAACACCACTATTGGGTATGTTTATGGTAGATGTATAACTTCCAGGTGCTGGAATATCTACAACTGTACTGTTTGTAGTATCCGTACACGCTGGACAGGTAGCTCCAGAAACTACCGAAATATAATCAGCTAATACCACAGTATCGGTTCCGAATGAATTGGTTGCAACTAACGTTACATCATACATCCCATCAGCAGAATATGTTACTGTAGGGTTCTGATCTGTAGAGGTTGCAGGCAATCCACCTTCAAAAGTCCAAGACCAAGATGTAGCATTAGGAACCGTATCATCCATAAAATTCACGGTATTATTGGTATCTAAACAAATTGTCTCTTTATCTGCACTGAATGCAGCAACTGGTGGTCCAGGTAACGCTGGAAGTGTATAGCCACAAGCTGTTAATGATGAATGAATGGTATTGATATCAGCTGTGCTATAGTTTAAATTTACAGCCGCTTGATAAACTGCAACAGCAGCATCGTTCTGTCCTGTAGTTCCACCTGTCATACCTAGTCCTTCCCAAAAAATGGTATCCATTTCTTGTTGACCAATTTGATCCCAAATACCCATTAAACAACTAGCCCAAATTTGACCATCTGTATGTATTGAACCTGATAATCCTCCTGGATAGCTAGCCGTATAATTAGTAACACGACCATTCCAACACGCATTATGACCATCCCAGTTAAAAACCCAGTTATATTGTGGGTCAGCTGCTGTCCAATAACCATTTGCATTATTGACACCTCTATTGTACGATTGTGCCACATAATCTCCTGTACCTTCACCTAAACCTTCTGCTCCACTATTTGCACCTGCAGTAACCCAATCATGAAGTCCATGACCTAATTCGTGATGAATAACATCAGAATCTTCACCATCATCCACACAGCCTTCCCCAAAACGTAATTGTCCTGTACCGCCATTATAAGATGATTGATCAGCACCATTCCATCCATGGGGATCAAATTGAACACCTCCAGAATATTGATAAGGCATAATGGATAAGCCTAATGTATTATTTAAATAATCCATCATATAATCAATATGATAATACACGTTTACGGCTTCAAAACCTTGCTGTTCACGAGTAAAATTAAATGCAGAGGAGTTCTGCGCAAACAAACCTGTAGTTGGCGCATCAAAATCAACTATTTCAGCACGTGGCCCAACCAATGAATAGGTAGCTCCAACTTGAGTAATATCATTTAATGTTACACTCATACGAGCTGCTGTTAATTCTGGCGTATCTGCATCGTTACCATCTACATATCCACCACCATAAGCAACCATGTTTGAAGATAGTGGGTCTGGGTTAAAAATCATACCTGTTCCATTAACTCTACGTTTTCTAAAATCAGGTACAGTAGAAACTTGATGTTCGCATGTTTTACTATGTACGTGTTCGCTGTCTTTATAGTAGTTTGTTAAATCTACCACTTTAAATATTTCTTGATTTTGAGCATCCACAAATACGTGCCATTCACCGGCAGGTTCGTTCGTTAAAATAGTAACCTCATGTGCTAAACGTGTTATTTTTGTATTACTATAAACAACTAATTTATTATCGTAATGCATTAAATTTCCTGATACATTTAAATAACGATAAGCCAATTCATAAGCCAAATCTTTAGAAACGCTAGGCTGAGCACTTGACATATTGTTTATAGTCTGATAACTATTCATAACAAACACCACTTTATTGTCTGGTGAAATACTAATAGTCACTTCATTTTTATTTATAGGATAGGCACCAGAATACTGTCTGAATCTGACAACCGAACCAGCATTAGTGGTACGTGTTGCATGGTGCTGTAAATTTTGAAGTTCGTCTTTAGAAATCCCTAAAGTCTTGGATTCTTTATCCAAATAATAACGTGCCATAGATTCTGGCGATCCTTGAGGAACCTCATAATTAAGACCATAAAGTGCTATTGGAAAACCAGTTTCCACATTAAAACGTCCGTTATTTTTAATTTCGGATGGGATTTTTTCATCTGCTTCTAAACTAATCTCGAAAGATTGTTTCGCCATAGGTTTTTGCGCAAAAGCAAATTGACCTGCAATAAGTAATACCAGAGAAAATAATAATGTTTTAGGCATAATACGATGCCGAGTAATTGTTTTCATAAGATTTGTAGTTTTTATTGAGAGGGTTAAAATACTAAAAGTAAATACATTAAAATATTTTTTCTGATGTTATTTACATTAATATGCTTTATCAGAATGTTTATTCGAAAAATAAAAAAAGTTATGAATTATCACAAATAATTATTTATATCTTTAATAATAAGCTTATTACATAAAAACAATTTCATTTAACAAAAGAATATTGAATGATTTTGATTATATGCATGTATTAATTATTAAATCCTAGAAATTATGAAACTTAAAATTCTACTTGTTTTATTTACAATATCGTTATTCTCGTGTCAAGAAGAATCACTAACCACAAGTGAGGCAATCGAGCCAATAAAAACATTAAATAAACTTGAAAATAGTAACTACGATAACTTTATAAATGAGGGAGAGACTGGACAACTTTTCTCGGAATTCATTACTGTAAATAATATAAGTTCTAAAATAAAAATGGACTACAGTCAAAGATGTAATCAAATAAATTTTGGTTCAAATAATTTGAATACATGTAGCACAGTTTATAATCTTAACCCGTTAAATTTTGACACTTTATGGAATACCAATAACAACGGTATTGGTTACATTGATTATGAATTAGAAAATTTTTTTAACATGCATTGCGATTATTCCTATACTTGTATTCACCCAACTTACCCAGTTATTCAAACTATGTCAGGAGAAATAGAATTCCATGAATCTCCAACTTGGATTTACGACCCTGAATTAGAAGATCTTGTTCTTGTATACTATTATTTAAGTGATACAGGAATACCTGCCATAAACGCTAATGAATTAGCCGATTTTTTAGCCTGTAAAATGGAAGAATATAGGGATGCTAATCTTCCAGATGCTGTAATTACTGATGTAAATTTGTATGGAGATGCGTTACTATGTTCTGGATATACTGTAAGACATTTAAAAGCCTCGTTTACATTAAATCTTCATGGACCAAAACCTAAAGTTTAAAATATTAAAGTCAGTTAATATCCTAAAAACACATCTAATACCATTTTAAAAATAGTAAAGCATTTTTAATTAATAGATTTTTTCATATTTTTAGCACATTATTCACAAGGAATAATGTGCTGTTTTTTATTACTTAAAACTACTAATTATAATTAAATTCATTTTCAAACCTCGAACATGAAACAAAACAACTTTAAACTATTCTGGTTACTTCTATTATTAATAAGTATTTCCAGCTTGTATGCACAGGAAAAATCAAGCTTTAGATCGATTTCAGATACGCCTTTACAATTAACACAGGAAAATCAAAGACACTTTAATGAAACTGGATTTGTAAGATGTGCTACTGTAGAAGTTGAAGCCTTACGTAGACAAAACAATCCTAACATTCAATCTACAGAAGAATTTGAAAATTGGTTAGCACCTTTAATGGAAGCTCGTTTACAGCGAATTGCTATTGAAAAAGCAAACGGAACTTACAGAAGAGCCGTGGTTAATATTCCAATAATTTTTCACGTGCTTTCTAGCGCTCAAGGTAATGTTCACGATCTATCGGCTGCAAAAATTCAAGCACAGATTGATCAATTAAATATAGATTTCAATAATCTTGCAGGAAGCACAAATGCTATAGCTACATCGGCTGAAATCAATTTTATTCCTGCAGCTGTTGATCCAGACGGAAATATTTTACCTGAACCAGGTATTGATAGAGTTTATGGTTATTCAGGTACAATTTCAACTGGACAATTAAATACTACTATTAAGCCAGCAACTATTTGGGATCGTTCTATGTATGCAAACATTTGGACTGCCAATTTAGGAGGTGGATTATTAGGTTATGCACAATTCCCTTCAAACTCAACCTTGCCAGGAATGGATCCAAATGGAGGTTCTCCTTTAACTGATGGTGTGGTTATACTTTCTGGAAGTGTTGGTTCGGTTGCTAATCCTGGAACAGCTGCTCCTTATAATTTAGGACGTACATTAACTCACGAAATGGGTCACTGGATTGGATTAAGACATATTTGGGGAGATTCAAATTGTGGAAACGATTTCTGTGCAGACACACCTCAAAGTGCATCATCAAATGGCGGTTGCCCTGCAAATCAAACTACTTGTGATGGAAACAGAGATATGGTGGAAAACTATATGGATTACACAAATGATGCTTGTATGGATATTTTTACATTCGATCAAGTAAATAGAATATTAACCGTTATTGAAAATGCCGATGGAATTTCGGATTTACCAAATTCTACAACGGGTTATGCTGAACCTACAATTTATATAAGTTCTACACTTCCATCAGGAATTATGGAAGATAATGCCTGTGGATTTCAAGATATTGAAATTTCTATAGCAGCAAGTTCAGGTGGAACGGCTTCTGCAACAGCTACATTGGTTAATTCGGGAACAGCAACTGAAAATATTGATTTTGAGCTTATAAACAATTCGGTATCGTTTGCTCAAGGTTCCACAGCCGCTAGTAACACGGTTACTCTTCGCATCTATCAAGATGGTATGATTGAAGCAGATGAAACGATTTCATTAAATGTTAACACGACTACTACTGGAGACTTGGTAGCAACTGGAACTACTTATACAACTACTATAACCAATGATGATAACGCAGCAGTAAGTTCTGGAAATTCTGTTTTATTTAGTGATGGCTTTGAAACATATACAGACTGGCAAATAACGCCTGTTGGTGGTTGGACTATGCTAGATAATGATGGCGACACAACTTTTGGAGCTGATAATAATACTTTTACCAATGAATCTTACGTAGGAACTTTTATAGTTTTTAATCCTAGCCAAGGTACACCAGCATTTGCTGCAGGATGGGATGCTCATTCTGGAAACAAAGGATATTACTGTTTTAACTCAACTGGTAGTTCTAGCGGAACAGCTGAAAATGATGATTACATCTTTACGCCTCAGATCTCACTAAATGGCACCAATAGTGAACTTAAATTTTGGGCACAAAGTTTAACTGATAATTATAATGGAGGCGAGCGTTTTCAAGTAGGTATTTCTACAACAAATACCAATCCAGCTAGTTTTACATTTATTACACCTGCTCCTTACGTGATTCCACCATTAGAATGGACAGAATACACCTATGATTTATCAGCATATGATGGTCAAGATATTTATATTACGATTCATGTGGTATCTGCAGATGAGTTTGTATTTATGTTTGATGATATTTCTGTTACCGCAGACACAACCAATGGTGCTCAAACGGAAGTTAACCCAGCAGTAACTGCTGGTATTAATGAAGCTGGAACGGCATTTTACGTAGATGCTAATTCTGGAAACGTGATGGTAGATATTGACAATACTGGCGGTTTTAATTATGGCTGTGTAGATGTTTCCGTATCTAGAGATGTGGCAAATGCAGGAGCAGTGGCTGTTATGTACAGTGCTAATACAGATCCTGATACTTTTGTTACGGCAAAAACATTCGATATTAGTACAACCAATGCTAGCACATCTGATGCGTCAACTATCAATTTCTACTTCAGTGAAGATGAACTTGCCGATTGGGAAGCCCTTACTGGAAATTCTAGAAATAACCTTTTTGTAAAAAAAGAAGGCACTAATGAAATTGCATCTGTAAGTATTTCTGCTTTTGGAGCTGATTCTAAATTATCAGCATCCTTTACAACAGGTTTAGAAGGAACATATGTATTTGGTACGCAATTAGCGTTATTATCTGTTGATACGTTCAATATCAATTCGATTATATCAATTTATCCAAATCCAACTACGTCTGTTTTAAATATTAAAACAACAGATTCCAACTTGCCTAATAGCTATGTTGTTTACAACATGCTTGGTCAAGTTGTTAAAAATGCTTCTATAAATGGTATTTCAGATCTACAAATCAATACATCTGATATAAGCAATGGTATGTACTTTATAAAAATTAGTAAAGACAATTCATCTTTAACATTCCCATTTATTAAGAAATAAAACGTTTCTTTTAAAACTTAAAAGCGGATTGGTATTTATATCAATCCGCTTTTCTATTTTTGTACAAATACTTTTTTCCATTGAAAATAATACAAACGCATCATAGCGACTTTGAGAATGAAACCGTTGTTACCATTGGCACATTTGATGGTGTTCATATTGGACATCAAAAAATAATAGAAAAACTTGTTACGTCTGCCAAAAAAAATGCTTTGAAATCAGCTATTCTGACCTTTTTTCCACATCCACGAATGGTACTGCAGAAAGACACCACCATCAAACTACTCAACACCATAGATGAAAAAGCAGCCATCATGGAAGCTCACGGGTTGGATTATCTGGTTATTAAAAAGTTTACTAAAGCATTTTCCCGACTAAAGGCCAAAGATTTTGTTTCAGAAATTTTAGTGAAACAATTACAAGCTAAAAAAGTTATTATTGGGTACGACCATCATTTTGGAAGAAATAGAACGGCCAATATTGATGATTTACGCCAATTTGGTACGGACTACCAATTTGAAGTTGAAGAAATTTCAGCACAAGATATCAATGATGTCTCTGTTAGTTCCACAAAAATTAGAACAGCCCTTTTAGAAGGTGATATTAAAACAGCCAATAGTTATTTAGGTTATAACTACATGTTAACGGGAACCGTAATTCGCGGAAAAGGATTAGGTAAAGAAATAGGCTTTCCAACGGCTAATTTGCATATTGCAGAAAGCTATAAGCTAATACCAGCTGATGGTGTTTACGTGGTGAAATCTGAAATAAACAACGACACGTATTTTGGTATGATGAATATTGGCACGAATCCTACGGTTAGCCAAAATGATAATCAGTCTATTGAAATTAATTTCTTTAATTTAGAAGAATCATTATATGGTTCTAAACTAAAAATAGACATGCTTGAACGCATCCGAAACGAACAAAAGTTTAATTCCGTAACCGAATTACAGTCACAATTAGAAAAAGATAAACAAACAGCTTTACAGTATATAAAAAATCATGCGACTCACTAATTTTCTTTTTAAGCAAGTTGATAATTCGGCCTTAATAATCTTTCGGATTATTTTCGGCCTGCTTTGTTTTTTAGAATCTATTGGTGCTATTTTCACGGGTTGGATTAATCGCACTTTAATAGAACCACAGTTCACATTTTCCTTTATTAGCTTTGAATGGCTGCAACCTTTACCGGGTAACGGCATGTATATTTACTACATAATCATGGGGCTTTTTGGCCTATTTATTATGCTTGGATATAAGTATCGTGTAAGCGCTTTTATGTTTACCCTTTTATGGACAGGCACGTATTTAATGCAAAAATCATCTTATAACAACCACTATTATTTATTGGTGCTTTTAAGTGCTATCATGATTATTTTGCCAGCACATAAAAATGTATCTATAGATGCCAAATTAAATCCAAAAATCAAGGAGATTGCTATGCCAAATTGGTGCAGGTATATTTTTATTTTACAGATGTTTATCGTTTACACTTACGGCTCCATTGCCAAACTGTATCCAGATTGGCTAGACGCATCTGTTATGGCTATTCTAATGAAAAGTAAAGAACATTATTATTTCATAGGTGAGTTCCTGCAAAATGAATCCATGCACTATTTTCTAGCTTATGGCGGTATTTTATTCGATGGATTAATTATTCCATTACTACTATACAAACCAACGCGTAAATATGCGTTTTTTGCCTCTATATTTTTTCATCTTTTTAACTCCTTTGTTTTTCAAGTTGGAATTTTCCCATACTTATCACTTGCTTTCGCTTTATTCTTTTTTGAACCAAAAACAATCCATCGCATATTTTTAAAAAGAAAACCTTTTTATGAAGGCTCTGACGTAATTATTCCATCCTATAAGAAACCAATGCTTGCCATTTTTGCCATCTATTTTTCAGTTCAAATCTTATTGCCACTGCGTCAGTATGTGTTTCCACAATCAGTTTTATGGACAGAAGAAGGTCATAGAATGTCCTGGCGCATGATGTTGCGCTCAAAAAGTGGACATACGGTTTATTATGTTGTCGATAAAAAAACACAAGTTAAAACCACCATTAATTTAGACCATTATTTAACACCTAAACAAAAGCGTTTAGCTAGTGCTAAAGCAGATGTTATTTGGCAGTTTTCGCAAATACTAAAAGAAGATTTTGCTAAAAAAGGACAAGACGTTTCCGTGTTTGTCGATTGTAAAATAAGCGTGAATGGTCGCCGTTATATTCAATTTATTAATCCAGAAGTAGATATAGCCGCTACCAAGTGGTCTGCATTTAAGCATAGCGAATGGATTTTACCACCAAAACAAGATTATTTCACACGGTAATTACGTAAATTTGCCGCTTAAAATTTTTATTCCATGTTACAAGTACCTTTTATTAGAGCGCACAAAGATTTGGTTATTCAACGTTTGGCAAAACGCCAAATTGATGCCACCGAAATGATTAATGAAGTCATTGCACTTGACGAACAAAGACGTCATGAACAAACCTTACTTGATAATACATTGTCAGAATCCAATACGCTTTCTAAAGAAATTGGTACACTATATAAATCTGGTCAAACCGAAAAAGCAAATGCGCTTAAAGCCCGAACTTCAGATTTAAAAAACCAATCGAAAGAGTTAACAGATAAGCTAAATGAAACTGCTGAAGCTTTAAATCAGTTATTATACAAAATTCCGAATGTTCCAAATGAACTCGTTCCAACAGGAAATTCTGAAGACGAAAATGAAGAGATATTTAAAGAAGGAACGATTCCAACTCTTCACGAAAATGCGATACCTCATTGGGAATTAGCTAAAAAGTATGATATAATCGATTTTGAATTAGGCAACAAAATTACAGGTGCTGGTTTTCCAGTCTACAAAGGAAAAGGCGCCAGATTACAACGTGCATTAATTGCTTATTTTTTAGATAAAAATACCGAAGCTGGCTATACTGAATACCAATTACCACTATTAGTTAATGAAGCGTCTGGTTTTGGAACTGGCCAGTTACCAGATAAAGAAGGACAAATGTATCATGTAACTGAAGATAATTTATACCTGATACCAACTGCCGAAGTTCCTGGAACCAATATTTTTCGCGATGTTATTTTAAACGAGAGTGAATTACCAATTGGCATTACAGGTTACACACCTTGCTTCCGTCGTGAAGCCGGGAGTTATGGTGCTCATGTACGTGGTTTAAATCGTTTACACCAATTTGATAAAGTAGAAATTTTACGTGTTGAGCGTCCTGAAAACTCGTATAAAGCTTTAGATACTATGGTAGAACATGTAAAAGGTATTTTACAAGAACTTAAATTACCATACCGTATTTTACGCCTTTGTGGAGGCGATTTAGGGTTTACGGCTGCTATGACTTATGATTTTGAAGTGTTTTCAACAGCTCAAGACAGATGGCTAGAAATTTCATCTGTTTCTAATTTTGAAACCTTTCAGGCTAATCGTTTAAAATTACGCTTCAGAAATAGCGAAGGTAAAAATGAATTAGCACACACACTTAATGGAAGTTCATTAGCATTACCGCGCGTATTGGCTGGTATTTTAGAAAACTACCAAACGCCTGAAGGCATTGTTATTCCAGATGCATTAATCCCTTATACAGGTTTTTCTATAATTGATTAAGCTTGTAGGTTGTATCCTACTCGGTTTCCAATAAAATTTCTAAAAAAATCGTTAAAAAGCAAAAATCACCTGCTGTTTAACGATTTTCTGCTGTTTTATTTTGTTAATTAACAAATATTGTTGAAGTTCGTGTACCCTAAATTTTTAAACCTACTTATCATGAAAAATCTTGCACGACTTTTTCTCCTAATCATTTTAGCAGTCCTAGCTGGCAAAGTCCTTGTTTCAGATTTCGATTTATCACAAAAAGAACATGCAAATGCAACGGCTTCCGTTGTTTCAGAATAATATTAGTTAAATTACCCCAATCAGGTAACTGAATCATTTTGTAATTTACAATGGTTAATAGCACATTTATTTTGGTTGGTAAATGCCTGAAAACACTTCAGGCATTTTTTTTATAAAAACATTCACATCATCTACAGCGCACTTTTGCTATATTTACACAAAGTAATATTATGCGTCTTTTTCTTTTATGCTTTTTTCTATTATCAGTCAGTATGTTTTCGCAAGAAGACTTGCTCGCTAAAGAGTATTCTAAAAACGGAGAGTTTGAAAAAGCACTCTTGGCTTATCAAGAATTACATAGAAATTCGGCTAATAATAACGCCTATTTTTTAGAACTTATCAAAACGCATCAGCAGCTAGAGCAATTGGATGAAGCTGAAGCCCTTTTAATCCAGCAAATTGAACGGGTAAAATATCCCGCGCTTTATGTGGAATTGGGCTATAATTATCAATTAAAGAATAATTTGGATTCCGCCAAAACCAATTATACCAAAGCCATTTCATTTTTAGATGAAAATCCAAATTTCGCGTATTCTGTGGGTAAGTTCTTTGAAAATCGCTCGCTTTTAGATCAAGCTATCACCACTTATGAGAAAGCCATGATTCTGAAACCAGCCATGAATTTCAACATTCAATTATCACGAATTTATGGCGAACAAGGCAATGTAGAAAAAATGTTTAGTAGTTATTTAAATTTCGTGGACGTTAATAGTTCCTATTTAAATACAATTAAACGTGCCATGAGCGACTTCATAACAGATGATTCAGAGAACGAAAACAATCTCATTTTAAAACGCTTATTGCTCAAAAAAATACAACAAGAACCTAACTTGCTTTGGAATGAATTATTGAGTTGGCTTTTTATTCAACAAAAGGATTACAATAAAGCATTTGCGCAAGAAAAAGCCATCTTTAATAGGCAACCAGAAAGTCTAGAGCGCATTGAAGAATTGGCCTTTGTAGCTATGAACGACAATGATTTTGATGTATCTAAAAACATTTTCACCTATTTGGCAGAAACAGCTCAAAATCCAGATGTTCAAATTGGCGCACATTATAATTTACTGCAAATTGATCTAAAAACAGAAACCGATTTAGAAACTATTGACAACACCTATTTAGAGCTTTTTGAAACCTTCGGAAAATTTAATCAAACCATAAATCTGCAAATTGCCTATGCACACTTTTTGGCATTTTACAAGCATGATCCGCAAGCAGCAACGGTTTTGTTAAAAGAAAGTTTAAAACTACCCTTATCAGATTTAGATGAAGGAACAGTAAAATTAGAATTAGGTGATATTCTCGTATTGCAGGAAAAATTCAACGAAGCTTTAATTTATTTTACTCAAATTCAACGGAACTTAAAAAATAGCACATTGGCTCAAGAAGCACGCTTTAAAGTAGCTCAAACCAGTTATTATAAAGGCGATTTTAAATGGGCAGAATCCCAACTTAAAATCTTAAAATCATCCACATCACAACTCATCGCTAATGATGCTTTGGATTTAATGTTGCTGATTACGGATAATAAATTTGAAGATTCCACACAAGCCGCTTTAAAACTTTACGCCAAAGCCGATTTAATGGCTTTTCAAAATAAACCCAATGAAGCCATTGCGCTTTTAAATTCCATTTTAGAAAATTACAAAGGGCAATCCATAGAAGATCAAGCACTTTATAAGCAAGGTAAACTTTATGAATCTAAAAATCAATTTGAAAAAGCAGTCGTAAACTATCAAATCATCATTGCTAATTTTAAAGATGATATTTTAGCGGATGATGCCTATTTTGCCTTAGCCGAATTGTATGAATATCAGCTTCAAGATCCACAAAAAGCCAAAGAAAACTACGAGCAAATTATTTTTAATTATCAAGACAGTATTTACTTTGTGGATGCACGAAAAAGATACCGTGTTTTACGAGGAGACGATTTAAATTAGAAAATATTACCTTAATTCATGAAAAAAGGCTAAAACCTTTTGATGATGAGCGCGAACTCCTGTAATTTGCACAACTAGGTATTTAAACAGCAAATCTTACACGCATGATTATATATAATGTGACCATAAACATTGAAAACAGCCTCCAACAAGATTGGTTAAATTGGATGAAAACAGACCACATTCCAAAAGTATTAGCTACTGGAAAATTTAAAGATGCCAAACTAACGCGTGTTTTAATTGAAGAAGAAATGGGTGGTGTTACCTATTCCGTTCAGTTTTGCGCTCATTCGCGACAAACATTAGATAGCTATTATGATGACGATGATGATGGATTGCGATTAGATGGACTTAAAAAGTTTGGCGACAAAATGCTCTCATTTTGTACCGAATTAGAAGTTATAGAAGAATTTACCATGAGTGCAAAATAGAAAATAACCCATTTTCAAAAAAACAAAAAAATCAAACATGTCTGTAAAAGCAAAAAAATATTTAGGCCAGCATTTTTTAACGGATGAAACCATTGCAGAAAAAATTGCCGATTCCTTGTCTTTTAAAGGCTACAAGCACGTTTTGGAAATTGGTCCTGGTATGGGCGTTTTAACCAAGTATCTTCTTAAAAAAGATATCACAACGCACGTTATAGAAATAGATCCTGAATCAGTTGAATATCTTAAAAACAACTATCTCAATTTAGCCGATCGGGTTATAGAGAAAGATTTTTTAAAATACGATTTAAAAGAAGTTTTCAATGACGAGCCCTTCGCTATAATTGGAAATTTCCCTTATAATATTTCCACGCAAATTGTATTTAAAACTTTAGAAATGCGCGACCAGATTCCGGAGTTTTCAGGCATGTTTCAAAAAGAAGTTGCCCAACGTATTTGCTCCAAGGAAGGCAGCAAAGTGTACGGGATTTTATCGGTTTTAACACAAGCGTTTTATGAAGCCGACTATTTATTTACCGTTCCACCTACGGTTTTTAATCCACCACCAAAGGTTGAATCTGGCGTACTAGTTCTAAAACGAAAAGAAAACTTTGAGCTTCCATGTGATGAGAAATTATTTTTCAAGGTTGTAAAACAAGCATTTCAACAACGGAGAAAAACATTGCGAAACAGCTTAAAAACCTTCAATCTGTCTGATAATTTGAAAGCAAATGTTATCTTTGACAAGCGACCAGAACAATTATCTGTAGCCGCTTTTCTAGAACTTACACAATTGATAGAAACCGATGAAAATGACTAAATCTTTGTTGTCTTAACAAAGTAACTTAACAAAAACGCATGTCCGAAGAACAAGAGAATATCCAATTTCAGCTTACAGACGAACTTATTGAACTGGTTGAGAATCTTATCGAATTTAAAAACGATAAGGATCTTAAAACCTTATTGATGGATTTTCACCATGCGGATATAGCCGAGATTCTTGATGAAATCAATCTAGAAGAAGCCGTTTACGTTATTAAATTATTAGATTCAGAAACCACTTCGGATATTCTAATTGAGTTAGATGAGGACACGCGTGAAAAAATTCTTAAAAACTTATCTGCTAAAGAAATTGCCGAAGAAATTGAAGAATTAGATACGGATGATGCAGCCGATATTATAGCGGAACTTTCTGAAGAACGTCAAGCCGAAGTCATCTCTCATATTGAGGATACAGAACATCGTGATGAAATTACCGAACTTTTAGCTTATGATGAAGACTCAGCTGGTGGACTCATGGCAAAAGAACTCGTCAAGGTTTACGAAACTTGGACCGTTGCAGGTTGTTTACGCAGAATTCGTGGGCAAGCAAAAGATGTGAGACGCGTACATTCCATTTACGTAGTAGACAGACAGAATAAACTAAAAGGGCGCTTATCTTTAAAAGATTTAATTGTTGCTAAAAGCGATCAAAAAATTGCCGACATCTATATTACCAGTGTGGATTATGTTTTTGTAGACGAAAATGTTGAGGAGGTAGCCAAAATCATGCAGAAATACGATTTAGAAGCCATTCCTGTAGTCGATAAAAATTATACATTGTTGGGCAGAATTACCATTGATGATATTGTAGATGTTATTCGTGAAGAAGCGGATAAAGATTACCAATTAGCAGCCGGTATTTCGCAAGATGTAGAAGCCGATGATAGTATTTGGAAACTCACCAAAGCGCGTTTACCATGGTTATTAATTGGAATGTTTGGTGGCCTTGGAGCCGCTGGAATTATCGAGCAATTTAACGATCACATGGGAGCCTTCGTCGTGCTATTAAGTTTTGTTCCTTTAATCCAAGCAACCGCTGGAAATGTCGGTGTACAATCGTCAGCTATTGTTGTTCAAGGATTGGCAAATGACACCATAGATGGCAACATTGTTAAACGCCTATTAAAGGAAGCCTTACTCGGTTTGGTAAACGGAATCGCTATTGCCTGCATTGGTCTGGTCATTACACATTTCGTTTTTAGCACACCTTATATCGTTTCTATAACCATTAGTATTGCGCTAGTAGCCGTGATTATTATGGCAGCAATTATTGGCACGTTTATTCCTATTTTTCTTGACAAACGCGGCATTGATCCAGCCGTAGCAACAGGACCATTTATTACAACCAGTAATGATTTATTTGGCATATTAACGTACTTTCTCATTGCCAAACTCATTTTAGGTTTTTAATTTTTAAATGATTTTTTTGCGCTACCATAAAGGTCGCGCTATCCACTTTATCTTTTCTTTTTTTCTGAAAAAAGAAAAGGATGCCGTTTCAACTGCAAAGCAATCATGAGTTCTTATTTATCAAAATGGGAGTGGACGCATAATCGCTGGCACTCATAACTGCTTGAATTGAAAATCTGGAGTTAATGTTTAGGTTTTCATATATTTGAAAGTATAAAATACATTGGAATCAGTTTTAACTAAAACAACGACACATGAATAAAATATTAATAATACTATTTTTAATTCCTTTTACAGTTTCCGCACAAAGAATCGACAAGAATGTATATTACAATTATTCCGAAGACGTTGAATTCAGAATTTATTTACTAAAAAAACCAAAAATAATTAATAGAGGTTCTAGCAATTATTCCAATACAATTATTGCAGATAGCGGAAGAAGGTTTGTATCAATAACATTCGAGTTTAAAAACAACTCATCCACAGATCAGATAATTGATTTTGAGAAAATTTTTATAAAAGACGCTAATTCCGAAATACATCACATAGATGTTGTAGTTATGGCTATGAAAATGACAGCAAGAACAAATAAATTACAACAAACACTTAAACCCAATAAAAAAAGAAAAATATCTGTAGAATTTAGACCGTCATTCGATAAAGATGAAATTATAAAAACACTTATGATTAACAACGAAATTATTAATCTGGAATATAAAAAGTAAAATATGGTTAGCTAGTCTTTGATAAAACCGCTTCGTTTATTTAGAAACTAAAAGGAAGATGAGTTCTTATTAATCAAATTAAGAATGGGCGCGTAATCGCTGGCACACATAATTGCTTGAATTGAAAACCTGGAGTTCATGTTTAGGTTTCATATATTTGATGTAAACTAATCCGTTGTTTTTTTATACATGAAAATACTCCACTTAGATACCAATCACCCATTATTGCTTGAGCAATTGCATGCTTTAGGCTTTCAAAACGATGAAGATTACACGGCTTCCAAATCGGACATTGAGGCTAAAATTCATGAGTATGATGGCGTTATAATTCGTAGTCGTTTTTCCATAGACAAAGAATTCTTGGATGCGGCTACTAACCTAAAATTTATTGGTCGCGTAGGTGCAGGTGTGGAAAATATTGATGGTGACTATGCAAAACAAAAAGGTGTTCAGCTTATTTCCGCACCAGAAGGAAACAGAAATGCAGTTGGCGAACATACTTTAGGTATGTTGTTATCCCTATTCAACAAACTCAACAAAGCAGACCAAGAAGTTAGAAACGGAAACTGGTTACGTGAAGAAAATCGAGGTGTTGAACTGGATGGAAAAACCGTTGGACTTATTGGCTATGGGAATATGGGAAAAGCCTTCGCTAAAAAATTACGTGGTTTTGATGTCACTGTTTTATGTTACGACATTAAATCCCATGTTGGTGATGAAAATGCCAAGCAAGTGGATTTAAAAACACTGCAAACCCAAGCAGATGTTTTAAGTTTACACACTCCACAAACACTACTAACCCTCAACATGGTGAATACCGAGTTTATAAACACTTTCCAAAAACCATTTTGGCTGATTAATACGGCTCGAGGCAAAAGTGTTGTAACTGATAATTTAGTAACCGCCTTAAAATCTGGTAAAATTTTAGGTGCTGGATTAGATGTTTTAGAATACGAAAAAGCATCGTTTGAAAATTTATTCAAGAAAGATGTCACATCGAGCGCAGTCGAGATGCCACAGGCTTTTCAATATTTAATTCAAGCTAAAAACGTGCTTTTAACACCACATGTTGCTGGTTGGACGGTTGAGAGCAAGGAGAAATTGGCTCAAACTATTGTCGATAAAATTAAAATAAAATTTTGCTAACTTACAATCATGAAACAAACAGTTTATAAATACGGATTATATAGTAGTGGCTTATTAATATTACTTTTTAGTACATCATTTATTTTTGAAGGTTCCTTGGATTATTCCATGAGTGAAGTAGTCGGATATATCAGTATTATATTATCGCTTTTATTTATTTATTTTGGAATTAAGTATTATCGTGACACCATAAATAATGGAATTCTTAAATTTTCAAAAGGATTAAAAATTGGTCTACTCATCTCCGTTTTTACATCGTTAACTTTCGGACTCATTAATGTAGTTTATACCACATTTATAAATCCAGATTTCACAACAGAGTATTATAATCACTCGATTGAAACCTTCCGAGGAACATTATCTGACGCTGATTTTCAAGCTAAATTAATTGAATTAGAATCGCAACGCGAAATTTTCGGGAATCCTTTTTTTAACTTTTTTCTTATGGCATTTACTGTTTTTATTATCGGATTTGTAATATCAGTAATTTCAAGTGGAATCCTTAAACGTAAAGCCTAAAAAATCATGCAATATCAAGCATCAACTCCTGAAGATTATATTAATCAAACCCCAGAAGAACGACATGAGGTCTTAAAACAGTTACGCAAAACCATTACTACGAATTTGCCTAAAGACTTTGAAGAGGGTATTCAATATGGCATGATTGGTTATTACATACCACATAGTGTATATCCTGATGGTTACCATTGCAACCCGAAGGAGCCCTTACCTTTCATGAGTTTCGCTTCACAAAAAAACTCAATAAATCTATACCATAGTGGCATATACGCAGTTCCCGAAATTCACGATTGGTTTGTTTCTGAGTATCCTAAACATTGCAAACGAAAACTAGATATGGGGAAAAGCTGTATTCGATTTAAGAATATAAATGAAATTCCATTTAACCTAATTGCGGAACTTTGTAAAAAACTATCCGTAAAAGAGTGGATTTCAATTTATGAAACGAACATAAAAAAAACATAATAATGAAAAAACGCGTCACAGGAATTGGTGGAATTTTCTTTAAAGTAAAAGACCCAAAAGCTTCAAAAGATTGGTATAAAACCCATTTAGGTTTTAATACAGATGATTATGGTAGCACCTTTAAATGGAAAGACAATGAAGGTAACGATTGCACCACACAATGGAGTCCATTTCCGGAAGACACAGCATATTATGAGCCCTCCAAAAAAGACTTCATGTTTAATTATCGTGTTGAAAATTTAGTTGATCTTTTAAAGACCTTAAAAGAAGAAGGGGTAACCATTGTAGGCGAAATGGAAGAATATGAATACGGTAAATTTGGCTGGATTTTAGACAATGATGGAAACAAAATTGAACTCTGGGAACCTATAGACAGCGCATTATAAATAACCTTGCCAAGGTTTTATATTATTAAACCAATATTAATCGTCAGTTTGTTCAGAAAGCTTACGTTCCAATTCCGCCTGAAACTCTTCCATTACGGGCTTTACAGTGCTTTCAGGTAAATCGGCAATTTTAATATACATTAAACCATCAACCGAATTATTAAATAACGGATCCACATTAAAGGCCACTAATCTGGCATTTTGCTTGATGTATTTTTTTAGTAATACAGGCAAACGTAAAGCTCCTGGCTCTACCTCATCAATAATTTTATCAAACTTATTCAAATCGGCTTCCGTTTCATCAAACACAAAATCCTTATCAGCATCTTTAAGTTTAACTTTAAACTCTTTTTTAGGGTGTACATATTGCGCCACATACGGATCGTAATAATGAGATTTCATAAACTCAATCATCAACGATTTAGAAAAATTAGTAAACTGATTACTGATACTAACGCCTCCAATTAAATATTTATGCTCTGGATAACGCAACGTGGTATGCACAATACCTTTCCATAGTAGGAATAACGGCATTGGTTTTTGCTGATAGCTTTTTATAATAAAGGCACGACCCATCTCAATGGATTGGCTCATCATTTTATGTAATTCTGGCTCAAAACGGAACAGATCCTGCAAGTAAAAACCATTAATACCAAATTTTTTAAATATCTCGGAGCCTAGACCCATTCTATACGCACCTACAAGAATATTCGCTTCAGAATCCCAAAGAAACATATGGTGGTAATAGGTATCAAAAGCATCTAAATCAATAGCTTCATTGGTTCCTTCCCCTACTTCACGAAAGGTTATTTCGCGCAGACGACCAATTTCCTGTAAAATATTTGGAACTTTATTGGCTGGAGCTAAAAACACCTCGTAATTTTTACTTTGAAGTAATCGGAAATCGTCCTCGCGAAGCGCATCCACTTCTTCGGTCATTAATTTTTTATCAACCTGACCAACAATACGCTTTGGTGGTTTTGGTAATTTCAGCTTGTTTGGAAAGTTGCTTAATAAATTATCCTTCTCATCAAAGGAATTGGATAACATATAGGTTTTTCGTCTTAAAAACTCTGAAAAACCTTCTAATGTTTGATGTTCATTTTGATCGGCAACCGAAATAGGTCTACCAATTCTAACTTTAATCGTTCGACGCTTTTGTGTTAATAATTCTGAAGGTAATTTGGCCGTTCTAAATGTATCGCTAATTTTAGATAATTTATAAAATAGCGAGCTATTTTTTGCATGAAAATAAATAGGAACAACCGGTACATTGGCCTTTTGAATCAGTTTAATAGCTGCTGGCTCCCAAGGTTTATCCACCATCAATTTACCATCGCGATAGGTAGATACTTCACCTGCAGGAAAAACACCTAATGGATGACCTTCGCGTAAATGCAGAATGGCATTTTTAAATCCTGCAATGCTAGATTGCGCATCTTTTTTATCCTCGAAAGGATTTACAGGCATGATGTATGGCTTTAAAGGCTCAATTCTATTCAGCAAAAAATTAGCGATTATTTTAAAATCCTTACGCTGTTCTAACATTAATTTTAGAAGCAAAATACCATCAATACCTCCTAAAGGATGGTTGGAAACAGTAATAAAAGGTCCTTCTTTTGGTAAGCGCTTGAAGTCTTCTTCAGGTATATCAAACTTTATTTGAAACTCATCTAAAATAGCATCTAAAAACTCTAGATCAGACAAATGCTTGTTGCGATTATAGATCGCGTTAAGCGTGGAAATTTTCAATAATTTCATTAGACCCCAGCCTGCAAAAGTACCAATAACACCATACTTATCCAGCTGTATGGCTTTAGCGACTTCCTTTGCTGTTACTAATCCTTTATCTGATTGATTACTCATTAAAACAAATGTAATTAAAAATTTATTTGGTTATCATTTGCATAGTTTCTTGCGCTAACTGCTTCATTAAAACAGTTTTACCTTGCTCTAATTGCGCAACCACCTCTAAATTATAATGCCTAATAGTGTATAAAGATACATTTTCATGGCAAGTTACCTTAAATTTTGCTTTTAAATGTTGCAGTAATTTATCAAGATTCTGATAAATATCATCTACACAAACCGAAAAACTAATAGCAGAGTTTTGAATAACGTCCACTTTCATTTTATATAGGTGCAATAAATTGAAAATATCACTGATGTTTTCTTCAACAATATACGAGAAATCTAAAGATGATATCGAAATTAAAATCTGATTGCGCTTTAAAATAAAGCAAGGAATTTTAGGTTCAATTCCTTTGCCTTTTCCAACACACGTTCCTGCATTTTTAGGATGCAAAAATGATTTAACATACAACGGAATTTCCTTACGTTGCAATGGCTGAAGGGTCTTTGGGTGAATTACTGAAGCACCATAAAAAGCCAACTCAATAGCTTCACGATACGATATAGAATTCAGTAATTGGGCGTTTTCAAAATAACGTGGGTCCGCATTTAAAACACCTGGAACATCTTTCCAGATAGTCACACTTTGTGCATTTAAACAATAAGCGAAAATAGCAGCTGTATAATCACTTCCTTCACGACCCAAAGTGGTGGTGAAATTATTAGCATCACTACCTAAAAAGCCTTGGGTGATGTTCAGTTTGTTTTTATTAAAATGCTTAGTGATTTGGGTTTGTGTATCCAACCAATTCACATTGGCACGTCTGTAATAGCTATCGGTTTTTAAAAACTCACGAACATCTAAACAGGTGTTCTCAAATCCTACATCATTTAGATAAGCACTAATAATGGCAGACGAAGCTAACTCACCATAACCAATAGCTTGATCGTAAACAAAATTATAATCTGGCGATTTATTACGGTCGAAAAACGCGGCTAATTCATCAAAAAGTTTAGATATTTTTTTAAAAATAGCATGGTTTTCATTTTCAAATAAATCCAGTAAAATAGCATTATGGAATTTACGAACCTCTTGCAGTGAGCTCTGCAATTCCGCTTTATTGTCAAAATAATTACCAATAACACCTTCCATGGCATTGGTCATTTTACCCATGGCTGAAACAACAATCAACGTGTTATCATGTTCAGTTTCACGCAAAACGGTTACTAAATTTTTAACGCCTTGTGCATCTTTTACCGATGCTCCACCAAATTTAAATACTTGCATGTTAAATGTTTGAAATATATTTTTTTATTGCTGCTTCGTTTAGTTGTACCACATCCCAATCACGCATAACGTTAGCTCCTTTTTGTTCATAAAATGTTATAGCCGGTTCGTTCCAGTCAAGAACTTCCCAGCAAATACGTTTAACACCTAAATTGCTGCCATATTTAACAACCTCGTCCAATAAAATAGTACCAATGCCATGGCCACGCATTTTTTGACTAACGACTAAATCTTCTAAATGTAAAACGGAACCTTTCCAAGTAGAGAAACGCATATAAACTAACGCAATGCCCACAATACTATTTTGGGTTTCAGCTACAAAACAATGAAAAACGGGGTTTTCACCAAAGCCTCCAAGCTCTAAATCGGCAACAGTAACTTCAACGGCATCTGGTTCTTTTTCAAAAACGGCTAATTCGTTTATCAATTTTAAAACCGATTCCATATCTGCTTTTTTGGCATCTCTAACCACAATATCCATAACCCTAATTTTGGCGTAAATATAGTTTAAACTTGGGTATTTAGCCACATTTAAACGTATTGAAAACGTTGTAGTTTCCTAAAAAATACGATATTTGCATAAACCATACATACAGTTTCATGTCTAGAAAAAATCAAACACTCGGTGAATTTATTATTGAGAATCAATCGTCTTTCAAATACACGTCTGGCGAGTTATCAAGACTTATAAATTCCATTCGTTTAGCCGCAAAAGTGGTAAATCACGAAGTGAATAAAGCCGGTTTGGTTGATATAATTGGCGCAGTTGGAGAAACCAATATTCAAGGTGAAGACCAACAAAAGCTAGATGTTTATGCCAATGAAAAATTCATTCAAACGCTTACAAATAGAAATATTGTTTGTGGTATTGCAAGTGAAGAAGAAGACGATTTTATATCCATTAACAGTCAAGATGAAAACAACAATAATAAGTATGTTGTTTTAATTGATCCGTTGGATGGCTCGTCCAATATTGACGTGAATGTTTCTGTAGGTACTATTTTCTCTATTTACAGACGTGTAACACCCGTTGGAACACCTGTTCAATTAGAAGATTTCTTACAAAAAGGAAACCAGCAAGTAGCTGCAGGTTACGTCGTTTACGGCACATCGACCATGTTGGTTTATACTACAGGTGCTGGCGTAAATGGGTTTACACTAAATCCTGCTATTGGAACCTTTTACTTATCGCATCCTAATATGACATTTTCTGAAGACGGTAAAATTTATTCCGTAAACGAAGGGAATTACATTCACTTTCCACAAGGCATTAAAAATTACATTAAATATTGCCAAATGGAAGAAGGAGACAGACCATACACGTCTCGTTACATTGGCTCATTAGTTTCTGACTTTCATAGAAACATGATAAAAGGCGGTATTTATTTATATCCAAAAAGTTCTAAAACGTCAAACGGGAAATTACGTTTATTGTATGAATGTAACCCAATGGCATTATTGGCAGAACAAGCTAAAGGTAAAGCAAGCGATGGCTTTAACCGAATTTTAGATATTGAACCAACGGAACTTCACCAACGTGTTCCTTTTATTTGTGGCAGTAAAAATATGGTAGAAAAAGCAGAAGAATTTATGCGTTTAGCCGAATAAAAGAAGCTAATTGACATGTGAATAGATTTGTTGAATTGACACATTACAGGTCAGACAAGAAATAAAAAAAGCCACTTAAAAAGTGGCTTTTTTTATTATATTTTAATTCAAATCTTAACGATTCATGTTTTTCATTTCCTCGGTAAATGTATCTAAATCTACGCCATTCTCAACAAGCGTTAACGCTTTGTCTACAACGTATTTTACGTTTTCAGATGAAAACCCAAGACCTATTGCTATTTTACGCATAACAATCTCTTCGTGATCCCCTTTAATATGATCTACAAAAACCATACGTGCCAAATCAAATAAACGCTCTAATCGTCTATCGTAAGATGTTGGTGGATTAATAGGATGCGATTGATAATTTTTCAAAATCGTATCGTAATCGCTTTCACTTATATCCAAGTTTCTTGCTAAACGTTCTAAAAAAGCTTTCTCTTCATCGGTAATAATACCATCATCCATGGCAACTCTTACAATGGATGCAAAATGATCTTCGTTACGTTTTTTAAATCCGCTATCGAATAAATCTGAAAATGACATATCTTTCTGTTTTTAATCCCAACATTTAGGGACTGCAAATATAAATAAAGTTAGCACTCTTTAAAATATTAATTTCGCTTTTTTGAAAGGGTAATTATTATTCATAAAACTTTGATAAAACGCGAAATTAGCAAATAAAAAAACAGGTTAACATCCGTGTAAAAAAGAAAGTTTAAAGCCTGTAATTAGTATATTTGCACAAAATAAAATTGCTTTTGAGTAAATCTATCCTCTCGCAAACATACGCACGGGCTTTGCAAACGCAAAATCTGCAAACTGCTATTGCCCAAATTGAGAATCGCACACATGTAAAAGGTCTTGTTGGCTCGGCATTTTCTCTCGTTATTAGTGAAACTTTTAAACAAGCAGATAAACCATTTTTACTTGTTTTTAACGATAAAGAAGAAGCGGCTTTTCACCTCAACGATTTGGAAGCCATGTTGAATGATAAAGATGTGCTTTTTTATCCAGGTAGCTACAGACGACCATATCAAATTGAAGAAACTGATAATGCCAATGTTTTACTACGCTCTGAAGTTTTAAACCGAATCAACTCCCGCAAAAAACCAGCCATTATTATCACCTACCCAGATGCGCTTTTTGAAAAAGTAGTGACGCGTAGAGAGTTGGAAAAAAACACGCTGAAAATTTCGGTGAATGATAATTTATCAATCAATTTTGTTAACGAAGTCCTTTTCGAATATAAATTTAAACGTGTTGATTTTGTTACCGAACCTGGCGAATTTTCCGTGCGTGGAGGTATTGTGGATGTATTTTCATTTTCACATGATGAACCGTATCGAATTGAATTTTTTGGTGATGATGTTGATAGCATCCGAACGTTTGATGTGGAAACACAATTATCCACGGATCAGATTAAAAAAATTAGCATCATTCCAAATGTTGCTAATAAATTTCTTGACGAAAGCAGACAAAGTTTCTTAAAATACATTGCCCAGAAAACAGTTGTTTTTACAAAAAATGCCGATCTGGTTTTCGATAGAATTGACGATTTTTATAGCAAAGCCGAAGAGGCTTTTAAAAATCTAACCTCTGAACTGAAACATGCTGAACCCGAAGCATTATTTTGTAATGCAACCGAATTAAAAAAGCAATTACTCGATTTCAATTTAGTAGAATTTGGTAGCAAAGCCGTTTTTGCTTCACAGGACAATATAATTACGTTCAACACCACACCACAACCGGCTTTCAATAAGCAATTCAATTTATTGATTGACGATTTAAACTTGCATCACGATAGAGGTTACACCAATTATATTGCCTGTGTCAGTGAACAGCAAGCCAAACGGTTCCATGATATTTTTGATGATGCTGAACAAACCGTTCATTATAAAACCGTCGTTCTGTCCTTATACCAAGGGTTTGTAGATCATGATAATAAAATTACCTGTTATACGGATCACCAAATATTTGAGCGCTATCATAAATTTCATTTAAAGAATGGCTATGCTAAAAAGCAGGCTATAACTTTAAAAGAATTAACCAATTTAGATATTGGCGATTATGTAACGCATATTGATCATGGAATTGGTCGCTTTGGAGGTCTTCAAAAAATAGATGTTGAAGGCAATAAACAAGAAGCTATAAAATTGATTTATGGCGAACGTGATATTCTATATTTAAGTATTCATTCGCTTCATAAAATAACCAAATTTAATGGTAAAGATGGTAAGCCGCCAAAAGTTTATAAATTAGGAAGTAAAGCATGGAAAACGCTTAAAGCAAAAACGAAGTCGCGCGTTAAGGAAATTGCGTTTAATTTAATTCAGGTTTATGCGAAGCGGAAATTAGAAAAAGGCTATCAATATCAGCCAGACAGCCATATGCAACATGAGTTGGAAGCGTCTTTTATTTATGAAGATACACCAGACCAAAGCACCGCAACGGCTGATGTAAAAGCGGATATGGAAAGTGAACGTCCTATGGACAGACTGGTTTGTGGTGATGTGGGTTTTGGTAAAACGGAAGTCGCTATTCGTGCTGCCTTTAAAGCTGTAGATAATGGCAAACAGGTTGCTATTTTAGTGCCAACAACTATTTTGGCTTACCAACATTCTCGCACATTTAGAGAACGATTAAAAGATTTCCCTGTTACGGTAGATTATTTAAATCGTTTTAGAACCGCAAAAGAAAAACGTGAAACACTGGCTAATTTGGAATCTGGAGCCGTGGATATTATTATTGGCACACACCAATTGGTGAATAAAAATGTCAAGTTTAAAGATTTAGGATTGCTAATTGTAGATGAAGAACAAAAATTTGGCGTTGCCGTAAAAGAGAAATTAAAAACCTTGAAGGATAATGTAGATGTCTTGACATTAACCGCTACACCCATACCACGAACTTTGCAGTTTAGTTTGATGGCTGCTCGTGATTTATCAGTTATTACAACACCTCCTCCCAATAGATATCCTATAGAAAGTCATGTGATTCGTTTTTCTGAAGAAAGCATTCGCGATGCCGTTACCTATGAAATTCAACGTGGTGGACAGATATTTTTTATCCACAACCGAATTGAAAACATCAAGGAAGTAGCTGGTATGATTCAACGACTAGTCCCTGATGCTAAAATTGGCATTGGTCACGGCCAAATGGAAGGAAAAAAACTAGAGCAATTGATGTTAGCTTTTATTAATGGTGAATTTGATGTATTAGTTAGTACCACCATTGTAGAAAGTGGTTTAGATGTTCCGAATGCCAATACTATTTTTATTAATAACGCGAATAATTTTGGCTTAAGTGATTTGCACCAAATGCGTGGACGCGTTGGGCGAAGTAATAAAAAAGCCTTTTGCTATTTTATTACACCTGAATATTCGGCCATGACCGAAGATGCTAGAAAGCGGATTACAGCCTTGGAGCAATTTAGCGAATTAGGCAGCGGTTTTAATATTGCCATGAAAGATTTAGAAATTCGTGGTGCTGGCGATTTATTAGGTGGTGAGCAAAGTGGTTTTATAAATGATATTGGTTTTGACACCTATCAGAAAATTTTAAATGAAGCCATTGACGAACTGAAAGAAACCGAATTTGCAGATTTATATGAAGATGATGGCAAAGAAAAAGAATATGTTAAAGACATCACCATAGACAGTGATTTTGAATTGCTATTTCCAGATGATTATGTGAACAATATTGCCGAACGATTAATTCTGTACACCAAATTGAATGAGGTTAAAACAGAAGCCGAACTTCTTAAATTAGAAAGCGAAATTCGTGATCGTTTTGGAGAACTACCAACCCAAGTAGTGGATTTGATGAATAGTGTTCGGATAAAATGGGTAGCAACCAAATTAGGGCTTGAAAAAGTAGTGATGAAACAAAATAAACTGATTGGGTATTTTATTACCGATCAGAAAAGTGGTTTTTATCAAAGCCCGAATTTTACACGTGTTTTACAATTTGTGCAATCACATCCGCAGGCTTGTAAAATGAAAGAAAAGCAAACTAGAAATGGCTTGCGACTATTATTAACCTTCGAAAACATTAAAAGTGTTGACAAAGCTTTACAGGTTTTAAAACCTATTGTGGCATAAGCTTTGTTAGTTTAAATGAAACTCATTATCATGAAAAACCGTCTTTTTCTTCTGTGTCTGTTTGTATCTTTTGCAACGTTTGCGCAACATCATATTCAAGGTCAATTTTCGCCAGCAGAATCCTTCAATTTCGCCTTACTTTATCATGTAACACCTACTGGAACAAACTATGTAGAGCAAGCAAAAACGAATTCTGATGGAAATTGGTCTATTGATTTAGATGCAGATTCTGAAATCGGAATTTATAAAATTGTGTATGCAACACCTGTTGAAGACAATAATTTTGATGTGTTTTACAACGGAAAAGAATCTATTTCATTGCTATTCGATGTAGAAACAGGATTGCATTTTACAGCTTCCGAAGAAAATAAATTATGGCAAACTTATACAGATAGTATTTTAAAAATAAACAGTTCGATTGGCAGATATTATATGGCACAAAAAACGGATTCATCTGAAATAACAGCCATTTTCAAAAACCTAAAGAGCACACAAGACTTTTACGAAAAAGAATCAACGGATATGATGATTTCGCCTTTTGTAAAATCGAATAAAACCTATATCCCAAGCACTTATGAAGATGTAAGCAGCTATTCTTTAAACTTAAAAAAGCATTATTTTGATTATATGGATTTTAGCAATCCTTTATTACAAAGTTCTGATTTTTTAAATGAACGTGTTACTGCCTATGTGTTTGCTATGCCTGAAGATGCTAACTATTACAAAATGGCTGTGGATGATGTGGTAAAAGCTACAAACGATACCGATGAAGCCAAAATTATGGTGCTAGAAAATCTGTGGAAAATCATGATAGATAAACAGCAACCTGACGTGGCAAATTACATTAGCGACACCTACTTATTACCCCTTGCTAAAACGTTTAACAGAACCTATTTACTAGAAACTTTGGAAGATTATAATAAATCTGCCATCGGTAAAAAGGCCATGGATTTCAATTTTACATATTTAGAAAATAGCAAGGTTATAAAAACCAATTTACACCGTTTTAATACAAAAAAAAGCACGCTTCTTATTTTCTGGAGTAGCGGTTGTGGTCATTGCTTAGAGGAATTGCCAAAAGTAAAAACCCTTATGGCGCAACATCCCGAAATTACGGTTTTAGCGTATGCTTTGGAAGATGGTGTTAGAAACTGGAATCAAACTATTGAGCATTTCCCAAGTTTTATTCATACTTACGATTTAAAAAAATGGGATAGTCCATTAATTAAGGCCTACGGCGTTTCTGCCACGCCATCCTATTTCGTTTTAGATAGCGATAAGGTTATTTTAGCAAAGCCAGAACATGTTGAAGATTTGGAAACTTATTTTAATGAGTAAAACAGTTTATAATAGCGCTTGTTTATATTTTTTTATTGAATCATCGGCTTTATAATACTAATTTTTTTCTTTCCTATTAAACCTTTGGTCACGCCAAAATCTATGAGTAATGAAATAGGAAACAGTATCATTCCAATACAACCAAAATTATAATCTGTCAATATTACTAAACCAGCATCTGGATTGATGCCTTCTTTGGTAACTGACTTAAAGATTTTACCAAATAAGAAATAATCAGTACTTGTCCATCCTTTTTTTAGAGGTGTTTCAAGAACAAGATTTACATGTTCAATATTTTTTTGATTAAACTCACCATTTTTTGGTCCGTTTCCACCTAATAATTCTCCTGACCAGCCTCTGACTTTAGTATTATAAAATTGAATATCATCAATTGTTAACCAATCTTTATCTGGCCAAATAAAACAAATCTCCGTTTCACTTCCTTTTGCAATAATCGAATATGCCCCATTTGACAATACATCTGTTGCATCATTAATTGTATAAATTGTTTGGTCAGAAAATTTCATTTCTAAATAGTCCTTCCAATTTTTAATTTCAATATCACTTTTCATTAAATGCTTGCTAAAAATATTTAAAAATGATAAAACGCATTTTCATAATGCGTAATGGTTTCGGTGGTTTTATTTTTTAGAACGGCTATAATATCAAACCGACTATCTAAATCAATATCATTTTCGGTTACATAAGCATCCATAGCTTTTACGAGTAATTTGACTTTTCCTGGTGTAACAAATTCTTGTGGATCGCCAAAAAAATCAGAATTACGGGTTTTCACTTCCACGCAAATCATCTGATTATTGTGTTTGGCAATAATATCTATTTCGGCTTTTTGAAATCGGTAGTTTCGCTCTAGAATAACATAGCCTTTAGCCTGCAAATATTCTGCTGCTAGTTGTTCTCCTAAATCACCTAATTCGTTATGATCTGCCATGACTACTCCCCATATAAACCCATAATAATTACAAGATAGTGAATTAGCAGAATTTAAATTTATGTTAGTTCAAGCTTATAACCGACTCCATGGACATTGGTGATTTTAATGGATGTGTCATCTTGGAGTTTCTTACGTAACTTGGAGATATACGTATCCAAACTTCTGCCAACAAAAACACCATGATCTTCCCACACTTTTTTAGTGAGTTCATCGCGTTTTATTATTTGATTTGGGTTGGCTGCAAATATTTCTAATAGCTCACATTCCTTTTTAGAAAGACTGATTTCTTCAGCATGTTTGACCAGTTTGTTCTGTTCCGGATAAAAGTGAAAACTGCCAATTTCTGAATAATTCCCAACTTCTTTAGTGCTTAAAACAACTTCTTTTCGTTTATAAAAACCAAAAAACAATAAGCCAAAACCACTTAATAACAAGCTATAAAATCCGACTTTTTTTATGGATGCATGAGATTTTAAATCCGTAAATACCACCTCGATGGCGTAGCAACTTTCTGGTAAATATCGACCACTACAAGGTACAATGCTATTTTCTACATTATTTAAAATTTGAAAACTATAAGCCACTTCTTGAGCTTCGCAAGCAATAGTTTCAACTATATAATTATTTGGAAGTGCTGACTTATGAAATGTGGCGTCAATTATGGACACTAACTGACTAGGCTCGAAAGATAAGGGCTTTTCAAAAGTTAATTGGAAATTATTATTTTTAAGCGCTTTTACAGGTAAAACCAAGGATGTAGAATCTTGGTTTATAAGCAATAATTGGTTGCCAACTTCACGTAATGACACTTTAACGCGTTCAGAAAATAAGGTCGAATCATCTTCGGTAGTGAGTAGTAATACAATTGATAACAAGACAATTAGTAAGCCACTAATTTTAAAAATAGATCTTTTTGCCATAACAGATGTAAATAACTAACATTTTGATGACTTTTTACAACTGTTCACACTTCTTTTACATTTTTTTGACACTTTTTAAATGTGTTTCAGGTAGTTTTACGAAACAATCAAAACGAATCAATTATGTATAAATCAATTATTTACAGTCTAATTTTTTTAGGCACATCTTGTGGTCAAACAAAAATTACAGAAACGGAAACCGTTCAAAATTTAGCACTAAAAACAGAAACTGAAACTTCAAATTATATGGAGTTTAACGGTAATCCCCTGTTTATTTCCGATCCTTATGATATAGAATTATCAATTGAAAAAATCGAAAATAACGGTTATCAGTTAGTAACCGAAATCATATTAAAAAATGATTCTTATTTTGTGTCTCCACATTCAAAGGTTGCCTACAAAGGCAGGTTTAATTCCGGTTTACAGAAAAACCAAAACCTAGAAATGATAAATAGCATTATAGAAACACCGCGTTCTGTTGAAGAAATAGATCCACATCCATTTGTAAACGGCCCTGTAAATTGGGTACGGGAAAACACAACCTATAAGCAACCTTTAAAACTTAATACAAATTCAGATTTTGAGGTTTCTGGTTTAATAAAATTCACCATTGAACCACGTTGCTCACTAGAAAAAATAGGCTATACAATAAGCTATAAATCTGGAAACATGTCTGTGCAAATTTTACAAGGCTGTCAGGTTATTGAGCTGTAATGTTTCTTAAAACATAAGATTTTCAGAAATTTAATATTGCTAGATTAAGTCGTACCTTTGTGTTTACTTTAAAACGCGGTATGGCAAGTCAAATAAAATGTCCGAATTGTGGAGTTTATAATACAAATCAAGATTATTGTACAAACTGCGGCACGTTATTATCCTACCAGAAGAGAAGAGAATTAGCGTTTGCTCAAGACGAAAAAGACCGAAAAGAACGTGCGCGAATTCAAAAAGAAGAATCGCCTTCCTTCTACGAAAAAAATAAAGACCATCGTTTTTTAGTCGTGCGTGTTTTTGCAAAAGTCATCCACTCTATCTGGATGGCATTTATGGCTATAGGTATGTTTATTGCTTGGTTAATTACGGCGATTGCGGCATGAAAATTTTAAAACACCCCATTTTCTTCAGTAGTATTTTAGTAGCAAGTTTCGTGTATATTTCACAAAGACTTCAAGTGCCACTTCCCAATTGGATATACTTTTATGTGAATGATTTTTTATGCATGCCTATTGTTTTAAGCTTGTGCTTAGCCATAATAAGACGCCTAAAGAAAGCCAATAACCTTTACGTTCCGCTGCTTGTTGTATTAGGATTAACAACCTATTTCGTTGTATATTTCGAATGGTTTATGCCACAAATCAGCACACGATACACAGCTGATATTATAGATGTTGGTTTATATTATTTAGGAGCCATGTTGTTTTTCAAAGTTCAGAAACGCTTATTTTGAAAATTGCAATGTAGATTGATCTTTACCAACCACCAATTCCACGTCTTGCCCTAAAATCATGGCGCGATTATCATCTTCATGACCAGCAGGCATATTAAAGGCAATTGGAAAATCATAGTCTGATAAAGCATCTAAAATTAATTGTTCAATAGAACTTCCCCAAGCCGTTGTGTTTTTTCGCATTTTAGTCATATCACCAACTAAAACGCCTGCACAATTATCAAAATAACCAGCGCGTTTTAGGCTCTGCAACATGCGATCCACATGGTATTTGTATTCGCCAATTTCTTCAATAAACAAAATTTTACCTGATGTATCTATGCTACTTTTAGAACCTAACATGGTGTGAAGCATAGTTAAATTACCACCAACAATAGGTGCGTTTACGACGCCAACTTTATTATAATTAGACCCCTTTAAAGTATAAGCAAGCGGCTCGCCAAACAGTGCTTTTTTAAAGGTAGCAATCGTCTGGTCTAAACCAGCTTCATCAGCTGTTAAACTGGTGCACATCATGGCGTGAATGGTTTCAAATCCTTCATTATGAAAATCGTTATGTAAGGCTGTAATATCACTATAACCAATTAACCATTTTGGATCTTTTTTAAGTTGTGTATAATCTAATTTATCTAAAATCCGTACGGTTCCATAACCACCTCTTGCAGCCCAAATAGCACTAACTGTAGGATTATCCATCGCTTTTTGAAAATCTTCACAACGCTCCAAATCTGTTCCTGCAAAATGATTGTCTTGACTAAAAACATGCTTACCAACCAAAGCATGCAAACCCCAACTTTCTAATAATTTTACAGCACGTTGAACTTCGGCTTGACGGTTTTTTAAAATTCCCGAAGGTGCTACAATAGCAACCGTATCACCTGCTTTTAAATATGGTGGTTGTATCAATTTTTGTGTTTTTTGAGTTGATGATTCTACGTGTTTTGCGGTATCTGTTCCAAAGAACAAAACCGAACAACACAGCACAATTAATAATGAGATTTTCGACATAGCGTAAATGTACATTTTTTTTCACATGTTATAAATTTTAACCAGCATAAATAGGAAACAGGTTATCTTAAAAAAGCGATCTAAAATTTATAATTCCACACTTCTAAATAGACCTTAAAATGCGTACTTTTGTGACTTCAAAACAATAAATAAAAACGGTAAGGCATGCATTTGCTTACTGAATTTGAAATAAGTATCAATACCATGAATCAACCAAAACGATATACTATTACAGCCGCTTTACCGTACACAAACGGTCCTATCCATATTGGCCATTTGGCTGGCGTGTATGTGCCTGCTGATATTTACGCACGTTATTTACGTTTAACAAACAACGATGTTGCCTTTATTTGCGGTAGTGATGAACACGGTGTTCCCATTACTATTAAAGCGAAAAAGGAAGGCGTTTCACCTCAAGATATCGTTGATAAATACCATGCGATTATTAAAAAATCGTTTGAAGATTTCGGAATTACCTTTGATAATTATTCCAGAACGTCGGCAAAAATTCATCATGATACGGCTCAAGAATTTTTTAAAACCTTGTATGATAAAGGTGAATTTATAGAAGAAGTAACCGAACAATTATACGACGAAGAAGCCAATCAGTTTTTAGCCGATCGTTTTGTAACAGGAACCTGTCCAAAATGTGGTAATGAAGAAGCTTATGGCGATCAATGTGAAAAATGCGGAAGTAGTTTAAATGCTACAGATTTAATTAATCCGAAATCTGCCATTACTGGAAATGTTCCAACAATGAAAGAAACCAAACACTGGTTTTTACCCTTAGATAAACACGAAGCTTTTTTAAAAGAATGGATTTTAGAAGGCCATAAAAAAGATTGGAAACCTAATGTTTACGGTCAAGTAAAATCGTGGATTGATGATGGATTACGTCCAAGAGCTGTAACCAGAGATTTGGATTGGGGAATTCCTGTTCCTGTTAAAGGCGGCGAAGGCAAAGTGCTTTACGTTTGGTTTGACGCACCTATCGGTTACATTTCTGCTACTAAAGAATGGGCAGAACGTGTAGGAAAAGATTGGGAACCATACTGGAAAAGTGAAGACACCAAATTGGTACACTTTATTGGTAAAGACAATATTGTGTTTCACTGTATTATTTTTCCAAGCATGCTAAAAGCTGAAGGTTCGTATATTTTACCAGATAATGTGCCAGCTAACGAATTTTTAAATTTAGAAGGTCAGAAATTATCAACCTCAAAAAACTGGGCCGTTTGGTTACCAGATTATTTGATAGATTTTCCAAATCAGCAAGATGTGTTGCGTTACGCGTTAACAGCCAACGCACCAGAAAGTAAGGATAACGATTTTACATGGGCAGATTTTCAAGCCAGAAACAACAATGAACTCGTTGCTATTTTCGGGAACTTTATTAATCGAGTGGTAGTTTTAACCAACAAGTATTATGATGGTTTTATTCCAGAACCATCTGAATTTTCAACAGTAGATGAAGAAACGCTTGCAGCAATAAAAGCCTATCCAGCAGTTATATCTAGTTCTATAGAACGTTATAGATTTCGTGAAGCATCGCAAGAATTCATGAATTTAGCGCGATTAGGCAATAAATATTTAGCAGATGAAGAACCTTGGAAATTGGTTAAAACAGATGAAGCGCGAACCAAAACAATTATGTTTGTCGCTTTACAAATTGCTTCTGCTTTAGCCACTTTAGGCGAACCATTTTTACCGTTTACATCTGCGAAACTGAAGTCGATTCTAAACATTAGTTCGAGTGATTCGACGCAGGAGAATAGCATCGAGAACTCATGGAACGATATTTCAACTAAAGACATTCTAATTCCAGCAGGACACCAAATTGGTCAAGCCAAATTATTATTTTCGAAAATTGAAGATGAAGCTATTCAACTACAATTAGAAAAATTAGAAGCCAGTAAAAAAGCCAATGAAGCTGCCAACAAAGTAGTAGAGCCTGAAAAGGAAACCATTAGTTTTGAGGATTTCTCAAAATTAGATTTACGTGTTGGTACTATTTTAGAAGCTGAAAAAATGCCAAAAGCCAATAAGCTTTTAGTGTTAAAAGTAGACACCGGAATTGATGTAAGAACTATTGTTTCTGGTATTGCTGAAAGTTTTAAACCGGAAGATATAATTGGTAAAAAAGTAACCGTTTTAGTCAACTTGGCTCCAAGAAAATTACGAGGCGTGGAAAGTCAAGGCATGATTTTAATGACGGAAAATCCAGATGGAAAATTAGTATTTGTAAATCCAGATGATGCTTCGTTAACAAATGGTTTACAGATTTCTTAACCATAACGTATGAAAAATAATTACCTACTACTTGTTCTTTTTTTGTTTCAAATCAGCCTATTCAGTCAGAAAGCTGTTATAACTTTCAAAAATGAGGACGTTTCCAGAAAAACGAATAAAGATGCTGTTATTCTTTCCAATTCGTTAACCCATGATTTAACTATACTGTTGGTGGAACGTAAAGACGTGCATGCTTATTTATTTAATTCCGATTTTGAATTACAATCTCAATTTCAAACTGAATTAATTAAAAGTAAATATGACGAACCACTAGGTTTTAAATTAAGTAACAACAAGCAACATATTTTATTTTCAAATAGTAAACGTAAGCAATTTGGCGTTTTAACCTTAAATTTTGAAACTAAAAATAGTACAGCTACCGAATTGGATTTTAATTTTGAAGATGAACTTTTTATTGAAGCCCTACCTTATAAAAACAAACTATACGTTTTATCAAGCACAAAAGATCAAGACATCCTAATTCGTGAAATGACTGATAATTTAGATTTCAAATTGGTTAACACCATGAAAATAAATCAGGAGGATATTAGTTTAAATGAACGTAAAAATCATAGTACCTTTTCATTATTCGGAACCAGCAATTCTAATATTCAGAAAATAGATCCGCGTGTTCCTAATTCTATTGAACAAACCTCGCATGCCAATAAGCTTTATCAATATGATAATTTGACTTATTTAACCTTCGAAATGGAAGAATATGGAACTTTAGTCTACACCTTAAATTTGGACGATTTATCCTATCAAGTTAAAACCTATGAATATCCAAAGGGCAAGTTAGATGATTTAAAGCGTTTTAATTCCTACATCAGTCCAAACTATTTTTATCAAATAGCCAGTTCTAAAGATGAAATGCGTTTCTTAATTAATGATTTATCTGGCGTACTTATAACAGACTATTTTGTAAAAAGAGATGCTTCTATTTCATTTAAAAATACGCCAATTATTCAAGAAGGCGCTACAGCTGTCCCATTTGTAAACCGTCGTGAATTGGAAGAAAGTTCCAAATATTTACGAAAAATTACATCTGGCGATTTGGGTATTACAGTCTTGAAACAGGATAATCATTTTTACATAACACTTGGAGGTTACAAGGAAGTTAATAACAGTGGTGGTGGCATTATGATATCGGGAGGCGTATCAACCGTAGGTCCAACCCACGTAATGGTAATGAACCCTACGTTTTATAGTTACAACGCTTATACATCGTCAAAATCTACTTATTTTACATCTAAATTAAATTCAGAATTTAAGCATGTTAAAGGCAAGATTTCAGAAAATGTATTCGAAAAAATCAAAAAATTCAGTAGCAAGTTTAAGTACATAACGGCTGAAAATGTGTTTTTTCACAACAACCAACTTTACTTTGGTTATTTCGACTTGAAGAAAGCAACGTATAGCTTGAATGCGTTTTAAACTCGGTTAGACTATTCAAAATAACAATCGCGTTTCAACCTCTATATTAAAGTAACAATCAATTCAATAACAGTCACTTTTTATAATTTATTATATCAATAACACGCTGTTTTTATTCGTTTGAATTAAGATGCATTCGTTTTAAAGCGTATTTTTGAATTACTAAAATTTAACATTTATGAGACATATTATAGTATTGGTATTAACCTTAAGTTTATTATCCTGCGGTACAACAAAAGTTGTGCGCGACTCGGAGAAAGATTTGAAAGGTAGCTGGACCCTAAACTCCTTTCATTATAGCAAAACAGGATCTTTTGCGGTCGATTTATTTAACGACACATCAACGGATTGTTTTGAAGGCAGTACTTGGAATTTTGTTCCAAATAATAATTCTGGAACCTATGAAATTAACAGTGGTGATTGTGCTACAGGTCCACGAAAATTTAAATTTAGCATTCAAGAAATTGATCCTGCTACAGGTTTATACGACTTTATGTTAAAACCAGTAGATGCTAAAGGTAAATCAGAAACCAATCAAGGCTATCGCTTAAAACTAGCTGGTATTACAGCAACAACGATGCAATGGCGCCAGACCGTAACTTTAAATGGAAGCCCATTCACTATATTTATGAATTTTACAAAACAATAAAATAATGAGAAAAGTAATCAATAAAATAACGTTAATAGCACTTGCAGGTATTTTGGTAATTAGTTTTACCAACTGTAAGGCTGTAGAAAATTCGAATAATAGACAAAAAGGTGCTGCCATTGGTGTCGCTGGAGGTGCTATTTTAGGAGCCATCATTGGAAACAATGTTAAAGGTGGCAGTTCTGAATTAGGTGCTGTAATTGGTGGTGTTGTTGGTGGTGGCGCAGGTGTCATTATTGGAAACCAAATGGATAAGCAAGCACAACGTATTGAAGAAGAAGTTCCTGGCGCAACTGTGGAACGTGTAGATCAAGGTATTGTAGTAACGTTTGATGAAAATAGTGGCGTTCATTTTGCAACCGAAAAATACAATATCAATGCGCAATCTCAACAAAATTTAGATAAATTAGCTGGTGTATTTAAAGAATATCCAGATACTAATCTTTTAATTGTTGGTCATACAGATAGCAATGGAAACGATGCGTATAATATGACGCTATCAAAAAATAGAGCAAACGCCGTTACCGATTATTTAAAAAATGTAAAAGGTATTAGTAGTTCACGTTTAACAACCCATTGGTTTGGAGAAGAGCAACCTATAGTTGATAATTCAACACCAGAAGGTCGTGCCAAAAACAGACGTGTAAACATTGCCATTGTTCCTAATGACGAAATGGTGAATCAAGCACAACAACAGTCAGGAAATTAAAAACACCTATTATGAAAAAACACATTTTAGCATTTGCTGTTTTAGCGCTCATCTTTTCAGTGAGTTGTAAATCAGACAAACAAGAAAATACAGAATCAACGGAAGTTGAAATGACTGAATCTGAAACAAAACCAGATATGCATACCAGTCAAAATTCTTTGGATTGGATAGGTACGTATGATGGCACACTACCTTGTGCCGATTGCGAAGGTATAAAAACGACGATTCGATTAAATGAAGACATGTCTTACGAAGCAGTCATGGATTATTTAGGTAAAAAAGATGGTGTCTTTGAAACCCGTGGTTACTACAAATGGGAAGATAATGGGCAAAACATTTTACTGTCTGACGATAACGAAACCAAATTTAAAGTTGGTGAAAACAGACTGATTCAATTAGATAAATCTGGCGAAGTTGTGACTGGTGAATTAGCAGAATTTTACGTTCTGAAAAAACAGGATATGAATAATGCTGGTGAAATAGCATTTACAGATACCAAATGGAAATTAGTAAAATTGATGGGTCAAGATATTACCGATTCGGAAGCATTTATATCCTTTGGAACAGATGAAAACAGGGTTTTTGGACATTCAGGTTGTAATAATTTCAATGGTACTTTTGAAGTAGCCAATAAATTACAGCTGAAACTTTCAAAAATGGCAACCACCATGAAATCGTGTCCAGAAGAAGATATGACTATTGAGCAGAAATTTTTAGAGGTTTTAAATACAACCGATAATTTCTCCTTAAGTGGAAATACCATGACATTAAACAAGGCAAAAATGGCGCCTTTAGCAGTATTTGAAGCTGTAGAATAGTCCATTACATTATTATAAATGAAAAACCTCGCAGACTATGTACTGCGAGGTTTTTTTAGTAATTTACAGCACTGAAAAAATAGCATTACGTATCACGAATCTGTAACGTTTTAATACCATACATTATGTCATCTGAATTAAAATTGCATTGGAATAACGCTTATAATAAAGAAGATGCCCAATTGGGTTGGTTTGAAGAAAATCCAGAAAAAACGATGACGCTGGTTGCTCAAACACAATTACCCAAAGATGCTAAAATTCTAAATGTCGGCGCAGGAACAACCACCTTAATAGATGCGCTTTTGGATGCCGACTATACAAACCTTATTGCAAATGACTTGAGTAATCAAGCACTTGAGAAACTTCAAACACGTATTAAAAACTCACATAATTATGATTTGAATTGTGTGGTTGATGATTTAACAAATCCTAAAAAATTAAACCAATTAGAACCCATAGATTTATGGATAGATCGTGCTGTGTTACATTTCTTTCTTACCGAAAATGACCAACAAGCATATTTCAATCTCATAAAAAAAATAGTTGCTAAAAATGGGTTTGTACTCATTGCCGTTTTTGCAACGGATGGTGCTGAAAAATGCTGCGGACTGGATTTGAAACGCTATAACACAAGCATGCTTCAAGATAAATTAGGCACTGATTTTAAACTCATTTCCAGCTTCAATCTCACCTTTATAAATCCGTTTGGTGGCGAACGTCCTTATATTTACACTTTATTTAAACGACTTACATGCAATTAGTATCCTATATTATTTCCCATACCCAATTACCAGAAACATCAGTAAAAAACACGGTTGAATTATTAAATGAAGCCTGTACCATTCCGTTTATTTCGCGCTACCGAAAAGAACGCACAGGAAATTTAGATGAAGTTCAAATTGGTGACATCGTTAAATACAAGGAGCAGTTTGAAACGCTAGAAAAACGAAAAGTTACCATTTTAAAAGCGTTAGAAGATCAAGATGTTTTAAGCGCTGAATTGAAGCAAAAAATAGAAGCGACTCAAGATATTACCACATTAGAAGACATCTATTTACCATTTAAAAAAAGTAGAAAAACCAAAGCAGAAACAGCCAGAAAAAACGGCTTGGAACCTTTGGCAAAAATAATCATGAGTCAGAATGCTTCTGATATTGAATCCATTGCTCATAAATATATAAAAGGCGATATTTCTTCTGTTGAAGACGCTTTAGAAGGTGCCAGACATATTATTTCTGAATGGATTAACGAACGAACCGATATTCGAAATAATATCCGACAGCAATTAGAACGTTTTGCTATGATTTCTACCAAGGTGGTAAAATCTAAAAAAGATGATGAAACAGCACAGAAATTTCGGGATTATTTTGAATGGGAAGAATCTTTAAGTCGTATTCCTTCACATAGATTACTCGCCATTCTTCGTGCTGAAAAGGAAGGGTTTATAAAAGCAAAAATCTCCATTGATGACGAAAAAGCGTTATTTAAAATTGAAGATCGCATGATTAAATCTAACAACGAATGCTCCAAGCAAATTGAAATCGCCATTCAAGATGCCTACAAACGTTTATTGTTTCCGTCATTAAGTAATGAAGCCCTTCAAAATGCCAAAGAAAAAGCCGATGCTTCCGCTATTACTGTATTTGCCAAAAACTTAAAACAATTATTACTTGGTTCGCCTCTAGGAGAAAAACGTGTTTTGGCCATCGATCCAGGTTTTAGAAGTGGTTGTAAAATTGTATGTTTAGATGCACAAGGTAATTTAAAACACAACGAAACCATTTATCCGCATCCGCCAAAAAGTGATGCGATTGGTGCCATGAAAAAAATAAGCTCGCTTGCTGAAGCTTATAAAATTGAAGCCATTGCCATTGGTAATGGAACAGCATCTCGGGAAACCGAAGCACTCATTAGAAAAGTCCATTTTAAAAACGATATTCAAGTATTTGTGGTGAGTGAAGCCGGAGCGAGTATATATTCCGCTTCAAAAATTGCTCGTGAGGAATTTCCAAATTACGATGTTACCGTTCGTGGTTCTGTTTCTATTGGAAGACGTTTGCAAGATCCACTTGCCGAACTCGTGAAAATTGATGCCAAATCCATTGGCGTTGGGCAATATCAGCATGATGTAGACCAAACAAAACTCCAAAGTGAATTGGATACGGTTGTGGAAAGTTGTGTGAATTCGGTTGGTGTAAATATCAATACGGCTAGTACGTCGTTATTGAGTTACGTGTCTGGAATTGGCCCAAAATTAGCCGAAAATATTTTTAATTACAGAACAGAACATGGCGTTTTTAAATCGCGAAATGCCATCAAAAAAGTGCCACGTTTAGGTGATAAAGCTTTTGAACAAGGTGCTGCTTTCTTAAGAATAAAGGAATCTAAAAACCCGTTAGACGATTCCGCAGTGCATCCTGAAAGTTATACCATTGTAGAAAAAATGGCTAAAGATTTAGGCAAACCTATTTCCGAATTAATTGGGAATTCTACAGTACTTCAAAAACTGAATTTACCAGATTATTGTTCAGATTCTGTTGGTTTACCAACACTTCAAGATATTATTAAGGAATTAGAAAAACCAGGTTTGGATATTCGTGAGCAAGCCAAAGTATTTACATTCAACCAAAACATCAAATCCATTACAGACTTACAGGAAGGGCAACTTCTTCCAGGCATTGTCAATAACATTACCAATTTCGGCGCTTTTGTAGATGTTGGCATCAAGGAAAGCGGATTAATCCATGTTTCTAATTTATCGGATAGTTTTGTAAGTGATGTTAATGCACATGTTAGCTTGCATCAACAAGTTATTGTTAAAGTATTGGAAGTGGATGTACCACGCAAACGCATTCAATTAAAACTACATAAATAAATTAGCCGTTTAATTGATCTTGCAAGGCATTTCTGGATTCACTACCATAAATACCATCGACAAAAATATGGGAATCGGTTTGGAATTTAATAAGTGCTTGTTCGGTTTTTGGTCCGAAAACACCATCAACAGTACCACTTAAAAAATCCAGTTTAATTAGGATTTTCTGAAGGCGTTTCACGTTTTCGTTACTATCACCTTTTCGTAAATAACCTGTTGGAATAGTTAGTGACTCATCAACCGCATCCGTCAGACTTCTGAATTCCAAAATACGATCCAATGGAAACGTTTGAATATTCACTTCATCATTTTGATTTCCACCCAAGCAGTAAATAGATTTTCCACTTTTGGTATAGCCCAAAAAGAAGCCAACATGACCGAATATACCTTTAATATCTGTTCGCCAAAACACGACAATATCACCAGGTTGTGGCCAATCGGTTTTATTACCAATTTTTAACCAGCTTCTAGCCATAGCACTTTTGGACGTTGGTAAATTGGCTTGAAGCGCCACCCAATTTGCAAAAATACTACACCAAGCTACTTCGTCATTTCCAAACTTTAAACCCGTTGTTTCTTGATATTCTAAAATGCGTTCGTTGTGGGCATTTTCGCCTTTAATTTCTTTCTGACCCAGTTCACCAAAGGCAATTTTTAATGTTTCTCCTAACATAATGTATTGTTTATAATGAATAAATATGCTATCAATCAATATGTTATAACAGGAATTATTAAATATACACAAAATAACAACATGTTTATAAAAAGCTTTTTTAGGCATGTATTCTAACAAAATGCCGCTTAAAACTATTAAATTGCTGCTTTCAAATTAATCAAATAATTGCATGCTTCAAATTGCCTTCCACCCTATTTACAAACATCCATTACCAGAAGGTCATCGGTTTCCCATGTTGAAGTATGAGTTGCTTCCCAAGCAATTACTTTACGAAGGAACTTGTACGGATGCCAATTTCTTCGAACCTGAAATTCCCGATGATTCTCATATTTTACGTGTTCATACCGAAGCATATTATCATGATTTATTGAACCTGACATTAGATGCAAAAGCCATCCGGAAAATTGGATTTCCATTAAGTGATGCATTAGTAAAGCGCGAAGTTATGATTGCCGATGGCACCATAAAAGCAAGTGAATTTGCTCTAAAACATGGAATTGCCATGAATATTGCTGGCGGAACGCATCATGCCTATACCAATCGAGGCGAAGGATTTTGTATGTTAAATGACCAAGCCATTGGCGCACGTTATCTTCAAGAAAGGAAGTTAGCAACTAAAATTCTAATCGTAGATCTGGATGTGCATCAAGGCAATGGAACGGCCGAAATTTTTCAGAATGATCCCTCCATTTTTACATTTTCTATGCACGGAAAAAGTAATTACCCCTTTAAAAAGGAAGCAAGTGATTTGGATTTTGCTTTAGAAACGAATACGACAGATGACACCTATCTGACTATCCTAAAAGAAACACTCCCCAAGTTAATAGCTTCAGAAAAACCAGACTTCATCTATTATTTATGTGGTGTTGATGTAATAGCTTCTGATAAATTAGGAAAATTAGCCCTCACTATTGCAGGTTGTAAAGAACGTGATCGGTTTGTATTGCAGACCTGCCATGACCTGAACATTCCTGTTATGTGTAGTATGGGAGGTGGTTATTCGCCAGATATAAAAACCATTATTGAAGCACATGCCAACACTTTTCGTTTGGCACAACATATTTATTTTTAATACAAAATTCGCCTGTTTTTCATTGATATTCAAATAAGGGATAATATAGTATAAGAAATAGCCTATTTAATATCATAATAATCGCACATGAGGTGCTACTTTTGCAGCTTGTTAAATCGTATCATTTTAAGATTATGAAGAAAGCTAGAATCGCCCTTGTTATAGGCATAATTTGTATTTCTGTTTTCCCTGTTCTGGTTAAATTAAATTTAACACCAGGTGTTATTTCGGCATTTTACCGCATGGCATTTTCGTTTGTGTTATTAGTACCATTTGTTTTATGGAAAAAGCAGTTTAAACTTCCCAATTTAAAAGTGGGACTTTTAGCCGTACTCTGCGGTATTGTTTTTGGGAGCGATGTAGCGGTTTGGAATATTGCTATTCAGGAATCTACAGCAACACAAGCATCGTTGTTAACGAACTTATCGCCAGTTTGGGTTGGTGTTTTAGCCTTGTTTTTTCTGAAAGATAAACCACGAGGCAATTTTTGGATTGGCACATTAGTGGCTGTTTTTGGAATGATGTTATTAGTCGGTTTCTCTACGTTTAGAAACTTGGATTTCGATTTAGCCTTTAGTTTTGGTATTCTTTCGGGCGTTTTGTATGCGTTCTACATGTTAATTAGTAAAGAGGTATTAAAACAATTAAACGTATTAACCTTTATGACCATTAGCCTTGGCGCTTCATCCGTGTTTTTAGGTTTTTTAAGCTATGGATTAAACGAACCGTTTTCTGGATTCTCAAATATGGGTTGGTATGTACTCCTCATACAAGCTGTGGTCTGTCAGCTTGCTGCTTGGTTATTAATTAGTTTTGCCACTAAAAAAATGCGTGCTACGCGTGTTTCCGTCAGTTTATTAGGACAAGGAATTTTGGCGTCTATTTTGGCTTGGTTGTTTTTAGATGAAACCATCACCTTGCAAATGGTATTAGGTGGATTCGTATTGCTTTTTGGAATTCGATTGACATTTTACGAAAAACAAATTCATAAAAATTTACTGCCAAAACGTTTCGCAAAACAGTCTTTATAAGGTCATAGAAAATAAGTACTTTAGAGCCAGTTTTTAACTATTTTGGAAAAACGTATGAATTGGATTTTATTACTTATCGCTGGTTTATTTGAAGTGGCATTCGCGGCCTGTTTAGGAAAATTTAAGGAAACCTCTGGAAGCTTGGCCACCTATTGGTTTATAGGTTTTCTGGTGTGTTTAACCATTAGCATGGTACTTTTGGTAAAAGCCACGCAAAGTTTACCTATTGGAACCGCTTATGCCGTTTGGACAGGCATTGGAGCCGTAGGAACCGTTTTAGTCGGCATCTTTATTTTTAAAGAACCCGCTGATTTTTGGCGTTTATTCTTTATAACCACTTTAATAGTTTCCATTGTTGGATTAAAGTTTGTTTCCAACTAAAAAGGACAACAATAGCTCCTTATTTAGGATTATTATAACTACAAAGCCTAGAGAAATTATGTAACTTTACTAAAAGCATAAATTATGGTATCAAAAACAATTGAAAACGCATTAAACGAACAAATTCGTGTAGAAGCTGAATCGTCTCAAATATATTTAGCAATGGCCTGTTGGGCAGAAGTAAAAGGCCTTGAAGGTGTGGCAAATTTTATGTACAGCCAATCTCAAGAAGAGCGCGACCACATGTTGAAACTTATAAAATTTGTCAATGAACGAGGTGGACATGCGCATGTTTCGGAATTAAAAGCACCAAATGTGACCTTTAAATCCTTCCAAGAAATGTTTGAAAAACTATATGAGCATGAGGTGTATGTTTCAGAAAGCATAAACGAATTGGTACATATTAGTTTACAGGAAAAAGATTACGCCACTCACAATTTCTTACAGTGGTATGTAGCCGAGCAAATTGAAGAAGAAGCTATGGCACGCACCATTTTAGATAAAATAAATTTAATAGGAAACGATAAAGGCGGATTGTATTTATTTGATCGTGATATTGAACAATTAACTATTAGTTCAGCAGCCTCAAGGGGAACTGTTTAATTTTAACAATTAATTTTATTTAGAATCAATAAAAATAATTATTTTTGTCTTATCATCTACAAACTAAACCATTGTGGGCAAAAAGAAAGACAAGAAAAAACAGAAAAAGGCTTTAAAAGCGTTACGCGAAGCAGGTATCATTTCTGCGGAGAAGAAAGTAAAAAGCAAATGCTGTGAAAAATATTTAAAAAGCGAAAAAAAACGATGTGGCAAATGTCCGTGTTTTGATTTGCTTCAAAAAGTTGCATAAAAAAAGCCGCGAAGTTCATTCGCGGCTTTTCTTTTTTTATTGCAATTATTACTTGCCAAACATCAGCAATTCGTTGCATAACACTTCGGTAATGTAATGCTTCTTTCCGTCTTTATCATCCCAAGATCTGTTGGTTAATTTGCCTTCTATAGCAATTTCTTGTCCTTTGGTAACATACTCCTCAACGACTTTTACCAAGCCATTTTTCACAATAACATTATGCCAGTAGGTGCGTTCTACTTTTTCGCCATTTTTGTCTTTATAGCTATCGTCTGTAGCTAATGAAAATTTAGCCATTTTATTACCATCTTCAAAACTGATGATTTCTGGATCTTGTCCAAGTCTTCCAATTAACTGTACTTTGTTTCTTAACGTATTCATAAGATAAGGTTTTAATTATGTTGAAAATCATTAGGTCAAATCAACAGGACAAAGATGCAACCCTAGCAAGTATTAGTCGGTAGTTACCTATTTAAATTCGTTTGTAAATGTTTGTAGTCGTTTGGAAATGGGTAATTTTGAATTTAAGTGTATATTTAGACTTATATAACACGTTAGGCACAATTAAAACAGAATGATGCAAGAAAAAATCACAGATAGTTTAATACAGGTAAATCAATCATTGCTAAAAGCAGTTGATTCATTAAAATTACAGAACCAAATTGAAAAATTGAACTATAAGATTGACACACAAAATAGCATTGTTGCTGATGTAAATTCATTCTATGATTCTGCTTGGTTAAAATTAATCTTTGTTATTACGATTTTAGGAATTATTCTTCCTGTTTTAATTCAATATTTTCAAAGAAAAAACATTAACCAATTAACAAACCAATTAAAAGAAAGTTTCGAAACTAAAATAGCCAACATTAAAGATGAAACTAACTCTAAAATTGATACTGTTATTTCTCAATATGAAGAAAAGATTAATAAAATTGAAAAAAAACATTTAAAGTCGCTTTTGGAACTTGATGCGAACACTTATTTTTTGCAAGGAAGAACAAATGTTTTAGAACATAAATGGATAGAAGCAGCTTCAAGTTTTTCAAGGGCAGCTTTCCTATTACAAAAATGTAAAAGAACAGATAGAATTATTCCAACATTAAATAATGTCATTTTAGCCTTAAAAAACATCAATGAAAATGAAATTTCAGAAATTGACTCTAGACTTATAGTAGCAAAGGACAAAAAAAATCTTGATGAGATTTTAGTTTATATCGAGAAAAAGTCTAATAATGATTCTATAATTCATCAAAAAATTAGCGAAATAAGAGAACTGATAAAAAATAACTGTGCCTAACAAAGTACTGTGGTAAAAAACAAGAAAAATTGAATTAATTTTTCACTAAGTTACCTCTGTAAGTATCCTCATATATTAGTCCTGATTTAGCAATTGCAAAAGCCTGTTTTAGTAGCTTATTACAG